>JAEEGK010007040.1_pt1 | contig 26903 bp, 17 predicted proteins | sample 8958771 | NCBI WGS metagenome assembly JAEEGK01 (sample SAMN16246547, study PRJNA631951) | gut metagenome | biome: gut microbiome; feature: rumen; material: SC-attached | host: Bos | place: Iran: Karaj | collected 2018-10 | reverse complement strand
GCGCCCGTCGTGGGCTTCGCGGCTCCGCCCCTGTTCTGCGCGCCTCCCGGGCCGCGGTCGCGGCCGGCCTGCGCGTTCGGGTTCTCCTTCTCGGCGTCCGCCGCCGCCTTGGCGGCCGCTTCCGCGGCTTTCCGGCGGTACTCGGTCACCGGGTCCCCCGTGAGGTCCTTGAGCCGCTTGTCGGCATCGACCTTCCATAGGGAGTCCACCCGATGCCGCTTGATGCCGCGGTACAGGATCGTATCGGCGCCGAACCAGACGGTATCGCGCTTGGCTGTCTTCTTGTCCTCGTCGATGCTCATCACTGCCGGGGTGACGGTCATCTTCACGCGGGAAAGCGAGTCGGTATATTCCACCCGGCCCGCCAGGGCAAAGACATTCCGGGTCGTGTCCATCAGTTCCACCGACCCCATCATTTCCACGTTGTTCGGTTTCCGGTGATAATACAGCGTGTCAGACCAGGTTTCCTGGTCCTTCGTGAGCAGGTGCACGTTCCGCCGGAAGAAGAACAGCTCCTTGTCACGGTCATACCAGCCGTCGTTGGCGGAAAGCATGTTGTCGTCCTGCCACATGTCCGTCCCGTAGCCGAAATAAGCCGTGTTGATGTCGCTGCGGTATTCCAGGCGGGAGGTCTTCACGAAGGTGGTGTCCATGTACATGTTCACCTGGTCGTTGAAGACGAACAGGCTGGCCTTCGAGTCATAGGAACCGTACAGGCTTTCGATGACCTGCCCGTCCTTGTCCCGCATGGATGCGCCGTTCTGGAAGATGGCGACGGAGTCCTTCGTGTTATAGTCCAGGTAGCGGGTGCGGAGGGTGTTCTTGTCCTTGTCCTCCAGCTGGACGAGGCCGCCGCGGAACTTCGCGAGGTCGTCGTCAACCACGTATTGCAGGGAGCCGGAACTCAGGCGGGTGCGGTCCTGGATGATCTGGACGTGGCCGACGGCGTCGATGATGTTCGTCGTCACGTTCCACAGGGCCGAGTCGCACAGGAGATAGGTGTTGTTATGCAGGAAACGGGCCGGGCCCGTGACTTTGCGGAAGCTCTGGCCGCCCCGTTCGATGAGCTGGGCCGATTTCGCGCTGACCAGGGTCACCAGCGAGTCTTTCCGCTCCTGGCCCCGGGCGGAAACGGCCGCCATCCCCAGGGACAGCGCCGTCAGAAAGAGATATGCGAGCGTCCGCCGCACCTTCCGGTCAGAACTTTTCGCTCCAGATTTCCCGGCTGAAGGAGCACTCCTTGTACATCGGGTCGATCACGATGTAGGTCTCCTTGATCTTCTTCTCCAGGAACTCGTCGATAGCCTGCATCTGCCGCTCCGAACGCACGCGTCCCTGCAGCTCGGCGTAGTCGTTTGTGAACGAGGCGGGATGGGCCGGGACAATCTTGTCCACGCGGATGATCTTGTACACGGTGTTGCCGGTACGGCCCTGCTGATAGCCCTCGTTGTCGGTGGATTCCACGGGCTCGGAGATCTCGCCCTCCTTCAGGTCCTGGATGGCCGCATAGTCAGCCGGCTTGAGCTGGTCGATCTCGAAGTAGGAGGAGCCGGTGGCCGGGTCGGCCATCTGCCCGCCGTTGGTGCGGGTGGCCGGGTCCTCGGAGAAGAAGCGGGCGGCGAGGGAGAATTTGATCTCGTCGTCCAGGATCTTGGTGCGGAGGCTGTCCAGGCGGGAGAAGGCCTTTTCGCGGTCTTCCACGGTGTATTGCGGTTTGAGGAGGATGTGGCGGGCGTTGAACATGTCGCCTTTCTTCTCGATGACTTCGATGATGTGATAACCGTCCGGGGTCTCCACGATCTGGGAGATCACGCCCGGGCGCAGGGCCATCGCGGCATCGGAGAAGGCCGGCCAGAAAATGGATTTGGAAGCCATGCCCAGTTCCCCGCCGCGGCGGGCGCTGCCGGGATCCTCGGAATAGATGCGGGCAAGGGTGGCGAATTTCTCGCCGTTGATCACGCGCTCACGCAGGGACAGGAGGCGCTCCTTGACGGCCATCGCCGCCGCCTCGCGGTCGGGATAGATGCAGATCTGGCTCAGCTGGTACTTGATCGGGACGACGGGCAGGTCCTCCACCGAGACGGTGTCCAGGAACTGCTGGACGTCGTAGGGCGTCACCTCAGGGATACGTCCCGCGATCTCGCCCTGCTCCGACTGGATCAGGCTCTGCTCCTCGAACATCTGCCGCAGCTCCTGGCGCAGCTTGTAGAGCGGCTTGCCGAATTGTTTTTCCACTTCCTCGTCACCGCCCAGGAAGGTGCGGTACTGGTCGATGCGGTTGGACAGTTCTCCGTCCACCATGTCGTAATTGACGGTCAGGGAGTCGATGCGGGCCTGCATCAGGAAGATCTTGTTCTCCATCATCCGTTCCAAGAGGGTGCAGCGCATATCCCGGTCGGAGGACCGGCCCTGGGCCTGCTCCTGCTGCACGGCGCTCTCGATGTCCGAGACCAGGATGACTTCGTTGCCGACGACGGCGACGGTCTTGTCCACGAGTCCGCCGGAATACTTCTGGGCGGAAAGGCCCGTCGTCAGGAACAGGGCCGCTGCGAAGACGAAAAATCTGAACTTCATATCAACAAATTACCAATTTCAATAGATGACGAATTTTCCTTTGCCAAGCGCATCTTTGAGCAACTCTTGTTCCAAACCGGATACCAATTCGTGTTTCCGGGCGCTTAAAAGGATATCTTTGATGCGTTCCGCGCAGTAATCCAGCGGGGCGGGGTTTCCTTTCTGCACGATGTCCACCACCCAGGCCACCCGGAGATTGCCGTCGTCGCCCTTCAATTCGATGAACCGGCCCTTCAGGGCCTTCATCATGGACACCTCGTCCGTGCCCAGTTCCCGGGCCAGCAGGATGGCGTCCATCCAGTTGTCCGAGCTGTCCACATACCGCAGGGCGGCCGTGAAGGCCAGGCTGTCGGCGGCGATCGCGTCCATCGCGTCGTCCGAACTCATCAGTTCCTTGATTTTCTTGAGGCTGCGGGAGTCGGCCGGAATGACCATGTAGCGCGTTTTCAGGAGGGGACGGTCCACGAGGAACTTGTCCGTGTGCTCCTGGTAGTAATTCCGGACCTCCTCGTCTGAGATGAGGGTGTCCAGCCTTTCATTGATGTAGCGCTCCTCATAGCGGTATTTCAGCAGCGTGCGGCGGTATTCCTCCAGTTCCTTGGAAACGTCCTGCTCCTCCTTGGAGAGGCGGGATTCGGCCATGTCCAAGAACAGGAGCTCCTCCGCCCAGGCCTTGATATACTGCTGCGCGAGCCCCACGCTGTCCTCGGGCGAAACCCCGGCGGGGATGTAATCCGCCAGTTCCGACCGCATCAACCGGTGCTCACCCACCCGTGCGACGACGGCGTCGCCGAACAGTTCGGCGGCCGAGTCCGTCACCCGGTGCACCATCTGGCACGACACGGCCAGGAGGGCGATGAGAAGCGCGCATTTCTTCATAGCCTACAAATATAGGAATAATTTCCCGAAAAGTCAGATGTCGAAGCTGAAGACAAGTCCTACGTAGTAGGGCTTGCGGCCATCCTCGGCGGATTCCGCCAGGGTTTTGAAGAAGGGACCGCCGAGCCAGGAAGCGGAGACACCGAGGGAGCAGGGGTAGGGAACCCAGGCCAGGTTGCCCAGTTCCACGGTGAAATCGGCGCCGGCGCTCATCAGGTATGACGATTTGGCCGCGCCCGTGGCGTTCCGCGTGACCTCGAAGCCGGTCCAGTCTACATGCGGGATCAGGAGGAAGTTCTGGATGTAGGCCACGGGGGAGAACCAGGAGATGTCGCCCACGTAGATGGGGATGGCGTAATCGGCCGTGAGGCGGAGCTGGCCGGTGGAAGCGCGGGCGACGGTACGGCCTTCGGCCGACGTGAACCCGCGCGGCATGATCTGGACGACATTCTCACCGAACGGGGCGCCCGTCGGCAGCTGGACCTGGGCCAGGGCGGTCAGCCGGAGTCCCTGGGTCCGGGTCAATCCGGGCAGATAGCCGTACAGATAACCGTACGCAAGCGGGGTATAGATCTTCGCGAGGCCGGGGCGGACGCTGGCGCCCGTCTCGGCGCCGATGCCCCAGCGGGGATAGACCCGGCTTTCGGGCGTCGGGAGTGTCAGGTAACCGCGGATAGAGCCGCGGAGGTTCTGCATCAGGACGTTATCCCCGGGGTGGATGCCCACGAGAGAGGCGTGCGCCCCTTCGTGGACGAAGTCCTCGATCATTTTCAGTTCCGTCGTACCGTTGTCGAAGGTGTTGTTCGAGATGCTCCAGCTCACCTGCGGCACCCATCCTTTCAGGATACCGCTCCGGTTGTGGCGGAACGGGATGTAGGCGGTAACATGGCCGGACCAGAAGGGCCCGTCGACGTCTTTGTGGGAGGCGGCATAACCGACCTTGTCGTCGTACAGGCGGCGCTGGAAACCGTATTGGCCGGAGCCCTGGTCATAGAGGTCGAACCCCGCCTCCAGGACGGGATACAGGCCCGTATAAGTGAACTGGACGTGGCCGGAATGCCGCCACTCCGACGGCTTGTCCGCATCCGGATGCGCGGAATAACCCACGGTTCCCCAGGCGGTTCCCAGGTCGTTCTGGAACAGGCCGATGACGCCCGGCGAGGCCGTGTCGTACGACAGGTCCCCGCTCATGGACGAAATGGCGTCATAGTCGAAATACAGCGGCGCCCAGGAATGGAACTTCAGCAGGTGCGGCACCTTGTGGTACCGCTTGGGCGCACTGACCTCGATAGATGGCCGATCAGGTCGGCCATGACGGTTGCCGTCATTCCCGGCTTTCTTTCTGTCATTCCCGGCTTGACCGGGAATCTCTGCGAGCAGTGCCTTCTCCTGCTCCGTCAGCTTATCCGCCACCCGGTACTTGTGGACCTCGCGGATGTCCACTTCCACAGGCTCCGGCGGCTTGGCCTTGAAGATGGCGCAGCCCTCCGGCGTGATGGAATTGAACCAGAGTTCGCCGTCATGCCAGAAGTAGTCCGTGCCGCCGTAGCGCGAGTTTGTAAGCTGCCAGGCGCGCCCCGTGGCCGGGTCGTACCGGTACAGCTCCTTCACGCCGTTGCGGTCGCTCACGAAATCCAGCACTTGATTCTCCCCTTCCAGGTTTTCGATTTCCTGGAGCGTGGGCTCCAGGACGCAAGTCCATTCGCTATCGTCCAGTCTCCAGATGCTGTAACCCTCGTCATTTACGGCCAGGCAGTAGATGGTGCTGTCCACCCAGGCCGGGTCCGCCAGCTCGACGCCTGCGGGGGCCGGGATGCGCGTGCGCAGTTTCCCGTCGAACTCGCCGATGATGACGAGGTTGCTGCCGCCCTTGACGGGGTATTCGACCGTGGCGATCCCGCCCGGACCCGGCTGCGGATTGTACAACCGGCCCTCGGTCGTGAGGTTCCGCCGCCGCCCGCTGTGTTCCAGCGACCGGATGATCGATTTGCCGTCCAGGGTCCAGCGCTTTCCGGGGATAGTCTCGCTCCAGAACAGGCGATGCACGCCCGGATTGAGGGAGCTGGTGTTGGAGGCGAAGGGGCCCAAGTCGTCTTCGGAGCCGTCCACATTGATCCGGACCAGCCGCGGAGCCAGGTCTTTCCCCTCCTTGATGGCGAGGTATTCATTGTCGACCCAGGAGCCGTTCGAATAATCGGTTGCATACGCATGTTTCTGCGTGACCTGCTCCATTTCCATGAAAGGACCGCGGGCATCGGCCTCCTCTGTCCAGATCTCGTGGAAGCCTTCCATGATGCCTTGCCAGGTTTTCTTGAAGGACTGGCCGGAAACGCGCTTGACGTAATGCTGGAACTTGGCGACGGGGAAGGGGTGCTTGGTGACGTAATCGAAATAATCGGCCGTGAACGCAGGCTGGTCGTAGAAATACCGCATCCCGGCGACAGTCATATAGCCGACGGTGTAGTAGTCGGGTCCGGCCTTCTTGAACGATCCATAGACCCACTGGTACCAGTCGCGCCAGTCGCCATTGTCGAAGGCGAGGTGGTAGTAGTTCAGGAAGTCGGCGTTGCGCCCGCGGCCGGCGGCCGTGAGGGCGGTTTCCGCGACGACGGCATCGCCTTCCAGGAACACCGGCGGGGTATAGAAGGCGCTTACGGCGCCGCTCCACATTTCGCCCACCAGATAATTAACCCACCGGAACGGGCGCCGATAAGTCAACTGCATCTGCGCCACATGGCGGGACTCGTGGGTGGTAAGCTGCGTCATCCAGGACTGGGGGTAGGGGCCGTAGGCCTCGGGATGGGTGTACAGGTCCATCCGCTTCGGGGCCCAGGCCACGGAGCCGTTGGAATACGGGTTCCAAGGGTGCAGGATGACGGGCAGCCGGCCCCAATGCAGGCTGCCGGGGGCCATCCCGGCGCTCGCGCCCACCACGGGCTGCCATTTCTCCAGGTCCACGACATAGGCCCGCGCGAGCGAATCCAGGCCCTGCGGATAGATGATGCGGTAATGCTCCGTGCCCATCTCGGACCAGCGGCTGAACGGGTCCGATCCGGTCTGGAAGAACTGGGCCGAGGCGGTCGTGCCGGCCAGCAGGCCGGCGGCCACAAGGATTGTCCGGAAGCGCTTCATACTACAAAACTAACCATTTTTTCGTAACTTTGTGTGACCATCTTTCAAGAGAATGCGCAAGTATTTGATACTCTTCTCGTTTGCTCTCCTCTGCGCCTGTGGGCCCAGGGGCGGGAAAGGCGTTTCGGACGTCCCGGCCCGGCGGGAATTCCCCGCGGTGGATGTTCCGTCCATGTATTCGGACCCGCAGGAGCGCGTTGGCTACGCGGCCGGTCATTTCTGGGACCGGTTCACGGATACCGCGAAAGTGTATGTCTGTGATTCCGTGACGGTCAACGGCGTGCCGGTGGCGGAAGTGGAGTCCCAGATGGGATTGTTCACGACGCTGCTTGGCGAGTTGCCGACGGACGCGGCCGCGCAGGCGGTGACCCGCCTCTTTGACCGGGTCGACGCCTTCGAGCGGAAGTTTCCGGATTCCAACGTATTCGAAGAACTGGGCCGCCTGACACGGCATTACCTGTACGATCCGAATTCCCCGGTCCGCAACGAGGACCTGTATTTCTATTTCGTGGACCGGCTGGGCCGGTCGGACCTGATCGACAACGGTTACCGGAAAGGGTATGAATGGGATGCGCGGATGTGCAGCCTGAACCGCGTGGGCACGCCGGCGGCGGACTTTTCGTTCACCGACACCCGCGGCCGGGTGCGGACGCTCTACGGCATCAAGGCGGAACACACGGTGCTCATCTTCGGCAATCCCGGCTGCAAGGCCTGCCAGGAAATCATGGCGGACATGGAGTCGACCCCGGAAATCTCGGCCTTGATCGACTCCGGCCGCCTGCAGGTCGTGGACATCTACATCGATCAGGATCTCGATGACTGGAAGGACCACATTCCCGAGTATCCCGCCAAATGGATCAACGGGTACGACCACAACTATACCATCCGCACGGACCTGATCTACAACGTCCGAGGGATACCGTCCATCTATCTGCTGGATGCGGAGAAGACCGTTCTCCTGAAAGACGCAACGCCGGAGCGTGTGCTCACGGCGTTGGCGAATCTTTAGATTCCGGGTCAAGCCCGGAATGACGGGTTACGCTGTAAATACCCAGATGATAGCCTCCTCGAGGACTTCTCCGGGGCGGAGTACCGTCGTGGGGAAGGCGGGCTGGTTGGGGGCGTCGGGCGTGTGCTGGCATTCGATGGCGACGGCGTCGTAGTCTTCGAACTCGCGGCCGTATTTGCCCTTCGGGCTGCCCTTGAGCCAGTTTCCGGTGTACACTTGCACGGCCGGCTGGGTGGTGAGGATCTCCACCTTGCGGCCGGACTTCGCGGCCCAGAGCTCCGCGCAGGTGGAGAGCTGGCCGGGCATGGCGCCGTCGATGAGCCAGCAATGGTCATAGCCCTTGCCGATCGTCAGCGCTTCGAAATCCGCCCGGATGTCCTGTCCGATGGGTTTCGCTTCGACGAAGTCCATCGGAGTGCCGGCGACGTCCGCGGGCTCGCCCAGCGGGATCTGTGTCGGATCCGTGGGGAGATACTGGGAGGCGTTCAGCTCCAGTTTGTGGTCCAGGACGGAGCCTGAGGCCTCGCCGTCCAGGTTGAAATAGACGTGGTTCGTCAGATTGACGACCGTGGGGGCGTCCGTTTCCGCCGTCAAAATGAGCTTGAGCTCGTTGTCCTCGCTCCACTCGTAGTGCGCGACGGCTTTCAGGTTGCCGGGGAATCCGGCTTCGCCATCCTCGGAGAAATACATGAATTCGACGGCGTCGCCTTCGATGCGGCTGTCCCAGATCTGGTTCGCGAAGCCGTTCGGGCCGCCGTGGAGGTGGTTGGGGCCGTTGTTGATCGGGAGATGGTACTCCACGCCGTCCAGCGTGAACTTGCCGTTCGCGACGCGGTTCGCAAAGCGGCCGGGCACCTTGCCGCAGCAAGGTCCGTCGCCGATGTAGTCCAGCGGATTCGCATAGCCCAGCACGACGTCGCCGAGTTTGCCGTCCTTGTCCGGAACGACGACCGAGACGATCGCCGCGCCGATGTTGGCCAGTTGTACGTATGCGCCGGAGGCGTTCTTGAGGGTATAGCGGAAGATTTCCTTTCCGTCCGGGGCGGTCGCCCACAGTTCTTTGGTGATTTCCATATCTTTGTGTTTTAGATTTCTCGACTTCGCTCGAAATGACAAGAGCGGGGTTTCGTGTCTTACAAATATAAGGATTTTTAGGAATTATCCGTATATTTGCAACCTATGAAACAATACCTGGATCTGCTGCGACATATCCGCGCCCATGGCGTCATGAAGGAGGACCGGACCGGGACCGGCACACAGAGCGTGTTCGGCTATCAGATGCGGTTCGACCTGTCGGAAGGTTTCCCCCTCCTGACCACCAAGAAGGTGCATCTGAAGTCCATTATCTACGAGCTCCTCTGGTTTATCGCCGGGGATACGAACGTAAAGTACCTCCAGGATCACGGCGTCACGATCTGGGATGAATGGGCCGATGCCGACGGCAATCTGGGTCCCGTCTATGGCCACCAATGGCGCTCCTGGCCGGCTCCGGATGGACGGGTCATCGACCAACTTTCGATGGTCATCGACACAATCAAGCGGAATCCGGACTCCCGGCGCATGCTGGTGACCGCCTGGAACCCTGCTGAAGTGGACCAGATGGCCCTGCCCCCGTGCCACTGCCTTTTCCAGTTCTACGTGGCGGACGGTAAGCTCTCCTGCCAGTTGTACCAGCGGAGTGCCGACGTCTTTCTGGGCGTCCCGTTCAATATCGCTTCCTATGCGCTCCTCACGATGATGATCGCGCAGGTGTGCGGTCTCCAGCCGGGCGAGTTCGTCCATACGACGGGAGACACGCACATCTACCGGAATCACTTCGAGCAGGTGGCCACGCAACTCTCCCGCGAACCGCGTCCGCTCCCCAGGATGCGGTTGAATCCGGACGTCAAGTCCCTCTTTGATTTCAAGTACGAAGATTTCACCCTGGAAGGCTACGACCCGTGGCCGGCCATCAAAGCCCCCGTCGCCGTCTAGTCATGGAAAAGAGCCTGATCGTCGCCGTCGCCGACAACTACGCCATCGGCCGTAAGAACGCCCTCCTGTGGAACCTCCCGGGCGATATGAAGTATTTCCGGCAGCAAACCACCGGAAACGCCGTCATCATGGGCTGGATGACCTTCCAGTCCATCGGACGTCCGCTCCCCAAGCGGCACAACATCGTCATCTCCCTCTTCCCCTGGCCGGACGCCCCGGAAGGCGTGACTGTCGTCGACAGCCTGGAGGCGGCCTTCGCCGCGGCTGCCGACGAAAAGGCCTTCGTCATCGGCGGGGCCTATACTTACGCCGAAGCAATGGAAGTGGTTGATACCATGCATATTACCCATGTGCACGACGCCCCGGAGGACGCCGATGCCTTTTTCCCCGTCATCGATCCGGAGATCTGGCGGGAGGACAGCCGCAGCGACATGCAGGTGGACCCCGCCACCGGCATCACCTACGAATTCGTGGTGTACCGCCGCCGGTAAACCGGAGAAGAACGAACTTGACACATGAAAGAACGTGAGAATTTCGGCAGCCGAATGGCTGTCATCATGGCTTTTGCCGGCAGTGCCATCGGCCTCGGCAATATCTGGCGGTTCCCGTACCTGGTGGGCCAGGACGGCGGCGCGGCCTTCGTCGTCATCTACGTCCTTGCCACCCTGATCATCTCCCTGCCCATCTTCTTCGCCGAATCGGTCGTCGGCCGGCGTACCGGTGCGAACTGCCGGGGCGCGTTCATCTCCCTCGGCAAGGGCACTGCATGGCCGTACCTGGGCTTCCTGATGGTGTTCACCCCCCTGTGGATCGTTTCTTACTACAGCGTGGTAGGTGGCTGGTCGCTGGAGTACCTGGTCCAGGCGCTCCGGCTGGACTTCATCCATACATCCCCGGAGACGATGAGCGGCTCGTTCGAGCGCTTCATCTCCCGGACCTGGGCCCCGCTGGGCTTCCACCTGGCCTTCCTGGCTGTCACCGTGACCATCGTCGCCCTCGGCGTGAAATCGGGGATCGAGAAATTCAGCAAGATCTGCCTGCCGATCCTGTTCGCGCTGGTCGTGCTGATTGCGGTCTACTCCCTCACCCTCCCGGGCGCGCAGAAAGGCGTTGCGTACCTGTTCAGGCCTGATTTTTCGAAAGTGACCATCGGCACCTGCCTGGACGCGCTGGGGCAGTCGTTCTATTCCCTGTCGCTGGGCATGGGCATCATCATCACCTATTCCTCTTATGTAAGTAAGAAGGAGAACCTGATGGCTTCCGGCGCCGGAACGGCCGTTTCCGACCTGCTGTTCGCCATCTTGGCGGGCGTCGCCATCATGCCGGCCGTGTTCGCCGCCGGCATCGAGCCGGGCAGCGGTCCCGGCCTGATCTTCGACACGCTGCCGTACATCTTCGCCCAGATGGGGCTGGAGATGCCGTGGATCAGTTCCATCGCCGCCATCCTGTTCTTTGTGACCATCCTGTTCGCGGCCCTCACCTCGTCTATTTCCCTCATCGAAGTCGGCGTGGCATACCTGACGGAGGAACGGGGCTTCAAGCGCGGATGGGCCTGCGCGTTCCTGTTCGCCGTTACCGGTACCCTTGGCGGCCTGTGCAGCCTGTCCTTCGGCCCGCTGGCGGACGTGAAGGTCTTCGGTATGGGTTTATTCGACCTGTTCGATACCGTCGCCTCCAATGTCCTCCTCACGGTCGGCGGTCTCCTGGTGGTCCTGTTCGTGGGTTGGAAGATGCCCAGGGCCGATGTTTTCGATGAACTCACCAACGGCGGGACCAAGCGCCGTAACGTCCGTCTGTTCAACTTCTTCTACTTCCTGATCCGGTATGTTGCGCCCGTGGGCGTCGCCGTCCTGATCCTCTCCAATCTGCTATGACGCCCCGGGAAAACTTCGGCAGCCGCTTTGCGGTGGTGATGGCCATGGCCGGCAGCGCCGTGGGCCTGGGAAATATCTGGCGTTTCCCCTACATGGTGGGAGAGCACGGTGGCGCGGCTTTCATCATCCTGTACGCGCTGGCGAGTTTCATCCTGGTCCTGCCCATCTTTTTCGCAGAGACCATCATCGGCCGGCGCAGCCGTCAGGGCACCTTCGGGGCCATGGAGAAGCTTGCACCGGGCTCCCGCTGGAAATGGTTGGGACTGCTGACCGTCTTCGCGCCCATCATCATCCTGAGCTACTACAGCGTCGTGGGCGGCTGGTCGGTGGAATACCTGTACAAGGCTGTCTGCCTGGACTTTACGAATACGCCCCCGGAGCGGATCCAGGGCTTCTTCGGCCAGTTCATCTCCTCCACCGGCGGCCCCATCGCGGTCCATACCATCTTCATGCTCCTGGTTGCGGGCATCGTCCTGGCGGGTGTCAAGAAAGGCATCGAGGGTTTCACGAAGGTCACGATGCCGGTCTTGTTCGTGCTCATCGTCGCCCTCGCCATCTATTCGGTGACGCTGCCGGGCGCTTCCGAAGGTGTCGCCTATCTCGTCAAGCCCGATTTCTCGAAGATCGATGCGCGCGCAGTCGCGGCCGCCATGGGCCAAGCCTTCTTCTCGCTGTCGCTGGGCGTGGGCACCATCCTCACCTATGCATCGTATATGCGGAAAGAGGAGAACATCCTGGCGTCGGGCATCGGAACGGCGGTTTCGGACCTGCTGTTCGCCATCATCGCGGGCTTCGCCGTGATGCCGGCCGTGTTCGCCGCGGGCATCGCCCCCGGCGCGGGCCCCGGCCTCGTCTTCGACACCCTGCCCTATATTTTCAACCAGATGGGCGCGAATATCCCCTGGCTCAGTGCCACGATCGCCATCATTTTCTTCGTGACCATCCTCGTCGCGGCCCTCACGTCGGCCATTTCGATGATGGAGGTGGGTGTGGCTTACCTGACGGAGGAGAAGGGAGTCCGGCGCGCTACGGCGGTGTTCATCATCACGGCTTTCGCCTGGACCGTGGGCGTGCTGTGCAGCCTGTCTTTCGGCCCCTTGGCCGATGTCAAGCTGCTGGGTAACAGCATCTTCGACTTCCTGGACAAACTCTGCTCCGACTGGCTCCTGCCGGCCGGCGGCCTGCTCTTCACGCTGTTCGTGGGCTGGAAGATGTCCCGGCCCGATGTCTATGAGGAATTTACCAACGGCGGCACGCTCAAGGTGAACGTCGCCCTCTTCCGGACGGTCTGGTTCCTGATCCGGTTCGTCGCCCCTGTGGGAATCGTCGTGGTGTTCCTGACGAATCTGATTCTCTAGACCCCCAGCTCGTCCTTCATCCCCCGGAGCGCATCGAACGCCTGGAGGGGTGTCATGTTGTTGAGGTCCAGTGACTTGAGCCGGTCACGCAGCGACTCCAGCAGCGGATCGTCCAGTTGGAACATGGAGAGTTGGATGGAGCCGTCCTTTTCCACGCGGCCTTCCTTGGTGTTGTGTGGCTTAACGGGCGTGAGCGCGCCGATGCGCTCGAGCGCCTGAGAGTTTTCCAGGGCCTTCAGGGTCCGCTCGGCGCTTTCCAGCACCGGAGCAGGCATGCCGGCCATGCGGGCGACATGGATACCGAAGCTGTGGGCCGTGCCGCCTTCCTTGATCTTGCGGAGGAAAATGACCTCCTTCCCTACCTCCTTCACGGTCACATGGAAGTTCTTCACGCGCGGGAAAACGCCTTCCAGGTCGTTCAATTCGTGATAATGGGTGGCAAAAAGGGTCTTTGCGCCCTTGCCGTATTCGTGGATGTACTCCACGATGCCGCGGGCGATGGACATGCCGTCGTAGGTTGATGTACCGCGCCCGATTTCATCCAGCAGGACCAGCGAGCGGGCGCTGAGGTTGTGCAGGATCATCGCCGTTTCCAGCATTTCCACCATGAAGGTGGATTCGCCGCGGGAGATGTTGTCCGTCGCACCCACGCGGGTGAAGATTTTGTCGAAGTAGCCGATCCGGGCCGATGCCGCCGGGACGAACGAGCCCGTCTGCGCCAGCAGGACGATGAGCGCCGTCTGCCGCAGGAGGGCGGATTTACCGGCCATGTTCGGACCGGTCAGGATAATGATCTGCTGCGACTTGGAGTCCAGGAAGACATCGTTCGGGACGTATTCCTCCCCGGCGGGCATGAGCGTTTCGATGACCGGATGGCGGCCCGCCTTGATGTCCAGCGACAGGGAGTCGTCCATCACGGGCCGGCAGTAGTGCCGGTCTTCGGCCTGCTCCGCGAAGCCCGCGAGCACGTCCAGTTTCGCCAGGATGCGGCTGTTCTTCTGGATGGCCACGATGCAGTCCTGGACATGGGCGATGAGGGTGGCGTAGAGGCGGGTTTCGATCTCGTAGATGCGGCTTTCCGCCGTGACGATCTTTTCCTCGTATTCCTTCAGTTCCTCGGTGATGTAGCGTTCCGCATTGACCAGGGTCTGCTTGCGGATCCATTCCGGGGGAACCTTGTCCTTGAAGGTGTTGCGGACTTCGATATAGTAGCCGAAAACGTTGTTGTAGGCGATCCGGAGCGAAGGGATGCCCGTCCGTTCGGCCTCCCGCTGCTGCATCTCCAGCAGGTAATCCTTGCCGCTGCCGGACAGGCCTCGCAGCTCGTCCAGGTCCTCGTTCACGCCTTCGGCGATGACGGGGCCCTTGCCGATCTGGGCGGCCGGTTCCGGGTCCAGGGTATTGACGATTTCCTTGTAGATCTTCTCGCAGCCCACGAGTCCCCGCATCAGCTTGTCCAGGGCGTCACAGCCCTTGCCGGCGCAATTCTCGCGCAGCGGGCCCAACTGGGCAAGGCCGCGGCTGAGCTGCAGGACCTCGCGCGGGAGAGCCTTGCCGTTCGCGACGCGGCCGAGGATGCGGTCCAGGTCGCCGAGTTTGCCCAACTCCTCCTGCACCTGCACCAGGGTATCGGGGTTGTCGACAAAGAACTGCACGATGTCGTAGCGGTGGTCCAGTTCCTTCCGGTCCATAATCGGCATCGCGAGCCAGTTGCGGAGCAGGCGGGCGCCCATGGGCGAGGAGCAGCGGTCGATGGTATCGACCAGCGACACGCCCTCGCGCCCCGACGCCGCCTGGAAGACCTCCAGGTTGCGTAAGGTGAACGGGTCCATCCACACGAACTTGGCCTCATCGATGCGGCCGAGGGTCGAGATGTTTCGCAGGCCCACATGCTGAGTCTGCTCCAGGTATACCATCAAAGCGCCGGCGGCGCACAGCCCGAGCGGCATCGTGTCCACCGCAAAGCCTTTGAGGCTGTCCACGCGGAGCTGCCGCTTGAGCTTTTCCACCGCAGCGTCATATACGAAGGCCCATTCGTCCAGGGACGTCGTGTAATAGTCGCCGAAGCGGTCCTTGACACCCTTTTCGTAACTCCGGGGAACGACCAGCTCCTTGGGGGAGAGCGAGCCCATCAGCGTGCCGATGTAATCCAGCGAACCCTGCGCCACCTGGAACTGTCCCGTGGACACGTCCAGGAAGGCGGCGCCGCACTGGTCGCGCTCGAAGGCGAGGCCGCACAGGTAGTTGTTCTCCTTGATTTCCAGCATGTTCTCGCCGAAGGAGATGCCCGGCGTGACGATTTCCGTCACCCCGCGCTTGACCAGCTTCTTCGCGAATTTCGGGTCCTCCAGCTGGTCGCAGATGGCGACCTTGAAGCCGGCGCGGACCAGTTTCGTCAGGTAGTTCTCGATGGCGTGGTGCGGGAAGCCGGCCATGGGGATGGGCCCCTTGTCGCCGTTGGATTTCTTCGTCTGCACGAGGCCCAGCACCCGGGACGCCGTCACGGCGTCGTCCGAATAGGTCTCATAGAAGTCCCCCACGCGGTACAGCAGCAGCGCCTCGGGGTGCTGTGCCTTGACCTCGAAGAACTGCCTGATCAGGGGGGTGTCTTCCGCCATCTTCGCCATACTGTCTGCTTTTTCGGAACATACAAAGATACGATAATTTTAGTTAACTTTGTAGTCTTATGAAACGCGTCCTCGTCATCACGTATTATTGGCCCCCGTCCGGCGGATCGGGTGTCCAGCGGTGGGTGAAATTCGCCAAGTATCTGCCCCAGGAAGGGTGGCAGCCGGTCATCTATACGCCTGAGAATCCGGAATATACGGCCATCGACCATACCCTGGAGGCGGAGATTCCGCGCGACACGGAGATCCTCCGCCGTCCCATCACCGAGCCGTACGACATCTACCGCAAGCTGATGGGCAAGGGCGCGTCGACGGATATGAAGACGCTCACGGCCGGCGCGTCCAAGGGCGAGGTCACGGAAATCTCGTCCGGGAAGAAGACGTTCAAGCAGCGCCTGTCGCTGTGGATCCGCGGGAACCTGTTCGTTCCGGATCCGCGCGTGGGCTGGGTGCGGCCGAGCGTGCGTTTCCTGAAGCAATATCTGGCGGAGCATCCGGTCGACGTGATCGTGACGACCGGGCCGCCCCATTCGATGCATCTGATCGGCCAGCGGCTGCACAAGGAGCTCGGGATTCCCTGGATTCCCGATTTCCGCGACCCGTGGACCCGGATGTACTACCTTAAGCACCTGCCGATGACCCGCCGTACCTGGCGTCGGCTCCGGGCGATGGAGCAGTCCGTGCTGGACGAATGCTCCACCGTGCTGGCCGTCACGCCGCTCGTGCAGGAAGAGTTCCAGGCACAGACGAAAACGCCCGTGGCGATGATCACGAACGGCTATGACGGCGGCGATTTCGACCAGCCCGTCGAGCCGGACGGTCTTTTCAACGTCGTCCATACGGGCCTGTTCGCCGCCGACGGCAATCCGCTGAACCTCTGGAAGGCGCTGGGCGTCAAGGCCTGGGCCGATGCGGATTTCAAGAAGGCGCTCCGGCTCCGGCTCGTGGGCAAGGTGGACCGCGAAGTGTACGCTGCCATCGAGGAAGCGGGGCTCCGCGACAACGTCGTGGACCTCGGCTACTGCGACCACCTGACGGCGGTCCGCGAGCAGCTCGCCGCCTCGGTCCTCATCCTCCCGCTCCGCAACGACCCGGAATACCGGCCCATCCTGCCGGGCAAGCTGTTCGAGTACCTCGCCTCGCGGCGGCCCGTGCTCGGCATCGGCCAGGAGGACGGGGCCATGGCCCGCGTCCTCGCTGACACCGGCGCCGGCGTCACCGCCGGCTGGGACAACCTGGACGCCATGCGCGACTTCATTGACAAGGCCTGGGAGCTGCACAAGGCCGGCGGCGTGCCGCCTGTTGCGGGCGACATCGCCCGTTTCTCCCGCCGCAACCTCACCCGCGAGCTCGCCGCCCTGTTGGAGCGGGTCTCCGCCGAAAACAAGTAAGACATGGACAAGAAGCTATTGAAGAACATCGGCATCGCCATCGGCGCCGTCCTCTTTTTCCTCGTGCTCAGCTACGCCTTCGTTCCGCAGGTGCTGGACGGGAAGATCGTGAACCAGAGCGACATTTCGGGCTATGTGGGCATGTCGCACGAGATGTCGCAATGGAATGCCGCGCACCCGGACGACCCGACCTACTGGACGGATTCGATGTTCGGCGGGATGCCCACGACGGCCATCTCCACGCAGAACGGCGGAGATGCCACGCAGCGCATCTACGACCTGCTGCTTACGGGCAAGCGGCCCGCGACCTACCTGTTCATCGCCTTGCTGGGCGCCTTCCTGCTGATGCTGTCGCTCGGCATCAGCTGGCCGCTGGCGATCGGTGGCGCCGTCGCGATTGCTTTCTGCTCGTATAACTTCCAGATCATCCAGGTGGGCCACAACACGAAGATGCAGGCGATCGCCTTCTTCCCGTGGGTGCTGGCCGCGCTCGTCTATACCTACCGGAGCATCGAATCCAAGAGCCGCTGGCTTGCGAAAGTGCTCCTGGGCGCCGTCCTGTTCAGTCTGACGCTGAGCATGCAGATCAAGGCGAACCACCAGCAGATCACTTACTACCTCGCGATCCTCGTGCTGCTCTTCGCCCTGGTGGAGTTCATCGACATCCTCGTGAAGCGCAAGGACCGCATCGGCCGGTTCTTCATTGCGTCGGCCCTGCTGCTGGTCGTGGGCGGTGTGGGTATCGCCACGAACGTGAACAAGCTGCTTCCGCTCGCGAAATACACCCCGAACACCATGCGCGGGGGCTCCGAACTGACGCAGGACGGAGCGGTCAAGGGCGGCGGCCTGGACCTGGACTACGCCACGGCCTGGTCCTATGGCTGGGAGGAGCTTCCCAACCTGATGATTCCGAATTTCAATGGCGGCGCGTCGGCGCAGGCCGTCGATCCGGCGAAATCTGAGACGATCAAACTCCTCAAGCGCGCCGGCCAGACGGGGACACGCGAAATCGCGAAAGCCCTGCCCCTCTACTGGGGGCCGCAGCCCTTCACGGCCGGGCCCATGTACATGGGCGCCATCTCCGTATTCCTGTTTGTCCTGGGCCTGTTCCTGTACAAGGGGAAGGAGAAATGGTGGCTCATCGTGGGAACGGTTATCGCCATCCTGATGGCGGTAGGCAACCATTTCATGGCGTTCACGAAGTTCTGTTTCAATGTCCTGCCGCTGTACAACAAGTTCCGGACGGTGTCCATGGCGCTCGTCGTCCTGCAGGTGACGCTGCCCGCGCTGGGCTTCCTCACGCTGGACCGCATCGTCAAGGACGGTTATGACCGGAAATCCTTCCTGAAAAAGAGCGGCATCGCTTTCGCCCTCACGGGCGGCCTCTGCCTCCTGTTCTTCCTGATCCCGACGCTTGCCGGCGACTTCACGGCCGCCTCCGATGCGGGTCAGCAGGATGTCCTTGTGGAGGCCTTCCAGGCGGACCGGATCGCCCTGCTGCGCCAGGACGCCCTGATGTCCTTCTTCCTCATCGCCGTTTCCTGGGGCTTCCTGCTGTGGGCCGGCCTGTCGGAGAAGAAAAATCCCATCCGCAAAGTCATCGCCAGCCTCGCGATCTGTGCGCTCGTGCTTGTGAACCTGTTCGCCACGGGCAAGCGCTATCTGAACGCGGACCACTTCACCACGCCGAAGGACTTCAGCAAGCCCTTTGCCGAGCGGCCGGTGGACAAGCAGATCAAGGCCGATCCGGACCCGTCCTACCGGGTCCTGGACCTGAGTGTCAACGTGTTCAACTCGTCCATTCCGTCCTACCACCACAAGAGTGTCGGCGGATATTCTCCCGCCAAGCTCCAGCGCTACCAGGACCTCATCGAGCACTATCTGACGAGCGAGATCAACAAGGTCTACGGCGTCCTGCAGACGGCGGAAACCATCGGCGATGTGGAGAGCGGCATGCCGGATACACCGGTTCTTAATGCGCTGAATACGAGGTATATCATCCTGGGTGGCGAGTATCCTCCGGTGGTGAATGCGAATGCCTTCGGAAATGCATGGTTCGTGGACGGAGTCGTTCCGGCCGCGACGCCGGATGAGGAAATCGCCTTCCTGGGCGGTGTCGACCTGCGGCATCAGGCCGTCATCGGCAAGGACATGCCGGCGGTAACTGCCGCGCCGGCGGATTCCACGGATAGCATCGTCCTGACCGCCTACGCCCCGAACGAGCTCCGCTACCACTACAAGGCTGCGGCCGACCGCCTCGCCGTCTTCAGCGAAATCTACTATCCCAATGGCTGGAAAGCGGAAGTGGACGGCGCGCCGGTCGATGTCCTCCGTGCGGACTGGACACTCCGCGCGGCATCCCTCCCGGCAGGCGAGCATGACCTTGTCATGCGCTTCAAGCCCGACTCCTACCGCATCGGCGCGAACGTTTCCCGCGCCTCTTCCATCACCCTGATCCTCCTGCTTCTCCTCTCCATCGCCGGCCTTTTCCTCCCGGCCCGGAAGAAATGAAACGCGTTGTTTTAGCCCTCCTGGCCCTTGCCGCCGGCCTTCCCGCCGCGGCGCAGGGCGTGCGCAAGACGGCGGACGAATTCAACAAGATGTCCCGCCGCGACACCTCGCTGGTAATCCTGCACGGGGTGGTGACCCGGCCGCGCGCCAACGACCAGCGCGGCGTGTTCTATCTCCAGGACGAAACCGGAGAGGCCTATGTCTACGGCCTCGTGGACGGCCGTCCGGGCTTGAATCAGTCGTATATCCAGATGGGCATCGCCCCTGGCGACACCCTGACCGTTTCCGGCCGCCGCACCGTCTATAACGGCACGACCATCGAAATGGCCGGCGGGCACTTGCTCCGCAAGGCCAACGGCCCCCGCCATGCGGAGATGCTGAAAAGCATGAAGGCGCCGGATAAGTGGCCCACCTTCAAAGGCAAAGATGCCAACGCTTTCTCTGCTTGGGTGTCTGCCCACCTGAAATACCCGAAGGATGCCAAGGACGCACACATTGACGGAACAGTCCTTGTGAAGTTCGTCGTCGGGACCAACGGTGGCATCCAGGAAGTCGAGGTGGAGAAGGGCGTGTTCCCGTCGCTGGACGCGGAGGCCGTGCGCGTCATCAAGAGTTCCCCGAAGTGGAAGCCCGGCATCAAGGACGGCAAGCCCTGCCGGGTTACCTATCATCACCCCGTTATCTTCGTTCTCCCCGATTGACGGAGAGTGTCGATGGTGGTCCTTTCTTGGGGACACCTTCCGCGAAAAAGAGGGTAAAATGACGAAGGTGGTCCAGGACGTGGACCACCTTCGGCGTTTAGGGGGAGGAAGCGCGTTATTTCAGCGCCTTCTCGATCATCTTGGAAAGATCCGTCCAGTGGGCCTGGGTGGCGGCGTCGGAGGACTTCGCCTTTGCGGTCTTTTTCTGGAGTTCGGTGAGTTTGCCGAGAAGGAGGGTGCGGGCGTCGGTGCCTTCGGCGAGGCGGCTGCCCACGACCTCGATGGCGGTGGAGACATACGTGCGCTGGAGATAGCGGCGCCAGCTGTCGGTCGTGCGGCCCTTATAGAGCTCTTCGAAGACCATGTCCGTCAGGTCGTCCAGGAATTCCTCGGGAGCGTAGTTCCCGGGGCCGTATTCCGCGAACTGGCCCATGCGGTCGAGTTTCTGGACGTTCAGCAGGGCGGAGAGGGCGCTCTTCGCGTACGGAGAGATCTGGCTGTCCGGCCGGTCGGTGACCTCGAAGATGTAAGGCACGTCCACGAGCCAGGTGGGTTTCTTGAACAGGTTGTCATTCAGCCAGTTCAGGGCCCGCTTCTGGCGGTCTTTCGGGACAGGGGCGTACTTGACGGCGTTCGGCTGCTCGATGCTGTGGTTCGTGACGAACCGGCCGCCGATATTGGCCGCCACGTGGCCGACATAGCGGTTGTACTGACCCAGGAGCGCCTTGTACATCCGGGAGACGTTCTCGAACTGGTCGGCTTCCTCCGCGTTCCATTCGGGCAATTGGCCGATGATGCGCTTGAGGTTCATGAGGCCGTAGTTGCTGGCCGCGACAGCGTCGTCGCTGAGGTCCTCGCGCTGGGCGCGCGGGTCGGAATCGGAACCTTCGCCGCCGAACCAGAGTTCGGGCTGGGCGTTGAGCCGGTCGATGATGACCTTGTTCCAGTACAGGTGGTCCTCCTTCGGGGTCTTGAAGTCCGTGGGCTTGTAGCCGTATTCGATGGCCCACTTGTCATAGGTGTTGATGCGCGGATAGAGGCCGTCCTTGCCGATGCCGTCCTCCGGCTGCGCCACGTAGTTGAAGCGGGCGTAGTCCATGATGGAAACGGTGTGGCCGTGCTTTTCCACCCATTCCTTGTCGCGGAGCTTCTCGACCGGCGTGAAGCTGCTGGAGCCCATGTTGTGGCGCAGGCCCAGGGTGTGGCCCACCTCGTGCGAGGAGACGAAACGGATGAGGTCGCCCATCAGTTCGTCGTCATATTTCATCTTGCGGGCGCGCGGGTCCACGGCGCCCACCTGCACCTGATACCAGTCGTGCACCAGCGTCATGACGTTGTGGTACCAGCCGATGTGGCTTTCAAGGATTTCGCCGGAACGCGGGTCATGGACATTGGGCCCATAGGCGTTGGCCGTGGAGGAGGCCAGGTAGCGGATCACGGAGAAACGGGCGTCTTCCATGCTCATGTCGGGATTGTCCTCGGGCCATTCCTCGGCGCGGATGGCGTTCTTCCAACCTGCCTGCTCGAAGGCTTTCTGCCAGTCGTTTACGCCGGCGATCAGGTACGGGCGCCACTGTTTCGGGGTGGCCGGGTCGATGTAGTAGACGATGGGCTTGATGGGCTCCACAAGCTCGCCGCGCTTCTGCTTCTCCACGTCCTCCGGACGGGCTTCCAGGCGCCAGCGGGTGATGAAACGGATGCGCTCCACGGCCTGCTGCTCATCGGAGAACTCCGTGTAGCCGTCGGCAAAGTAGCCCACGCGCGGGTCGAACCAGCGGGGCTGCATGGGTTTCTCGGGCAGGAGGATCATCGAGGTATTGAGCACAAGCGTCACGACGCCGGCCTGGGTTCCTGCGGGCAGCGTGTTGCCACGCGCGGCGGGACCCGGCGCAGAAGGCGTGGGGGCGTTGTAGGTGAAGGTCTTGGTGGTCGTCACCTCGGTGTTGATGGGATAGGTGCGGATGCTCTGGATGAAGGAGGCGTCGCCCTTGAGGCCGCCCAGGTTATAGGAGCGCTTGGCGGCGGCGTTGAGGGAGAAGGGCTGGTTGTCACCCTCGAACAGGGAGGTGACCTTCACCCGCGTGCAACCGGGGGAAGCCGTCTTCTCGGGCTTCAGCGAGGCCACGATCGGGTTCTCCGAGCTGGCCTTCACGGCGAGGTCGATCTCATCCCCTTCCTCGGAGTGGATGACGTTCGGGTCGATGCGCAGGAGCAGATTGCCATTGGTGGCTTTCTCCCAGTAGATCATGCGGTTGCTGACCATTTCACCGCCGTATTCGGAGGCGCCGGGGGTATGCTTGACGAAACGCGTCACGGCCAGGATCCGGCGGCCGAGGAGGCTGTCCGGAATGTCGAAGTACCAGTCCTTTTCGTGCTGGGCCACGCCGAAGAGGCCGGCGGTGACTTTCAGCTCAGGCGCCGGTTTCTCCGGTTCGTCTTTCTTTTCGGTATCGGGTTTGGCGCCGGGACGGGGACCTCCGGGGCGCTGGGCGAGGGATGCCGGGGCGAACGCGATCGCAAGGGCCACGGCGGCGATGAGGATTCTTTTCATCGGTAACGGTTTCTGTTTGATTTTCACGAAGATAGTCATTATTCCCGAAAGACGGTCGCCTCCCATTTGATTTCTGCCCGAAAAATCGTATTTTTGACTGATTAACCCATCGACCTATGCGTTTTCCTCAAAGTCTCCTGCTCGCGACGGCTGTCGCGCTCCTTTCCCTCTCCTGCGGTCCGAGGGACTATTCCGTGAAGGATAATACGGTAACGGTGAAACTCCAGACGCCCGCCGAAGGCGGACCTTCCCAGGTCCGGTTCCAGGTGCTGGGCGAGAAGATTATCCGCGTCTCCGCGACCCCGGACCGGAAATTCAACGACCGGAAGAGCCTCGTTGTCCTACCCGTAAAGGAAAAGACGCCGTTTTCCGTGACGGCGGAAGGCGGCCTCGTGAAAGTGGCCACGGCGGCCGTGACCGCCACTGTGGACCCGGCCACCGGCAAACTGCTTTTCACCGACGCGGCCGGCAAAACCCTGCTGGACTCCGGCGTGGGCGGAAAGATGGCTTTCAAGCCCATCGAGGTGGAAGGCAAGAAGGCGTACTCCACGCAGGTGGTCTTCGACTCCCCCGCGGACGAGGCATTCTACGGCCTCGGCCAGCAGCAGACGGGCGAGTTCGACCACAAGGGGCTTAACGAGGAACTCTATCAGTACAACACCAAGATCAGCATCCCGTTCGTGGTTTCTTCCAAGGGCTACGGCCTCCTGTTCGACGCCTACTCCTGGAGCCGCTGGGGCAATCCCAATCCTTTCCAGCAGCTGGGCCAAGTGTTCAAGCTCTATGACAAGGACGGTGTCGAAGGCGCCCTCACAGGAACCTACGTTACCCGCCGGGAGACGCTCGTCCAGCGCGAGGATTCCCTCGCCTACGACAACGAACGGCTGATTGAAAACCTGCCCAAGCTGCCGCTCCAAGGCGCAATCGTGACGTTCGAAGGCGAAATCGAAGCGCCGGTGGAAGGCGACTACTATTTCTCCCAGTACTACGCAGGCTTCCAGACCACGGAAATCGGCGGCGAGGAAATGATGTCCCGCCGCTGGCGTCCGGCGTGGAACCCCAACAGCTTCCGCTACAAGGTCCATTTCAACGCGGGCGAAAGGAAGCCCGTCAAGGTCACCTGGGAGCCCGACGGCGGCGTTTCCTACATCAGCCTGAAGGTCGCCGTGCCCCAGAGCGCGGAAGACCAGGCCCGCTTGAGCTTCTGGTCGGAGTTCGAGCCTGAATTGGACTTCTACTTCATGGCGGGCGCCGATTATGACGAGGTCATCAGCGGTTACCGTACCCTCACCGGCAAGGCCTCCCTGTATCCGAAGTGGTCCTTCGGCTTCTGGCAGAGCCGGGAGCGCTATTCTACGCAGGACGAGCTGGTGGGCACCCTGGCGGAGTTCCGCCGCCGGGAGATTCCGATCGACAATATCGTCCAGGACTGGCACTACTGGAAGGAGGACCAGTGGGGAAGCCATGAGTTCGAGGCCTCCCGCTATCCGGATCCGGAAAAGATGCTGGACGATGTCCACGCGATGCACGGCCGCTTCATGATCAGCGTCTGGCCCAAGTTCTACACGAACACGGACCACTACAAGGAACTCAAGGAGGCGGGCTACGCCTACACGCATGCCGAGGATACCGGTCTCGTGGACTGGCTCAACCATCCGCAGTCCTTCTATGATGCTTATGCCGAAGGCGGCCGCAAGATGTTCTGGCGCCAGATGGACGAGACCCTGTACAGCCGCTACGGCAAGAAGATCGATGCCTGGTGGATGGACGCTTCGGAACCCAACCTTCGCGACTGCCTGCCCTGGGACTATTTCAAGTGGCTCCTCACCCCGACGGCGCTCGGCCCGTCCACGGAATACTTCACGGCCTATTCCCTCGTGAATGCCGACGCGATTTATAACGGTCAGCGAGAAGTCAATCCCAACACCCGCGTGTTCCTCCTCACCCGCAACGGTTTTGCCGGCCTCCAGCGCTATTCCACGGCCTCCTGGAGCGGTGATATCGGCACATCCTGGGAGGATATGCGCATGCAGATGGCCGCGGGCCTCGGCTATTCGATGGCCGGTCTCCCGATGTGGGGCATGGACATCGGTGGCTTCTCCGTGATGGGCAAGTTCAACAACCCGGCATTCCGGGGAGAATGGCAGGAACTCCAGACCCGCTGGCACCAGTTCGGCACCTTCGTTCCGCTGTTCCGTACCCATGGACAGTGGCCGCAGCGCGAGCTCTGGAACATCGCGGATGAGGGTTCGGAGGCCTATGAGTCCATCCTCTGGTACATGCGCTTGCGCTACCGCCTGATGCCGTACATCTATTCCCTCGCGGGAGCCGTCCATTTCGACGACTATACGATCATGCGCGGCCTGCCGATGGACTTCCCGGGCGATCCGGAGGTCCGCGACCTGTCCGACCAGTGGCTCTTCGGCCCGGCCCTGATGCCTTGCCCGGTGTACGAATACCAGGCCCGCAGCCGTAGCGTCTACTTCCCGGCCGGTGGCTGGTATGACTTCTATTCCGGGGCCTATTTGGGCGATAACGGGCGAAAAACGGTCGATGCACCCTACTCTCGCATGCCGCTCTACGTGCGCGCCGGCTCCATCATCCCCTTCGGCCCCGCCATGCAGTGGTCCGACGAAAAGCCCGCGGACGACATCCTCCTCGCCGTCTACGCCGGCAAGGATGCCTGCTTCAACCTCTACGAGGACGAGAACGTGAACTACAACTACGAGAAGGGCTTCTTCGCCAACATCCCCATCTCCTGGGACGAGGCCTCCCGCACGCTCACCATCGGCGAACGGAAGGGATCCTTCGAAGGAATGCTGAATAACCGCACCTTCCGCGTGGTCTTGGTCGAGCCGGGCCGCCCGTGGGCCTACGACCCCGACGCCCCCGGCGTGGCCGTCTCCTACGATGGCAAACCGGTTGAGGTGAAGTTTTAGATCCCCGTCATTCCGGGCTAACCTCCCGACATTCCGGGCTTGCCCCGGAATCTCCCGTCCTAGCAAATCATTGATTATCAAACAATACGCGATTCAGAGGTGCACTTTCCGGTGCACCTCTGAAAACTTAATCATTTAAATATCAAGTAGATAAGTGTCGGGAGGTGCACCTTCCCGTGCGTCCCGAAGTTTCTAGAACGTCCAGCCGAGGCCGAGGTCGAAGGCGGTGGCGGCGGGGCTGTAGGTGTTTTCGATGAAGAATGTCAGGTGGCCGGTGCCGAAACGGACGGCAATCGGGGTGATGGAAGGGACGATGCCCACGAGGGTGTCCGAGAAATAGTGGTCCTTGCCACCCAGCACGAGGCCGCCGCCGAAGGCGGAGTAGAGCTTGACTTTCTGCGTGGGGTTCCAGAAGCGGCGTGCCTGGAAAAAGAGGGCGCCGATGGGTGCGGAGTCTCTCCATCCGTCCGGATGGGGATCATTCAGGTTGTACCGAGGATTTCCCTGCGGGTCGATGCCGAAGGTCCCGTATTGGGTGACCTTGTGATGGCACCAGGATACGCCGCCCGTCAACACCATTTCCCAGCGACGGGCCGTTTTCCAGACGGCGGACAGGCTCAGCGCAGGCATCCAGGCGCCGTCCATGTCAGGCTGTTTCCCTTGTTGGGCGAGCGATTTGTCGTATTTGGTACCGTTTACCTCAAGAAGGGTGTGGATAGGCGGCAGACCCGTGGCGATTTCCACGGAGAATTGCTTGAAGAAAGGAGGTTCTTCCTCCTGCGCAAAGGCGGTAGCTCCCAGCAGCAATAACGCTGCGAGTGCTGTCAGGCGCGCTTTCATTGGACGGAATCCAGTTTGATGACGATTTCCCGGTCGCGCAGGTCCACCAGGGTCGTGTCCTTGGCGGCGAATTCCCCATTCGGGTCTTCGAACCGGAGGAAGGGGCCTTCCTGGTTACGGAAATAGGGGATTTCCACGCGGCAATGGCCTTTGGCGTCCGTAATTCCCAATAATTCATCCCTTTCCAGGCTCTGTTTCCAGGCTCCGCCCTTGATCCGGACGCCTTCCAGGGGTTCGCCCGTCGTGTGGGAGACCAGGGTGAAACTCATCGGCGCCTCGCCGCTTTCTTCCCAGAGTGGCGCCTGCGGCATGCCGTAGCAGGCCTGGAATACGAACAGGGCTCCGGTGAGGGACGCTCCTTTCAAAAGATTATGCAAGAATTTCATGGTTGTCGCGTTTACAAGATAAATCCCCCGGGGGACGAATCTTGCACAAAAATAACGTAAATTTGCCGAAAGACCATACCCGCGCCATGAATCCGCTGCTGTTCCGCCTGTTCCGCGCCAATGAGACGAAGGTCCACGAACTGAATTACCTCTTCTG
>JAEEGK010007035.1_pt1 | contig 26910 bp, 28 predicted proteins | sample 8958771 | NCBI WGS metagenome assembly JAEEGK01 (sample SAMN16246547, study PRJNA631951) | gut metagenome | biome: gut microbiome; feature: rumen; material: SC-attached | host: Bos | place: Iran: Karaj | collected 2018-10 | reverse complement strand
CAGTGCGGTCGTAGCAGGTAATCTGGATAGCTGTGCTTGCCAGCTCGTCCTTCAGATCCACCGTTGGGGTGAAGATGATTCTGCGGGTGCTGATCAATCCTGTCTTAACCTCCTCGGCTGATGCAACGCTCTTGGCGCGCAATCCGAATCGCATGGTTCCCAGACCTGGCAGCGCTACCGAGTGACCCTCAGTGGCCCACGCCTTGATAACCTCACCTGCAGCATCCCAGCATGCCTGCATGATACCCTTGCTTACTCCGCTGCGCAGAGCAGCCTCCTTGATCACCTTCTCCTGCGAGAGCGAAGTGTAAATCTCCGGCATCATCACGTAGCGATACTTGCCTGCGTAGGTGCCAATCTTCTGCAACTTTTCCTGTGCTTTAACTTTTAGTGCCATAATTGTTTAGTTTAATTTTTGTGTTGTTATTTGTTTTATTTTGACAATGCAAAGGTACAAAGAAAACGCGAGATATGCAAGTTTTGAGTGTTAACGAATTGTTAACTGCGAGTCTATGTTTTCATGCTGAACCTAGGCAAATTATCTGCCACGCGTAGAAAATATTTTTTCCACGTGCGAGGGCACTATTCAGGTGCGCACAGCGCACAGTGCACAGTTTTATAATGTACCCTCCTGCCTGCCAGTACTAAAAGTACTATATATATAATATATATATTATATATATAGTAAAAATATTATACACAAATTCTTGTACTTCTATCATCCCCTTGCCTAAAAAACTGTGCTCTGTGCGCTGTGCGCATTTTTTTTATTGCACGACGATTTTTCTTGCATAGTTCTTCTTTATTTCCATTTTTATTTGTATCTTTGTGCCTTGATAAGATAAACCGAGACTTATGATCGAAGAAAGTATATTAGAACTAGATATATTTGAGGAAGAATGTAAGTGGCTTGCATGCGAAGAGCCTTGCAGGGATATTGCTGTATTGCTGGAAGATCTGCAGATTTTGCATGGCTCAGGTTTCGTGAACCAGCTTAAGCTCATCACTGCACACAGGGCATTTTATCCGATAAAGGGCGAAATAGATATATACACTACGGGAGGCGAAGGTGGTGAAGATTACGAGAATCTGCTTAATGCAGCCAGAAAAGCTGTAGAACATGGATATAGAGTATTCATCTTGCCAAATCCAAAGGGCGTACGTACAGCTGACTTTATCTTCGAACGTAAGGGTGTGTACAAAATGTTTGATCTTAAGACAATATCAGGGAAGAATTCGGTTGGTAATAGGCTGAAGGACTCTATTGGTCAAACAAATTGTGTATTGTTACATCTTGTATGTGATTATAATGTACGCAACTTAACTCAAGAGATAAAGCGTTATTTCGAAATGTCATCAGAAGTATCCGAGGTGTTGATCTTTACAGGAAAGAAGGAAATTTCGATAAGGCGAAATATAGCAGCCAGTAAAGGATTCTTGAAGATGATGATTAATAGCTTCCGAAAATAAATAAAACCACCCGGAGGTGGTTTTAAATGGGTAGTGACGTATACGGCTTGCCCTCTCGGGAAACTTACCCGGATAGCCAAAACTTACGTTCTGACGGTGCAAAGATACGAAGTATAATTGAAAGTTCCAAATATTTTGGGACTTTTTTTATTGCACGACGATTTTTCTTGCAAAGTTCTTCTTTATTTCCAATTTTATTTGTATCTTTGCAATCAATTATGGTAAGAACAAAAGATGATTATTATATAGAAAGCAAGAGGATACGAAACGAGGTATTGACCATGGCCGAAGCCTTAAAAGGAGAACCCTTGCGTTTTACTATCACCAATGGCATAACGATGGACGTTGAGATTACAAAATCTGATCTCAAGACTATTGTTAGCAAAGCCTCTCGTGATAATAAGTTTAATGCCATTAAGAATGCTTTGGCAAAGGATATTCCGTCATATTTGAAGAAGGGAAAATATCTTGGTTGGCGTAGGGTGGTAGAAGGTAAACACGAAGAGAGTGCTTACTTTACCTATTTTGATCGTGAGATAGGGGTTAAAACAATTCTTGCTATGCGCAAAATGAAAAACGGTGGTCCATACAAGCCATATGCTATCATTGACCAATATGCTTTTGAGAATAATGTTGGTGAATTAGAAAAAGGAACTCCGCTTTAATGGCCTTGCTTGCCGGACCAACCGGGGCTATCCATCTGAAGCGGAGTTTAAAAGTGCTTCTATTTTAATGAGTGCTTGCCGAACCAACCGGGGCTCTCATCCTAAATAGGTTCCTTTCACGCTGCAAAGATACGATGTATTCTTGAAAGTTCCAAATATTTTGGGACTTTTTTTGTTGCAGAACGATTTTTCTTGCTAAATTCTTCTTTATTTCCATTTTTATTTGTACTTTTGCAATATTCTATAAACTTATATAAGTATGCTATTTCAGAAGACTATCATCAAGAAATACTTAGGACTGCTTAAAGATGAGGCGGTTAGCGAGGCTTGGAATAAGTTCCAAGCGTATTTTCTTGATGCTCAGATACAGGCTAATATCCAGCAATCCAAAGAGGAACAATTCCAAGAAGGTTTCCTTCGCGAACTGTTCGTAAATGTACTTGGTTATACGCTTAATCCTTCGCCCAACTATAATCTGATTACGGAGAAGAAGAATGAAACAAACTCTAAAAAAGCTGATGGCGCCATACAGAAGGATGGCAAAGTAATTGGCGTTATAGAGTTGAAAGACCACAAAACTACTGATCTTTCACGCATTGAGGCTCAGGCTTTTGGATATAAGAGCCAGCATCGTGATACTCGTCTTGTGGTTATTTCTAACTTTGAGAAACTGCGTTTATACATTGATAACGCTGTGGATTACCAAGAGTGGCATCTGTTTAATTTAACCGAAAACGATTTCCGCGAGTTGTACCTATGTTTGGCGTGGGCGCAGGTTGATGCAGGAATAGCGATACAGATGAAACAAGAGTCGGTTTCAAGCGAAGACCAGATTACTAAGGCGTTATATCGCGACTACTCTGAGTTTAAGCGTGTGTTGTTTGCTGACATCATAGAAAATAACCCTGCAGAAGAGGGCTCGGACGAAAAGGAATGGCAACTGCTTTTGTTTAAGAAAACACAGAAATTGTTAGACCGTTTACTCTTCATATTTTTTGCAGAGGACTGCGGACTGCTGCAACCAAACTCAATGGTGCAGATTATCGAGAATTGGCAAAAGCTAAAAGATCTTGATGCCTATGTTCCTCTGTATGACCGTATAAAGCAGTATTTTGGCTATCTCGACAAGGGCCATCAAGGTAAACCTTTCGATGTTTTTGCATATAATGGCGGGTTGTTTAAGACCGATGATGTGCTTGATAAGTTACAGATTAGCGATGATTTGCTTGCTAAGCATACCCGCAAGCTGTCAACCTATGACTTCGAGAGCGATGTTGATGTAAACATACTCGGACATATATTTGAGAACTCATTGTCTGAGATTGAGGAGGTAACACAGCAGATAAATAGCGGTAAGGCTCCGCAAACCTCTAAGCGTAAGCAAGATGGCGTGTTCTACACTCCGCAATATATCACTAAATATATAGTTGAAAATACCATAGGCCGCTTGTGCTCAGAGAAGAAGAATGATCTGGGTATTGTTGAAGAAGAGTATTTCTCAGACCAACGTCGACAACTGAAGACTAAGCAGCGTCTTCTAGAACAACTGCAGCAATATCGTGATTGGTTACTACAGATTACGATACTCGATCCTGCTTGTGGTAGTGGTGCATTCTTGAATGCAGCTTTGCAGTTCCTGATGGCAGAGCATAAACTGATAGACGAAATGGAAGCCAAAGTTGCGGGTGCTGCTATTATATTCCAGGATGTTGAAAATAGCATTCTTGAGCATAATCTCTATGGAGTTGATATCAATGAGGAAAGTGTAGAGATTGCACAATTAGCCCTCTGGCTACGTACTGCAAAACCACACCGTAAACTGAACTCACTCAATGAGAATATCAAGTGTGGCAACTCGCTGATTAGCGACCCTGCTATTGCTGGCGACAAAGCCTTTAACTGGCGAGCCCAATTTCCCAAAGTGTTCGAAAAGGGAGGATTTGATGTGGTGATTGGTAATCCACCATATGTGGAAGCTACTGAAAATGACAAAGCGTATTATAAACAAAATTATCCTGCCGTTGAAGGCCACATAGATTTATTTGAACTATTTATTCAGAAAGGCATAGAGTTACTTAAAGATAAAGGCTATTTTGCTTTTATTAATCCTAATACAGTATTATCAAACTTATATTCACAGAAACTACGTAGAAAGATGGTTTATGAATATGGGTTATGTGAGGTGTTGAACTTTGGAATGGATGTGTTCCAAGATCCAACAGTACATACTTGTATTATTATAATGAATAAGGGCATTCAATATTCAGAAATTAAGGTAAAACAGAAGATAAAATCAGCTGAGGATATTAATCTCCCCTTTGATTATGCTGTTTCTATCGAAGACATAGAAAATAATTCTAATTTTTCGTTTGATTTAACATTGAATGCCTCTGAAAGAGCACTTTTCAAGAAATTCCAGGAGTTATCTACCTTGGGAGATTTTTGCTATCTTCGTCAATGTATAAAGACTGGTAATGATAAAGAATATGTAACTCAATCAAAAGTATTATTACCTTATCCATGGAAGAAATCACTCCGAGGAAAAGGAATGTCCCGCTATGCAATATTTGAAGATGATGTTTATTTGAAATATGGAAATTGGTTAGCTCGAAACTGGAATAATATTTCATTTTACGAATGCGATAAAATCGCCGTTAGAGAAACTGGTGATAGAATTAATGCCTGCCTTGATACAGAACATCGTTATTTCCTGAGTTCTCTCTATTCGGTTTATCCTAAAAATCCTTATAACATTGATGTACTTAAAACATTATTGGCTATTTTGAATTCTCGATTTGCAACTTTTTTTATACAAAAGATTGCTTTTGATTTGACTGAAGGTGCCTTTACAAAAGTAAGAACTAATCAATTGGCAAGACTGCCTTTGCCAAACATAAAAGATTATTTAGACGAAAGACTTATTCTACTCTCAGACAAGATGCTTTCTTTTAATTCTCAATTACATGAGAAGCGAAGCCGTTTTTTGCGTCGTTTGAACGAGAACTTCGAGAGTATAAAGATAACAAATGCTTTACAAGTGTTCGACCAATTAGACTTCAAAGGCTTTACGGCAGAACTTAAGAAACAGAAGATAAAACTAACGTTGGTTCAGCAAGACGAGTGGGAAGACTACTTCAATCAATACCGAGAGGCTTGCCAAGAACTTACGAGTCAAATTGCAGCTACAGACAATGAGATTGACCAACGCGTTTTTGATCTCTATGGATTGACGCCAGAAGAACGGGAAATCGTTCTTAAATCGTAATATATTAGAAACTTAAAACTATCAAAGATATGGCATATACATGGATTCCATTTTATAAAGAGTTGGCACAGAAACTCTTGAAGTTTAGAAACGACAGGAAACTGTTGATAGATTGGATTTATGACAATCTTGATGGATATATCAATCATCTGAAAGATGATCCTGAAGGAACACGTGTTGCTGATATAGACCCGTTTACGGTCTATGCCATATTTAATCGTGGTATAACGCATGATAAGCGTATTGATATATGCCAAAAGTTTAAAAGGTATCTTAACCTTACAGCAGATGTACCGAAAGACTTTGATGGTATTCCTGTAATGAATACTCAAAGAACAAACTTTATGGCATTTGCTGAGCGGCGTAAACATGGAGATATTGATAGACTCTGGAACGTGTTTACAGATGCTGTCCTTGATAGAGATATAGAAGAATCGTACAATGCTCTGAAAGGACAATACTTGATTAAATACAATCTTACAATGGGATTGTTTTGGATACGTCCAGATAAATTTATGCCGCTTGATGGGACAAGCCAGAGTATGTTGAAAACTCTTGGTATCACTTTCGATAACACAAAATTTCTCATGTATAATGAGTATAAGAGTGTAATGGATAGGCTCGATGAGAAAATGAAATCGGAGTCATTGGGCTATACTAATTATGCAGAATTTTCGTATACGGCTTGGACTATGTTGTTTTCTGAGGATAAAAAAGAGGCTAAATCAGATAGTGAAGGAAAGGCATATTGGATGTACGCTCCAGGTGAACAAGCTGTATTTTGGGATGAGTATTACCAAGATGGTACTATGGGCTTAGGTTGGAATAAAATCGAAGACCTTAGAAATTATAGAAAGCAAGAAGATCTTATAGCACCATTAAAGCAGAACTATGGTGATGAATCCAGTCAGAAAAATAGTGCTGATATGCTTTATAGTTTTGCTTACGAGATGAAGCCTGGCGATATCGTATTCGCAAAGAAAGGGAGATCAATGATTGTTGGTAGGGGCGTGGTCACGTCTGATTATTATTATGATAATAGCCACGAAAAACATCCTCATATGCGCAAAATTAAGTGGACTGATAGAGGAGAGTGGAAAACAGATAAAATGTTGGCAATGAAGACACTAACTAATATCACCAATTATCCAACGGATGTGAAATACCTGAATGGATTAATTGATGGCCAAACCATCAAGAAGGAATCTTCAAAAGGACAGAACTATTGGTGGCTTGTAGCTAATCCACGTATATGGAGTATTACTGGAATGAAGATTGGTGAGGAACAAAGTTATAGCCTATATAGCGAAAGTGGTCATAAGAGAAATGTCTTCCAGAATTTCCTTGATGCGAAAGCTGGTGATGTCGTTTTAGGTTATGAGTCTTCACCTACCAAACAGATAGTTTGTCTGCTGACAATCTCTAAAGAGAATGATGGTGAGGAATTGTACTTTAAGATGACGGAGAAATTACCCACTCCAATAGATTTTTCTACTCTGAGAAATACTCCTGGATTAGAGAAAATGGAGTATATGAGAAACCAACAAGGTTCTTTCTTTAAAGTGACTCCAGAAGAATACGATATTATTATGGAGTTGGTACGTGGTGAAAATCCATTGCCCCCAAAAGAGGCAAACGAACCATATACAGAGAAGAATTTCTTAGAAGAGGTCTTTGTAAACGAGAGCGATTTCTATAAACTTAGAAATCTGTTGCTCAGAAAAAAGAACTTAATACTGCAAGGTGCTCCTGGAGTTGGAAAAACCTTTGCTGCAAGACGTTTAGCCTATGCTATTATGGGCGAGAAAGACGATAGTAGAGTTATGCAGGTTCAATTTCACCAGAACTACAGCTATGAAGATTTCGTGATGGGCTATAAACCAAACGAGAATGGCGGATTTGATATGAAATATGGCATATTCCGCAAATTCTGCACTCGGGCTGCAGTTGATAAAGAACATAAATACTTCTTCATCATCGACGAGATAAATCGTGGCAATCTAAGTAAGATTTTTGGCGAGTTGCTGATGTTGATAGAATCAGACTATCGCGACAAACCAATTCAGTTGTCATATAACGACGAAACGTTTGCTGTGCCTTCTAATATCTATATAATAGGTATGATGAATACTGCCGATCGTTCGTTGGCCATGATAGACTATGCGTTACGTCGTAGATTCAGTTTCTTCGAGATGAAGCCAGGATTCGAAACAGATTCGTTTAATAACTATATCTTAGGGTGGTCATCTTCAAAACTTAGAAGTCTAATAAATTCTATCATTGAACTGAATATAGTTATTACAGATGATGATTCACTTGGCTCAGGTTTCTGCATAGGACACAGTTATCTTTGCAATTTTGATAATGGTTACGACTTGGAAAGTATTGTAGAATACGATATTATTCCTATGCTCAGAGAGTATTGGTTTGATAATGACGAGCGATTCAATCAAGAGTCTCAAAAACTGAGAAATGCTCTGAAATGACAGAAGATAAAGGCATATTGATTCGTAACATCTACTACATGTTGGCCTATGCTTTCCAAGAGCTTAGGCAGAATAACTATGCTGAAATCACAGGCGAGGACTTTAATGATATCTACGACTTGTTTGCCGAGATTCTTATACGAGGTGTGTCTTATCAATTAAAGCAGGGCTTGCATCGCGAATATGTTGAGAAAAAAGAGTCGATACATACCATTAAAGGTAAGATAGATATGCGAAGAACCATTGCTAACAAGATGCGAAATATGCAGAGAATAGCTTGTGATTATGATGAACTTTCAGAGAATAACATATATAATCAGATTCTTGTTACTACCGCATCTATATTGACTCATCACACTGACGTAAAGAAAGAAAAGAAATCGAAAATAAAACAACTAATGTTGTTCTTTCAGAATGTACAGCCTGTAGATGTGCAAGCTATACGCTGGAACTCTTTGCGCTTTGATCGTAACAACAGGAATTATAGAATGCTGTTGTATCTATGCTATTTCATTATCAGTGAGTGGGTGATGACAACAGAAAACGGCAAGTATAAAATGCGAGAGTTTTCGGACGACCACATGTGCAGACTATTCGAGAAGTTTGTTTTGGCTTATTATAAGAAACATCATCCAGAGCTTAAACCTTGCGCTGCACAGATAGATTGGAATATTGAAATAGAGCAGTCTACCACAAATATACTTCCTATTATGCAGACTGATATTTTGCTGACCATGGAAGAGCGTACTTTGATTATTGATACAAAATACTACGCACACGCTATGCAGCAGCAATATAATAAAGCTACCATTCACTCTAATAATCTCTATCAGATTCACACCTATGTTACAGAGTATGATGAGGATCATAGTGGTAAAGTAGATGGTATGTTGCTGTATGCTAAAACGCAAGAAGAAATCGTGCCAGATGGCCAAATAAAACGTAAGGATGGCAATTATATCTATTTCAGAACACTTGACCTGAATACCGATTTTAATGGCATAAAAGAAAGGCTTGATAATTTCGTTAATAAGAGGTAGTTCGCATTTTGTGGAGTTTTGATGTCTATGAATCTTTTCCGATTGTATCAGATAGATGAAGACGAGCTGCAGTTTGGATTAAAACCCGTAAAACAGTAGAATGTAGATATATTTTTATCTGCTATAAAAATAGAGGAGAGCGAACATCACTGTTGGCTCTCCTCACATAATTACTTAAAAACTAAATTAATCAACCATAATACCTTAACCATAAAATCTTTTAAGGCTGCAAAGATATAACAAATTTATAACATGACCAAATGTTTTGGAATAAAAGTGTATAGCACACACAATTTTATATAAAAGCCTTTGTAGTGTCGCGAAAAAACGCTAATTTTGCGCTCCGATTCAAAACAATGAAACAAAATATGAATAATAAAGAAGATAAAGAATTTGTTATGCCTAACGGCTTCAAGATAACAGGAAATATCAACTATTACACTAAGAGGAAATTGGAGGGTATTGCTGCCGAACTTGATGAAATACCTCGTGAGGGCCATTCTGTTGGGGGCAATATATACTATGGTAGAGCAGAGAAGGTTCACACTCGCCAAAGATGGGAAGTGGGCAAGAATGCTGGTCCAAGAAGGTGCTAGCTATGCCTGTCAAGGGACTGTCCCCTGACAGCCTAGAAATGCTTCAGTTCTACTGGGAATTGGGTAAGGATATTGTGGAAAAGAAAGCAGAGAGCCGTTGGGGTAGTGGTTTTATGAAGAATCTGAGTAGAGACCTGAAGGAAGTAAATCCCGGTGCAACCTGCTTTTCAGAGACGAATCTTCTGTATATGAAGAACTTTTATCTGCTTTACCAGCGCTATATGACAATTACTCCCCAAGTTGGGGAGCAAATTCACAGAGACATATTATCTATAGGCTGGGGGCATCATAAGGTGCTTATTGATAAATACTCCAAGCAGCCCGAAAAAGCTTTGTTCTTTGTTCATTAGACTATAGAAAATGGTTGGAGTCGTGACATGCTTCTTAACTTCACCAGGATGGTATGGGAGTTCAGCAAGATGGTGCAAATGCAAAGAAGTTGGTGTTCCAAGGTTTTGACTGCTCGTTTGTGATGAACATAATGTCGTTTATCTCCGTATAAAGAGATCTTTGTCCCAATCTTTGAGGTCGGCTTGCGACTTTACTGATTCTGCTATATCTTTCAGAGGCAGAGGTAGATATGAGGTTGGCTCCTCAATATTTACATTCTGCTTGGCAGCACCCTTTATGCCAAATACGATGATGGCAGCAAAGACAATGACTGCAAATATAGTTAGGCGATACTCTTTAAACATGCGGCAAAAATACGCTTTTTATTTGGGAATTGCAAGGAAATGACTAAAAATGTAGTATCTTTGCATTCCAAAAATAACCAGTTTTAATTTTAAAAGACTAAATAATAATGAAGAAAGCAAAATACAAGGCTGAATTGTATAAAATAAAACTTGTAAAGAGAGAGAGAAATCTGTTTTATGAGTATGAGAATTCTAATGATTGGAATACTCTGTGTGATGCAATAATGGATGATTTTAATAAAAACAATGTTATCCCGTTTGTACACCCCAAAGATAAAGGGAAGGTATATACACGACACTATGCTCTACCACCATGTTATGGATTCGCCGTTCTGAATGTGGGACTGTTGAAAAATGAATTCGACTATGCTGTAGTATGTGTCAATATTAAATCGGAAAATTACGATCCTTACGTGGTTTTGGCAGATTACACCCGTTCTTTTCATAGTCCTGACGTGTTGGCTGATATGGTTGAGCGTTCTCTTAGTTGGGGGGTAAAAGTCAAAGGAATGAAAGTTGTACTAGAGAAATGGGAAATACCTCTTGGCGAGAGAAAAGTAATGTGGATTCGCGATTGTGTAAACACATACTTTGCCACTCGTAGAGATGTTGGCGAAAACTTGATGAATGACTTTGGACATGAAGAGAGAAAGAATAAACCACGCAGACGTAAATCGCAGGACTTTGGTGACTATGTTAAGGATGGGCTGGAGGATAAAGTTGTGAGCTGGATAGGGAAGGAGATTAAGGATATGGACCAACCCATAGATATGATGAGACCTGTGAGGGCATTTAGGGAGTTGAAGCTGTTTAAGAAAAAGCCAACGATAACGGCTTTCGTTGTAAAATTTGATAAGGAGGGGAAAATAAAGAAAACATCATATAATGATTATATCGATTTAAGTAAGCCTTATTATTATAAGGACGATGCTTACGAAGATACTATAGATCGAATAAAGGAAGACTTTGAAATTGAATAACAAGAACATTTGTCGGCAATAGTCGGCGTTCTTCGGCATTTCTCGGCATTAATCAGTGCTGCTCGGAATAATTCGGCGGCCGATTAATGCCATTATTTTTATGCTATTTTTCTTTATATTCATCGTACCTTTGCACCGCCTTTGAAAAGTTCATAGGTATTCGAGATTATTAAGACGAAGCGCGTGGAATCTGATTTTCGAGAATCTAAGTTGTTTTTTAATTAGATTTTTCAGAAATGAAGATTAATGAAGAAGTCCAGTACATCTGGCATGATGGGGCGACAATCCCCGAAAACTTGTTGATAAACATGGCTAAGACTGCAGGCACGTATGATGGTGCCAGGCCATATCTGTTTTCGCTTTTGGCGCATGGGGTAATGCATGGCATCTTTGACTATATTAATAAGGTGAATGAGATACGCGAACACTATCATGTAGTACCAATACCTGTGCCCAAGGAGATGGGTGTGAGTAGCCCCGGACAGAAGGAGACAGACTCGATGGCTAGAAAGAAGTTTCAGACGATGAAGCAAAACGAACGCGAAATGGTGGTGGGCGACAGCCTGTATTTGCTCACATTGGAGCATAATAAGCTGTTTAGGTCGAAGAACGACTGGTTGGGCATCTATCTTGTAGTGAAAGACAGAGTAGATGGACGTATGAGCAGATCGGTATTTACAGAACTGGCTAAGAGCGCAACTCCCAGCTGGTGGCCATCTGAATTGCAAATAAGCGACCGTACGCTGAGCAATTTTGCTCGTTGCGTGGCTTATGAAGATAGGTTTGAGGCTTACTATGATATGGAGAACAATCCATGGGAAGAGCTGTGTGATACCTTCTGGAATATACTGAAACATGAGATTTTGACAGGCAAATCGACGCAGAAATGATGCAATGACGCCAAAACCTGACGCAAAAATGACGCGTTGACGTATCGGCCCCCTGAGGTTATTTTTTATCTCTACCTTTGCATCGCCAAAAGGAACAAAACGGTTCTCTGATGGCGATGCAAATTTTTGTTTAATGAATAAAAAAAGAGATAATGAAAATGATGATTACAAGAAAAAGTAAAAGACGTGTGAGATTGGTTGAGCAGAACCTCTGCTATGATCAGAGCATGAACATGGGGGCTGAGTACACCATGAAGCGACTGAAAAACAGACTGAGCTCGGAACTGGTGGAAATGCTTGTGCTACAGCTGCTGGGATTCAACGAGATGATTCAGGAGGAGATAGCCGACAATCTGGATCTGTATGTGAGAAATCACGAAGTTCGTACTACAGGATGTCCCTCGGTGGACTACGTGCTGGATGTGTGTTACATGTGGATTGCAGCAGAACTGGGTGAGCTATGAAAAAGAAGATAACAGTAACGACACTGCCGAATGGATATGCAGTTAAGATAGATGAAAAGGAGTATATGTACTTCAGCGTGGCTGACCTGATAAAAGGGATGTGCATACACGCAGGACTGGGACGCAAGGGTCCTCTGTCGGTTTACAATCGCGATGCGCTACTGAAGGCGATGAGCGAGGGCGGCACGGAGCAGAAACTGCAGGAGGAAGTGGACAGACTGAGAACAGAGGTGTATAACTTAAGAAACAGACAGAATGAAAACAAGAAAGAACAAGAGGGGGATAAAGGTGAAGAAGGGCTGTGTGTCCTGTAAATACAAGGAGATAGACTCAAAAGGTCGTCGCCACTGCACCAAGTGTTCAACCATCGAGGAGGGTTACTGCACCAAGTGGCGCATGGCTGATGCGCTGAGGATGAAGGAGAATCCCTTCGGAATCATCAAGAACCAGGAGTATCTGCACTACGTGCGAGACATTCGCATAAATGAGGCCGAGAAGGCGTGGCATGGCGACAGGTCGCTAGGACGCGAAATAGAAGATATCCGCAAGGAGTTTAACAACAATATCAATTATAGTTTCTAACCCGAGTCGGAATGTAGCAGAAAGATGAGTGAGGAAAAGTATCCGGATGTAATTGAGCTCAAACTAAAACCCGCTTTTCCTGTAGACACACGACTCATAATACATTTTACGACAATGAAAAGAGTAAAAAAGTACATCGAAGTACCTGAAGAGATTTTGGAACGCCTGGATGCAGGCAAGTATGTGGAGGGTTCGCTTCATCGCGACAAGAAGAAGCACCACATAGTGTTTAACGCTCATAAGGAGGATACACGTAGTAGTCATAAACGACTGCCCGACAAGTTGCTGGCATCACTAGAGCACGGTTGGCTTAAAGAGAGCCCCAAGTGCATCAAGTTCTATCTTGCCCTGAAGAAGAGTATCGGTACAGCCCGCATCATCAGTGCAATGGAACGTGAGCAGCGTGTAGCTGCCAGCCACCTGATGGACCGTGAGATTATTGACAGAGTATAAACAAAAACCATTTATGTAAAGATTATGAAAAATTTTGAGTCACAGTTAGGACAAGTTGTTTTGTATAGTGAGAATCTTGATGATCTGATCCAGAATATGGAGTATGATTCGGTATTGCTGGCTAAGGATATAATACCTGTGTTGGGTAAATGTAACCCCAAGAACCCTTATGATTGCGATGTGCTGATGATGCTTGTGTCGCGTATTGCGGCTATGGTAGTAACCAACGTAGAAGGTGATGACTATGATGCAGAGAAACGTGTTAGGGCAAGTTTTGAATACTACCTGGATTGTTTCCGCAAGGCTAAGAATGGTGAGATAAAATATGAGGAGTTTGATGTAGAATAATTTTGACTATGGGATTTTGTTATCAGAAAAATTTTAGCAATCCTACTTTGCCCGTTGACGAAGCGCAGTTTTATGCGCTCGTCGGGGCAGAGAAGTGGAACGAGAATATCGATAAGTACCGTGAAACAGGTGATGCAGCACTGAAGCGCAAACTGCCTGCGTTTATATTCCAGGCTACGTTTGATGAGACTACATCGCCAAAGGGAAAGGTAGGCGCATGGCGCAAGCAGGCGGCTACACGATTGACGGGACTAGTAGTAATGGATCTAGACCATGTGGAGAATCCGTTGGCTCTGTATCAGGGATGGATAGAGAAGGGGCTCGACCTGAAAGCGCTTGGCATAGTGCTCGTATATATCAGCCCCAGCGGTAAGGGATTGAAGATAGTTTTCAAGGCGCGACTGGATTGGGGAAACCTGATAGACAACCAGCATGCCATGGCAAAAATACTGGGCGACGATGTGGAGCCAGATGAGGCATGCAAGGACTCTTCTAGAATGAGTTATATTTGTAAAAATATTGACATTTTGTATATTGATAAAGAACTGTTTTCGTATGAGAATAAAGAATATGGTGAGAGATATGATGCTCTATATAGAGACGGTCATAGCCAGGCTACGAGAGAGAATGACCCCCAAATGTCATCTCGACTAAGCGCAGCGCATTGTGACAGGGGACAGGGACCAGTCACAACTACTGCCGGCGATTTGTATTGTGACAGGTACCAGTCCCCAGTCACAAGAGAAAAACCATTTAAAGGCATAGCTTATGAAGACATTATTGATGAGTGGTGGAAGATTAATGGCGGAGTGCCGCAAGAGGGTGAGCGAAATGTTAAACTGTATCAACTGGCAGTTAGCCTGCGTGCTATTTGCGATAATAACAAGCAGCTGGTTTATAGCGTACTACCTCGCTTGGGCCTTGATAATATGGAGGTTGAACGTATTGTAGATTCTGCATGCAAGGAGACACCAAAGGGCTTGTCGAAAGCCATGCAAGAGGTGCTTGCCACGCTAAACCCTCAAAAAGCTGAGGCGCCTACTGAGCGCGAGATAGACCAATGGCTCTGGGATTGGGGCGAGCAGATTGAGGCGTTGTTTGACGACTTCCCGATATTAAAGGACATATGTCGCGGTTTGAAGCGCAACCAATATGCTGCAGCTCTGTTTGTGGCAGGTGGATTTATGATGACGCTGATGACACGCTGCAAGTATAGTTTCTACCACCGCCCTGAAGAGCTACGCAGACTGAATTGCGAGGTGCAGATTATTGGTGATCCCGCAAGCGGAAAGAGCTTTGCTACAAGACTCTACAAGCAGTTGATAGCTCCTATTATAGCTGCCGACAGAGTGGGCAAGGAGGCAATAAACGCATACCGCGAACAGATGAAGACCAAAGGCGCCAACAAGGAGAAACCTAAGAAACCAAAGGTGGTAATCCGCGTGCATCCTGCGCGAACCAGTAATGCCCAGTTCATACAGGATATGGTAAACGCTGTGGAGGAAGTGGATGGCGAAAAGATGCAGCTACATATGCTGACCTTTGACACCGAGCTTGACAACACTCTGAGAGTGCAGAAGGGTGGTAGTTGGATGGATAAGGAGTCGCTGGAACTTAAGGCGTTCCATAATGAAGAAGACGGACAATTCTATAGTAATATGGACTCCATTGTAGAAAACTTCATTGTTACCTGGAACTACATCTATACAGGTACTCCGCTTGCATTGAAAGCCAAGATTAACGAGCGCAACTTCGGCTCAGGTCTTGCGACGAGATTGACCTGTATCCCATTGCCGCCAACTAACTTTGAGATGATGAGTCGCGAGCGTCATGATGATGCTGAAAGCGACAAACGCCTGAAAGAGTGGGGCGAGAAGCTAGACCGCATGAAGGGCATTCTGCCGCTCAATAAGATTGTAGACGAACTCTACGACTGGACCGCCCGCCGTATGGAGGACGCCAAGGAAGATAACTCTAAGGCCGAGGAAATGCTGCTTAAGCGATGCGCATATCACGGCATAAACTTCGCTGCACCATTTATAGTGATGCGTCACTGGGATAAAATCCGCCAGGATGGACCATACTTCTGCGGAGAATTTGAGACGGATGCAGTAGACTGGAAGCTGGCCGAACTCATAGTGAACATCCAGTACGCTTGTCAGCGTCACTACTTCCTGGCACTTGCCGAGAAATATTTCGACGATCAGATGAAAGAGATTTCAGTAAACTCCCATCGTAATAGCAAAACCATTGAAAATTTCAATCGTTTGCCTGATGAGTTTACTGTAGAGGACGTGATGCAATGCTTTGCCATCGGAAAGGAAAATATTGCTAGAGTAAAGATAAGCAGACTGATAAAGGATAATTTCGTAGAGAAGATTGGCGAATATCCCGATAACGGATCGTCGAAGGCGGTATATCAGAAAACGGGGCTGATTATGAGATAGCAACGTAGCAACATAGCAACATCTAAATTTTAAATCAATAATGGAACAGATAGTACAATTAAACAGTCAAGCAAAGTTGAGTGATCACTTTACTCTAGGCGAGATGACAAGAAGCAATAGTCACCCCGAAGTGTATAACATCCCTACCCATGAGGCGATCGCAAACCTGAAGCGGGTATGCGAGTGGTTGGAAGTTCTACGCAAGCGATATAATGAGAAATATGGAGTGGGCGAGGAGCCTATACGTATAAACTCTGGCTATCGCAGTCCGCAGCTTAATAAAAAGATAGGTGGTGTGGCTGGAAGCAATCACCTTACGGGGTGCGCAGTTGATATCCGTGTGCTGGGTATGGAGCAGCTAATCCGCTATGCGGCAATCCTGCTGGATTATGCTGACGAATCGAAACAGGACTTCGATGAGTTATTGATCGAACGAAATCGCTACGGGGCGATATGGCTGCACTTTGCAGTGCGCCCATTCTCGAATCGACGTAAGGTCGCGTTTATTAATGCTTAATAAATACGAATTTTTTTGGTATTTCGCTCGATTTGCACTACCTTTGTCGGCAGAAATCAACCTACAGGCGTATGAAACAGAAATATATGGTAGTGGTGCTGTTTGCACTGATTGCGGCCTCGAGTGCTGTCAGCTTCTCAAGCTATCGTGCCACCGAGTGGCTTGTAACCGAGGATATGAACCAGGCTCTGGCCAAGACTATGGCCGAGCAGCAGAGCGACGTGATAAACTGCGATACCATCAACGTGTTTAACAGTCATCTGCAGATGGAGGAACTGCGCGGGCAGGCTGTGCTTGCTGTTGACACGCATCAGGGATTCACACTGCATCCCGAGGTATCGAGCGCTACCATTCTTGGGTTGTCTGATCAGCGACCTGCTATGGTGCTGTGGACTGCGGTGCTGCTGTGGGGGCTGTTCTGCCTGTATCATCGCCGCACGGCTATAGCTGGACTGTATGGCGGACTGGCGCTGCGCGATGGCAACATCATCGATGCACAAGGCGGCGCGATAAAGCTGACGCCGATGCAGCAGCAACTGATGGAGATGTTTATGAGTGCACCCGACTACACGCTGACAAAACAGCAGATCTGCGATGCGCTGTGGCCCAAGAAGGACGATGCCAGCGAGACGCTCTACACGCTGATACGCCGACTGAAACCCATAATCGAGCAGCATTCTGAGCTGAAAATCGAGGTTGACCGAGGTCGTGCTTATCAGCTGAAAATGAGATAGTTATCCCGTTGACCGCGAAATGTCAGACAAATGTCAGACAAAAATTTCGCCCAATAAGAAATCTCTTCATACCTTTGCAGAAAAATCATTGCAAGTATGAAGAGATTTATTTTTCTATCCATTACCGCCTACTTTGTGCTGATGGGGCTGATGAGCAACTGTCAGCGTGTGACGCATGTGTCGACACTGGTAAAGCTGCAGCGCGCCATGCGACTAACCAATATGGCCGAATATCACGACGATGACTACGGCTACACGGTACGCTATCCGGTGTTCTTCCAGCGGTCGGACGACACGATGATGGACAAGGGTAGTTGTCGGTTCAGCTTCTGGCGCGACGACATCGAGGTGGTGCAGTGCGCTTTTGTAGAGCACAATCCCGATGCACTATCAGTAGATCAGGCCATACAGAAGTACACTGCCCAACTGCACGCCTCAAGCCACATTAAAGGTGACGACTACTTTATACTGGCGGGAGCGCTGGCCGATGATAGCGGCAAGCTGTCGGGGCGAAGATTCTTTGCCAAGTTTGTGCAGCATCGCAAGTTCTGGTTTGTGCAGACGCTTACCTATCCTGAGCAGTGCGAGCAGGCTCTGCAGCGCCTGATTCAGGAAATATACAACTGGCGGGTGTGGAAGAATGTGGTTAACCCCTGAAGGTGCCGACGAAGAACACTACGCCGCTGCTGTACTCCTGGATGACGTAGACGAACGGACGGTTGCAGTGGAAGTCGATTCTCTTGGGCTCTGGAGAGGGGCCTGCTGTTCCGTCTTTCATTTCGGCTATTGTGACGGCCGATGCCTTGGTGCCCTCTTCGTCGACCTCGATGGCGGCCTTCTGCTTCATCAGTGCTACGTAGAGACCGTCTTTGTAATTGGTGCTGATGTTGGGGAATTCGGCAACTGAGCCATCAAACATCGATGGTGCTCCCATTGCGGTGAGAGGCTTTACCAGATCGGTCTCGAACTTGGTGGTGAAGCGTGGTATCTTGATGTCGGCAATAACTGTACGGCTGCTGCGCTGCGCTTGGCGCCAACTGTCGCTGTTAAGGCTCTGGATGATGTCGTCGATGGTCTTGCCGTCGTTGGGCAGCATCACCGTCATGCTCCATCGGGTGCCGCTTCCGTAAGGCAGTTCGATAGTGGTATACACGTCGGTTTGGGCTGACATGATGCGGGCCTTTCGGTGCATCATAGGCAACTGCTGTTGCTGGCCGCTGGCGGTGGTAAATGTCTCGTTGCGAGTGTCTTTTGAGTCGAACTTTTCGGTCCATGTGGCTTTGAAGTATATTGCGTTCATCAGCACCAGCAGGGCGATTGGGTCGAGTTCGCTCTCCTTTAGTATCTCGGGTATCATGCCGTGAGTCTTGTCTTTGCACCATGCGTTGATATTGCCCACAGCCTCGGCCGACTTGCTGAAGTCGATGCTGCTAAGTTCGGCGCTGTAGTATTGGCGCATATCCTGCGAGTACTGCTCTTCTAGCTGCACGTCGCGTTTCTTGTTGGATATGATGGTGTTGGCTATCTCGAGTGTAACCGATGGGTCGGTCTTCGGGGCTTCGTCGATCATCGTCTTGCAGAATTCGTTGACTGCCTTAGCGTTACCCTCGCCGAAGCCCAGCACCGATGTTATCTCGCTGGCTGTCTGTCCGGCAGCGCCATCGTTGAGCATGCCCAGCACATAGGTTACGCTGATGGGCGAGACGATGCTGCTCTTCTGTCCGGCGGACATACCGCTAATGGTGCGGAACAGGCGGAACGAGAAGTCGGTGTTGTAGTCGACAAACGCGCGCTGTTCGCCGGTAAGTTGGATGGTGCTGGTTTGGGCCAGCATGTCGATCACTACACCACCTTCGGGTTCGGGTTCTGGCTCGATGTCGTTACTGCTGCTGCACGCCATCATGGCTGCGGCTGTGATTGATAATAGGAATAGTTTTTTCATAACGGTTTGATAAGTTAATAATAATGTTTATAATCTATCCCTATAATGCAAAACCCGCAGGTTTCTTGTACAGAATCTGCGAGTTTTAACATTATTTATTTTTACTTCTTGCGATATACGCGTTCGGCGTTTATCTGCGATTTTAGTTTCTGCCAGTCGTCGGGTATCCAGCGTTCGCCTTTGGTGTTGGTCATCATCAGGTATAAGCCTTCATCCTTGGCGCTGTAGCTAAAGTGATAGTATTCAGTATCTCCCTGGTTACGTTTCAGTGTGCCCATTATCATTTCGATTACGTTCCATGCCATCAGTTGATTGTCGGTGAGATAACGATACATCTGCTCGGGATGATTGTCCACATAAGCCTTCGACAGCGAGTCGAGCTGGTGGTAGATGTCGTAGAACTGACTCTTATATTTCACTGGGATGAAGATGCACTTGCCAGTGGTAATGCCCCAATGCTGATCTTGAGCGTATCTCGCCCTTGAATAGAAGTCATCGGTTTCGGGGAATCCCTCGTCGTGCTGCCAGTGGATGGGGAAGGTCTTTACACCTTTAAGCTTCATTACGGGGTCGAGTACGGGCTGGATGAACGACTCGAATGCTGCCACATCGAACGGCTTGGTATCCTTAGGCTGCAGACTTACCTCTTCCATCAGCGCGTGGTTAAATATGCCTTGCTCTACGTTGCCGTTATACTCGGGATTGAATGTATTGCTATAGGTAAAGTTGGCATCCTCCTTGGCATTGCCAAAGTACATCTGATTGTTGATGTGCGACTTTGAGAGCTCGCCGAATTTGTCGCGGGCAAAGGCTATCGAGTACATGATAGAGTCGGTATTGTTCTGGTGATACTCGTACATATAGCTCTGTGATGCCTCCTTGCTAAGCTGCGAGTATGTGTCGCGTATGGTCTGGAGCGACTCTACCCACTGCTGGCGGCGCAGAGCATTGATGCTGTCGTACTCGTGGATAACGCGCTGCTTCTCTTCTTCGCTCACGTTGTAGGCTGGGTCGAACTCGGGTGCCAGCACCACTACATTGCTGTACGACATCCATCTGTGCTGAACTGTTCCAGCCTCGTAAACCTCCTGCAAGTACGTAGTCATGAAGCCATGCTGCTTCAGATAGTTGTCCAGTTGGGTTAGCTTTGTCTCGTTCTGTTGTGCGTGAGATGCTGTGGCTACTGCCATCATCATCAGGATTGAAAATACCTTTTTCATAACTATATGGTTTTAGTTGAGATTCATTGTCTGTGCTACATCGTTGTAAAGTCGCTGGCCGCGTGCTCGGATAGCTTCGGGCTGAGCCTGAGCTGATGCCATCAGCAGTTCCTCGTAGTCCATAGGGCGCGATATCACCTTAACCTCTATCTTGCGCTTGGCTGTTTCGGGCTCGGGGACTTCGGTAGGATTGGGTGTGCGGCTAGATTTTCTTGCCGTGCGGGTGGTTCTGGCTTTTGCTGCAGGTTCCGATGCTTTTGCAGCGGGGGCCTCAGCTTTAGGCTGGTCGGCCGATGGGGTAGGTGTCTGATCGATAGCTGTCGGCGATGGGCTGTCGGCAGTAGTTTCGATTGCGGGCTGTGGAGCAATCTCGGCTCTCGCCTCTATCTTGGCAGCCTTGTCATCGGTGTTAATCACTGTGATGCCTATACCTATCAGTACCAGTGCGCATGCGGCGGCCGATATCCATCGCATCATCACTGCGCGGCGGGGTTTTCTGTCGACGGTCTTTGCGGCTTCGGCGTCAACGGGTTCGGCTGTCAGTCGGGCCAGCAACTTCTCGTTCAGGTCGGCAGGCATCTTGGGCTGCTTCTGCTGGTTGCGAATCACTGCCTGGCGCAGTATGTCGTCGTGCTGTATATCCTTAATGTCGTTCATCGTTCAGAGAGTTTTTATTATCTGATAGAGTTTCTTGCGTATCCGGCTCAGTTGCGAGCCAATGGTAGAGATTTGTGAGCCAGTGACATAAGCTATGTCGGCCAGACTCATGTCGTCGTAGTAGAACATCGTGATGACAGCCTGTTCTTGTGGCTGCAGCTTGTCGATGGCCTGTTCCAGTTGTTGTAAGGTCTGCTCTCTGTCGGCACTGTCGCTCTCGGCATAGCTCACTTCGGTGTTGTAATCCTCCATATACACCATCTGCGGCTTGCGGCCTCGCACCGAGTTCAGTGCCTCGTGATAAGCTATCCTGCTAATCCAGGTGCCCAGCGCGGCCTGATCGGGATCGTAGCTGTCTATGCTTCGCAGAACCTTTACAAACACATCCTGATACACCTCCTCTGCATCCTCGTGCTGCGTCACTATGCGCTGCACTATGCGGAATACGGCTGGTCCATAGTCTGACAGCAGTTGCTGACAGGCAGCAGGTTCGCGCTGCTTCAGTCGGCTGGTCAGGATGGCTGTTTCTTGTTTCATTACTGTCGATTTTAATTTCTTTTCTACCTATATATACACAGGTTATGGATTTATTATGCACGATTTCGGAATTTTTTTTTCTAAAATCGCAGCAAAGGTACTATTTTAGGCGCAATTACGCAAAGAAATAGGGCATTTTATTTGGTATCAAAAAATACAGGTCGCACTAATCAGTGCGGCCTGTCATTTTTTCGAGATGCAATCTCTCATTTAGTTGTTTAAGTAACTCCTGCGGCTTAATGGATAAACCGCGCGTTGGGATTTCGTATGGAGCACCTGGGCTTAACTCGTAACCCATGCGCGTCTCTCGGGTATCATCCAGATAGTCATCAGTGCGATAGTTCTCGTGCGACTGCTTGTAATGAATACCTATCAGATATTGGCCCTTGTAGGTAACAGGATAGAAATCTTCTACATCGCGAAAGCAGACGGTCCACTGGTATTTGCTGTTAACCACCACGCACTCGTCGTTGATAGTGATGCGATTCCAACCCTTGATAATTTCGTAACCCAATCTGAACATAACGAATGCAGACGCTCCACAAACGAATCCCATATTACCTCCGTAATAAGCTGCAAAGTAAGCTAAAGCACCAATCAATGGAATGGTTAACAGCATTGCCATAGCAGGTACCTTTTTTGAGTAATTGATCTTAATTTCTTTCATATTATCTTTAGTTCTTTAAGTATTATTTATTCATCACGATATTCCAGTATGTCGCCGGGCTGGCAGCCTAGTTCGCGACAGATGGCTTCGAGAGTGGAGAAGCGTACGGCTTTGGCTTTGCCAGTCTTAAGTATCGAGAGATTTGCGAGAGTTAGTCCCACTCGCTCGGCCAACTCGCTAAGCGACATCTTGCGTTTGGCCATCTCTACATCCAGGTTTACTATAATCTGTCCCATAGGCTAACTATATAGTAAGTTCTTGTTCTTCTTTCAGCTTCATTCCGATAGCAAATGCCTCGGCCATAATGAGGATGAAAATGCCTTCAGAGATAAATCCGATAGCATCAGCCCATAATTCCCATAGGTTTTCAATATCAGGCGACATGATGGTAAACATGACGACCGTAGGTACAACGATACACCATCCCACAGTGCGAAGCAAGTCGACATTTGCCCACGTGAACACTTCGCCATGATTGACGTTAAGAATGAAGCGCACAAAACAGGCAAAAGTGTAAAGATATACTAACAGACATATTAACACTATCATTATGCCAAACCCACCAAATAAAGTTGATGGTTCAGTTTCGTTTGCGCCATCTTCCCATCCTTTATGGAACTCGTCAGAGGCGCCAATAATCGTCATTACAAAGCCGGCGATCATCAACACCAACAATAACACACACAAGATATTAAGTTTCTTTTTCATATAATTATCAAGTTTTTTAAGTTCATGATTAAATAGTAAGTTCTTGTTCTTGCTTTAGCTTCAATGTGTCCTTGATAAGCTTGGGCATAAAGAAGAAAGACAGGATAATAAAGAATGCGGGGGTTCCGTAGATATCACTTGCCAGTGAGGGCAGCTTATACTTATGCTCACCGATATGGAAAAAAACGTATTCGAATACCTGATTGGCTGCAATAAAATGTACCAGCATAACTATGGCTGTGATGTAAAACAGCCAAAGACTCCACTTGGAGTACTGCTTGCTGCTGTAAGTGCGATAATACATTATACCGTATAGCATAAAAAAGATAGTCTTGCTATTATGCTCGAATAATTTGCAAAGGTGATAGCAATAGTCGTAGCTGGTAGCAGCATTATTCATGGCGTTGATCTCACGCACGTACATCCATACTAGGAAACCAATAAAAGCTATCACGATGATTGTTCCTACCAGATTCTTCTTTGCCCATTGTAAAATAGTCGTTTTACTCATAAGTTTATCGTTTTTAATTATTAATTTATCGATTTTCGATATGCAAAAGTATATATTTTCCAAATACCAACCAAATAAAAACGATAAAAGTTTATCGAATTTCGATATATTTAACATTTGGATACAATAATGGGCCGCATTTTCTGCGACCCATATTGTTGTGGTTTTAGTTTGAACTGCCTTGGCCTCCGCCACTGTTGCTGCCGCCGCTCTTCACGTCATCGTTGCTGATGGAGCGTTCGGCCTTGCGCACGCTGGCCTTGAGTTCGCCTATGCGATAGCTAACTGTGAGGGTGAATCGCTGGGATACATTCCTTGACCAGTTGGATGCCTCAAAGTATGTATCAGTGGTGCGATAGTCGAACGTCTTGTACTTCTTCAGGAAGTTTGATGCCGACAGCGTTAGGTTGAGGCGCTTCTTCATCCACGACTTTTGTATAGAAATAGAGTAGTTGCTATAGCTGCTGCCGCGACCCTGGAGCATGATGCTGGGGGTATAGGCATAGAGGTTGCAAGAGATGTTCCAGTTCTTGGGCAATGTCTGCTGGGCGCCACCATAGGCAAAGAGTGTCCATCCGCAATTTGACATCGTTCCGCCATCGTCCATATCGGTATACGACAGTCGGCTGTTCATATACACGCGGGTGTTCTTGCTGGCGTTCCAGTTGATGTATGAGTTGAAGTGGAAGCTCTGACTGCGACCGATATTGGCGTAGCTGGTGTAGAGCACATCAATGCCCGTAGGGTGCTTAAGTCCTGGGATTTCGGTGTCGCGCATCATCTTCACCACGTTCTCGATGCTGTTGTTGGTAAACGTGTACTGAGGGCTCAGACTGATGTTGAACTTAGGAGTGAACTTGCTGAAATTCAGGCTGATAGTGTGACTCTTCTCGCTGCTGAGGTTGGGGTTACCCTGACTGATATTAGTTGGGGTAGAGTCGTCGAGATAGGGGTTGAGATACCAGATGCCCGGGCGATATATACGCATATTGTAGCCCAATCGCAGATTTGTGGTCTGACCTAGTTTATAGCCCAGACTGGCCGATGGCACAAAATCGTTGAAGTGCTGCTTGAAGTCGGTGCCAGGGCCTAGTTTGTACTCTACATCCTGCAGTGTGTGCTCGTAGCGCAATCCCAGTCGGCCCGAGAATTTCTTGATCTTGAGTCCGTAGCCCAGATAGGCAGCAAGTATGTCGTTGCGATGCTTGTAGTGCGACGAGTGTTCGCTATCCAGCACTTCCTGCTCATAGCGATCGTCCTCAGACGTGTTGTTGCGCAGGATGTACTTCAAACCGGTCTCGATGGTGTGATGCTTGGCAAATGGGGTGGTGTAGTCTACCTGGAACGTGTGCTCGATGGTATTCTCGCTACCATCGTTGCGCTGACTCTTAAGTCGGTCCAGGAACTTTTCCCAACCATCGGCTGCACGCATGTCGGCGTAGTCGGTATACGAGTCGCTTGCATCGGGCTCGCTACCTATCTTATACGACAATGTGAACAGTCGGTCTTCGACCGAGAATGTGCGCTGATAGTCGATGCCGCCATCGATGTATGCATAGCTGCTCTTGGAATGACGCAGGGTGTTGTAGCTATACAGATGATTGCCCGTGAGCGGCGATGTGGCCCGGACGGAGCTATTACCGCTGTTACTATTGCTACCGCCATACAGATCGAACGAGGCCGTAAGGAGTCGCAGTGTGTCAATCTCGTAGCTGGCCTCGATAGAGCCGTACTTAGAGTCGCCGTGATAATCGCTTACGCCAAAACTCTCGATGTCGGACGACGACGAGCTGATGTTGCTCAAGGTCTTGCGAGTGCTGCCCGAATAGACGGTTGGCTGGTCGAAATAGCTGTAGTTAAGGTTGGCGCTCATGGTGAGTTTGCCGCTCTTGATGGTGGTGTAAGCTCCGCCGCCAAGTCCCTGATTACTGGCGTTGGCATTGAAGGTTGCAGTGTAGCCCTCGATGCTCTTGCCGTGGGTGATGATGTTGAGAATACCGCCTACTCCCTCGGCGTCGTACTTAGGTCCGGGATTGGTGATGACCTCGATGCGCTTGATGCTGCTGGCTGGCATGCTCTTGAGCACCTCGCTGGGATTGTTGCTCATCATCTGGTTGGGCTTGCTGTTTACGTAGATCTTAAACGAGCTGGAGCCGTTTACCTGAATCTTATCCTCGCCGTCGACCGTCACCATCGGTACCTTGCGCAGCATTTCGAGGGTAGAGTTCGACTTAGAATCGGGATCGTCCTCGATGTTATAGGTGATCTTGTCGATGTCGGACTTTACCAGCGCTTTCTGTTTTACAATCTCGACGCCTTGAAGTTCGAGTGACTTAAAAATACTGTCGGCTCGCAGTGAGTCGGCCTTGGTCTGAGCCATTGCGCTGCCTAGTGAGCACAATGCAAAGAGGGATACTAATGTTAGTTTCTTCATATATACTTATATTTATTTAGCTTCTTGAAGTAATTCTCTTTAGAAAAACACGGGCCGCAATCGCTGCGACCCATGACTGTTCCGCGGATTATGTATCAAAATCTGTCATTTGTTACTTATATATACGCATGAGACATGGAAAATGTTGCAGGTTTGTAGGTTAAATTATATTAAATAACCACATTCCTGTCATCTCGAGCGTTCCCCCTCCCTGTCATCTCGAGCGTTCCCCCTCCTTGTCATCTCGAGCGTCCCCCCTTCCTGTCATCTCGAGCGTTCCCCCTTCCTGTCATCTCGAGCGTAGTCGAGAGATCTCTCCATGCGCTACGCTTAGTCGAGATGACAAAAGAAGAAGCGCTTAGTCGAGATGACAATACAAAAAATAAGACCGCTGAACTATCGTTCAACGGTCTTTTTCTCTCAATTCGTTCGTGAATTACTGAGCTACTGCAGCAGTGTCAACAGCGGCTGTATCAACAGTCAGGCTGTCAGCAACGGTATCAACAACCTCAGCGATAGAGTCAGTGTCCTGTACAGGAGCCTGAGCCTTGTTACCACATGATGCGAAAGAAATAGCAGCAACTGCTACGAACATAAATACC
>JAEEGK010007034.1_pt1 | contig 26911 bp, 22 predicted proteins | sample 8958771 | NCBI WGS metagenome assembly JAEEGK01 (sample SAMN16246547, study PRJNA631951) | gut metagenome | biome: gut microbiome; feature: rumen; material: SC-attached | host: Bos | place: Iran: Karaj | collected 2018-10 | reverse complement strand
ACGCTGAAATACAACGGCCGCTGGGAGAAGATCGACGGGCATTTCGCCGAAGGCTTCTCCGCCGTGCGCGAAGAGATCTTCGCCGACCCGACGCTGTTGCAGCCCGATGCCGCTTTCGGCGGCACCAAGCCGCGCCGCACCTTCGTCGGCCCGCGCTACACGGGCGGCATCAGCGACCACCTGCCTATTGTCATTGTTGTGAAATATTGATATTTTTGTGAATACGACTACAAATCAGAATCGCATAATTATGGACATGCAGACCAAAATCCACGAGAAGTTCCTGGCCACCTACGGCGAAGGAGGCATCCTGTACGCCGCCGCCGGCCGGATCAACCTCATCGGCGAACACACAGACTACAACGGCGGCTACGTCTTCCCGGGTGCCATCGACAAGGGCATCGTGGCCGAGATCAAGCCCAACGGAAGCGACCGCGTCCACCTCCATTCCATGGACTACGACGCCACGACCTCCTTCGGTCTCAACGAAGAGGACAAGCCCGAAGAGCCGTGGGCGCGCTACGTCTTCGGCGTCTGCCGCGAGACGGCCAAGCGCGGCGGCCACGTCGAGGGCTTCGACGCCGTCTTCGCCGGCGACGTGCCCCTCGGCGCCGGCCTCTCTTCCTCCGCCGCCCTCGAGAGCTGCTTCGCCTTCGCGCTCAACGACCTGTTCCAGAACGGCATCGACAAGTTCGAGCTCGCCCGGATCGGCCAGAGCACGGAGCACAACTACTGCGGCGTGATGTGCGGCATCATGGACCAGTTCGCCTCCTGCTTCGGCAAGGCCGGCAGCCTGATCCGCCTGGACTGCAAGACCATGGAATACAAATATTTCCCCTTCGACCCGAAGGGCTACCGGCTCGTCCTGGTGGACTCCTGCGTCAAGCACGAGCTCGCCTCCTCCGCCTACAACTTCCGCCGGCAGAGCTGCGAGCGCGCCGCCGCCGCGATCAAGAAGAACCACCCCGAGATCGACTTCCTGAGCGACTGCAAGCGCGTGTGGCTGGACGAAGTGCGCGACGAGATCTCCAGCGAGGACTTCATCCGCGCCGAATACGTCATCGGCGAGGTCCAGCGCGTGCTGGACGTCTGCGACGCCCTGGAGCGCGGCGACTACGAGACCGTCGGCGAGATGATGTACCAGACCCACTTCGGCCTGAGCAAGCTCTACGAAGTGAGCTGCGAAGAGCTCGACTTCCTCAACCGCCTGGCCCGCCGCCTCGGCGTCACGGGCTCGCGCGTGATGGGCGGCGGCTTCGGCGGCTGCACCATCAACCTCGTCAAGGACGAGCTCTACCTCCCGTTCGTCGCGGCCGCGAAAGCCGAATTTACGCTCAAATTCGGGCACGCGCCCAAGATCTACGACGTCGTGATCTCCGACGGCGCCAGACGCCTCTAAAACGGCTCGAAATAGCACAAAGAAAAGCCCGGACGCTTGGTCCGGGCCTTTCTCTTTATGTAGAAGTGGTTGTCTGCTAGAAGAAGCGCTCGCGGTTGTCCTTGACCTCGTCATACTCCTGCATGACGTTGAGGATCATCTGGGACATGTACTGGGCCTTCTGGGCGGCCAGGTTCTTGGCGTCGGCCTCGCTGTAGAAGGTACCGACCTCCTTGTTGGCGACACGGACCACGTAGGTGCCCATGATGCCGGACACAGGACCGAAGACCTCACCCTGCTTGGCGGCGGAGATGGCGCCGATCAGCGCAGGCTCCACGTTGGTGGAAGCGAGGGACACGGCGTCGCGGTGCTCGATGGAGACACCCAGGCGCTCGGCGACCTCCTCGAGGGTGGCGGCGCCGGCGATCTTCTCGGCGACCTCGGCGGAAGCGGCCTTCTGCTGCTTCTCGGCATAGAGGCGCTCGTAGATCTGCTGGGCGACCTTCTGGACGGAGGCGTAGCCTTCCTTGTTGATCTCCTTGACGGCGGCGACGAAGAAGTACTTGTTGTCCACCGTGATGATGGCGGAAGCCTTGCCGGCCTTGTTGTCGAAGGCCCAGCGGGTCACTTCCTTGGCGTTGTCGATGGCGCCGTAGTTGGACGTGGCCTCGGTGACCGTCAGCGCGTGGGAATAGACCTTCGTGGAGTCGACGGCCTTCTTGTAGCCCTCATAGGAGCCACCGGCGAGGGTGGCGAAGGTGTTGGCCTGGGAATAGAAGTCGTTGAACGTCTCCTTGCTGGCAATGGCGGTCTTCTCGAGGATGGCGACCTGCTTCTTGACGACCGGCTTGGTCTTGCGGCTCACGACCACGACGTGGGAGCCGTACTGGGTGTTGAGCACATAGGGCTCACCGACCTTGGCGTCGAAGACACCCTCGAAGCCCGGGATCATGAAGGTCTGCGTCATCCAGCCGATGCCACCCAGCTCGCCGTCGGCCGTGGAGGCCTGGTCGCGGGAATAGGCAGCGGCGAGGTTGGCGAAGTTGCCACCCTTCTTGATGACGTTGACAAGGCTGTCGGCCGTGCTCTGGGCGTTGTCGCCCTGCAGGAGGATATGCTTGACGAAAGCGGAATCCGGCATCATCTTGGTGGCCATCTCGCGGGCCGCGAAGAAGCTGTTGCCGGCGGTCACGATCTGGGACACCTTGGCGCCGTCGAAGATCTGCTTGTCGATCTCGGCGTTGACCGTGCTGAGTTCGCCGGCCTTGTACCAGTAGTTGTCCAGGTTGCGCTCGGAATTCTTGAGCAGGAAGGTGCGCATGTTGTCGGTGGTGGCGAACTCGTCGTAGGCCGAGTTGATGGCGTCGCTGGCAGCGGCGATATCGGCTGCGGACGGGACGACCTCATAGACGACATACTCGATCTCGCGGTTGGCGCGCTGCTTGAAGAAGTCCTTGTGCGCCTTGTAGAAGTCGCGGACCTCCTTGTCGGAGACGGTGATGGAGCTGTCGCGGCCCACCGGGTAGTACACCATGCAGTAGTCGACGTCGGCGGTGGTGTTGCCTTCGGCGACGGCCTGGGCAAGCTGCAGGGCGTTGTCGCTGCCGCTGGCGGTGAACAGGGCGCCGTACTTGGCGTAGAACTGCTGGTTGTATGCGGTGTTCTGGAGGTAGTTCCAGTAGATGCGGTAGCGGCCGGACTCGTCAGCGGAGACGTTGTCGACGAATTCCTTCAGGAGCTCCGGGGAGAACGTGCCGTTCTGGTCCATGAAAGCCTGGCTCAGGGCCGGGGAGACGATCTCGCCGGACATGAGGGCCTTCATCTCGTCCACACCGACGGAGAGACCGGCTTCCTTGGCGTTCTTGACAAACATGTATTTGTCGAGAAGCTCCTGCCAGGCAGCGTTGCGGGCCTGCTTCTGCGTGTCCTCGCTGCGGTTGGCGCCGAGGAGTTCGCTGATCGTGGTGTAACGGTCGACGTCGGACTGGAAATCCGTGTAGGAAATGCGCTTGCCGGCGATCTGTCCGACGTCATACTTGGAAGACATCGAATTGAGCGCCGACTCCAGCGTGCCGGGGTCGATGATAAAAGAAAGGAGAGCCAGCGCGATGATGACAGAGATCACGACGCCGAGCTTAACGCGTATTTTTTCAAGTACCGCCATAATGGTTATTTATTTTTTAAATTTTCCGATAAGGGGCTGCGAAGATAATTATTTTTTTGGAAACGGCCCAATAAAATTCACAGAATCAATGATAACGGCCGTACTGTCCTGTACCACGACGCCATATCCGTCAAAGGGGCGATACAGGATGGAGTTGCGCACGTGGTCGTCGGAGCGCATTCCGAATCCCTGCAGGAAGCCCTGACGGGAATAAATCTTGACGTAGCAGTCGGTATACAGCTCCCTTTTGACCTGGTCCCAGTAGATGGTGTCCGTCTCCATCGTCTGCTGCTCGAGCACGTTGTGCATGATGACGTTGCCGAACGCTTCCCAGATCTCGTCCTTCTTCCGGTCCTTGGGCACGATGTGGCGGGCGTCGTCCGCCACGATGACGGATTCGAGCCGGCCGTCTTCCGTGTAGCCGAAGACCGAGAGCCCTTCCGGGAACGTGTCGAAAGAGGCCGTGTCGGTGTCGAAATGCTCCATCAGCGGAGATTCGAGCCGCATCGCCACGCGGCCGTTCTGGGTCTGGACGGCGAACATGTCGAACGTGCGCTGGGTGGGCGTGCGGCCGGGATCGAGGTGGTCCGCCTCGCCGATCTGCCCCCGGCAGGAAACGACAATGCTGGCAACCACCAGAGTGATTGCCAGCATGATGTCGCTGTTTCGCTTCGCGCCCAAATTATCTGGTACGCACCGTCGTCGTGGCGCGCATGCTGCCGCAGACGACCGTATAGGACTGACCCTTGGTGATGTCGTACATGAAGGCCTCGGCGGTCTCCGGGAAGTAGACGCTGTACTGGCTGATGAAGCGGTTGGCCTCGTCGGTGAGGGAAGGATCCGCAGCCTTGGCCTTGTTCATGTAGTCGCAGGCCACCCAGTAGGGGGCGCGGCGGGAGATCTCGTCGCTGCCGCAGCGGACGGCGGCCCAGATGTTGCCGAGCAGGAAGTTGGCCTTGCCGGCCAGCTTCTCGTCCTCGGCAGCCTTGGTGGCGAACTCGTAGGCGCGGGTGTTCTCACCGTTCTTGAAGCAGAACGCGGCGAGCTGGTAGGTCCAGTCGGACTTGCGCTCGGCGTCGAGGTCCTCGAAGGCGAGGGCGCTCTCCATGTAGGAGATGGCTTCCTTGATGTTGCCGCGGGCACCGTGCAGACGGTACAGGTAATAGGCGGAGTTGGCGGACGGCTCCAGCTTGTTCATCGTGGCGACGGCCTGCAGGAAGAGGTCGTTGCCGTCGCAGTCCTCCGTCATGCTCATCGTCTTGACGATGCTCTGGGCGAGCTGGAGGTTGTCCGGATCGGCGGCCAGGCGCGGGGTGTAGAGCTCGATGAGGCTCTCGCAGCTCGCGACCTTGCTGGAAGCGAAGACGCTGCCCATGTCGGTCTTGACATTGGCCATCTGCTCCTTGTCGGCGTCGGTGGCGGGATTGATCTTCTCGAGAATGTCGCTGTTGCGCTGATAGAGGTTGATCACCGTCTCGGCGTCGACCTTGCCGTCCTGGAAGAGGTCGATGGCGGCCTGCAGGTCGAAGAGGAGGATGGTCGGACGGACCTGCTCCTGGTTCTTGGCGATGATGCCCTCGAAGCCGTCATAAAGCTTCTGGGCGTCGTCCTTGACAAGATTGTGGAGATCCTGGCCCTTGTTGTTGAGCGCGGTGACGGCGTTCTTCGGATAATACTCGGCGCGGATGTCATAGACCGTCATCAGGGAGTCCACCAGCGCGGCGCGATAAGCGGCGTTGCCGGCGTTCTTGTTGATCAGACGGCGGAGAAGGGTGGCACCGTCCACCAGCATCTTCTGGCTGGCCGTGGGCGGGCAGAACTTATAGGCATTGCGCCAGCTGGGAAGCGCCTCGTCGTATTGCTTGGCCTTGAAATATTCCGTGTAGAATGAAAGGTTGGTAACACACTTGACGCTGTCCGGACCTGAACCATATTTACCCTGGGCAAACACTTTGTCGCCCAAGACAATGCCGGATACTAACAGAAAGACAAGAATTAATTTTTTCATATTGATCGATACAGTTTTATTTATTAATCATATTGGTATTTGCGGAACCAGATGTCGAAGAGGTTGAATCCGATCGAGAAGTTGATGTAACGCTCGCGGACCATCTCCCCGCTCAGGGATCCCCGCTGGCCCATGTCCACGCCGAGCGTGAGGCCGTTGTAGCCGTTGACGATCGGCAGGGTGACGCCCAGGGTGATGCCCGTGGCCGTGACCGGCTGATTGTTCAGCTGGAAGTATTCTTTCTTATGGTACGCGCCCACGCGATAGGCGACGTGATTCAGGTAGTAGCGGATGTCGTTGCGGTTCGGGACGATCTCGAAGCCGGCGCGGAAGGTCTCGGCCGTGGAGGCGGAGAAGATCTTGCTGGCCGTGAATCCGCGGGCGCCGTCCAGGCCGCAGTTGCTCCAGTCGGAGCGGGAATAGTCGAAGGAGGCGGACCAGCGGCCCCGCTCCTCGAAGGTGACGCCGAGGGCGATCTCGCCGGCGAGCTGCACCTTGCTGTCAACGCCGAGGTTGTCCATCTTGTAGTAGAGGGTGTCGGCCGCGGCGGAACCGCCGGCGAAGCGGAAGGTCTCCATCGTGCCGCGCAGGGTGGCGGCGGTGCTGTAGGTGGCGCCGACCGTCAGGGCGTGCTTCGTGCCGAGCGGCTGCTGGAACTGGAGGCCGAACTTGAAGTTGTTGCCGGTGATCTGGCCCGTGGTGCCGTTGCGGATGCTGTTGTAGGACGCATCCTTGAACTCCGTGTAGAAATTCTTCTCGACCTTGCCGAAATAGGTGTTCCACTGGACACCGAGGGACAGGCGCTTGAAGAAGGTCACGCCGGCGGCGGCGAAGGCTTTGTAGATGCTGCCCTTGCCGGTGGCGGAGTAGTTGATGTTGCCGGTATAGCCGATCAGGTCGGGATCGGTGTATTCGAAGCTGTAGCCGAATCCGGTGTCGCTGTAAGGCATGATGCCCACCATCATGGCGGAGCTGCGCCAGATCGGGAAGGACATCACCAGGTTGTTGATGTTGAACGTGTTGCTGGCAGACTTGATGCCGCCCTGGTTGAAGACCTTGTTGTCGTTGTACAGGGAGAAGTCGGCCATGAAGGCCAGGCTGTCGCGCGCCGTGACGGCGGCGGGGTTCAGCAGGTTGATGTAGCGGTTGTTGCGCAGGGCCACGCCCACGCCGCCCATCGTCTTGTTGTAGGCGGAGCCGGGCTGGCTCAGGTCGCCGACTCCGTAAATGGAGTACGGGGTATAGGTACCCGCGGCCTGGCCGAATGCGCTAAACGTTGCGCAGACAGCCACCAGCGCGGTCAGGAACCATCTATTTAAGATTCTCTTTGACATAGTCGTCAGTTATCAATGCAAGGCCCATCAAAACCAGGTTGGAAACCACAAATATCGAGTTTTTCATCTTCTTGGCAAAATAATTTGCATCGCCTCCCGTGAAAACCACGATGTTGTCCGGCCGGAGCCTTGTGTAACCTTCAATTTCAAACATTATGCCCGAAATGACGCCGGACGCGATCGAAGCCTGCAGCGAGTGCCCCTCCGGGTCCGTCTCTTCGGGCGTATTTACCAGCGGAAGCGACTTGGAATAGCGTTCCAGCGCCTTGAACCGGGTCCGGCATCCCAGGGAAACATTTCCGCCGAGATACGCGCCTTCGCGGCTCAGGAAATCCACGGTGAGCGTCGTGCCGAAGTCGAAGACGGTGACCGGCTTGTCCTTGAAAAGGAAACCGGCGGCCACCAGCCCTGCGGCCCGGTCATAGGATAGATACTCGGGATAATTGCGGCTCGAAAGCAGCTCGGTGTGGGCGCCATCCAGGATCAGCAGTTCGCCGCAGCGGGCACGCAGCAGGGCCTCCTCCCCGGCGGAAATCCCGAAGGCGGACGCTACCGTCAGCACCTCGGGCCTCTCCTTGTCCAGCAGCGAGAGGAGATAATCCATCATCCGCTCACCCTGATACCGAAAAGTCTTGCCCAGCGTCGTGCCCTCGGCCCAGGCGGCCTTGAGGGCGGTGTTTCCTGCTTCTACCAGTAAATGTGGCATGGTCCGCAAATATACGAATTTTATCGTAATTTGCTCAAAACCGTGCGGGCTTCCTTCAAGGAAGGAACGTTGCGGACCACGATCTTGAGCTTGTTTTCCGTCTGCTTGAGCTCGTAGCGCGGCATGTCGGCCGTCTTCTGGAGGATCGTGGCAAACGTATCAGACTTGTAGTAGGGCGACATCGGGTTGGCGATGAAGAAGGCGATCAGCAGGCCGTTCTTGACGATGACCTTCTCGAAGCCGAGCGCGGCGCCGAGGTTGCGGATCTTGACGACCTCGAAGAGGTTCTCAAGCTCCGCAGGCAGCGCGCCGAAGCGGTCGGCGAGCATGCTCGCATAGCGGTCGATCTCCTTGTCGGAAGACATCGCGTCGATGGTCCGGTAGATGCGGATCTTCTCGGCCGTGACGTCGATGTAGTCGTCGGAGATGTGGGCCGGCTGGTCGGTCTCTATCGTGCAGTCCGTCACGAACTTGCTGCGGTCGTTGCGGGCCACGATGCCCGTCTCCACGCCCAGCTCCTCCATCGCCTCGGCGAGGATCTTCTGGTAGGTCTCGAAGCCCATGTCCATGATGAAGCCGCTCTGCTCGGCGCCCAGCAGGTTGCCGGCGCCGCGGATGTCCAGGTCCTGCATCGCGATGTTGAAGCCGCTGCCCAGGTCGGAGAACTCCTCGATGGCCTTGAGGCGGCGCCGTGCGTCGTCGGTGATGCTCACCAGCGGCGGCACGATCAGGTAGCAGAACGCCTTCTTGTTGGAGCGGCCCACGCGGCCGCGCAGCTGGTGCAGGTCGCTCAGGCCGAAGTTCTGCGCCTGGTTGATCAGGATCGTGTTGGCGTTCGGGATGTCCAGGCCGTTCTCGATCAGGGTGGTGCAGAGCATCATGTCGTAGTCGCCGCGCATGAAGTCCAGCATCTTGCCTTCCAGCTCCTTGGCCTCCATCTGGCCGTGCGCCACGCAGATCTTCATGTCCGGGATCAGGCGGTGCAGGATGTCGTGGATGGCCGGCAGCTCCTCGACCTTGTTGTGCAGGAAGAAGACCTGTCCGCCGCGGTTCAGCTCGTAGTTGATGATGCTACGGATCTCCTTCTCGTCGAAGAGGATGATCTCCGTCTGCACCGGGATGCGGTTGGGCGGCGGGGTGTTGATGATGCTCAGGTCGCGGGCGCCCAGCAGCGAGAACTGCAGGGTACGCGGGATCGGGGTAGCCGTGAGCGTGAGCGTGTCCACGGACGCCTTCAGCGTGCGGAGCTTCTCCTTGGCGGCCACGCCGAACTTCTGCTCCTCGTCGATGATCAGCAGGCCGAGGTCCTTGAAGGCGAATTCCTTGCTCAGGATCTTGTGCGTGCCGATCAGGATGTCGATCTGTCCTTCGGCGAGGCGCCGCTTGATGTCGGCGATCTCCTTGGCCGTGCGCAGGCGGCTGACGTAGTCGATGTTGCAGGGGAGGTTCTGCAGGCGGTTCCTGAACGTGTTGAAATGCTGCAGCGCGAGGATGGTGGTCGGCACGAGCACGGCCACCTGCTTGCTGTCGCAAACGGCCTTGAAGGCCGCCCGGACGGCGATTTCCGTCTTGCCGAAACCCACGTCGCCGCAGATCAGGCGGTCCATCGGACAGGAGTCCTCCATGTCCCGCTTGACGGCCGCGGTGGCCGTTTCCTGGTCGGGCGTGTCTTCGTACATGAAGGACGATTCCAGCTCCTCCTGCAGGTAGGTGTCGGCCGAGAAGGCGAAGCCCTTCGAGGCACGCCTCTTCGCGTACAGCTGGATGAGGTCCTTGGCGATGTCCTTGACCTTGGACTTGGCGTTGTATTTCAGGGTGACCCACGACTTGGAGCCCAGCTTGTTGATGCGCGGGGGCTCCCCGTCGCGGGAGCGGAAACGGGAGATCTTGTGCAGGGCGTGCACGGACACGAACACCACGTCGCCGTCCTTGTAGGTGATCTTGACGACTTCGCGCATGCGGCCGAAGTCGTCGCGCATCCGGACCAGGCCGCCGAACACGCCCACGCCGTGGTCGATATGGACGACGTAGTCGCCGATGTTGAACGAATTCAAGTCATTGACCGTCAGCTGCTCGCTCTTCTCCACCGTGCGCCGCAGGCTGACGCGGTGGAAGCGGTCGAATATCTCGTGGTCGGAGTAGCAGCAGACCTTGTCCTGGGCGTCGATGAAGCCGTTGTGGATGTTCTTGCCGGACACGAATTCGGGCAGCAGGCCGCCGTTCTGCGACAGGATGGAGCGGACGCGCTCCAGCTGCTGCTCCTTCTCGCCGTAGATCAGGACGCGGTAGCCGTTCTCCAGATGCGTACGGATGTCCTCCGTCAGGAGTTCGAAATTCTTGTTGAAGGTCGGCTGCGGGGAGATCTGGAAATAGACGAAATCGTCGCCCGCATACGACAGGGGCGCGTCGATATACACGCGCCGGAACCGCTCGAGGGCCGGGAAGAAAGCTTCCCGGAAATACATGTCCGAAGAGTCCAGCCACAGCAGGCTGTCCTTCGGGAAGAGGTCGGAAAGGGGCTGTCCCTGCACTTCGCCGCCGCCCACCACGTTGGAAATGATCTCGGCGGCGGAGACCTTGTCCCGGGAGAGCTGCGTGTTGCAGTCGAAGGAGTGGATGGTCTCTATCTCATTGCCCCAGAAGGAGATGCGGAAAGGATAATTCTCCGAGAAGGAGAAGATGTCCACGATGGATCCGCGGATGGCATACTGCCCGGGCGCGGAGACGAAGTCCACTTTCTCGAAGCCGTTGGCGGAGAGCGTCTTGATGATGTCGGAATGGGAAATCTCCTGCCCCTCCCGGATGCGGAAAACGGCATCCTTGATGGCCTGCGTGGTCGGCACTTCTTCCGCCAGCGCCTCCGGATAGGTCACGATGACCAGCAGGTCGCTTCCCGCCTCCAGCAGCTTGCCGATCGCGGCGGTGCGCTGGACACCGAGCGACGACTTGTAGTTGCTCCGCTCCACGCTGCGGCCCGATTCGGGAAGGAAGAAGACCCGGTCGCCCTCGATCAGGGGATACAGGTCCGCCGCGCAGTATTCTGCCGCCTCCCGGTTGGGCAGCACGACCACGTGCACGCCCTTGTCCGCCACCTGCGACAGGACGAACCAGCGGGCGGACAAAAAGAGGCCGCGGCAGAATACTTCCCTTGCGGTTTTTATTCTGTCGCGCAGGCACTCCGAAGATTTTGAACTTATCAACATGCTCTGCCGAAAAGCGGTTGAAAAGTATGTTGAAAACGTGTTCACCGGACCTTTCCGGCGGTGGAAAAAAACGGCCGCCCGGTTTTCAACAGCGGAAAAAACAGCGTTTCAACAGACTTTTTAACAAGCTTCTATTCTATTAAATATTTGATAAATAATGGGTTAGTTCAATTATCAACATTTCAACAGCCCATTATAAAACATCAAATTATCAAAATAAAAGAGTTATATTTGTATTCTGATTGTCAAGGCCCCTATGCAGGAATTCGACCCTCATAACGCAAACGACTGCAAAGATAAGGATTTGGACGGAATTATCCGGCCCCAGGAGCTGGAAGATTTCACCGGACAGGGTGAGATCGTGTCCAGGCTCCGCGTCTATATCCAGGCAGCCAAGATGCGCGGCGAGTCGCTGGACCACACGCTTTTCCACGGCCCTCCGGGCCTGGGCAAGACGACGCTGGCGCACATCATCGCCAACGAGATGGGGGTCAACATGAAGATCACTTCCGGTCCGGTCCTGGACCGTCCCGGCGACCTGGCCGGCCTGCTCACTTCCCTGGAGGAGGGCGACGTGCTCTTCATCGACGAGATCCACCGGCTGGCTCCGGAAGTGGAGGAGTATCTCTACTCCGCGATGGAGGACTACGTCATCGACATCATGATCGACAAGGGGCCGGGCGCCCGGTCGGTGCGCATTTCCCTCAATCCCTTCACGCTCGTGGGCGCCACGACCCGCGCGGGCCTGCTGACGGCGCCGCTCCGGGCCCGTTTCGGCATCACCGAAGGGCTGGAATACTACGACACGGACGACCTGGTGCGCATCGTCAAGCGCAGCGCCGGCATCCTCAAGGTGGAGATCGAGCCGGAAGCGGCGCAGGAGATCGCGCTCCGCAGCCGCGGCACGCCGCGTATCGCCAACTCGCTGCTGCGCCGCGTGCGCGACTTCGCGCAGGTGATGGGCGACGGCCACATCGACCTCAAGATCGCCCGCTACGCCCTGGACAAGCTCAACATCGACAAGCGCGGCCTGGACGCGATCGACAACAAGATCCTCCGGACCATCATCACCACCTTCAAGGGCGGCCCGGTCGGCGCCAACACGCTGGCCACGGCCATCGGCGAGGACCAGGGCACATTCGAAGAAGTCTACGAGCCTTTCCTGATCAAGGAAGGCTTCATCGTACGCACCCAGCGTGGCCGCGTGGCCACGGAGCTCTCCTACAAGCACATGGGCTTGGATCCCTACGACAGCAACGCCGCCGGCTCGCTGTTCTGATGCAATGAAATAACAATAAATACAAACACCTAACAATGTCAGACAAGTTAAATTCCAAAATTCCTGCAGGACCCCTTGAGAGCAAATGGACCCGGCGCAAGTCGGAAATCCGTCTCGTGAGTCCCAACAACAAGAGAAAGCTTGAGATCATCGTGGTCGGTACCGGTCTCGGCGGCGCGTCTGCAGCCGCCTCCCTGGGCGAACTCGGCTACAACGTCAAGATTTTCTGCATCAGCGACAGTCCGCGCCGCGCGCACTCCATCGCTGCGCAGGGCGGTATCAACGCTGCCAAGAACTATCAGAATGACAACGACTCTGTCTATCGTCTGTTCTACGACACCATCAAGGGTGGTGACTACCGCGCCCGCGAGGCCAACGTCTACCGTCTGGCCGAGGTGAGCGCCGCCATCATCGACCAGTGCGTCGCGCAGGGCATTCCTTTCGCCCGTGAATACGGCGGATACCTCGCCAACCGCTCCTTCGGCGGCGTGCAGGTGAGCCGTACGTTCTACGCCCGCGGCCAAACCGGCCAGCAGCTCCTCCTGGGTGCGTATGCTTCCCTGAACAAGGAGATTGCCAACGGCAGCGTCAAGTCCTACCCGCGTCATGAGATGCTCGACCTGGTGATCGTCAACGGCCAGGCCAAGGGCATCATCGCCCGCAACCTCGTCACCGGCCAGCTGGAGCGCTTCGGCGCCCACGCCGTCGTGATCGCGACGGGCGGTTACGGCAATACCTATTTCCTCTCCACCAACGCCATGAACAGCAATGGCTCCGCCGCGATGCAGTGCTACCGCAAGGGCGCCTTCTTCGGCAACCCGTGCTTCGCGCAGATCCACCCGACCTGTATCCCGGTCCACGGCGACCAGCAGTGCAAGCTCACCCTGATGAGCGAGTCCCTGCGTAACGACGGCCGTATCTGGGTGCCCAAGAAGCTGGAGGATGTGGAGAAGCTCCGCAAGCATGAGATCAAGGCCTCCCAGATCCCTGAGGAGGACCGCGACTACTATCTCGAGCGCCGCTACCCGGCCTTCGGCAACCTCGTCCCGCGCGACGTGGCTTCCCGTGCCGCCAAGGAGCGCTGCGACGCCGGCTTCGGCGTCAACGAGACCGGCAAGGCCGTCTATCTTGACTTCGCGGACGCCATCAAGCGCCTCGGCCACCAGCGCGTCGCCGAGCGTTACGGCAACCTCTTCGACATGTACGAGAAGATCACCGCGAGCTCCCCTTGGGAGGAGCCGATGATGATCTATCCCGCCATCCACTACACGATGGGCGGCATCTGGGTCGACTACGACCTGCAGACCACCATCCCGGGCCTCTACGCCATCGGCGAGGCCAACTTCTCCGACCACGGCGGCAACCGCCTCGGCGCTTCCGCGCTGATGCAGGGCCTCGCGGACGGCTACTTCGTGTTGCCGGTCACGATCGGCGACTACCTCTCCTACAAGTTTGCCGAGCCCAAGACGGATGTCACCTCCAAGGAGTTCGACGACGCCGAGAAGGCCGTCCAGGCCCGTATCGACCGCCTCTTCTCCATCAAGGGCAAGCAGACCGTAGATTCCATCCACAAGCGCCTGGGCAACATCATGTGGGACTACGTGGGCATGGCCCGCGACGAGGCCGGCCTCAAGAAGGCCATCGCCGACATCAAGGCCCTCAAGAAGGAGTTCTACGAGGATGTCAACGTCCCCGGCAGCCAGTTTGAATTCAACCAGGAGCTCGAGAAGGCCCTCCGCCTGGAGGATTTCTTCGACATCGGCGAACTGATGGCGCGCGACGCGCTCAACCGCTCCGAGTCCTGCGGCGGCCACTTCCGTGTGGAGAGCCAGACCGAGGAGGGTGAGGCCAAGCGCGACGATGCCAACTTCATGTACGTCTCCGCCTGGGAGTACAAGGGCGAAGACCAGGAGCCCGAACTCCACAAGGAGCCGCTCAAGTATGAGTTTATCGAGGTGAAAACGAGAAATTACAAAGACTAAGCGAGATGGAATTCAATCTGAAAATATGGCGTCAGAAGAACGCCAAGACCCCGGGTCATTTCGAGACCTACCATATTGCCGGCATTGAGGAGGACGCCTCCTTCCTGGAGATGCTCGATATCCTCAATGAGCAGCTCATCCGCGAGGGTTGCGACCCTGTGGCGGTGGAGCGCGGCTGCCAGAGCAGCGGTCCCGTGTCGTTCGACCACGACTGCCGCGAGGGTATCTGTGGCGCCTGCGGCCTCTACATCGACGGCCGCGCCCACGGTCCGGACAACCATGTGACGACCTGCCAGCTGTTCATGCGCCACTTCAAGGACGGCGCCACCATCACGGTGGAGCCCTGGCGCAGCGCCGGTTTCCCGATCATCAAGGACCTGGTGGTCAACCGCTCCGCGTTCGACCAGATCCTCCAGGCCGGCGGCTTCATCTCCGTGCGCACCGGTGCGGCGCAGGATGCCAACAACATCCTGATCCCGCACGACCGTGCCGAGGAGAGTATGGACGCGGCCGCCTGCGTCGGTTGCGGCGCCTGCGTGGCCACGTGTAAGAACGGCTCCGCGATGCTGTTTGTCGCGGCCCGCGTGAGCTCCCTCGCCCTGCTGCCGCAGGGCCGTCCGGAAGCCCACCGCCGCGCCAAGGCGATGGTCGCCAAGATGGACGAACTCGGCTTCGGCAACTGCACCAACACGCGTGCCTGCGAGCTGGAGTGCCCGAAGGGCATCAATGTCTCGCACATCGCCCGCCTGAACCGCGAGTTCCTCAAGGCGAAGTTCTCCGACTAAGCATCCTTTCCGACGCGTTCGGAAATCATAAAAAGAGCAGCACCGTCAAGTGCTGCTCTTTTTGGTTGTTTAGAAGTCGATATTTACGCCGAAAACGATGCGCCGGGTAGATGGATAGGTACCCAGGTCATAGCCCGGATTTTCCCAGCTCAGATTGTATTCCGGATCGCTTCCCGGATACTTGGTGAACAGGAAGAAATTCTCCAGCGCGGCGGACAGGCGCACGTGCGCGTGCAGGCGGCGGACCGGCAGGCGGTACTGCAGGCGGATCTGGTCGATCCGGAAGAAGGAGGCGTCGTGCAGCGATGCGGAGGAATTATAGAAATCCAGCATCTCGGAGGGATAGAAGAACATGTTTCCATTCACCACAGGGAGAGGTTTTGGATATTGTCCTTTCCAGTTGTATTCAGACCAGCTTTCGGTCAAATAGTGGCGCGTGAGCAGGTCATGCCCTTCGTAAGGGACACCTTCCGGGCCGACGGCCCGCATGACGGACTGGCCGAAATTGCCGTGTGCATTGAGATTGAAGGCCCATCTGCGCCACTGCAGGTCCAGATGGAAGCCGAGCGTAGCGGTCGGGAAGGGTCCGTTGCCGAAAATTTCCTGGCTCTTGAAGACGGGGGAACCTTCGTTGTCGATGCCAGTGTAGGTATACAGCCGCTTCGCGTCGAGCGGGTATCCGGAGCAGATATACCGGTTCGGAAGAAAATAATAGACGTAGCCCGGATCGGATGAATTGCACTTGTTTTTATACAACGCCGCGTTCAGGCCGGCGGAATAGATAAAGTCTCCGCGACGTCCAGACCAGTCTGCAGCAAAGGTCCAGCCCTGATTGATCAGGTCGAACGGATAGGCGTAGCCGTAGCTGTCCCGTCCGGAGAACCAGGAAGCCGTGAATTTCAGGTTTTCGAATTGCAGGTCCGTACCTATTTCCAGTCGGGAAGACGATACCATCACGTCGTTCATCATCGTATTGACGGGAGTGCTGATATAGACGGGAAGGCTGTGGCTGGAGTATTCGTTGGTGCTGGACCAGGCGACGTTCCAGGTCCATCCGTTCCACCAGCGCGGGCGGATTTCCCGCATGAAGGAGGTCTGTCCCAAGTTCCAGGTGGCCATTACGGAAGGCACGTGGTAGGTAAGACTCTGTCCGTTGTTGGCGGCATGGAGCAGGTAGTAATTGAGGTCGAGCGTCAGCAGGCGGGCGTAGTCGTAGGTGAGGTTGAGGTGACCGTCTCCCCACGTGACCGGCTTCTCCGGTTTGAAGCTCTGGAACATGTAGTTATGAGGCGTCTGCTGATCGAACAGACTTATATAAGTATAATCTTCATTGCCGTAGCGGATCGGGTTTATCGAGGCGGAGGCGATCATCACCGTTTCTTCCGGGACGACGGAATTGCCGCGCAGCAACAGGGCAGCCCCGAGCGTGTGGAAGCCAAAGCTGCGCTGGTACTGCGTCTCGAGATCATACTGGAAATACTTCCAGTCATTGATGGTCTGCGTGCCGTCGAGCGCCGAAACGTTGGTCATTTCGACGAATTCATCTTCGGAGCGCTGTGCGCTGTATCCGGCGTGGGCGCGCAGGAGCAGGCCGTGGCCCGGGCGCACTTCCACCAGGGCGTTGCCCGTGAAATCCTTGAACGCGCGATTGCCTTCTCCGATATACGGGTCATATTCACTGTCGACCTTGACGGGATAATTCAGCAGGATGCGGTGCATGGCGTTCGTGCGGGAAATATCCGACTTGCCCATCGTGGCGGAGAGTTCCGCCCGGAGCCAGTACACGGGCTTGTATTCGACCCGCGCGGTGCCGCTGAATCGCTGCTGCGCATCGTAGCGGCCCTTGAAGGGGCCGTCGTTGTCCAGGAAATCGAACGTTGCGGCTGCGCTGAATTTGTCGAAGTTGCGATACTGCAGGTCCAGGTGGTGGGTCTGCACAAAGGACGTCTCGAGCTGGTCGACGTTGTTCTCGCTCTGCTTGTACTGGTCGCTACCAAAGTGGGGATAGTAGCGGGCCCATTCCTGCCGCGAGATCTGCTTCGGCTCCCAGGCCAGCTGCTGCAAGGCGCCGGTGAAGCCGTAGGAGGCGTGGAATCCGTTTCTGCCGGCGGATTTCGTGTTGATGACGATCGCTCCGTTCGCGGCGGCAGGACCGAAGAGAGCCATGGCTCTCGCGCCCGTGAGGACCGTGAGGTTTTCGATGGAGTCAGGTGCAAGCGTGTCCAGGTGCAGGACGCGCATGCCGTCCACGATGTAGACCGGTTGCTGATTGCCGAGGTGGTAGCCCTGGATGAAGACGGACGGTGTCATGCCGGGCGCGCCCAGCGAGGACGTGACCACGACGCCGGGTATCTTCCCGGTCATGAGCGCACGGACATCCGTTACATACGGCTTGCCGGTCCATAATGTGTCCGCTTTGGTGTACGAGTGCGTCGATGCATTCGCCGTGACGGCTGCGGACAGCAGGAAGAAACTGAAGAGAAGTTTTCGCATAATAGATTGATTAGAAAGATAGTTTTTCTTTACCAGAGGAAGTTGTTGAAAGGGTACCGTCCGGCATGGATCTCCGCGACCATCTTATAGATGTCGTCCCGGAGCTTGTCGATGTTCTCCTTCTTGATGGCTGAAATGAAGATGCAGGGGATCTTGCGGCCGTTGATCCACTTGGCCTTGACTTCGTCGAGCGAGAAGTTTTTCTCGGTCTTGGGCTCGAGCGAGAATTCGTCGTAGGGCTCGTAGGTGTAGGCGTCCGTCTTGTTGAAGACCACGTAGACGGGCTTGTCGGCGGCCGAAATGTCTTTCAGGGTCTTGTCCACGACCTCCATCTGCTCTTCGTAGTCGGGGTGCGAGATGTCCACCACGTGCACGAGGATGTCGGCTTCGCGGACCTCGTCGAGCGTGCTCTTGAAGGCCTCGATGAGCTGCGTGGGCAGCTTGCGGATGAATCCGACGGTGTCGCTGAGCAGGAAGGGGACGTTGCCGATGACGACCTTGCGGACGGTGGTGTCGAGGGTGGCGAACAGCTTGTTCTCGGCGAAGACGTCCGACTTGGAGAGGAGGTTCATCAGCGTGGATTTGCCGACGTTGGTGTAGCCGACGAGCGAAAGGCGCACCAGCTGCCCGCGGTTGCTGCGCTGGGTGGCCATCTGCTTGTCGACTTTCTTGAGCTGCTCCTTGAGCTTGGAAATGCGCTCGCGCACGATGCGGCGGTCCACTTCGATCTGGGTCTCGCCCATGCCGCCGCGCGTGCCCATGCCGCCGCGCTGGCGCTCCAGGTGGGTCCACATGCCCGCGAGGCGGGGGAGCATGTAGTTGTAGTGCGCCAGCTCGACCTGCGTCTTGGCGTAGGCCGTCTGGGCGCGCTGGGAGAAGATTTCGAGGATCAGGCTGGTCCGGTCGATGACGGAGGCGGTCGTGATGACCTTCTCGATGTTGCGCTGCTGCATGCCCGTCAGCTCGTCGTCGAAGATGACGTAGTCGATGTGGTTTTCTTCGACGTATTCCGCGATCTCCTTGAGCTTGCCGCTGCGGATGTAGGTGGCCTTGTCGGGACGGTCCACGTGCTGGACGAACTGTCTGTCGCCCTTCGCGCCGGCCGTCTCTGCCAGGAACTGCAGTTCGTCCAGGTATTCAAGGATCTTGCGTTCGTCGTCGTCCTGCTTGACGATGCCCACGAAGACCGCTTTTTCTTCTCTCGTATTCTCCATATTCTTTTAGCGAAAAAAGGCCATCCGCGTGCGGACGGCCTCTATATTCATCTTGCTGTGATTAGCGCAGCTGGAAGATCACAGGGAACAGGTACGTGACCTTGACGGCGCGGTCGCGCTGCTTGCCCGGAGTCCACTTCGGGGAGCTCTGGATCACGCGGATAGCTTCCTTGTCAAGGGACGGGTCGACGCCGCGGACGACCGTGACGTTGGACACGGTGCCGTTGGGGTTGACGGTGAACTGCACCATCACGCGGCCGGACACGCCGTTCTCCTTGGCGATCTCAGGATAATCGAGGTGCTTGGACACCCAGGCAGCGAAGGTGTTGGCGTCGCCGCCCTGGAACTTGGGCTTCTCCTCGACGAGGGCGAAAGGAATGGCTTCCTCCTCGACGACCTCCTCCTGCACTTCCTCGACGTAGTCCATGATCTCGACACCGAGGTTGGCGTCGTCTTCGAGGTTGAGGATGTTGTCGTCGACCTTGATGTTGTCGTCGACGATGTCGATCTGGTCAGAGAGGACAGGAATCTTCGGCGTCTCGGGGGGCGGCGGAGGGGTATCCTGGGTGATCGGAATGATCTCTTCCTCAATGAGTTCGGAAGTGTCTGCAGCGAGCACACTATCCTTCTTCTCCCGGGTCTGGTGCTCGAAAGCGCCAATGGTCACAAGGAGAGCGATGACCAAGCCAGCTTCAATGAACAGCATCTTGTAGTTGTTCATATCCACCTTCGGTGATTTTTTGACTTCCATATTTGTGGTTACATTAAAATTCTATTCGAGTTTCAAAGATATAAATATTTCTCGGCAAAAACAATTTTTTAATTTAATAGATGTAAATTTGCCGAAAAGAAACGCATTTATGGTACGCTATTTCCAGGAGGATATACGCTTCGACCTGAAGCAGAAGATGCAGAACAACCGGTGGCTGAAGATGGTCGCCGGCAGCGAGATGCGCCGCCTCGGCGCGGTCAACATCATCTTCTGTTCGGACAGATATATCCTGGACGTCAATATGAAATATCTGCAGCACGACTACTTCACGGACATCATCACCTTTGATTATTGCGAGAAGGACATCCTGTCGGGCGACCTGTTCATCAGCATCGACTCGGTGCGCGAGAACGCGCTCTTCTACGGGACGGAGTTCGAGAACGAACTCAACCGCGTGATGGTGCACGGCCTGCTCCACCTGATCGGCTATGACGACCACACGGAGGAGGACATCGCCGTGATGCGCCAGAAGGAGAACTACTATCTGGAGATGAAAGCTGCGCTGTGATGGAGAAGGTCTATGACATCATCGTCGTAGGGGGCGGGCATGCCGGCTGCGAGGCCGCGATGGCCGCCGCCACCCTCGGCTCGTCCGTCCTGCTCGTGACGATGGACATGCTCGGCTTCGCCAAGATGTCCTGCAATCCGGCGGTGGGCGGAATCGCCAAGGGACAGATCGTCCGGGAGATCGACGCGCTCGGCGGATGGACCGGCGTGGTCACGGACCGCTCGACCCTCCAGTTCCGGATGCTCAACCGCTCGAAGGGTCCCGCGATGTGGAGTCCCCGGGCGCAATGCGACAAAATCCAGTTTTCGCTGCATTGGCGCGAAATCCTCGAAAGTGCCTGTAAATTAGATGTTTACGCGGATTCTGCGATCTCTTTTCTCTTTGAGAATTCAAAAATCTGCGGCGTCCGCACAAATACCGGGGCGATTTTCAAGTCTCGGGCGGTTATCCTGACCGCCGGGACCTTCCTGACGGGCAAGCTTTTCATCGGCCGCCACCAGATGGAGGGCGGCCGCATCGGCGAGCCCGCCTCTTACGGTCTGACCGAGCAGCTCGTCGAGCGCGGGCTCACGACCGACCGGATGAAGACGGGGACGCCTCCCCGGATCGACATCTCCTCGGTCGACACCGCCAAGCTCCCGATCCAGCTCGGCGACCCCGACCCGGCGCGCTTCTCCTTCCTGCCCGAGCCTTCGGCCGTGCAGGACGGCCGCGCCCCGCAGATGCCGTGCTTCATCCTTCACACGAACGAAAAGGTCCACGAGATCCTGCGGACCGGCTTCGGCGACTCTCCGCTCTTCACCGGCCTGATCCACGGCAGGGGACCGCGCTACTGTCCGAGCATCGAGGACAAGCTGCGCGTCTTCCCGGACAACCCGGCGCACCAGCTCTTCCTGGAGCCGGAGGGTCGCCACACCAACGAATACTACCTGCAGGGATTCTCCTCCTCGCTGCCGCTCCAGGTGCAGCTGGAGGCCCTCCATGCCATCCAGGGCCTGGAAGAAGTGAAGATCTTCCGGCCGGCGTATGCCGTCGAGTACGACTTCTTCGACCCGACGCAGCTGCGTCCGACCCTCGAGTCGCGGCTCGTCGAAAACCTCTTCCTGGCCGGCCAGGTCAACGGTACGACCGGCTACGAGGAAGCGGCCGCGCAGGGGATTGTGGCGGGCATCAACGCCCACCGCAAGATCCGGGAGCAGGATCCGTTCATCCTGCGCCGCGACCAGTCCTACATCGGCGTGCTGATCGACGACCTCGTCACGAAAGGCGTGGACGAGCCGTACCGGATGTTCACGTCGCGTGCGGAGTACAGGATCCTGCTGCGCCAGGACAACGCCGACCAGCGCCTGACGCCGCTCGCGCACGAAATCGGCCTCGCCAGCGAGGCGCGCTATGCCGCGGCGATGGAGAAATACGAGCGCGTAGAAGCGCTGAAAAGCTATTGTGAGACGAAGAACCTGACCGCTAAACAGGTCAATCCATACCTCGAATCAGTGGGCTCCAGCCCGATTTCCGAGTCCAAGAAGATCGCGGATCTGGCCACGCGGCCGGAAGTTTCGCTTGAGGAACTTTTGAAAATCGTTCCACGTGGAACTTATCAACACGAGGTTGTTGAAAATGTAGAAATCTCTCTCCGATACAAAGGATATATCGATCGCGAGTTGCTGATGGCGGAGAAAATCCGCCGGCTCGAAGACCTCAAGATTCCTGAGAATTTTGACTTCGAGCGCGTGGCCGGACTGACGATCGAATGCCGGCAGAAGCTGAAAAAATATCGTCCGCTGACGATTGCCCAGGCTTCTCGCATTTCCGGGGTCTCGCCAGCGGACATATCCGTGCTGCTCGTGTATTTCGGGCGCTGAATCCCGCTCTAGAGCCGCTGCAGGGCAGCTTTGATAATCTCTTCCACCGAAGCAGAAGGGCTTTGTTTGAGGATGGCCTGGATGGCTTTGTTGATGTTCGGCTTCGAGAAACCGAGCATCTGAAGGGCCGTCGAAGCCTCTTCGGCTGCAGCGCCGGAGTCGGTCTTGAACAGCAGTTCCGTGCTGGCTCCGTCGCCTTTGACGATCTTGTCTTTCAGCTCGAGGACCATCCGCTGGGCCGTCTTCAGGCCGATGCCCTTGACGCCCTTGAGGCGGTTGACGTCTTCGCTCAGGATGGCGTTGCGCAGCTCGTCGGGCGAGAGGGAAGAGAGCACCATCCGCGCCGACGCGGCGCCCATCCCGGACACGCTCGTGATCTGCCGGAACAGCTCGCGCTCCGCCGGCGTGGCGAATCCGTAGTCTACTTCGATGCCGTCGCGCGGGTTGATCTGGCGCTGGATGTAGAGCGTGGCCTCCGACTTGCCGTTGAGCGCGTCGTAGGTCTGCAGGGAGATTTCGGAGGCATATCCGATGCCCTGGTTGTCGATCACCGCCATCGTGGGGGTGAGCGTGACAAGCTTTCCTGAGATGTAATCTATCATATCACAAAAATAATGTTTATTTTTGCATTCTTCTATGAAGCAAGTCGAAAATATACGTCAAGAATTCCCCGCCCTTTCGGAGTCGGTCTACGGCAAACCGCTTATCTATCTGGACAATGCGGCCACGTCCGAGCGGCCCCGCAGCGTCGTCCGCAAGTGGACCGAAATGACGGAGAAATACAACGCCAACCTGCACCGTGCGGTCCATCATACGGCCGCGCTGGCCACGGCCGAATATGAATCCACGCGAGACGCCGTCCGCGCGTATCTGAACGCGGAATTCCACGAAGAAATCGTCTTCACGGCCGGCACCACGGCCTCCATCAACCTCGTCGCCTTCAGCTTCGGGGAGGCCTTCGTGCACGCAGGCGACGAGATCCTGGTCTGCGAGTCGGAGCACCATTCCGACATCGTGCCCTGGCAGCTCCTTTGCGGGCGCAAGGGCGCCACGCTCAAGGTGCTGCCCGTGGACGGTTCCGGACATCTCCGGCTGGACCTCCTCCCGGAGTTGCTGACGGAGCGGACGCGCATCGCGTGCGTCGCCCACGTGTCCAACGTCCTGGGCCTCGTGAATCCCGTCAAGGAAATCGTAAGTATTTGTCACTCAAAAGGTTGCGCTGTTCTGGTGGACGGCGCGCAGGGCATTGTCCACCAGCGCGTGGACGTGCGCGACCTGGGGTGCGACTTCTACGCGTTCTCGGGCCACAAGGTGTATGCCGCGCCCGGCACGGGCGTCCTGTACGGCCGCCGCGAGCTGCTGGAGCAGATGCCGCCCTACATGGGTGGCGGCGAGATGATCGGGACGGTCCGCTGGACCGGCACGACCTGGGCGCCGCTGCCGCAGAAGTTCGAGGCCGGCACGCAGAATATCGCCGGCACGCCCACGCTCCGGCCCGCGCTGGAGATGGCGGAGGCGATGCGCGACCCCGCCGTCGAAGCGGAGCAGGAGCGCATTAAAACATTTATGCTGAATGAATTGCAGCGCGATACGCGGATCTGCCTCTATGGCGTTCCGGCGGCGCCGGAGGAGAAGATTCCCCTCTTTTCGTTCTCCGTGGAACATTGCCACCACGAGGACCTGGCGCTGATCCTGGACAAGATGGGCGTGGCCGTGCGCTCCGGCCAGATGTGCGCGGAGCCGCTGATGGACCGTTTCGGCGTGACCGGGATGGTGCGGGTGTCGTTTGCCCCGTACAACACCCTCCGCGAGGCGGAATATTTCATGGAATCGCTCGACCGGGCGATCAAAATGCTGGAAGGATGAAATCACTGAAAGAAGCACAGGCCGAAGTCGTCGACGATTTCTCGATGTACGACGAATGGCTGGACAAGTATGAATATCTGATCGACCTGGGACGCCGCCTGGAGGCCTTCCCGGAGGAGCTGAAGACCGAAGACCGCCTCATCAAGGGCTGCCAGTCGCGCGTGTGGCTGGACGCCACCGTGGAGGGCGACCGGCTCATTTTCCGCGCCGACAGCGACGCCATCATCACCAAGGGCATCATCTCCCTGCTGATCGGCGTCTATTCCGGCCGGACCGCCCGCGAGATCGCGGACGACGACTTCTCCTTCGTGGACCGGCTGGGCCTGCGCGAGAATCTGTCTCCGACGCGCGCGAACGGCCTCGCCTCGATGATCGAGACGATCCGCACGATGGCACAAAATCACGTTTAGAATGGCACAGGAAGAAGTTTTGACCCCGCAGGACGTGAAAGAGCTGGCACCGCTCTACGAAGACGTGGTGCTGGCGCTCAAGCAAGTCTATGACCCGGAAATTCCGGTCAACATCTACGATCTCGGGCTCGTCTACGAGCTCCATATCAACAAGGACCGCGAAGTCTCCATCCAGATGACCTTCACGGCCCCGAACTGCCCGATGGCAGACGAAGTGCTCGCCGAGGTGCAGCGCAGCGTCGAAGACGTCCCCGGCGTCAAGAGCTGCGCGATCGACCTCGTCTTCGAGCCGGTCTGGGACCAGAGCATGCTCTCCGACGAGGCCCGCGTGGCCCTCGGCTGGGATCCCGAATTCTAAGCGCAAGCGATGAAGCCCGTCGACGTATACCTTTCCCTCGGTTCCAACCAGGGCGACCGGCAGGCGATGCTGGACGAGGCGCTGCGCCGCCTGGACGCCGCCATCGGGCGGCCCAGGGCGGCCCTTTCCTCCGTTATCGAGACGCCCTCCTGGGGCTTCGACGGCCCTGCGTTCCTGAACTGCGTCGTCCGCTACCGCACCGCCCGGCAGCCGCACACGCTGCTGCGCATCTGCAAGCGCATCGAGCGGGCGATGGGGCGCCGCGAGACGCTTGAATACGACGCCGACGGCCGCCGGATCTACCACGACCGCCCCATCGACATCGACATCCTGCTCTACGGCGACGAGCGCGTGGACACCCCGGACCTGCAGATCCCGCACCCGCTGATGCGGCAGCGGGACTTCATTATGCGGCCCCTGAATGAGATTTTTGCGCAGAAATGACTATCTTTGTGCGACTTCTGAAATAAGTTAGAAAATAAGATATGACACAAGACGAACTGTTCAAGGTACTCGTGGCACATTGCAAGGAGTACGGTTTCATTTTCCCTTCCAGCGAGATTTATGACGGCCTGGCCGCCGTCTACGACTACGGCCAGATGGGCGTCGAGCTGAAGAACAACATCAAGCAGTATTGGTGGAACGCGATGACCCGCCTCAATGAGAACATCGTGGGCATCGACTCCTGCATTTTCATGCACCCCCGCATCTGGGAGGCTTCCGGCCACGTGAGCGCCTTCAACGACCCCCTCATCGACAACAAGGATTCCAAGAAGCGCTACCGCGCCGACGTGCTGATCGAGGATTTCCTCGGCAAGATCGAGGAGAAGATCAACAAGGAGGTCGAGAAAGGCCGCAAGAAATTCGGCGAGAGCTTCGACGAGGCGCAGTTCCGCGCCACCAACCCCAACGTCCTGCGCGAGCAGGCCAAGTGGGATGAGGTCCACAACCGCTATGTGGCCGCCGAGCAGGCTTCCGACTTCGCGGAATACCGCCAGATCATCATCGACAACAACATCGTGTGCCCGATCAGCGGCACCTGCAACTGGACCGACGTCCGTCAGTTCAACCTGATGTTCAGCACCTCGATGGGCAGCACCGCCGACGGCGCCAACACCATCTACCTGCGTCCGGAGACGGCCCAGGGCATCTTCGTGAACTACCTGAACGTCCAGAAGACCGGCCGCATGAAGATTCCTTTCGGCATCGCCCAGATCGGCAAGGCCTTCCGCAACGAGATCGTCGCCCGCCAGTTCATTTTCCGCATGCGGGAATTCGAGCAGATGGAGATGCAGTTCTTCATCAAACCCGGCACCGAACTCGACTGGTTCGCCAAATGGAAGGAAACGCGCATGAAGTGGCATGTCAACATCGGCATGGGGGCGGAGAATTACCGTTTCCATGACCATGAGAAACTGGCCCACTATGCCAACGCCGCGACCGACATCGAGTTCAATTTCCCCTTCGGTTTCAAGGAGCTCGAAGGCATCCACAGCCGGACCAACTTCGACCTCGGCAACCACCAGAAATTCTCCGGCAAGAAGATCGAGTACTTCGATCCCGAGGAGAACGTTTCCTATACTCCGTATGTCATCGAGACGTCCATCGGCGTCGACCGCATGTGCCTGGCCGTCCTGGCCCACAGTTACACGGTCGAGAAACTCGAGAACGGTGAAGAGCGCGTCGTGATGAAGATACCGGCCCCGCTCGCCCCGATCAAGGTCGCGGTCATGCCGCTCGTCAAGAAAGACGGCCTGCCGGAGGTGGCCCAGAAGGTCGTGGACCTGCTCAAGTACGACTTCTCCTACCAGTACGACGAAAAGGATTCTATCGGCAAGCGCTACCGTCGCCAGGACGCCATCGGCACGCCCTTCTGCGTGACGGTGGACCATGAGACCCTCGAGGACGGGTGTGTAACGGTCCGTGACCGGGACACGATGACCCAGGAACGGGTGAAGATCGAGGCCCTGCGTGACCTGATCGACAAGCGCGTCAGCCTGACCAATCTGCTCCGGAACCTGTAGGAGCGGAAATCCGCAAGTAAAAGCCCGGGAAATCCCCGGGCTTTTTTCGTTGCCGCGTGATTTTTTATAGAAGAACTTCTTTTTCAGCAAGATAGCGCGACGAAATGACGCGCTGTTTCCGTCCCTGTTCCGGAAAGAAGCCCCCATCTTTGTCCCCGAAATGGACAAGTGGGTGGAATATGCCTTCGGCGCCGGCGGTGCGGCCGATACCGGTCTGCTCGGCCGGGCGCTGGATTATTTCCTGGGCGGAGAGGTCGAGGCCGTTGCGCGGATTTTCCCCTCCATCCGCCCCTATCAATTGCGCCGCCTCTGCCTGTTCCTCGCCGGCCTGACCGACAAGGAAACGGCGGCCGTGACAGGGGATGCGCTCCCGGCAGTCCGGGTAGCCCGCTGGCGCTTCCGGCGGAAACTGGCGGAGGCCGGGCCGGAAGGATGGCGCCTGGCCGGCCGGATTGCCCGCCGGGAGGAATAGGGAGGGGAGGGAGTAAGGCGGTAATGGGGTTTATCCTGGCCGGGTGGGCGGCCTTGTAGCCCGGTGCTATTGTTTCCGTAACAGAGCCGCACG
>JAEEGK010007033.1_pt1 | contig 26921 bp, 25 predicted proteins | sample 8958771 | NCBI WGS metagenome assembly JAEEGK01 (sample SAMN16246547, study PRJNA631951) | gut metagenome | biome: gut microbiome; feature: rumen; material: SC-attached | host: Bos | place: Iran: Karaj | collected 2018-10 | reverse complement strand
CCCACAGAGACTACTTAGGCTCCCTTATGAGCCTTGGAATCGACAGGAAAAAGTTTGGGGATATTTTTGTTGATGGCATGGATGCATATCTTTATGCCGATGAATCTACCGCTGACTATCTTATGGAAAATCTGGTTTCGGTAGGACGAAACTCAGTAAAATGCTCCTTTAGCGAACTGCCTGATTCTTACAAACAAGCTGCCCTAACTGAAGCCACCATTCAGGTTGCATCTCCTCGAGCAGACGCAGTCATCGCAAGAGTTTACAATCTGAGCCGCAAGGACACTCTCCCTTATTTCACTGAAAAGAAGGTATCTGTAAATGGCCATATAGTTGAAAACAATGACAAAATACTTGCTGCCGGTGACAGCGTATCTGTGCGGGGTCATGGGAAGTTTAACATCATCTCCGAAGGGGGATTGAGTCGCAAAGGAAAATTGAATCTTACAGTAGAGATATTTGGAAAGAAGTAAGAAAGGCCATGGAATAAATCCATGGCCTTTTTGTCGTCGCTTCGTTCCTGATATTTCAAATCTTCACTTCCTTCGATTTGAAACATCATTTTTAAATACGTTTAAATGCTGGCATCAACTGAAGCTTATGCAAGTTAGCAACGTGCTTCTTTTCGATAGATGCTCTAACATCTGCTGGAATATCCGCATTTGAATCTGAAATATATTCATCAAGCTGCGCATACTTAAATCCAAGCTTGTCCTCGTCTGACATTCCTGAAAGACCATCAGATGGAACCTTATGAACCAGCTGCTCTGGAAGGCCAAGATATTCGCCAACCTGAAGCACCTCAGTAACTGTAAGGTCCTGAAGCAATGAAACATCTCCTGCTGCATCGCCGTACTTGGTTGAATAACCAACGTAATCCTCTGATGCGTTGCATGTATTAACTACAAATGATGTAACACCCTGTCCCTGGGCTACAGCGTAAAGGGTAGACATGCGAAGACGTGGTGCAAGATTAATCTTTAAATCCTTGGTAACGTCAAATGTAGTTGCCTTTTCAAATGTAGCTATTGCTGCATTGTAATAATCTGTAATAGGCACAATCTCGTAAGTCAATCCAAGATGATTTGCCAAAAGAATTGCATCATCCATATCACTCATGGTGCCGTTTGGCATTATCACAGCACGGATTCTGTCAGTTCCAATCGCTTCCTTTAAAATAGCTGCTGTAACAGATGAATCCTTTCCTCCGGAAATACCAATAATGGCTCTGGAATTGTCGCCAAACTTGTTGAACCAATCTCTAGTGTAAGCTATAAGTGCCTCTGTCTGTTTTTTAACATCAAACTCTCTCATAATTGTTGCTCCTATTTGAGTATGTATAATTCTGACATTCGGCGACCAACAATTGATTTGCCCTTCTTGCCTATAGCTTCGATTCGGTCGGCTACCATAATTCTAAAGTTAGCCTTGTAAAGCTTATGTCCTAATAACAACTCATATATTACTTGTAAATCTGGCAAAGTAAATGAAACCTCTGCCATTGAGAATGGAAGATCAGTGTACTCGATTTCACGTCTGATCTTTTTCATTGACTCAATTATAATCTCTACATGATCAAATGCAAGCTTTGTCTTGCTCTTTAATGTTGGAACCAAATTTGGGTATTTGATATGACCATTCTTAAATCTCTTGGTTGAAAGATAGTAAACTATATCCACTCCTATATCCTCATTAAAGATGTGGATTTTGTTATCCGTAAATTCGAAATCAAACCAAGCAGCCTCTAAAGCATCATCACCGCCCTTAACTGGAAGGGTGAAAGGTGTAAGTGCGATATAAGCAACACTCATAACTCTTGTTCTAGGGTCTCGGTCTGGTTTAGAGAAAGTGTATACCTGCTCTAAGAAAACATCCTTGATACCTGTCTCTTCTTTAAGCTCACGCTTTGCTGCCTCATAACAAGTCTCGTCCGGGTGAACAAATCCACCAGGCAACGCCCAGCTGTTTAAATAAGGATGCCCACCTCTTTTTATTAATAAAATCCTAAGCCCTGACAAATCCCTCTTTGTACCGAGTACCATCATATCCACTGTAACAGATGGCCTAGGGTAATCTCCTGGATCGTATTGAGCTAGAAATTCGGCTTCGGTAAGTCCATTTTTATCTTTGAGCTCCATATTATCCTCCTTCAAATAATAGTCCTCAAGTAGCAAGTTACTACTATTTTGATATTTTGTCAATGGGTAATATGGGTTTTTATAAAAAATTTAGATCTTGGACAATTCGTCAATTATGTCCCTTGCCAATACGGCTTTAATATCTCTATCTTTTGAGGCATTTACCCCGGCTTTGCCATGGAAATATGCACCGGCTGTTGCCGAATTTACGGCGGATAGCCCCTGTCCTGCCAGAGAAGACACTATTCCTGCCAGTACATCACCCGAGCCTGGCGTAGCCAAAGCCTGATTTCCACTAATGCAATAAAAAATCTTGTCCCCGTCTGCAATGACTGTTGTAAAGTTTTTCAAAATAAGTGTGCATTTATTTTTTTGCGAAAACTCTTTTGCAACCTCTTCCATGCTGTAATTAATTTCCGCCACCTTCACACCGGATAATCTTTCCATCTCCTTTAAATGAGGAGTGAGAATAACTGATGTACTTGCCGTGGCCTGCTGTAGTTTATCCAAATGCTTTGCTGCAAGATTTATTCCATCTGCATCTATGACAGTTGTGACCTTGGTATTTTCAAGAACCGTCTTCAATATTTCTTCGGAAACATCAGACTGACCCAGGCCTGGGCCAATCAAAATCACATCTGCCCATTCCATTTGCTGTAGCAGCTCTTCTTTATTAAAGCCTTCATATCCCAAATACATTGCCTCTGGCAGTGCCTGCTGGATTGAGTTGATATTATTTACATGAGTGTATATCTTAACCAGCCCTGACCCTGTAACAAGAGCCGCTTTTGCCGACAGGTAACAAGCTCCGTAAATACTTTCACTTCCTGCTATGACAAGTACCTTGCCGCAGGTGCCTTTGTTGGCTGTAACCGGACGCTCCGGGATGAGAGAAAGGACATCATCCTCCAAAAGTACGCAATTGGCCCCAGTGTCCCCATAAATGCCAACATCCGCAACGTATATTTTTCCTATACTGTTTTTACAATCTCCAAGCACCAGTCCCTTTTTAAAAAATGCAAAGGTGACTGTATATGCGCAGTTAACTGCCACCTCCCCAAGGATTCTTCCACAATCCGTGTCAAATCCCGATGGGATATCAACAGCTACAACCGACTTTCCACTTCCATTTAAAAATGTTGCAGCCTCAGCGAACTCACCCTCCAAGCCTCTGGTAAGTCCAATTCCAAACATTGCATCTATATATAAATCCGCCCCGGCGGCTTCCTTTGTATCAAAACCAAAGACCATAGGAACATCATATGAGCAGGCTATCTCTATCTGCTCCTTTAACTGGCTGGAAAACTTATCGGCATTTCCTATTACAATTGCCTTGGAATCGTAGCCTTTAATATGAAGCAATCTTGCAATAGCAACTCCATCACCACCATTGTTTCCAGGTCCCGCCAAAACGTAAATACGATTTACTTCAGGGTAGTTGCCCATTGCAATATCTACCACTGCCATAGCTGCTCTTTCCATCAAAACCATGGCCGGTACCTTGTGCTGATTAATAGTGGCTTCATCAAAGGATTTCATCTCTTTTGCTGTGACTATACTCTTCATAAATTTGCCCCCAAATGACTTCTAGTGTTATAATTACCCCTAAATGGTGTTTAGAAACTGATTTTATTATAGTACATATTATAGGAGAATAATCGTGAAAAAGAAAATTGTTATAGCACTTTGGATTTCCTTAGTGATACTGGTGATTGCATTTTGCAGCCTGGTAGTATATCAAAACAAACAGGAACAAATACTTATGGAGACTCAGGAAAAGCTTGAGGAAGCCCAGCTTAAGTTAGACCAAAAAGCTGAGGAGGCCGAGCAGGCTCGAAAGGAGCAGGAGGCTCTTGAGGCTCAGGTAGCAGAAGATATTGATTATACCTTCACTGATTTTAAAGCATCATATTTTGCTCAAAAGGACGCAACAGTTCGAGAGGACCCATATGACAGTGCGGAAGTCATTGGTACCCTTCCAATCGACACACCAGTTGAGATAAAGGCAAAATGTGATCAGAGTGATTACTACAAAATTAAAGTTAACGGAGACGAAGGATACATAAGCTTTGACGATGTATCAAAGGAATACATCGATATTCCACTTCCAACATCAAGCAAAAAGTCAGTGCCTTCTTCTAAAAAGGATATTTTGTTTATTGGTAATTCTATTACCATGTACCCTGCAACCAAAGATTGGTGGGGTTCAGGATGGGGATGTGGTGCAACCGCTCCAGAAAATGACTACGTGCACCGTACAGTAGCTGCAAAGGGATATTCATCCTTTGACTTTATGTCCCTTCGCTCATGGGAATTTTCTAACACTAGAAACAATGAGCTTGATGACTTGGATCCATACATCACTAAGCATCAGTATGGTACAGTTGTCATCGAATTAGGTGAAAATGTTAAGGGTCATGAGACTCACTTTAAAGAGGATTTGACGGATATGATTAAATATATCCACACCTACAATCCTAATGCCAAAATTGTAATGCTGGATAATTTCTGGCCTTACTCCAACATCATTAAGACCAAAAAGGCCGTAGCCTCTGAGACAGGCAGCACATACGTCAGCCTTTCAGATATACAGGGAGTTTCATCTTATCAGCTCCAGGAAGGCCAACAGTATACCGCACCAGATGGTACCGTATATACGATAAATTCCTTCCTTGCAGGCCATCCAAACGATCAAGGCTTTGAAGCCATTGCCAATAAACTTATTGCTGCACTTTAAACATGATGTGAGAAATCGAATGAAATGAAGATTTCTCATATCAGGAGGCGAAGCCGACGATAACATGATGTGAGAAATCAAATAGCACCCAGACCATGGAAATTCCATGGTCTTTTTTTGTCCGCGGTAACCTCATAGAAAGATTTTTTAAAAATATTTTTTTCTGAAGGGGAAAAATCTGATTATTTTTTTTGAATAGTAATTAGAGGGGATATATTTAAAATTATATTTACGAGGAGGTAATAAAACATGGACAACACTAATATCTTTAACAAACCTAAATCTATTCCAGTATTTCAAGAAGTCCCAACTTCTTCTACTAGTGCATATTTATATGATACGGTAGATTTAAATACTTCTTCAAATTCACCCGAAGCTAATAATATTTTCAATTATACAAATGATGCCAAACGGTTAGAAGATTCTTTTTTTTCTCCAGAATATGAACCTGGACAAATCATTCCAAATCAAGAAAAAATAGGCATGAAGATGGATTTTTCTGAATCAAATGACAAGTATACTTTTTTTGAAATACCTACCACACCTACAAACTTTAAATACGATGTATCAAAAGAAGATGAAGAATACATTTTTACCGATCAACATGAAATTAATTGCGACAAAATAGAACAAATACAAGCTGCTCTTTTCTCCAGAACAAAGTTCATTTCTGAAGAAATCGATTCACTTGAAAAAGAAAAAATATATTATTCTATAACAGCGGATTTAATCAACAAAACATTTGGCAAATTCTTAGAGAAAACGGAAAAAATGCTAAAAAATAAAATAATAGACAAATCTATAACTCAGGCTTCTAATCCAAAAGAAGGAAAGAAAATATTTAATCTATATGAAATAGATTTAAAAGCGGTATTCAAAGAAGATGTTTTCAAAGACGACGCTATTGCTAAAATTGCTTTTAAAGATGAACAGTATCGAGCCAAGCAAAAAACCACACCGTTATTTTGTTCTGAACATGTTGCTAAACAGAATGACGCTAAATTAAATAAATGCATTGATCAACAAAAAAAATACACGAATTATATCCAAAAATATAACTCTTTCCAAGATAAGTTTAAAACTTTGAAAAGTTCTAATTTTGACGAAGGATTAAAACAACTTATTGAAGATATATATCAAATTGATTCTATGTTTAAAGCCGATTATGATTCTTTCAAAAAACTAAAGCGTCCTGAAAGACAACAGCCACCTAAACCAAAGCATTCACTTCGTAGAGCTATCAAATCTAACAACAAGCGAAACCATCATAATTCGAACAATTATCGTCAATTTTACAAAACCGGACTATGATTAGATTAAAATAAAAAACATCCTGCGAGAATTTTCCCACAGGATGTTTTTTAATTGCTTAAAATATTAATGGTTCTCTGGATCGTATTAAATGCCTCGTAATCGTAACGTTCTACAGCCTCGATTACAATTATATCTGCCGCCTTGATGTCGTCGTGAATACTCTTCATGTTGTCACGGTGGCAAAAGGTACAGTTAGTGAAATCCTTGGCTATGTAAGGCATCATATTTACTCTAAAGCTGTCTCCTATGAGACATAGTCTTCTGTCATTCATGCCGTCACTTGTGGTACGGTTTACCTTAGCCTCCAGGTCTAATCCATTGACTGTGACATTTGGTCGATAGTCTACAGTTGACTCCACATCATCATGAGTGACCATGTTATCCGGTATGCCCATATAGGTGTAGAGCTCGTATTTGTCAGCATCCTGCTGTCCTACCACCCATTCCATAGGATTTGTCTGTTCGATGCCCATAGCGGCATACAAGGCGTTTGTGCCAAACAGCGCACCTATGTGATTCCAGTGACTGTCATATTTGTAGTAAGTCTGAACAATGCCTGACGCGTACAAGGACTCGGTAAGAGGATATATAAAAGGTGTTCTGCAGTTTTCAGCCATATAGCTGTGAAGCTGCTGCTCACGTTTATACGTATTTACGATTTCCACCGTAGGCATGTACTTAGAATAAATCTGAGATTTGTTTGGCGCTATATAAACAAATAGCTGCTTGCCCTGGGCATCACATATATCCTGAAGCTGGTTGAGCTTTCCTGCAAAGTTTTGCAGCTGCTCATCATTTAACATGTTAGTACCCTGATAGCATTCTATTTCGTTTTCGCCGTATAAAAAGAGCCAACCATCTCTTGCAATGATTACATCCTCATAGGTGTGCAGTGGAAAATAATCATCTGGCAACTGCTCCTGCGCCGCCTCCTCTACCGGATTTACAACCTCCCCTGGCACTATAGGCTTATTTATTGCTGCATCCTCTTTTTCTTTGTCATCTTTGGATGCACTGTAAATCTTTTGTCCCACAATAGCTGCAGCCTGCTGATATTTGTCTTCAACTTCATCGTTGATATATTTATACCAGGAAATCAATGTATATCTGAATGGTATTCTATCGTCTATAAACTCCGAAATACTCTCGCCTGTGTTCAACAGATTGTCCCATTGAATTGTCTTCATATTTCTCTTTTCTGTCTCAACTACCGAAAGCTTTTTATAGGTCTTGGGCATAGCTATTCCAAAGACCGCCCCTAAAACCCAGGGGGAAACAAGGACGATGACAAATACCAATATCATAATTCGATTTTTAAAATTGGTAAAATTCATTTGTCTCCTTTAAAACTGATAATAAATAAATGGATTATAAGTTCCGTTTACAAGGAATAGTAGACTGAGCGCCAAGAGCACCAAGGCAACTAAACCATTATTTCTAATAAATTTCCACTTGATGTGAGCCTGGAAAAATCCTGCAAATATAACTGCTAAGAATAAAGCAATTACGTTTAACCCTGACAGCTGATTCAGGAGATTTAACAGATTGATTCCTCCTGTAAACATCCTTGAGATGTAGCGTCCAGCCGCCATAATAGTTTCAGCTCTAAACACTACCCAAAGCAGTGTCACAACTGTAAAAATCAGGAATCTGTTTAAAAACTTAAGGGGATTCTTTTCAAGAATTTTCCCAAACCATACTCTTTCAAATATTAAAAGAAGTCCGTATACAAGGCCCCAGACCAAAAATGTCCAGTTGGCCCCATGCCAGATACCTGTCAGTAAGAACACTATAAAAATATTAAAACATGTCCTTGCCATGGAGCATCTGCTGCCTCCTAGCGGAATGTAAACATAATCTCTAAACCAGGTGGACAGAGATATGTGCCAGCGTCTCCAAAACTCTCTGATGGAGTCAGCGCGATATGGGAAATTAAAGTTTTCCTTGAAATTAAAACCAAACATTTTGCCAAGTCCTATGGCCATGTCTGAATAACCGCCGAAATCATAATAAATCTGGAAGGTGTAGCATATTGCTCCAAGCCAGGCTGTTGAAGAATCAAGAGTCTTTACATCCATGGCCCAGATAGTGTCTACAGTAGATGCAAGGGTATTGGCAATCAGAACCTTTTTTCCAAGACCAAAACAAAACCTCTTGATGCCGTCGACAAATTCCTCTCCTCCTGGATTGCGATCGGTGAGCTGCTCGGCAATATCCTTATAGTGGACAATTGGTCCTGCAATCAGCTGTGGAAAGCAGGATATGTAAAGGGCAAAAAACAAAAGATTGCCCTGGATTTCCACCTTATCCATATAAACATCAATTACATAGGACAGTGCCTGGAATGTAAAAAATGATATTCCTACAGGAAGTACTATCTGCTCTATTCCAAGAGCACCTGTTCCTACGCCGGAGAAAATCCCATGGACCTTCTGGCCCATGGATAATTTATCTCCGTAAAAAATATTTTCAATTACAGCAATAAATAGATTGAAATACTTGAAGAAGAACAACAAACCTAAATCACCAATAATTGCAGCAATCAGACCTATTCTTCTAATGATAATTCCATGTCGCCCTTTGGCGCATATAAATCCCGCTCCCCAGTTGATGAGAATCACCAGAGATATCAGCAGCAAATATTTAACGCCACCAAAGGCATAAAAAATCAAGCTAAAAGCTAATAGTATGTAATTTGATAAAGAAATTTTGCGTTTAATTCCTCCACCTGCAAGCTTTGGAATACCGTAGTATGCCAAAAGGCAAAGTGGCAGAAAAATAGTGCAAAATATTATTGAACTAAAAACCACGTTATTCCCCCTCAGGATAATGTACTATGAATTTTCTAACTAAATGTTTGCCCTTAACCAGATTTACAACAAAGCTGCAAATAAATGCTCCTGCAAAGGTAATGGCAACACAAGCAATTACTTTAACTGCAAATGATTCCTTTGGCAGCAATTCCTGAACCAAACGAATACTATAAAACTGATTGAGATAGATAAGCAAACTTGCCTTTCCCAATTTTCCAAAAATCGGATTATCAAAGACCTGATTAACCGGATTGATTCCCGAAAATGTAAGTATTACCGCTATCCACATTACAAATATAACCGGAAAACTGTATTTAACATCCATCTCTGTGCAAGCATAGATAAACACCAGTGCGTAGCAAATAATCTCCACAAAAGCAAGCAGCCTCTTGCCCGCCTTGGTGAATTGATATTGATTGATTCGCCTTGTTAAACTATAGGTGGTGCATCCCAATGCCATTTCTGAAAGGCCTCTTAAAAAGCACTTGTAAAACATTCCTGTCCAGCCATCTATTCCGGCTATTCCATCGTACTCATGTGCCATGTAGCCCAGTATAAACAGCGCCAGCATAGGGCAAACTATCTTTACAAACACATCGTAATGCTTTCTCAAGAAATAATAGAATAAAAAGGTAACCATAAGCCATACATCTAAATACCATGTCAGCTTATTCACCCATGTACTATCAAATCCAAATACCTGTAAAAAGAAAATAGAAGCCCAGGAATCCACAACATACTGGAATCTTGCTAAAGCTGTCTTTTCTAAAAAATACGCATTTACGATAATCGTTATTACTATGGCGAAGAAATGATATGGAAAAATATTCCAAAACTTTTTCTTCATCATCAGTGCAGTCTCCGAACCTATTGGAAGGCTTGAATCGTCCTGCTTTAAGAAAGCACTGGCCGCAAGCAAATAGCCTGACACTAAAAAGAAAAACTCTACGCCAATGTAGCCTCTAGCGAAAAAATTAAGTCCCGAATTTCCTAACTCAAGGACCTCCCCTTCTTCAATAAAGCGTTTATGAATATGAAAAAATAATATTCCCAAAGCAAAAACAAAACGCAATAATTCTACTCGTCCATTTTTCTTTGATGTAGTCATTAAATGCTCCTTACTAATTGCCATCAACAATTAACAAAGATATAAGTGTCATAGGAAATTATTACACTTATATCTTCTCTCAAGTATTAATTATAACCATTATAGTACCTTAAATCAAAAAAGGAGGCCTGTGACAAAGCCATCAAAACGCAATGACTTGGCCAAAAAGCCTCCAAATTCCCAAATCTATATTAGAGAATTAATAAAATTTCTCCTGCAAACTTAAGAAATTTTGTTTAATAATTTACATTGGTACCTGGTTAACAGGGATTGTTCTGTATGTAAACCAATCTACAAGTGCACCTGCAATTGCAAGCCCTATTATGGCAGCCCACATGGCTGGTTGATTTGTTGTACCAATCATGAAACTTGTAAATGACCCCATTATTTTGCTGCCGGAGCCAGACATACTAATCAACCTTGGCCCACCAATTAAAAGAAGCATAAGTAAAACATAATAAACTATGTATGCTGCCTTTCCATATCTGGTAATACTGTTGCCGGCCAAACCTTGTGCCCATAAGGCTAATGCAAAAACGATTATTCCAGTCTTAACTATAAAGCCTGCTCCCAAATCTCCTATAAAAAAGCACTCGAAAATACATAAAACAATAACTTCAGCAGCATCAAACAAACGGCCAAGGCCAAAGAACTTTCTCCTTGTCATTCCAAACATAATCCCTTTGGCTGTCTCGTCTGAATGAAGAATAACTCTGAAAAAGCAAGTCATAAAAATATATATGGATATAATCATAATTCCGATAACCGAAATTGTTGTTTTCTTAACATCTGCATCATTTGCTCCCATGATTAATGCAATAATTGTGCCTATTAGAGCTATAGCCACTATGGTAGTAAATGTCACTATCAGGCTCCCCTTCTTAACTGAAAATACAGCTTTAATATCTCTAATCATATCTCCTCCTTTTAGCGAACCATACTCTTGCTGCTCAATTTGTATACCCACATTTCCAAAAGAACAAATGCAACTACACATACAAGTGCGTAAATAGCAAAACTAATCTGTAAGTTGAATGCTGGGAAAAACACCTGTCTCAATATAGAGCCTGCCGATACAGCTGCGCCACATATACCGCCTATAATAGCAAGAATCATCACCGCTACTCTTCCCCATTTTCTAATCTTATGACCTATTCCATAAAACAAAGCTGTAAGCGGGAATGCTCCAATTATCGACATGATTAATAGGCCAATTAATTCGAATTGCTTTGTAAAATAAATTGCTATCAAGGCCAATGCTGCACCCAAAACAAGACAAACTGTGGTCTTTAGAATTTGGCCTCTAAAAATATCCTTGCGTCTAGCTCCCATGGATAGCACAATACTGTCTGTCCAGTTTGCTGCATAAAGTGAATACATAGCATTGAATAATATTAAAATCATAAAAAAGAAGGAAATGCCTGATCTTGCAATATAATCCATCCTTAAATCATTGCCATAGTCAAAAAATATTATTTCTGCAATCAGTAAGCACTCAAGCAATAATGCGTAGCCTAAGGTGTAAAGGCCTGTTTTAACATAATATTTATCTGAACGTCTTGCTAAGCTCATATTAGGCCTCCTTTCTTCCGTCTACACACATAGCATAGAAAAGGTTCTGAAGCTGAACAGGCTCAACCTGAACATTCTCACCAAACTTTGCACCTGGCTCGTTTGAAAGCACTGTGACTGCCTTGTGATTTCCGAGGCTCTCTGGATTGTATACCTTGAAGCCATCAACTGCGCTGTTAACTGCCTCTGCTTCGCCACTGACTCTATATGCTCTACTAAGAAGATGCTCTGTATTTTCCTCTAAAACGAGCTGTCCATCATCAATCATAATAACCTTTTCAAATAAGTTTGCTGCCTCTTCAATAATGTGAGTACTGATGATGAAGGTTCTTCCTGTGGCTGCATACTCGTCGATAACAAGCTTGTAGAACTGTTCTCTTGCAACTACATCAAGTCCAGCAACCGGCTCATCCAAAATTGTAATATCGGCTTTGCTTGCCATGGCAACAATAATAGTTACAGCCGAAAGCATACCCTTTGAAAGCTTGTTGATACGCTTCTTGATATTTATATTGAAAAGCTTTGTAAGCTCATCAGCATATTCCTGGTCCCAATTCTTGTAAAAGGCCTTTGCGATATTTAAATACTGCTTTACCTTAAGTGTGTTTGGTCCAAAAAGAGTAAGCTGTGGAATCTCTCTTGAATAGCAGATGTGTGAAAGTGCCTCCTCATTTTCCCATACTGGCTGACCATCTAAGGTAACTGTACCCTCTGATGCAGGATTCTGAGCTGTAAGAATAGAAAGAAGTGTTGTCTTACCAGCACCATTTCTACCAATCAAGCCATAAATCTTGCCTGTTTCAATGTCTATATCTACGTTCTTTAAAACTGTGTCCTTACCGTATTTCTTAACAATATTTCTTCCGCTTAATGTTGACATAATTCCCTCCTACTACACATTGTCTGAATCAATCATTTTTTTAAGTTCTTCTTTACTAATACCTATCAGCTTTGCCTCACTGATAATCTTTTTAACATACGAGTCGTAAAAGCTGCTTTGCCTAGCCTTACGAACCGTCTCTTTTGCTCCCTTTTGAACAAACATACCTATCCCTCGTTTTTTATAAATGACATTCTTGTCCACAAGGAGATTGATGCCCTTGGCCGCCGTTGCCGGATTGATTTTGTAAAACTTGGCCATCTCTGTTGTGCTGGGCACTCTATCCTCTTCTTTAAGGATGTCCCTAAGGATCTCATCCTCTATCATTTCGGAAATCTGTATGTAAATTGATTTATCTTCCCCTAGATTATCTAGCACATACTCACCTCCCTTGGTCTATCGGTTAATTACTTCTGTAATTAACCATATCACCATTAGACCCTTCTGTCAACTATTTTGCAAAAAAAAGAGTACCACTTCTTGATTTATCAAAAAGTGATACTCGTAAATTTGCTTACAATATTATTTTAAAATAGGCTTTAATGCCTCAGCAAGCTTATCCTTCATTGCCTCTGCTTCAGCAAGGTCCTTTCCCTTTGTAGTAAAGTATGTCTTAATCTTTGGCTCAGTACCTGAAGGACGAACAACAACTGTGCAACCATTTTCCAGACCGTAAGTGAGTACGTTGGCTGATGGAAGCCCTGTCTCTGCTGTGTTCTTGTAATCAGTAACCTTGGCAACCTTGATACCTGCAATGTCAGAAAGTGGATTCTGGCGAAGTGAGCTCATTATGCCAGCCATTGTATCCATACCTGAAAGGCCTGGGAACTCAAATGAATCTACCTTATTGAGGTAACGACCATACTCTGCATAAATCTCCTCGAGGCGCTGCTTAAGTGAGCTACCTACGCTGCGATAGTAAGCTGCCATCTCACAGATAAGCATAGAGCCGATAACAGCATCCTTATCTCGCACGTAAGGGCCTGCAAGATAACCATAAGACTCCTCGAAACCAAAGATAAATCTATCTACCTCTCCATCTGCCTCAAGACCGGCAATCTGATCACCAATCCACTTAAAGCCTGTGAGAACTGAACGAAGCTCAACACCATAGTGCTCTGCTACTGCATCTGCAAGAGGTGTGGAAACAATCGATTTAACTGCCACTGGATTCTTTGGCATTGTACCCTTTTCAATACGTCCTGCTGCAATATAATCAAGAAGAAGTACGCCAACCTCATTACCAGAAACAAGCTCATAGCTTCCATCTGGACACTTCATGGCGATACCTACTCTATCTGCATCTGGGTCTGTAGCAAGCATAAGGTCTGCGCCCTCTTTCTCGGCAAGCTCAAGACCAAGCTTAAGAGCCTCGAAAATCTCTGGGTTTGGATAGCTACAGGTTGTAAAATATCCGTTTGGATATTCCTGTTCAGGAACGATAGTGATATCAGTAATACCTATATCATTAAGAACACGTGTAACAGGAACTAAGCCCGAGCCGTTAAGTGGGCTGTAAACAAGCTTGAGCCCTGCTGTCTTGCAAAGGCCTGGGCGCACCTGGCGCTCCTCTATTGCTGCATAGAAAGCGTCCTTGCAATCATCGCCAACAAACTTGATAAGTCCCTTTTCAACGCCCTCGGCAAATGACATGACCTTGGCGCCTGTAAGAACATCAGTCTTTTGAATCTCCTCATATACAATTGCTGCGGCATCGTCTGTCATCTGACATCCGTCTGGACCGTAAGCCTTATATCCATTGTACTTAGCTGGGTTGTGAGAAGCTGTAACCATGATACCAGCATTACAATTATAGTAACGTGTTGCAAAAGAAAGTGCTGGAACTGGCATAAGTGCATCGTAAATGCGTACATTGATGCCATTGGCTGCAAGCACACCTGCTGCTGCCTTAGCAAACACATCACTCTTGATACGGCTATCATAGCTGATAGCAACTGTCTGGTTGCCACCCTGTGTCTTTACCCAATTGGCAAGACCCTGAGTAGCCTGTCTTACAACATAAATATTCATTCTGTTGGTGCCTGCTCCAAGTACGCCACGAAGTCCGGCTGTACCAAAGGCAAGGGCAACTGCAAATCTATCTTTTATTTCTTCATCATTACCACTAATCTTTGCAAGCTCTGGCTTAAGGTCTGGATCATCAAGATCAGCTGCAAGCCAACGCTCATAATCGTCTTTATACATATCCTATCTCCTATCATCTTTAGAGTTTTCAACTGACTATAATTCTAATTTTATTAGTTAGTCATGTCAATCTCTTCCTGGTTCCCATAACCATAAAAAAGCCACCTCAGCCCAGAGGACTAAGGTGGCATGAAAATTTAATTATTTAAGTCCTGTCCACTTCCACTCAGCAACTTCTGGCATATCTACACCAATGTCGTGAATGTATGTCTTGTGCTCAACGAGCTTATCCTTCATCTTCTGCTTGAGGAATGCTCCCTTGTTTTCCATTTCTGGCATGTTGTTAAGCATTGCGATTACAAGGTTAAAGCGGTCAATCTTGTTTTGAACTCTCATATCAAATGGAGTTGTGATTGTACCCTCTTCGTGGTAACCATAAACGTGGATGTTTCTGTTGTGTCTTGTATATGTAAGCTCATGGATAAGTGTTGGATATCCATGGAACGCAAATACGATTGGCTTATCCTTTGTAAAGATTGAATCGTACTCTACGTCTGAAAGACCGTGTGGATGTTTGTTGCTTGGCTCCATCTTCATAAGGTCAACTACGTTTACAAAACGAACCTTAACCTCTGGCATCTCCTTGTGGAGAATATCAACTGCTGCAAGAGCCTCAAGTGTAGGTGTATCACCACAGCAAGCGAGAACGATGTCTGGCTCCTGACCCTTGTCTGTTGAAGCCCAATCCCAGATACCGATACCCTGAGTACAGTGCTTAACAGCCTGCTCCATAGTAAGCCACTGTGGTCTTGGATGCTTAGATGCAACGATTGCGTTTACATAGTTCTTGCTCTTTAAGCAGTGATCCATTGTAGAAAGCAAACAGTTTGCATCTGGTGGAAGGTAAAGACGTACAACGTCTGCCTTTTTATTTGAAATATGATCAAGGAAACCTGGATCCTGGTGTGTAAATCCGTTGTGATCCTGCTGCCATACATTTGATGTAAGAAGTAGGTTTAGGGATGCAATTGGACGTCTCCATGGAAGAGCATTGCAAACCTTGAGCCACTTAGCATGCTGAGCAGCCATTGAATCTATAATACGGATGAATGCCTCGTAGCTTGCAAAGAAACCATGTCTACCGGTAAGGAGGTAACCCTCTAACCAACCTTCGCACATGTGCTCAGAAAGCATTGAGTCCATAACACGACCATCCTGTGCAAGGAACTGGTCTGTGCCTTCTTCGATTGGTGAATTCCAATCTCTATTTGTAACTTCGAATACCTTGTTAAGACGGTTAGACATAGTCTCGTCTGGTCCAAAGATACGGAAGTTCTTCTGCTCTTCATTAAGCTTGAATACGTCTCTGATGTATCCGCCAAGCTCAATCATATCCTGCTTTTCAACAGAACCTGGAGCTGGTACTTCTATAGCATAATCGCGGAAATCAGGAAGTCTAAGATCACGAAGAAGCTTACCACCGTTAGCGTGTGGATTAGCCCCGATTCTCTTGTCTCCCTTTGGAGCAAGTTCCTCAAGCTCAGGAATAAGACGACCATTCTCATCGAAAAGCTCCTCTGGCTTGTAGCTTAAGAGCCAATCCTTGAGGATATCAAGATGCTCTGGCTTGTCCATCATAACTGGAACCTGATGTGCCTGGAATGAGCCCTCAATCTTGTTGCCATCAACAACCTTTGGACCTGTCCATCCCTTTGGTGTACGAAGAACAATCATTGGCCATACTGGTCTTGTAGCATCGCCCTTTTCTCTAGCGTTCTTCTGAATTGCCTTGATTTCGTCCATAACGATATCAAGAGTCTCAGCCATCTTCTTGTGCATTTCCATTGGCTCAGAACCTTCTACGAAATAAGGATTCCAGCCCATACCCTTGAAGAATGACTCAAGCTCTTCGTGTGACATACGAGCAAGAATTGTAGGGTTGGAAATCTTGAATCCATTAAGGTGAAGAATAGGAAGTACTGCACCATCTGTAATAGGATTAAGGAACTTATTTGACTGCCATGAAGTAGCAAGTGGGCCAGTCTCAGCCTCACCATCACCAACTACACATGTAGCAATAAGCTCTGGGTTATCAAAAACTGCACCGAAAGCATGAGCGATTGAGTAACCAAGCTCACCACCTTCGTGAATAGAACCAGGAGTCTCTGGAGCAACATGGCTTGAGATACCGCCTGGGAACGAGAACTGCTTACAAAGCTTCTGAAGACCATCCATATCACGACTTACGTTTGGATAAACTTCACTGTAAGAGCCCTCAAGATATGTATTAGCAACAAAAAAGTTGCCGCCATGACCTGGGCCTGAAATAAGGATCATATCCTGGTCGTACTTATTGATTACACGATTCATGTGTACATAGATAAAGTTCTGACCAGGTACTGTTCCCCAGTGACCTACGATTTTCTTTTTAATCTGCTCTTTCTTAAGAGGCTCACGCAAAAGTGGGTTCTCAAGAAGATACAACTGTGCCGCTGCGAGATAATTAGTTGCACGCCAGTAGGCGTTCATTTTCTCTAAATACTCATCAGTAATAACATTGTGATTCATATTACTTCTCCTTCAAAACTGCGATTAACAAACTGCCACATTTTTTAAATCTTGCTGAGTTTGTTAAAAAATTATCTAACTCCATTGTACTATCGCTTATTTTGCGCTTTTTTTCTATTCAGTTTTTGCCGACAATTATTTAATTCTTGCTATAACATCTAGAACAATTGCGATAGATTGCTCAGCAGCTTTTCCTGCAAAGGTGTTGTAATCCATTGCACTTCCATCTGCATCTGAAATAGAACGGATAAGTGTAAATGGCACATTGTTGATGTAGCATACGTGGGCAATACTTCCACCCTCCATGTCTGCTGCAATTGCATCAAATTTTACGTGAATGTTGTTGCGCTGTCTGTCTGTGTCAACAAACAGATCACCTGATGCAATAATGCCTGTCTGATAGGCAATTCCTCTTTTTTCAAGAACCTCCTCAACAGCTCTGTTGAGTTCCTTGTCTGCCTCAAAATTGATAACATTGATTCCTGAGACAAGACCAGCTGGGTCCCCAAGTGCTGTTGTGTTCATGTCGTGCTGAACAGCTGACTGAGCAACTGCCACATCAAGCACCTTAAGGTCCTTAACTAAAGAACCGGCCACCCCAATGTTGATTACGTGGTCCACGCCAAAATGAATAATCATAACTTCGGTACATATAGCAGCAAATACTTTTCCGATTCCACTAACTGCTGCTACTACGTCCACTCCGTTGATTTTGCCTTTGATGAATTCTACTCCACTGATTGTTTCGGTCTTGGCGTTTTTGATGGAAGGCTTGAGATTCTCAATTTCCATCTGCATAGCACCAATAATACCTAACTTCATATACTTTTCCTCCTGTATGTATGGCCAGTTACTATATCTGGCTATTAATAATTCTAGTCAATGAAAGTTATGATGGATAAGAAAACTCCATGTTTGTCCATGAATTAAGCACATCCAAATAGCGGGCACACTCCTTCTTTGCCAAGTTAATATCCAAGTTCTCGTAGTGACCACACTCAATAGCAGACTTTCCAAAAACATCGCCATCATGGTCTACCGTCTGCTTGAATACCTTCTTTGTCACCTCAAAAACTTTCTTGGAATCCACGCCCTTTACCACAAGGTAAAATCCTGTCTGGCATCCCATTGGTCCAAAGTAAATAACATTATCTGCAATCTCCGAATTGCGGATGTAAGTTGCAATCATGTGCTCCACTGAATGCATTGTTGCATTATCCATGTAATCGCCTGCATTTGGCTTGCGAGTACGTAAATCGTAAGTAATGATATCTCCATCATCTACACGTGAAATGTAAAAACCTGGTGTAAGTACATTGTGATCAATTGTAAAACTTTTAATTCTTTCCATTTTATCTTATGTCCTTTCGTTCATGTCTGCTGGAAATCCCAAGGAAATCTACTGTCTAAAAACTATAGACTTAGTAATTCGCTCAGCCTCGGTCTCACCCTTCAATGTCCTAATAATTTCAAGGGCAAATGGAATAGCTGTGCCAAGTCCGCGGCTTGTTATGATATTTTTATCGTGACATACCTCGTCTGTAGAAACCTGAGCTCCAAGCAAATCCTTTTCCATTCCAGGATAGCATGTTGCCTTCTTGCCCTGTAAAAAACCTGCTTTACCAAATACTGTTGGGGCAGCACATATGGCAGCCAATCCCTTGCCTGAAACATTAAATCCATTTACCTGATCCATCAAAGGCTCACAGAGCTCTAAATTAAGTGTACCTGGCATACCACCTGGAAGCACCAGCATATCTGCATTATCAAAATTAACAGTCTCAATGAGCTTATCACACACAGTCATGATGCCGTGTGATCCAGGAACTCTCTTGTTTCCTGTAATTGAAACCATATCAATATCGATACTGGCACGTCTAAGTAAATCTACAACTGTAAGTGCCTCAATTTCCTCATGTCCCTCAGCAAAAAAGATTAATACCTTACTCATAGTTACCTCCCGTTCTATTGTGTTCTACTGATTCCTATAATAACACAAAAGCAGTTTGTGTGTCTCACAAACTGCTTTAGGTCCTTAGTTTTCATATTTTATAGCATTTATTTCCACTTTTTATGAACTAAATAACAAGGCAATCCTACAAAAATAATTCCACCTAAAATATTGCCTATTGTGACTGGAATCTGGTTTAAAATAAATCCCTGTATACTTAAAGCCGATAGCTGATCGGCAGTTATGCCATAAGCCTCAGCCGCTTTTGCAACATATGTATCGTTGTTAGCGGCAAGCATGCCGATTGGTATATAAAACATGTTGGCAACACAGTGCTCAAATCCTCCTACCACAAAAGCCATGATTGGAAAGAAAATCGCCCAAACCTTACCTGCGATAGCCTTTGCTGCTGTAGCAAGTAGAATTGCTGCGCAAACTAGAATGTTACACATGATTCCTGATGTGATTCCCTTGGCAAAACTAATTGAACATTTACCAAGTGCCACCTTGATAGAATATGCTCCAAGCAAGCCAGCCGAATAATCTAGATTTCCAGAATAATAAGTTAATGCCACAACAAGTAGCGCTCCAACAAGATTTGAAATCCATATAATAACAAGGTCCTTTACAACCATTCCCCAAGAAAATCTCTTGTCCATGGCACCCATTGCAGTAAGGCAATTGCCTGTAAACAATTCCCCTCCCATAAATGTAATTAGCATGAGCCCAACTGGGAATATTGCTCCTGCCACTAACCTTGACAACCCAACATTTGCAACCGAATGAGCTGCAGTTGAGCTTGTAGCAGCACCAATAGCAATAAATGCACCAGCCATAATGCCAAAAATAATCATCTTGTAAAGTCTAAAACTAACTTTGGATTCAGCCTTGCTAAGATTGAATTCGATAACCTCTTCAGGTGTGTAACATAAATTATTCATAATGATTCTCCATTTCTTCAAAAAATCAATAGGTTCATTATAACAAACTCATGTAAGTTATTGAAGCATCAAATTAGTCTAGCCTAACTTTTATAACTTTTAATCTAATTATTTACATAAACATTAACATAAACATTGGCATCGAAACAATCTTGTCACTCTGCCCAATATTTAAAGATGCCATTTTGTAGCCACGGTTTAATTTGGCATTTGATTCTAGTATATTACGAAGTGAATTAGCTTGTTTTCTTCCAGCTTTTATCTCAATTGGCAGTAGCTCATCTCCCTTCGTAATTACGAATTCGACTTCACTAGTACTTTTCTCGTGTTTATAGAAAAATAGTTTGTCATACCCGCGCTTATAGAGCATCTCCGCCGCCAAAGCCTCATACAAAGCACCTTTCGCTGTTCCAAGAACAAGACCCGCCGGCTTTTCCTCTATACTAGCATCCTCAAGTAAAGCTTTTTTCAAACTCTCATCGTACATTCCCACTAATATGCCAATATCCGTGGGATATATTCTAAAATTTGTCTCATCTGAAAATGATTCTAATGGATAGTCAATTCTTTTTAGCGAATTCACCTGAATTGTTAGCAACTGATTATTTAACCATCCTATGCTTGTTCCAAATTTTGCTGCTGTAGCCTTGGATTCTATTTTTGAATACTGAAATTTATGATTGTCCTTCGTAAGCTGGTATGGAATTGAATCATAACACTGCTGCGCCTTAACTCTTATGTTTGCATCTGCGAATCTAGCAATATCAGTTCTATAATCTCTAATAAGCCTACGTTGTATCTCATCAACAAGATGTAAGTCTTTTGTTTCGATATACGTATTTACTACCTCGGGCATACCACCTATAACCATATATTTGCGAAGGTAACCAAACATTGTATCCATCAGTGACTTTGGCATTTTCTCTATTTTATTAAAAAACGATTGCAGCTGTTTGATAACGTCTTCACCTAATCCTTCAGCCCATAAATACTCCTCAAAATCCAGGGAATACATATTTAAATATTCGACCTTGCCTACTGGATATGATATTTTGCTCATGTAGTTCATCCCAAGAGATGAGCCCATACCTATAACATCAAACCTACCATCCTCCGTCCAAAATTTTAGCGAAGCAATAGCGTTTGGACATTCTTGTATCTCATCAAACAAAATAAGAGTATCACCCTCAATAAACTTTACACCGGGTCTTCGAGCCTGAATATTTAACTTCAATGTTTCAACGTCTAAATCCCCTTCGAACTCTCCAATCATAGAAGGTTCCTCGATGAAATTGATAGGGATATATGATTTATATTCTTTCGAAAACATCTTATCAACAACATATGTTTTTCCAATCTGACGCTGACCAGTAACTATCAAACTCTTATGATTACTGCGATTTTTCCACTCTTTTAGACTATGAAAAATTTTTCTTTTTAACATTTCTATAGCCCTCCTTGATATTATTCTATAGAAAAATACCACGCCTGTAAATATTTTTCTATAGAATAATACTCGCTAATCCAATATTTTACTATAGAAAAATACTAGTCTTGCTATTTTTAGCACAAAAAAAGACACGCAAACCCAAAGATTTACGTGTCCTTGCTTTTGAAAATTTTATCTCAAGAATCCTGCTACAATCTGCTCTTCAGCCTCTTCTTCGGTAAGTCCTAAAGACATAAGCTTGATAAGCTGATCGCCAGCAATCTTTCCAATTGCTGCCTCGTGGATAAGTGCTGCATCCACATCATTGGCATCAAGTCTTGGAATAGCTACAACGTGGGCATTGCCCATAATAATAGCATCGCAGGCTGCGTGACCATTGCAGGCTGTGTTGCCTTCGATTGATACTTCAAAAATCTGCTCAGAATCATCCTTGGCAACTGAACGAGATACTACATCGGCACTTGAACCCTGTCCGTTAAGTGCAACCTTGTAATCAGATGTAGCTGACTGCTTACCATGAGTCATGAGTGCCTCGTGAATAAGAAGCGTTGCATTCTCATTAAGCTCAGCTACATTAGTACGAATTGTTGAGTCTACGCCCTTAATCTGTACCATTTCCATCTCTACATAGCTGCCCTCTTCCTGATACACCTCTGTAACAGGATTTAAGATACGGGCTCCCTTACCATCGCCCTCGCCATAGTGCTTCTCTACGTATTTGACCTTGGCATTCTTGCCAACATGGAATGTATGGATACCATCGTGCTGTGAATCTTGGTCGCCGCAATTAGAAATACCGCAACCAGCTACGATAGTAACATCAGCATCCTCTCCGATGTAGAAATCATTATAAACCATATCTTTAAGCCCGCTCTGTGTCAGAACAACTGGGATATGTACGCTCTCATTTTTGGTGCCTGGCTTGATAATAATATCGATACCTGGCTTATCCTCTTTTGTAACAATATCAATATTTGCAGTTGTATTTCTAGCAGCGCTAGCTCCGTTAGAACGAATATTGTAAGCGCCCTGTGGAAGACCGTCCAAATCCGCAACCTCATGCAAAATGTTCTTTTGAATTGCATCAAGAGCCATTACTGATCACCTCCTAACTTCTCGCAGGCAATATTTGCTGCAGATGATGTTCCAAGAAGCTCTGGAAGTATCTTATCCTTTGGTCCCTGAGTCTTTACCTTGCCGTTTTCAATAACAACAATCTCATCGGCAATGTTAAGGATTCTCTCCTGGTGAGAAATAACGATAATAGTACCGTTAACTGTCTTTCTCATGTTCTCAAATACCTTGATAAGGTTCTGGAAACTCCAAAGGTCGATACCTGCCTCTGGCTCATCAAAGATAGAAAGCTTGGTTCCACGTGCAAGTACTGTTGCAATCTCTATACGCTTAAGCTCGCCACCTGATAATGATGAGTTGACCTCACGCTCCACATAATCCTTTGCACAAAGGCCTACCTTTGAAAGATATTCGCAGGCTGCTGCAACAGAAATGTTCTCACCTGATGCGAGTCTAAGCAAATCAATTACTCTGATACCTTTAAAATGTACAGGCGCCTGAAAAGCAAAGCTTATGCCCTTCTTTGCACGTTCTGTAATATTAAGTTCACTGATGTCCTCTCCATCAAGAATAATCTGACCTGATGTAAGAGTATTAACTCCCATAATAAGCTTGGCAAGAGTTGACTTTCCTCCGCCGTTTGGACCTGTGATGACGATAAACTTGCCATCCTCTACTGTAAGGTTGAGATTATCAATGATTTCTTTGGTAGAATCATTCTCATCATCAACCCTGTAACTAAGGTTTTTAATCTCTAGCATTTCTAACTCCTCTATTCTAAGTGACCTAACTAAAAGTGCCAGCTTTTGGTTAGTTTAAACTAATTCAATTGTGTCAAATCTATTCAGCCCTAATATAATAACATGAAAAATCAAATATTAGTGAATAAATTTGCAAACAAAAGGACTACTGAAAAACATTCTCAGTAGTCCTTCTATATAATATACGCTTTGTTTTAAATACTCTTTTACTTAAGTCTGTATTACTCAAAATAAATATCAACTGTTCCAAGTCCATTATCAAGCTTTACCTTAATAAGTGGTGCCTCTGGGTCCTCTGAGCACTGGCCGTGAGTTGTAACCTTGCCAAGGCCGTTTTCTGTGTTGAACTTCATTCTAAATTCCTTTGGGAAATAGAGTGAAAGTGTTCCAAGTCCATTATCAATATCAAATTCTGCGCCATCTGCATCGATTGTTGAGCCATTGAAGTATACTGTCAAGTTGCCCATACCATTGTCCACATCAGCTTTCTTTATATTTTTAGATGAAACATACTCTGTCTTTGAGCCAAAGTTGTTGTCGATGCAAACATATCCTTCATCATCTGAATATGTGTAACTACATGTTCCCATGTCATCTCTCTTTTCAACGAAGTTATATTTTTTTCTAGAAAAGATCATGCTAAGTCCGATTCCAATAATAAATGCTGCAATCAAAATGATATAACCTGGAACTGCGCCTAGTCCTATCTCATCTTGGAACATCCAACCTGCAACACCAACTGGAAACATAACACCAACAAACTCAAGCTTTCTAAGTGCATCAAAAAACACAACTACAAGAAGGAGTAACACGCCGATTTTTAATAATGGTAAATCCGGGAACTGATTCATCTTATCCAGGATAAGACATACTGCAAATACAATTAATACTAACCCACCTAAAATATTCTTTTTATTATTCATCTCTTTAACCTCTTTTCATTCATGATTTCTAATAGTGCTTTTATATAGTTTCGTGATGCGTAAGCCTTTTTAGCGCTATTTTTAAAGGCTACCTCGCTGGCACCTGTGATGTTCTTCTTTATGGAAGCAATCATCAAGGTGTTTACTATAGTAGATTTTGAAACTCTAATAAAATCTCTAGGAAGAATTTCCTCTAGTTCATATAACTTTTGCCTGGTTCTGTAAATGTCTCGCACCGTATGGATAGATATGTAATTTCCATCAGCCTCCAGGAATAATATGGCTTTCAAATCCAGAAAATATTCTGTCTCATCCATATATGCTGAAATCTTTTGTCGCGCATTCCTTTGAGATGCTAGAAGTCGCTGCAGCTCTAATATCTCTTCTGTTATCTCCCTACAGTGAATGGTGACTGAATCCTGGTCCAGCGATTCATCTACGTCAATGTTTATTTTCATAACTAATGGCGCCTCCTTATGATTTTATTTTACCTACTGTAAAAATAATCGCAACACTTTGGGACGAAAGGTAAATTTATGTGTGTAACAGGTAATTTTTATCACCTTAAATTGTTATATTTCCTTTTAGTGTACACCAATGTGTGGTATTATTCCTACTGTCGAGAGGTATTAAAATGTTAGCTAACTATCATACACACACCGTCAGATGCCAGCACGCATCTGGAAGTGAACGAGAATATATTGAAAGCGCAATTAAAAATGGCTTTAAGATTTTGGGATTTTCTGACCATGTGCCTCAGCCATATCCTGATAGCTACAGTTCTCATATTCGCATGAAAATGGAAGAAGCTGAGAACTACACAGACACTCTGGTAAAGCTTAGAGATGAATATAAAAATGATATTCAGATTTTCATTGGTTATGAAGTTGAGTATACTCACAAGTATTTTGATAAACTTTTAAATCACTTGCGTCAGTATCCATTGGATTATATCATTCAGGGTCAACACTTTGCCCCTGATGAGGTGACTGGATTTTATGCCGGTGCCTTAACCCAAAATGAACAGGATCTTATAGATTACGTAGACCTTACTGTCGAGGGTATGTCTACTGGATTCTTCAGCTATCTGGCCCACCCGGATTTAATTAACTATGAGGGTCCAGATGAAATCTTTCTTAAGCATACTCGTCGTATCATCCAGGCTTCCATCGACTTTAATGTCCCATTGGAGGTTAATATGCAAGGCCATGCACTGGGCCGCAACTATCCTTGTAACAGGTTCTTCTCTCTTGCATCTGAGATGGGTGCCAAGATTGTAATTGGCTGTGATGCTCATGTTCCAAGGGATGTAATGCAGCCAGAGTCAATGCCTGGATTTAAAGCATTTCTTGATAATAACAACATTAAAGTTGGCGACAATATAATAAAGCTAAGGCCTGTATAGGTCTTAGCTCTTTTTTGCAAGATTCTTATGGGAAATTCATCTTCCACTACAAAATCTGTTACTGTTCATTTAATTTTTTAAGAGATTCCCAATATTCATTTCCGCTCATGAATTTTAAGTCCTCATTCTCGGCAAATTTTTTAATCAAATCATTACGCAAAGTATCTGCGCGCTTTTCTACTTCTTCATTAGCATTTTTGGCGGTTATATGGGTGAACAAATCTGATTTAGTAAAATCCATGACTGTTCCACAGTTATCTATTAATTTCTTAATTACATCGGCTGTCTTTTCTTTATCCTTTTCAACCATAGCAATTTCAAGCTGAGATTCAACCTCATGATAAATGCCCATGTCAAAGCTATTTGCTATCATGCCATTAATATTTGCAAATCTTTGTGCTAATTCAAGATTTCCCTCTTCTATACAAAAGGCCTGAATGGCGTTTACAGCATATCTCAGAGTATTTACTTCATCAAGAATCAAGTGCTCGTAGGTTTTGTAGGCATCCTCTTTCTTACCTGTCTTGGCATAAATATTTCCCTGTAGAACCTTCTTATTAGGATTTTCATCCGACATATGCTCCAAATATTTTTCAGCTTGTTCATACTCACCTTTTCTCTCATATAAATGAATAAGTGAGCCTACAGCCGACCTTTTGACATTGTCATCCTTGGATTCAATTAACTGAGTGAACCATGGAATAATGTACTCATCATAAGAGTCACTATCCTCCACGTCATTTTGCAGCCTTGCCGAATCAAGCATCATGGTCAAATAAAGCTTGAGCATTTCGCAGTTTGGAAATTCTTCTATTTTCTTTTTTGCATCCTTGAATACTTCTTCGAATGATTCTTCCCGCAATCTATTTCTAATCATCTCAATGTACACAAAGGCTTCTTCCGGAGCTAACTCCTCCTTGTAGGAAAGCAGCTCATCTGTTGTTATTCCAAGTAGTCTTGCTATTGGAACTACCAGACCAATGTCTGGCTGGGTGTTATTGTTTTCCCATTTATTTACCGCTGGAGTAGTTACACCCAGTCGAACCGCCATCTCTTCCTGGGTCAATCCCAACTCTTTGCGATATTTTTTTATCACACTTCCTATATTCATTTCATTATCCTCCTAGTTTCCATTACATGG
>JAEEGK010007031.1_pt1 | contig 26924 bp, 22 predicted proteins | sample 8958771 | NCBI WGS metagenome assembly JAEEGK01 (sample SAMN16246547, study PRJNA631951) | gut metagenome | biome: gut microbiome; feature: rumen; material: SC-attached | host: Bos | place: Iran: Karaj | collected 2018-10 | reverse complement strand
CATCCCAGACTTCGTAAACGGTTACAACGACATCGAAAAGATCGACTATCTGTACAACAAACTTAACCGCCCGATGCGCATCTGCGGCATGGTGAAGAACGAAGGCGAGCCTGGAGGCGGTCCCTTCTGGGTGAAGAACCTTGACGACGAGGTATCGCTGCAAATCATTGAATCCTCGCAAATCAACCACAAAGACGAGGCTCAAGAAGCCATCTTCCAAGGCTCGACGCACTTCAACCCCGTCGACCTGGTTTGCGGCTGCTGGAACTACAAGGGCGAGGCCTTCTGCCTGACCGACTATGTGGATGCCAACACAGGCTTCATCTCCAACAAGTCGAAGGACGGCCGTGAGTTGAAAGCCTTGGAGCTGCCCGGTCTCTGGAACGGCGCCATGGCCGACTGGATCACCATCTTCGTCGAAGTGCCCATCGAGACCTTCAACCCCGTGAAGACCGTGAACGATTTGCTGAAGCCGATGCATAGTTAATCCTTTGTTGAATTGTTGACTGTTGAACTGTTCAACTGTTTGACCGTCGACAAATCAACAATTAAACAATTTAACGATTAAACAATTAAACAACATAACGCCATGACACTCAACAAAGAAGAATTCAAGACCTTGGTGATGCTTTATGCCGCCAACATCGATGGCAACATCAAATCGGAAGAAGTGAAAGTAATGCTCGAAAAGAGCGGTTTCGACACCGTTGAAAAGATGGAAAAGCTCTTCTCCAAGATGAGCGATGCCGAAGTCATCGCCTGCATCCGCGAGAACAAGCCCTTATACGCTGCCACCGAGGGTGACCGCATCGACCTCTTGGCCGACCTCTGCGCCATCATCGAAGCCGATGAGAAGTGCACGATGATGGAGGAGCAGATGGTGAGGGCGATGAGGAGGGTGTTGGAATGAGCGCCTCTCCCTACACCCCCTCCCCCATCGACACCTCCGATGTTGTACTTTCCGATGAGCTGCTCCAACTCATCGAACAATCGGCGCGCAACGTACACGAGAAGTGGGCCCAAGGCCGCATTAACGAAGGCTGGACCTATGGCCCCGAGCGAAACGATGCCCTCAAGCAACATCCTTGCCTTGTTGATTACGACAGCATCCCTGAAAGTGAGAAGGAATATGACCGAAACACAGCGGTCGAGACACTGAAATTCATCCTAGCAAAAGGATGGAGCATCGAGAAAAAGCCAAAAGAATAAACCAAACAAAGAATCTGAAAATGTCTAAAACACGCAACAAACTGCTCCTCCGATTCGACAGGGCTTTGTCAAATAGTTTTTGGAAACAGATTGGAATACTGATAGGTATCCTTTTGGTGTCCTTGTTGCTATCCTATCTCTTCCTATCCTTCTCAGGTTGCGAATGGAGACAATTCTGCCATGACAATGGTTTGAAAACCTGGCTCCTTCCCATCTATTTATTGATTGACACCAATGCCCTCAACCGCCTCTATATGGGTGGAAACGTTACTGGCTGGATGCTCATCGCAAGCATCTTGACCTATCTGTGCGGTTTGCTCATTTTCAATGGCATGCTGGTCGGTGTCATTACCAATGCTATCGTTGACCGTGTGGAGAGCCACAGAAACGGGCTCAACCACTATCTCAAGTCGGGCCACCACATCATCATGGGCTACGATGAAATGGTGCCTTCCATCATCGAGGACATTTTCTCAAAAGACAAAGAAGCATACATCCTGTTACTTTCCGCATACGATGCCAAAAAAATCAATGAAAAGCTGAAGAAATCAGTAGCGAAGAAACAACTCGACCAAATCATTGTCAACTATGGGCAACGTACTGCCAGCGAGTATTACAACGAAATCCACCTTGAGAGCGCAAAGGAGATTTACATCGTGGGCAAACGTTCCCTGCCCTCCCACGATGCCACAAATATCGAATGTGTCGATAGTGTCAGCTCCTACCTGAAAGACCACGTATCCGAGCAAATGCCCAAGCGCATCATATGCGTCTTCGAGGATCTGGACACCTACGCCGCTTTCAAAACCACGGAAATCTTCGATAACGTGAGAGCGTTGAACATCGAATTCATACCATACAACTTCTACACAGGTTGGGCCCATCAGGTGTTCATCAACCGTTCATACAAGGAAAAAAACGATCCGCTGATTCCCATTTCCTATCCACGTATATACGACAAAGGCATTGGACCAAAGGATTCGAGGTACATGCATCTGGTTTTTGTAGGTACCACCTGTTTTTCTGTTTCATTTGCCATGGAGGCTGCACACATGTTCCACTTCCCCAACTTCAACGAAGGCACCAAAAAGCCTAAAACCCGCATCACCTTCATTGACCAGAACATGGACAAGGAAATGCAGCTGTTCCTCACCCGAAACCGTCATTTCTTTGAAGTACAATCCTATCTCTATCAAGATTTGACATCAATATCCGCGAGCCATCCACAACAAGCTTCAAAAAGCGACTATTTGGATGTGGAGTTCGAGTTCATCAAAGGTGACGTATATTCGGAAGTGGTTCAAACCCTTCTCACGAGTTGGGCCAAGGATATAGAACATCAATACCTCTCCATCTTCCTCGCCATAGCCGACCAACGTAACAACTTTATGATGGGCATGAATATGCCAGACGAGGTTTACGACAATGCCGTTCCCATCTTCATCCGACAAGACCACGCCGACAACCTCGTCACCAACCTCAGAAAAGCTGATGACAAGGATTTCGATTACAACATCGTTGAAGACGGCAAGTTGAAGACCATTAAGCGTAAAGGTCGATATGCCAACCTGTATCCATTCGGTATGGAAGATATGGCCTATTGCAGCAATGAGACTTCAATGAAGAGGGCGAAGCTCATCAACTACCTTTATAATACAGCAGACTACAGTACATACCGTTTCGCGGAGCTATCAGTCCTTGATGAGACACCATCGGAAACCCTATGGGCAGATGCCGAACGCTATTGGCAAGAACTAACCGTAGCCCTGAAATGGTCGAACCTCTATTGTGCCTTCAACATACCATGCAAAATGGCATCCCTTCGCGCTATGCGGGGACTGAAGCCTGACGACAAAAGTCACGACCGAGACCCTCTTTCGGAAGCAGAAATCCAAACCTTAGCTGCTGTTGAACACAACCGTTGGAACGTGGAGAAACTTTTGATGGGCTTTCGCAAGCCAAAACCGGAAGAAGACAAATACGGATTTCCCGATTACAAAGGCTCGCTCAAAAACAACAAGAAATTGTTCATTCACCATGACATCCGTCCTTTCAGCGATTTGGACAATGTCAAACTCTTGGATAGAGAAATTGTCAAATACACCCCTTGGATCTTGAAAATGACTGGAATAGACTGATCATATTCATGCCATCTTCAGAAATGCCGGTTAAGAAATCCCTCAATTGGATAGTTTTTAACTACTCCCCCTCCCTAAACCTCACTATCGCCTCGATAATTTCATCGTTGTCATCGGAAATGGTGAGAATCATATTCTTAAACAAACCTCTGTCGCTCAAGTCTTTCAGCAATGAATAGGCGGGCATACAATTCGTGTAATAGTCCTTGCCCATGAAGATCATCGGGCTGGCGTAGCCTTCACTCTCGTAGTGGTTTTGGCCTGCGTCTTGGAAGATTTCTTGCATCGTGCCCGCACTGCCAGGCGTGTAGATGATGCCGCCCTTGGCAATGGTGACTATACCATCCTCGCGCACGCTGTTGTCGAAGTATTTGGCGATGTCGGTAGCAAATGGCGCCGTTGGCTCATGACCGTAATAATAGGTCGGGATGGCAAGGCTGCGGTAGTCCGTTTGCAGAGGGAAACGCTCCATCACCTCGAAAGAACGGCAAAGCCAGCCTTCATCCTTGTAGGTCGGCGAAGGCATTAGCATGTCAACTGCTTCGTTGGTCTCAGCCTCGCTCCTACCCGCCATCCAAGCGCCGAGATGTGTGGCCTCCATGGCACCTGGACCACCGCCTGTGACCATCAAGCGACCCATTTCGGTCAGTTTCTTGCTCAAAAACACGATTTGGCGGTATTGTGGGTCGTCACGCCTTTTGGCATGGCCTCCCATAATGCCAATGACATCTTTTTCATCATAAAGGTCGAGCATTTTGTACAGCTCACGCGTGATGAAATGGTCGTGGAGGGCGCGGGCTAATGTCTCGCGCACCTCATGTCCCCGTTTGCCTTGGTCAATATAATGCTTATAGACTTGTGTATCATGACAGGTCGCAAAAGTCGACTCATCATGATAGTCGTAGCCTTCATATAGCATCTTGCTATTATACAGCTTCTTGGGATAAGTGTTGAAAGGCATGCCCATCTTGCGAATATAAATGCTGAGGTCATCATTGGCGACCATTTCTAGCACCCGATTAACGATGCCTGCGGCATCAAGGCCATACTTATGCATCAAAGCTGAAGCCTGTCCCGACTCACCGAAACGGTCGCTCATGCCAATACGAACAACACGGATAGGATGGTTTTCGGCCAAAAACTCTGTTACGGCACCACCCAAACCGCCTGCAACCTGATGCTCTTCAATAGTGAAGATCATACGGGTCTCATCAGCAGCTTTGTTGAGCATCTCGCCATTCAACGGCTTGATGGTGTGCATATTGATGACACGAGCTGAGATACCAACTTGTTGAAGCATGTGAGCGGCTTCCAAGGCTTCCCACACCTCATGTCCCGTGGCAACAAGCGTGACATCACTACCATCCTGCATCAGCTGAGCTTTTCCGATTTCAAATTCCTGATCTTCAGCAGTAAAGTCAGGCACTGCCTCGCGCCCAAAACGCACATAGACCGGTCCTTTACATTCAAGGATGGCTTTCTCGGTGGCGATTTTGGCTTGGGTGGCATCGCAAGGCGAGATGACGGTCATGTTGGGCAACACACGCATAGCCGCGATGTCCTCCAAAGCCTGATGCGTGGCGCCATCGGGACCTACAGAAACACCTGCATGAGCGCCACCTATGACAACATGCACATTGTTGTAACACACCGAGATACGAATCTGGTCATTGGCACGGTGCGCCGCAAACACGCCATAGGTGCTAAAGACGGGAATCTTACCACCTAGAGCCAATCCAGCAGCCGTAGCCACGGCATCTTGCTCAGCGATACCCATGGAGAAAAACCTCTCTGGAAAAGCCTCCGCAAAAAGATTCATCCCGACAGAATTGGTTATGTCGGCACCCAGTCCGACCACCCTTTTATCTTGTTGTGCAGCAGCAAGGACACCCTCGCCGAAACCAGTTTTTGTTGGTTTGTTACCTTTATTTATGTAGTTCATACACTCTGTAACGGCCTTTCGACAGGCTCAGGAACCTCTACTCTTCAAAAAGCAAAGGTCGTTGAGCTTGTCGAAACGCCGACTTTAATTATTAAGTTCTTCGATAAAATCCTTTACTTGTTCCTTGCTCGGCACCTTACCATGCCATTGGTTGTTGTCCTCAATGCTCTTCACGCCCTTGCCCATGATGGTGTCGGCGATGATGACGGTCGGCCTGCCTTTCTCTTGGTCAGCCAAGTCCAGCGCCATCTTGATTTGGCTCATGTCGTGCCCGTCAATCTCGATGGTATGCCAGCCGAAAGCTGCCCATTTGTCGCGCAAGGGGTCGATGGCCATAACTTTTTCGGTGCCGCCATCGATTTGCAAACGGTTGCGGTCGATGATTGCGCAAAGATTGTCCACATGATGATGCGCCGCAGCCATGGCCGACTCCCATACGCTCCCCTCCTGCAGTTCGCCGTCGCCCATAATGCAGAACACACGGTTCGGTTTGCTATCCATCTTGGCTGCCAGAGCCATACCCAACGCCACACCCAGACCTTGTCCCAACGAGCCCGAGCAGGTCTCCAAGCCAGACAAGCGGAACTCGTAACTCGGATGCCCTTGAAGACGGCTACCTAATTTGCGCAGTGTAAGCATCTCTTCTTCAGGAAAATAGCCTGCTACAGCCAAGGTGGCATACAGCACCGGCGCCGTATGCCCGATGGAAAGCACCACCTTGTCGCGATCCTCCCATTCGGGATGTTGCGGGTCATGACGCAAATGGTTGAAATACAAAACCGTGAAAATATCGACCAAGTCGAGAGAACCGCCCGTATGTCCGGAGCCAGCCTTAGCCAAAGCGGTCAAAATAAGCTGACGAATGTGTTTCGCCTTCTCTTCCAAAAAAGTCATGCCAGTAAACCGATTAAGTCCTTAACAATGAATACCAAACAGACGAATGCGAAAACCAGTTTCAGCAGCGTGCCCAACAAAAACCCGACAAAGGAGCCGAAAGCAGCCTTCCACGCCTGTTTATTGGGGGTCTTTACTATTCTTTCACCGATATAGGCACCGAAAAAAGGTCCCGCCAGGATGGCGATGAAGGCGAAATTGAAGAACAATGTGAGCGTCAGTCCCGCCAAGAGACCTATGGTACTGCCCCACATTCCCGCTTTTGAACCGCCGAATTTCTTAGTTCCCAAAATCGGCACCACATAATCCAAGGCGAAAACCACAGCTGCGATGATGCCCATGACAATGAGGAAAGTGGCCGAATGCTCTACCCCTTCGACAAATGAAACGGTCAACAGACTTAAAAAGCTGAAAGGCGGTCCGGCAATGCCCGGGACAATGGCACCCACGATGCCTACAATGGCCAAACAAATGGCCGCAGCAATTAATACAACATTCATAGTTAGAGAGTTTTGCGAACTATTACATCTTGTTTCAGAAAGCGAAAATACACAAAAAATCGAGAACTACAGGTTAAAATTGTATTTTCGTCCAAATATTTTGATTTTTGGGAAATCAGCCTTACATTTGCGGCATAAAACGCCAATTGCATGAAAAAACTTCTACTCCTAATAACGCTAATCCTCTCAGCATCAAATATTTTTGCCTACGACATCATCCATCCCATCGGAGGTCGTGCCGCCGCCATGGGAGGCTCATCGGTGGCCTCGCAAGGGCTGTGGGCCATGCAGAACAACCCTGCAGGTATGGCCAACCTGGACAAAATCAGCCTTGGTCTTTATTACGAAAACCGTTGGATGCTGCCCGAAACGGCCTATAAATGCGGTGCCTTCGCCATGCCCACCAAGTTCGGCACATTGGGAGTAAGTTTCAACCAATTCGGCTCATCGAAATACAACGAGAACAAGTTCGGGCTTGCCTATGCCAAAGACTTCGGTCGCCACCTTCAAATTGGTCTACAACTTGACTATCTCCTGCTCAAAATCGGCAACGACTACGGCAAATTTAACGCTGTCACTTTTGAGTTGGGCATCCAGTCGCATGTCACCGATAAGCTGACTTTGGGCACCTACATCTTCAACCCCGTCAATTTCAGCTTCGAGCAGACCCTGAACCATGAAAAGATACCCATTGTGATGCGTTTCGGTTTGGCCTACAAGTTCACCAAGGACTTCGTCGGCCAATGCGAAATCGAGAAAAACACCGAGCGCGAAGGCATCAACTTGCATGGCGGCTTGGAATATGAGGCCGTGAGGAACCTTTACATCCGCTCTGGCGTTCAAACCAATCCTGGCATCCTGAGTTTCGGACTGGGTTATGCCATTCGTTTCGCACAAATCAATGTGGCAGCACAACTGCACAACGAATTAGGGGCATCGATTCAAATCGGTATGTTATTCAGCATTGGAAAATGACATGAAACGATTGGTTTTCATCATATTATCCTTATCATTCACCTGCTTTGCGAAGGCGCAGATTGCCATTGATACGCTCAGTACCGAGGCTTTGAACCAGCTACTCATCGAACAAGTGGAACGGTTGGCCGAAGACAGCGACGACGATATTGATTATGAAGACCTTTTGGAAAACTACATCTTCTTCAGCGAGAATCCTGTCAACCTCAACAGCGAGGAAACCATGCGCTTGGTCGAATTGCGCCTGCTCAGCGTGTTCCAATTTGAGGAATTGCAGCAATACCGACGCTATTATGGTGACTTTCTCTTTTTGGAAGAGTTGGAAATGGTGGAGGGCTTCGATGAGCAAACGCTAGCCATCATCAGACCTTTAGTATGCATAAACCGAGTCCAAAACAAGGACAAGCTGACCTTCAACAAATTGGCACGCTACGGCAAGCATCAAATCGTGGGTCGTTATGAGCAAATCCTTGAAGAACAACAAGGTTATGCACCCATCGATGACTCTTCTCTTTTGGCAAAACCCAATTCGCGCTACCTCGGCAGTCCGCAAAAATACCAATTGAAATACAACTATAACTATAGGAACAAGGTTCGTGCAGGATTTGTCTTGGAGAAAGATGCAGGCGAGATGTTCTACACCGACAAGGTCAGCGACACCCTCCAGAAACTTTTGGGTAACCAATACCATCGTGGCTTCGACTTCGTCGGTTTTCATCTCTATGCCAAGGACTTTGGCGTCGTGAAAGCAGCCGTTTTGGGCGACTACCAATTGACGCTTGGACAAGGGTTAACGCTTTGGTCGGGCATGAGTTTCGGCAAAGCGGGTGCTGGTAGCAGTGTGATGAAACAAGGTCGCGGCATCACACCCAAAGGCTCGGCCAGCGAGTATGCTTTCATGCGCGGTGCTGCCGTCACCCTTGGCAACGGGCCTTTTAGCGGAACATTATTCTATTCCAATCGTTGGGTCGATGCCAATGTCAGCGTGGCTGACACCTTGGAAAGCGAAGCCGAGTTTGTCAGCAGCCTGCAAGAGACGGGCTATCACCGCACTATTGGCGAGCTGCAAGACCGTCATGCCATACGGCAGCAAGTCGTTGGTGGGCATCTGGCTTTCGCCATCGCTCACTTCGAAGTAGGCTACACTGCCCACCACACTTGGCTCAGCGTGCCACTCGAACTCAAGCCCAGCCATTACAACCAATTCTACTTCCAAGGGCAAAAGCTTACCAATCAAGGTATTGATTTCAAGTATGTGAAAGGGAAATACGCGGTTTTTGGCGAAATGGCGATGAGTTATAACCATAATGCTAAGGCCGTTGAGCCCGTCGAAACGCCGACCCAGACACAGACGGCCCTTCGACAGGCTCAGGGACCTGCATTTGCAGGCTTGGTCGGCCTGACTGTAAAACCCGCTGGTTATCTTAATTTTACCGTGATGTACCGCGGCTACGGCAAAGCCTACCAAAACCTCATGAGCAACGCTTTCGGTGAAGGCAGCCGCAACCAAGGGCAACGCGGTATCTATCTAGGCGTGGAAGCCGCTCCTGCACCCTATTGGAACATCCTCGCCTATGTCGACCAGTTCCAATACACCTGGCTGACCTCGCAAGTCAATGCACCAAGTCGTGGACACGACTACTACCTGCGCATCAGCCACAGCTTCAACCGCCGCACGCAGGCCTACCTGCAATTCCGCTCAAAGACCAAGATGAAGAACTCAACGGACGCTTTTGTGTACAGCCACTACCCTATCTTCTACACCAAAAATGCCGTGCGTTTCAACATCAACTATCAGTTAGGCTGGGATATCCATTGCAGTAACAAAGCCGAATACGCCCATTACCGCAACGATGACGGCAGCAACGAGCACGGCTATTTCCTCTGTCAGGACATCGCCTACAAACCCGAAAACAAGCCCTACAGTCTTGCCTTCCGTTACGCCATTTTTGATGCGCAGGACTACAATGCCCGCATTTACGCCTACGAAAACGATGTGCTGTATTCCTTTAGCGTGCCTGCCCTTTACGGCAAAGGCATGAGGATGTATCTCTTAGGGAAGGTCAAACTGTTCAACGCCTTGACGCTCTATGCCCGCATCGGGCGCACCATTTATAGCGACCGCGATGAAATCGGCAGCGGATTGACCTTGATTCAAGGAAATCACAAGACGGATTTGAAAGTTGAGGCGATTTGGAAACTGTAAAGTCACTCCACCACCACCCTATCAACCTGTTGTTTCCCGGCCACATTGCTCACTAAAGTGTAAATGCCTTTAGACAAATTTTGGGTCGGGATGACGATGAATTTGTTTTGCCCTGCAAACGACTGCACCAAACGCCCAGTCATATCATAAAGACAAACCACGGCATCTGCATCTTCTGCAAAACAAATGTTGATTCTGTCTTTGGCAGGATTCGGGAAGACCTCCACAATTCGAGTCGGCCCTTCGACTCCTTCGACAGGCTCAGGAACCGAGGGCTCAGGGACCTTAACACCCCATGTTCCACAAGCGGCATTGATTTCGCCATCCAAATAGCTGAAACGGTCATCTAACCAATCGCTCATGTAGGTCAGCTGGCTCTCATCCACGGTAAACTCAGGCCAAGCCTCATGCTCGCGCTCGTAAACACCGCTTTCAACCAATTCATCGTATTGGTTTTGAACCAATTCCATGATATGCTCGCGATTCAAAAGGGTATCACGCAATTCATTGTAACGGGTTTGGGCAGAGGCCACAAAACCGTAGTCGTTACAGTCCTGCGTTAGTCGGTCGAAGAAGCCATTGCTCTTTAAACCAGCCGCGTTGTAAATTTTGTTGCCGTCAGTATCCAAGCCCCAGATGGCATCCAAGTCCCAAGGCAGATACATATAGGTGCTCGACTTCTTGTAACGAGCCAAAAACAAGTTACGCCCCATGTTGTCCATAGCCATTAAACTATTGATAAACAAGTAGTAATCGATGGCATTGTCCTTGTCGAATTGGGCAGCATATTGTGAATAGAACACATTATTGGAGGCGTTCATCACAAAGTTGGTGAAGCTGTAAAGATGGTTCCAATTGATGGCGGTGTCACTCTCGTTGGGATAGACCCACTCATAGTTGTCCCAAGTGTCAAGCGTGTTGTCATACATTGGCAAACTGTCAAAGGTCGGGGCGCCAGGGCCATTGCCCTTGTAGAGCACGCCACGGATGTCACCGTTGTATTTACGCAATCCAAGTTGCTTGCGGTCCATGCGCTCTGTCAAGGTATAAACGCCCAAGTATTCATCATTGATAAACACATCAGCATAAACCATGCGAATGCCAGGCAAGGCATCAGGTTCGCTTTCGGCGTATGGCAACTTATACATTTCCATCCAAAGTTCATTGGCCACCTTGTCGCGCAAGCGGAGTGGCTGTGCCCACATGGCCTCGAGGTTCCAGTCATCATCACTGCGCAAACCAAGGAAGGTCGTGTCAGCCATCTCGGCGCCTGTCTCATCGGCCCATAACTCCACACGATACGATTTTTTGTCGTACTGCTGCGAGGAGGTACCCCTGATCTTGAATCCAGCGTGCATCGTGATGACATTGCCATCGGCATCAGCCACATTAATGAGGCCATGCACAGCAGGCGAGTTGACAATCGGGCCATCGGTAGTGATGGTGATGAGCGGCATTTCGCTTCGATAATAGGTATAGGTTTCTCCCTTCACCTCCATCATTTCCTTATACGGCTTCATGCCCTCAGGCAGTCGTCCCGTGGCTACTATGATTTTCTTCTCATGGTCAACACCAAACGACTTCCCTATTTCCTGAGCTTTTATACTGCATGTCACTAATAATAGACTTATTATCAAAAAGAGTTTCTTCATATTCAAAGATTCAAAATTCAAAATTCAAAGATTCAAAGATTTAAAGATTTAAAAATTCAAAATTCCACACTTCTCATTCAACATTCTCCATTCAGCATTCAATCAATTCTGTTTACATCAATAATGCCGTCAATTGCCTTTATCTTATTAATCAGCTGCTCCAACGCCTCCACATCCATGATTTGCAGCACGATTCTTCCTTCAAAGAAGCCTTCCTTGTCGGAGTTGAACACGATGTTCTTCATATTGACCTCCAGATCCTCGGAAATGACCTTGGTGATTTTGCCCAACAAACCCATGACATCGCGACCATAAATGCGGATAGTGGCCTGCGAACCGTCTGCTTCCACACCGTTCCACTTCACCTTGATGATGCGATAGCCGTAACGCTCCTGCAAACCCTTGGCATTAGGACAATTGGTGCGATGGATGCTGATGGTGCCTTCGTTGGTGACAAAGCCAAACACACGGTCACCAGGAATAGGATTGCAGCACTTGGCCAACTTATAGGTCACATTGCTGATGTCCTCACCAATGGAGAGCGATTCCTCCACTTCTGCACCCTGCTCCTTCTTCGATGTCCCAATTGTCTCAGGGATAGGCTTTTCGCCTTTATCGGTATTCTCACCGAACTTAGCGGTTAGGAAACGCTTCACATCGGCGATGTCGATTTTTTCCGTGGAAATCCTGTGATAGAGTTGCAAGGAATTCTCCAATTTAAACTCTTTCACCAGCATATCGACCACGGTCTCCGAGAACGGTAGTTTCCAGTTTTTCAACCTGCGCTGCAACATGCCCTTGCCCATCTCCGACTCTTTCAGTTCCTCTTCCTTGAGGTAACGACGGATTTTGTTCTTGGCCTTTTCCGTGACTACCACATTGAGCCAGTCAGCACGCGGCGACTGTTTCTTGCTCGTGATGATCTCCACCTTGTCGCCATTGGTCAGCTCGTGACGGATAGGCACCATGCGTCCGTTGACACGCGCTCCATTGCAAGTCTCGCCCACTCGGGTATGCACCTCGTAGGCAAAATCAAGCACCGTGGAGCCCACCGGAAGCTGTTTCAGGTCGCCTTCAGGCGTAAAAATGAAAATCTTATCGGATTTGTGGATCTTCTTGTAGGAATTCTCAAACGACACCATGCTGGGGTTTTCCAACACTTGGCGCACATTGAGCAACCATTCCTCAGAAGTTTCCTTCTCACCTTTATAAAGGTAGTGTGCCGCCTGACCCGTTTCGGCAATCTCATCCATGCGGGTGGTGCGAATCTGCACCTCAAACCACAACTTGTCATCATATTTCACCGTGGTGTGCAGTGACTCATATCCCGAAGCCTTCGGCTTGGTAATCCAGTCGCGCAGGCGCTCGGGCATGGGATCGTAGATGTTGGTGATGGCCGAATACACGCTCCAACAGCATTCCTGCTCGTCTTTCAAGGCACAATGGATGATGACGCGCGCCGCCATCAGGTCGTAAACTTCTTCAAATGGCACATTCTGCGCCTTCATCTTGGCATAGATGGAAGGTATCGACTTCAACCGCCACTTGACCGTATAAGTGAATTTGTATTTACCGTTTTTCTTCGTCCTTTCAAGTTCAGCATCAATGCTTTCCGAAATCTTGGCGACAAACTTCTCCGCCGTCTGCTTGCGGGCTTCCTGAGAGGCTTGGATCTTGTTCTCAATCTCGTGAAACAAGACCGGATTTTCAAACAGCATCAACTTTTCCTCCAATTCGGCCTTCAACTTGTACAAGCCCAGCCTGTGGACGATAGGAATGTAAATGTATTTGATTTCATGGAAGTACTTCGACAAACGGTCGGCATCTACATCATTCTGATTACGAACATCATACACACGGTGAACCACTTTCAGCAGCACAGAGCGCATGTCATCGATCATAGAAAGGAAAAGCACCTGGAAGTTATCCGAGTTATAGGCTACCTTTTCCGTGTCCAGCTGCGAAATCTGGCTGAAATCCTCAAGGATGATGGCCACCGTCTTGCCAAACTGCTCCTTCAATTCCTTGCCACTCACACCCTTCTTGTAGTCAATGCCATGGAGGAAAGCGGCCACCACAGAGATGTAACCCAAACCCACTTCGAGTACAGCAATGCGTCCCATCTCAATCAGGTGCATCATATAAGCCTTGCCCGACAAGAGGTATCGGCCGTCATATTCATCCATGCAATAACGATACGCCTTGTCAATCAGTTCCAATTGGTTGGGAGCATTGATGAAAGGCTGAATGTCCTTCAGCATCGATTCGTAGGCCTGCTGAATAGCCAATATTTCCAATGATGAGTAACCTGCCATGTTAATCAGTTATTTTAACTGTGAGCTGATGAGCGAGCAGGATGTCGTAATACGGCTTCAGTTCCTCGAAGCTGCCATGCATGACGGCGCATTTGCCCTTGTAGTGCGTAATCCAAGCGCAAGTCTCAGCCTGTTCACGCGTATGATGGCACACCTTCATCAAGGTGTCGATGACATATTCAAAGGTATTTACGTCATCGTTGATGAGCAGTAGACTCTTCTCGTTCTCAACCAATTCCTCTTCCAGCACATCAACGTTTTCCTGTTCCTTGTTCATTACTCAAAGTCTTTTTCTCCTGTAAAACGGAATTCGGGGTGTAAAATTACACATATTTTCCAAAATGAGGACTGAAAAAAGCCTCAAAGTACTTTTTTTCCTACTTTTGCCCTCCGAAACAACGACGCATCCATGCAGAACCGCTTCATCAAAAATATCATTTTCCTGCTGTTTCTCAACCTTTTGGTGAAGCCTTTCTGGATTCTTGGCATTGACCGTGAAGTGCAAAACCTGCTTGGCGATGCTTCATACGGTACTTATCAGGCCCTTTTCAACTTCTCTTACCTTTTCTATATCCTCCTCGACCTCGGCATCACCAACTTCAACAGCCGTGCGGTCGCACAAGACCCGAAAAACCTCTCGAAGCATTTCGGCGGCCTCACCGAAATCAAGCTCCTGCTGGGACTGCTCTATGCTGCCGTCATCTTCGTGGTCGGCTACTTCTGTGGCTACAATGAAGGCCTGAAACTCAAGCTGTTGTGCTGGTGCGGGCTCAACCAAGTGCTGCTCTCCTTCATCCTCTTCCTCAGGTCGAACATACAAGGTCTGTTGCTGTTCAAGCAGGACAGCATCCTCTCCGTCTTCGACCGCGTGCTGGCCATCATCATCATGTGCCTCATCCTATGGAGCAGTTGGTTCCCAAAAGAAAAGTTCAACATCATCTGGTACCTGCAAGCCCAGACCGTGGCCTACATCGCCACCCTCGTGTTTGCTTTGACCATCGTCCTGCGCCATGCCGAACACTTGAGCTTTAAGCTCAACTTTAAGTTCTTCAAGGAGATACTGCGCCAAAGTCTGCCTTTCGCCCTGCTTGTTCTGCTGATGAGCGTCTACAGCCGTATCGAGCCCGTCCTGCTTGAGCGTCTTTTGGAGGACAAAGGCGTGCAAGCCGGCATCTACAGCCGCGCCTACCGTCTCTTCGATGCGGGCAACAACATCTCCAACCTCTTCGCTATCATGCTATTGCCCATGTTTGCCGCCACGCTGAAGAACAAGTTGGAGTTGAACAACTTGGTCAAGACCTCGTTCAATGTCATCGTGGCCATGGCGGGCATCGTCATGATTATGTGCGTCTTCTACCGCCAGGAAATCATGCATCTGATGTACCGTCCCGAAGAGGCCGAAACCGAAGCTGCCTACCTCATGCGCATCGGGCAATATGCCAATGTATTTCCTTTATTGATGGGTAGCTTCTTCTGTCTGTCAACAACATACATCTTCGGAACATTGCTTACCGCCAATGGCAGCCTCAAGCAACTCAACCTCGTAGCTGCCGCCGGCGTCATCATCAATATCCTGCTCAACCTCATGGTCATCCCGCGCTTTTATGCAGTGGGTGCCGCCTCCACTAGCCTTTGCGTTCAAACTGTCACAGCCTTCCTACAATACCTCCTTGCCAAACGCATCCTCAAGTTCGAAATGGGTGGTCGCTATTGGTTCCACATCGCCCTTTTCATGATTACCGTTGTCGTGGTCACCTTCCTTGTCAAGCAGTTGAACCTCAACTGGATGGTTGGTTTCATCATCGCTTTTGCCATCAATTGCGGTGCCATTTTCTTCACCCGATTGCTCAGCCTAAAGGAAATCGTGAGCCTCATCCTTCCCAAGGAAAAAAAGGCCTAATTTGTCTTTTTTCATTGCCAATTCATGGGAATTCCCTATTTTTGGCAACTTATTCTACACATAAATATGGACGAACAGACACATAACACCTACAGTTCCAAATACTTATGCAGACTATTGGTGGAATACAGGAAGCCCATACTCATCATTTTGGCTGTGGCCGCCCTATGTGCCATCATTTTCAGTGCGCCATTTTTCATCACACCACTGTATAAGTCCACGACGGTCATCTACCCCACCTCCAGCAATTCCATCTCGAAAGTCTTGATCAGCACGACCTACCAGTCGGAAAAGGACATCATGAACTTCGGCGAGGACGAGCAGACCGAACAGATGCTGCAAGTATTGAACTCAAACCGCGTGCGCGACAAGGTGATTAGCCGTTTCAACCTGATGGAACACTACAACATCAAGGCGAACAGCAAATATCCTATCACCAAGCTGAACAAGCTCTATGACGCCCGCATCAAGTTCCGCCGGACGGAATACAACGCCGTGAAAATCACCGTATTGGACTCAGACGCCGCCCTTTCGGCACGCATCGCCAACGAGATTGCCGAGATTTTCGACAGCACGATGAACCAAATGCAGAAAGAGGTTGCCATCGAGGCCTTCCGCATCGTGGAACAAGAGTACAACACCCTCGTTGCCGAGATGAATATGCTCGAAGACTCCTTGAACACCCTGCGCAAGCTCGGCGTGTTCGATTACGAGTCGCAAGTGGAGATGCTCAGCCAACAGCTGGCAGTAGAATTAGGCAAAGGCAACTCACAGGGTGTCAGGAATATACAAGAAATGCTTGATGTTTTGGCCGAATATGGCGGCGCTTCCTACGCTATCAACGAGCGTTTGGACAACGACCGCCTGCAACTCTCTTTGGTCAAGTCGAAATACGAAGAAGCCAAGGTGGATGCCACCGAGTTCATCCCGCACAAATTCGTCGTCACCTCAGCCTTCCAAGCCGAGCGCAAGACCTATCCCATCCGCTGGATTATCGTGGTGGTCACGGTGCTAAGCACTTTCCTGCTGCTCCTCTTCTGCATCGTCTTCTACGACCGCTCTAAGGGCTTTTTTCGTTACGAGGCCGAAAAAGAAGCGGCCACCAAGGAAAAAAGAACCCATCCGGGAAAAGAATGAGCTGAAACATACACCTAATATAGTACCAACTACACTGAAAACAACAAATCAAATCATGGATAACAATTTCAACAATCTTTCATTGGTTCAACTCGTGCTGAAATGGAAATGGCACATCATCATCATCACTGTGGTGGCCGCCCTCTGTGGTGCCATTTTCTCAAGTTCCATGTTCATCACGCCGCTCTACAAGTCGGTAGCCGTGGCCTATCCCGCCAACATCAGTCCCTATTCCGACGAAAGCGAGACCGAACAGATGCTCGAAATCATCAACTCGACCTCCATCATGGACTCTATCGTCGAAAAGTACGACTTGTGGACGGACTACAAAATCAACAAGGCCGACCAGTTTGCCAAGACCTATATGATCAACGAATACCGCAGCAAGGTCAAGATCGGAAAGACCCCCAACGAAGCCGTCAGCATCAGCGTGATGGACAAAGATCCCTTCGTGGCCTGCGACATCGCCAAGGATATACTCAACTTCTACGACCAGAAGGTACACGACCTGCACACGTCAAAAGTGGCCGAAGTGGTGGCTATGTACGGCTTGCAATTACAGATGAAGCAGCAAGACATCGACTCCCTGAAGCAAGCACTTACCGACCTCGCCACCAACTATGGTGTACTCAACTATTCGGGTCAGCTCCGTGAAGTGACACGCGGCTTCCTCAACGGCTCCTCCAAAGCCAACGAACTCAAGCAAAACCTTGAGCAATACGGTGCCGATGCTGTCGACCTGGAGACCAAAATCATCGCCGAGGCCAACACCTATTCCCTAGTCAAGAAAGACTACGAGCAGAACCTGCGTTTCTTCTACTCCGACCTCACCTACTCCAACATCGTCACCGAACCTTTCCCTGCCGACAAGAAAGCCTTTCCCGTGCGTTGGGTGGTGGTCGCCCTGAGTGCATTGGGTGCATTGTTGCTCTCCATCGTGGTCATTTTCATCATCGAGAACCGCAAGCGTTTCGTAGGCGAAAACAAATAAACCGTGGAAAAGAAAGCGAAAATAGCCTGGCTTTACGTCATCACGGCACTTTTCGTGGCCGTGGGGCTGTTTCTTGTGGTGAAGAAGAACACCTATCTCTTCTTTGCCCTTCCCGTCGTGCTGGGCGTGCTCTTGCTTTACATCTTCTCCTTGGACAAAGTGCTGTTGCTCACAGCATTCACAGTACCCCTCTCTGTCAACCTGAAAGTGCTTGAATCAGGCTTAGCCGTCTCGCTGCCCGCCGAGCCCCTGCTGATGGGCATCTTGATTTTGTTCGTGGCCAAAATGCTCTACGACGGCAAATTTGACCGGCGCATCTCGCGGCATCCCATTGCCATCGTCATCTATTGCATGTTCGCCTGGATGCTTGTCACCACCATCACGAGCGAGATGCCTGTGGTATCCATCAAGTTCTTGCTGTCGAGGCTGTGGTTTGTCATCCCAGCTTTCTTCCTCTGCTCCATTTTATTCAAGAATCCCAAAAACATCCATAAGTTCATCTGGCTCTACATCGCTGCCTTGTGCATCGTATGCGTCTACACCATCATCCACCATGCCCACTTCGGCTTCGACGGCGACTCTGCCCACTGGGTGATGACGCCTTTCTACAACGACCACACGGCCTACGGTGCAGCCTTGGCCATCTACCTCATCCTCGCCCTCGCCTATGTCTTCCTGCCAGGTGTGAAGAAAAGCCGCAGACTCATCATCATCGGCGTTGTTGTGCTGCTCAGTGTGGCCCTCACGCTCTCCAACTGCCGTGCGGCATGGCTCAGCATCATTGCCGCCTTAGCCGTCTTGATTTGTGTACTGCTGAAGATCAAGTTCCGCTGGATTGCCGCCGCCGTCGTGATTCTGGTCGGCCTGTTCTTCGCCTTCCAAAACCAAATCATCGACGCTTTGGAGAAGAACAACCAGGACGCTTCGGGCGACCTTGTGGAAAACATCCAGTCCATCACCAACATCTCAACCGATGCCTCCAACCTTGAGCGCATCAACCGCTGGCAGTCGGCCTTCCGTCTGTTCAACGAGCGCCCCGTATTTGGTTGGGGACCAGGCACCTACCAATTCGTGTATGCGCCTTATCAGATGTCGAAGGAGAAGACCATCATTAGCACCAATGCCGGCGATGGCGGCAATGCCCACTCCGAGTATTTCGGTCCCTTGGCTGAGCAAGGCGTTGTGGGGTCGCTCCTCGTGTTGGTTTTGGTCATCGTGACGGTGTATTGCGGCCTGAAGACCTACAGCCGTTGCAAGAACAAGCAGGCCAAGGTCTTGGTCTTGGGTGCCACCCTTGCTTTCATCAGCTATTTCATCCACGGTTTCCTCAACAACTTCTTGGACACCGACAAGCTGGCCATCCCCGTATGGAGCCTCGCCGCCTTGATTGCCGCGATTGACGTGTTCTATGCGGACAAGGAAGAATTCGTTGAAGAGAAATAAGTAATGCCGCCTTATTGGCGGCATTACCCATATAAATTTACAAAAGATTTGTGTAAGATTTGTTTCCCTTACCTCACTTGATTTCCACCAGCTCCAATTCGATAAGCAGCGGTGAATAAGCCGGCAGGGTCTCGCCCAAGTCAACCTCACCGAAGGCTAAGCTCGACGGCGTGATGAGAGTCACTTTTGCGCCTGGAGCCATGGTCATAATGGCCTCCTCGATGGCGGGAATCATCTCGCCTCCACCAATCTTGAAGTACATAGGCCGCTCGTAATCGTAGCTCGACTCCAGCTGCTCGCCCTTCAAGTTCTTCAGCACATAATGCACAGCTACATCATCGCCCCATTGAGCCACATTGCCTTCACCTTCCACCTGAGGAAGGATGTAAAGCCCTGATTCGGTTGGAGATTCGGTGATGTTGTTAGCCTTGATGTATTCGGCAATAGCCTTGCTTTCCTTGGCCTGCTGACGGTTTCTTTCAGCCTCTTTTTCAGCAGCCTTGGCCATCTGACGCTTGTCGTAGGTCGCCTTGTCCATCACGGTGTTCATCTTCAAGCGAACGACCATAGGCGTATAGGGAAGGATAAACTGCTGGTAACCAACGCTGTCGAAAGCCAATGACGAAGGAATCACGCAACGCAAAATGCCACCTTCAGGCACTATGCCCATGGCTTCATTGAAACCCTTGCCGATGAACTCCTCGCCATATTGGATTTCGACAGGCTCAACACCAAAGGAATTCATGATGGTATCGCCTTTGTAGTCGCACATAGTGAAGTCGAAATTGACATACTCACCCAACTTGGCTACCTTGCCTTTGCCTGTCTTTTCCAAGATGATAAGGCCTGACTCGGCCACCGTGTTGTTGGGGTCTTCACGCAAAGGAGCCAAAAACAATTCTTCTGCCCCTTTCAAACTGTCCAACAATACTTTACGCTCAGCTTCCATAGTCTCGAAAGGCTTTACGGATAGAAGCTTCAAGTCATAATAGATGGCTGTGCCAGCATATTCCTCGGGAACTTCGGTCATTCCCATCGAGATGGTCAGCACCGAATCGGCGGGTACCACAAGACGGGCCGAATCGCCAACGTGCATCATCAACAAGCCATCCATCACATCACCCACAAAGTCAGCCTCGGTCAGCACAATCCTCATAGGTTCGTCGCCGGCTGTGGTAAACAGCATTGAGTCGTTGAAGTACTGAGCCATTTGAATCGTGGCCTCGTCCTTCAAACGGGGCATTACCTCCGAGTCGCCTTTGCTGTAAAACTTCATATAGGCACCGTTGTCCATCTTCTTGAATCCCGAATAGATGGTATCTTGGCCACACGAGGCTACCGACAGAAGAGCAAAGAGAACAGCAACGATATTCACAATCCTTCTCATTCTATTGGAGGTCAACAAGTTCTACTTCAAAAACCAAATTGGAGAAAGGAGTAATCTTTTCGCCAGCTTGTCTGTCGCCATAGCCCAGATAATAAGGAATGTAGAGCACACCCTTTTCGCCTTTCGACATCATCTGAATGCCCTCGTCCCAACCAGGAATGACCTGACCAACGCCAACCGGGATGGTGATAGGTTCGCCTCTCTCAACAGAAGAGTCGAACACGGTACCGTCAAGCAGTTTGCCTGTGTAGTGTACCTTCACCATTTGTCCGACCGCAGGCTTCTCGCCGTTACCTTCCTGCGTCATCACATAATACAGTCCCGACGCGGTAGGCTCGACAGTAACCTTGTTTTTAGCCAGATACTCAGCCAGTTGCTGTGCAGCCAATGCGGTTTCCTCAGGATGGTCAGCCTTTATCTTTTCGATTCTTGCATCGATATCCTTCTTGATCTTGGCGCCATAGCGGGCAGCATATTCGCTTTCGGGATAGAAGTCGTCCAAACGCACTTCGAAACGCATCACGTCGGTCGACTTGAACTCTTCAGGCAAGGTGGTTTGATGGAACCACTTGATGAAGGTAGAGTCGATGTTCACGATGAACGAGGCCGAGTCGCCTCTGTGCATCATAGCCATGCCCTCATAGAAGTCGCCAGCAAACATAGGAGCCTCCAAAGGCAAGGTGTTGGGTCCCAAGGGGACAATGATGGTCGTGTCGTTTACCGTGCAGCCGATTATCAAGTCCATCAAGTCGCCTACTTTAGGCTGTTCGCCTGTATTCTGCTTGAAAAACTGATAATAGAGTCCCGTGTCGGTTTTCTTATAGCCCGGATACGGTGAATTGTCGTTGCAAGCACTCATGGTGCCCATCAGCATAATGGCCAAAACAGCCATTGAAAAGATACTTTTTTTCATTTGAATTAGTTTTAAATTATTGATTTATAATTATTTATTTATCCAAAACATCCAAGAGTTCCACATCGAAAACGAGGTTGGAATAGGCTGGAATGCTGCCGAAAGCATTGGTGCCATAGGCCAATGTATAAGGCAACACAAAGCGAGCTTTCTCCCCAACTCTCATCATGGCAACACCTTCCTCAAGACCTTTCAGCACTTTCCCTTGACCAACAACGACATCATAATAGTCGCCCAACTGCTCGGAATCGCCCAATGGCGTACCGTCGAGATAGGAAGCCGCAAACTTAATCCTAGCGGTCTGTCCCTCTTGCGGCTGGGCTCCTTCTGTGGTCACCGACTTGTTGAAGAACAGTCCAGAAGCCGTATATTCTGTTATGTCGTTGGCTTTCAAATACTCAAAGAAGGCCTTTTCTGAATCCGCCCTTAAAGCTTGCATAGCTTTTTCGTTTTCAGCTTGCAGCTCAGCCACCGTAGTGATTTTCAACAACTTGATGTCGTACACCAAGTTGGCATAAGCAGGAATTGAGCCGACGGCATGCTCACCATAGGCCAAGTCGAACGGAATGATGGCTTTCACGCGCTCACCAAGATGCATTTTCGGGACGATTTCCTCCCAACCCCGAATGGTAGAGTTATCGCCTAAGACGAAAGAGAACTTTTCAGGATTGTCGAAGGTGCTGCCCACCGACTGACCATCCAACAAGCTGGCTGAAAAGTCAAGTTCAACCTTCTCACCCTTCACTGGACAACGCCCTTTTCCTTTTTCCAATGGAATAATGTAAACACCTGAAGACTCAGGAGTTACGCTGATATTGTTGGCAGCAACATAATCTTCCAAAGCTTTCAGCGAGGCTTCCTTCATCACCTCCTTCATCATCGCTATTTCAGCCATAAACGCCTCCTCCGACTTCACTTCCACCAACTTCACCTCATAGCGGAAATAGTCGTCAGGCTTCAGTCCGACTGCATTGGGATCTTGCTTATAGTACATCGCGGCCACAGAATCTGCCTTCACATAGAACGAAGCCGAGTCACCGACGTGCATCATAGCATAGGCCTCCTGCAAGTCACCCTTGAAAATCGGGGTCTGCAACTGCGTGTACACATCATGCTGGGTGCCCTGCCAATCATAATACACGGAATCGTTCAGATAGCAGGCCATATCCACCTTCATAAAATCTGTTAGTTGGGGCTTGGTTGCCGAAGTGTTTTGGCTGCGGAACTTGTAGTACAAGCCACTTGGTGTCTTTTTGTAGCCTGGAAACCTCTGCGTACAAGCCGTAAACAGCATCATTGACGAGAGGCAAGCCATTGCGAATAACAAACAAATTCTCTTCATAACTTATTGATTATCTATTACTTTAATCGTATAAACCAAAGTCGCATATTCAGGGATGCGATTGTCGTCGCCATGCAAGCCGTAAGCCAAATGGGAAGGGATAATCAGCTTGACTAGATCGCCCCAATGCAGATAAGCCATGGCCTCATCAAGGCCCGTCTCCACACCACCTTCGCCCACGACGAACGACTTAACACCGTCTTTTTCAGACGAATAGAACAAATCTCCCGCGATAGAGCCGAGCTCATATTCCAAGGTCACCTTCTCCCCTTTCTCAATCCGCTTTTCCGAACCTTGCTTCAGAATCTGATAGCGTAAACCCGTCCCCGTGGTGGTCATCTCCAATCCATGTCGCCTGATGTAGTTCGCAATGTCCTCCTCTTCCTCGTTTAGCAAGTAACGATTGGCGGTTTCCATGCTGTTCTTCATCTCGCTTTTCGAGATTGGGACAGGCTGCTGCTGAGGCTTCTCTTCACAGGAAAAAACCGAAAACAAAAGCAACATTATCAAATATTTACAATACTTTTTCATTCCGTTTGATTCAACATTTCCTTGTATTCTGGCAAAACCGATTTCAACTGTTCCACTGCTTCCTCAAACGAACATGTCAGCGTGCCACCCGCTGCGTTGGTATGGCCACCGCCTTTGAAGTACTTGTTGGCCAACTCATGAACCGAGAAAGAGCCTTTCGACCTGAACGACAACCTAATCTGGTCCTGACGCTCCGTCACCAGCACCGCCATCTTGATTTTGCTCATCGAAAGCGGGAAATTGACCACGCCTTCCGTGTCGCCAACTTGATAGTTAAAACTATCCAAATCACTCTTATTCAATGCTATAATGGCTGTGGCATAGTCGTCGAGCACCTCCATCCTGTTGTTGATGGCGAAACCCAACAGGCGAAGCCGATTCTCGGACATTGTGTCATAAACCATCTCATGGATATAGCTATAGGGCATCGCTCTCTCCACCAAAACACTGACCAAATCGAATGTACGGGGGTGGTAGATGGAATGTGCAAACGAGCCCGTATCCGTCATGATGCCCACCAAGAGGTTGGTGGAAATGTTGTCCGTCAAATATTCTTTGCCGTAATGCAGGATGATCTCTGTCACAATCTCGCAGGTACTCGAAACGCAAGTGCTTGAGTACAAGCAATAAAATATGTTTTCTTCAGGGTCTCTGTGATGGTCGATCAAGATACGGGGACAACGCGTCTTACCAATTTCGTTATGCAAGATGCCACTGCGTGACAAACTATTGAAATCCAACATGATAATGTATTCAGCCTCGGCGATGGCAGTCTTGCAATCCTCAGGTTGTCGCTCAAAAACCAGAATGGCTTCAGAGTCTGGCATCCAATGCAAAAACTCCGGGAAATCGTTGGCGACCACCATATTCACTTCGTTCCCGAAACCTCTCAGGAACTCCGACATAGCCAAAACCGAACCGATGGCATCGCCATCAGGGTTGACGTGACAGGCCAAAACGATGCGTTTATGTGACTGAATTACAGCGTCAAAGCGTTCAAAAAAATGGTCTACTTGCATAACTTCAGTAAAAGCCTGCAAAGGTACAACTTTTATTGGATTTACACCTAATTAATTATTAGAAACCCATCAACGGGGCATTACTTGTTCGAAAGTGTTGTCGGAATAGACCAAAATGATCTGCTTCAAAGTCGCCGAACGGGAAGGGGAAGGCATCTCAAACCGGGGTTCTTCTTCCTTTGGTTGATCAAAAAGCGTTTCCTCTATTGCCGATTCTTCTTTGTTTAGAGGAACTGCAGAATTTGAAAAAACGGGCTCATTAGGGGTGATGGAAGAAAAGAGTTCTGAAACTGTAATCGGACCTCGGCCAAAAATAATCCACTCCAAGCTGTACTCCGGGAAGGTCGCTTTGAGCTTTTTGACGAAGTCCAAACTTGGGTTGTTGCGTCCCGACAAAAGATGGGAAATGTTCGAAGGTTGTATGCCCAGACGAAGGGCAAATTCGGCAGCGGTCAAATTCTTCGCCCGAATGATGTGGGCAATTCTGTCTTTCATTTCTGAGTTTTCCATGACTGTATCCTCCAAAAAAATTCGGTTTTCACTCTTATTTCAGTTCACAAAAGTAAATAATTTTTTGTTACAAAATACAAATTCAAGAAATTTATTTATGTAAACACAAACAAAACACATAAGTAATTGAACTATTATTGCAAATATAATATTTTATTATATTATTTATCAATATATTAAAACAAAGCAATTTCAAATAGAAAAAAGTCGCATAAAACCAACAAAATATTCATATACCACTTCAAATAATTATATCTAAATTACTGAATTTTTGTCATTTATATGAAATCTATGACGATTATTCCATTAATTGTGTCAATATAAACTATTTACACTTGTATATTATTGGGTTTTATTTATGTAACTTATGATAATTATTTTATTTTCAATGTTTTATATATTTGTAGTTTATTTATGTAAATCTTCTTACTTTGTCAGAAAAGCAAAAGCAAATGTCTCGGATTTTGCGTTTTTCGGCTTCGGTTGACCTTTTGAATCGTCCAAAAAGCAAACGCGCTCAAAGGGCCTAAAAACGCCTTTTTCGTTTTTCCAAATTTCTTCCCCACTCCACTTTTTCGTCCTTCAGTCATCTCTTCCCAATGCTCTGTTTTTCACCTGTCGACTTACACCTTATTTATATAGTGTACTTCCCGTATCGAAAAATACGCTATCTTTGCCCGCCGTGAGAAAGAAGGAACACCATATTCAAAACCTCATCCTCGAGGGCGAGCACCAGATGCTCGACTTCAAGTTCGAGATTTCGGACAGCCGACGCATTGCCCGCTCACTTGCCGCATTCGCCAACACTGACGGTGGGCGGCTCTTGGTCGGCGTCAAAGACAATGGTGCCATCGCCGGTGTTCGTTCCGACGAGGAAATCCACATGATACAGGCCGCAGCCGAGATGTATTGTCAACCCAAAGTGGAATACACCACAGAGGAATGGGAGATCAACGGGAAGACCGTGCTCGAGGTCATCATCCCAAAAGACAAGCATCACAAGCACAAAGCGCCCGACAATCAAGGTAATTACAAAATCTTTGTCCGTGTGAAGGACGAGAATTTGGTTGCCGACAGTGTATTAATTAAGGTGTGGAAATCCGACAAGTTCGCGAAACCCGCGAAGATTTCGTTCACCGAAACCGAGACGCTGCTCCTCCACTACCTCAACGAACACGAGGTAATCACGCTTCAGGAGTTCCAGCAAATCGCACATATTAATAAGAGGAGAGCTGAAGCCATCCTTGCCGATTTCATCCTTGTTGGTACCATTGAGCTCGTCCAAACCAGTCAAAACACGGTTTTTCGGCTCAATCAGTCCTCAGAAAACGACTAAAACACCTCCATTTTATGCATTAATTTATGTCTTTTTATAAAAAATTAAAATTTTATTTTATTGGTTTTCAAAATAGTATAATATTTTATCAAAAATAATTGAATTTTTTGATTGCCAGTTTCCAAAAAGGTCGTACCTTTGCAATCCGCTTCCACAAAAAAGAGGGGTTGATTTGAAGGGAAAAGGGAAGCGCACAGTTCTTTGAAAGCTTGAGGCCAGCACAAGAAAACGGTCCGCATCCGTCGAGCAGACGGGAGGCGGACACGGGAAAAGGAACACAAGAGAACGAAAGCGGAACCCGAGATTCAGAAGAGAATTTGAGAAAAACAATAGTACAACGAAGAGTTTGATCCTGGCTCAGGATGAACGCTAGCGGCAGGCCTAATACATGCAAGTCGAACGGTAAAATCCCCTTCGGGGGATTGAGAGTGGCGGACGGGTGCGTAACGCGTATGCAACCAACCCCCGACAGGCGGACAGCCGGTGGAAACGCCGGATAATACGCCATGTGGCCACTCCGGGGCATCCCGGAGTGGTCAAAGCGGAGACGCGGTGGGGGACGGGCATGCGTGCCATTAGATAGT
>JAEEGK010007030.1_pt1 | contig 26925 bp, 21 predicted proteins | sample 8958771 | NCBI WGS metagenome assembly JAEEGK01 (sample SAMN16246547, study PRJNA631951) | gut metagenome | biome: gut microbiome; feature: rumen; material: SC-attached | host: Bos | place: Iran: Karaj | collected 2018-10 | reverse complement strand
ATCAGCCAGGTTGCCTACCTGCTTGTCGGCAATGAAAATGATGCGGATGCCATGACCACTACTGGTGATATGTACCAGCATCACACGCTTCATCAGTTCCTCATTGGCCTGTAGTTTCTCCCACACCTCCATGGGATTATCCACATGGTCTATGTCCAGCATCACCAGTCCGTTCAGATGACAGCCTTTCAGCACGCGCCTGGCGCCCTTCTTGGTCTTGCCGTCCTTGGTCTTCACCATTGCCTCATCAAACTGATAGCAGCAGAATTGGAAAGCCGTCAGCGATTTCTTCAGATCGTCAGCCCATGCCAACAGTTTCTTGTCGAGCGGCTTCTTCTGCCACTTCTCTTTGCCAGCCTTGGTCTTCAGGTTGCGTAGCGTCTTGAGCATGAACTTCTGATAGTCCGTATGCTCAGCCCACTTCTGCATGGCATCCTCGTCGTTGGCCTCAACGGCACGCAGAATATCCCTGCGCGTGTCGATATTAAAGGCTGTCGACGACTTGCGGATCTCCCTCCAGAAGTCCTTTTTGCCGCACTCGGCGACAAAAAGGCTCTTAGTATCTTTCTGATATGTAAACATACGTCCTACAGTGTTTGAAGGTCAGTAATATAGAAGGCGTTCTCATGGCGATCATTATTGTCGCCCCACGTGCGATGCTTCCAGAATCCCTTCACAATGTAAGGCATCCCCTGCTGGAACTGCGTATCACGGTTCTTTGATGCCAGTTCCCCAGTCATCTCACCATAGATCACGTCACCACCTCGCTTCATCGTCACGCCACGGCTCTTGAAGTATTCAGAGCTGCCGTCCTGCTTCTGATACTGGCGCTCAGCGTATGCGCCCACCGCAATAATTGTTACTAATGCTTCCATAAGTCTCAAATTATTAAGTTAAACATTATCTAATATCTCTTCAATCTCAAGGTGTTCCATCGCTGTGTTCAGTTCGCGATGCATCACCACGTCCACCATGCGGTGAATCATCCTGCGGCCACGCTCCGTCCATACCAGATAGGTACGGGTGTTCATCTCGCCCTCGTCGTCGTAATACGAGTGGGTGCGGTTCCTGGCATAACCCTTGCGGGCGAAGTCAGCGTAGAGCAGATACTGTCCGGACTGCTTGTACATCACCTTACGCTCGATCAGCAGGCGTGTCAGGTCGTGAACGGTCATGCTCAGTTCCTTGGCAATCTGTGTGGTCGTGAAGCAACTCACGCTCTCCAGCACCTCGTCGCAGTACTCAGCTTTGGGAGCCATGTCCTCAATCTGCTGTTCCTGCATCTCGATGGTTTTCTGCTGGATTTGCAGCGCCAATGCCATAATCTCCAGATCAGAAAGTTTGCGACCGCTGGCATCCTTAGTAGGAATGTACCCGCCCGTCTTGCGAATCTGAGGCAGTACCTCTGAGGTCACCCAGTGCTTGAACACCTTCGCCTGCGGCAGTTTCGAAGAGAGTACCAAGCTGTAGAGTCCGCTCTCGTTAATCATCAATGTGTTAGCTTTGTAGTTGGAACCTGATACCTGAATCAGGTATGAGGTTTTGTCCTCTTCGGCAACATGAACCTGTAGCGCATTCGACGGGTTCTTGTAACCCAATGCTGTTGCTACATCCTTACCTACAAAATAGGTTTCTCCATTCTCGTTTGTCATGGTGCGGATGTCTCCAAACATCTCATGACTGAAAATTTTCATTTCTTGTTTCATAATCGATTCGAATTAGTGAGCTTTGGAATTGCGGGGTTTTAGTTGAGCTCATTTCGTACGTACACATTTCCACGCTCATCCTCCGACTCGGTTATTACTCTTTATTTGATTAAAATTTCTTGCGTTCCTTTCAGGCGAACCACTCCTCCGTTTTGCAGTCCGGCGTTCTTCAGCCCGTCGCTCATCTGCCAATGGCAGCAAACGAACTGCTGTCGTACCTTCAACTGCATTTTCTTACACACTCGCTCGCCGTCGTTCTGGATGTCCTTATGGGCACACGAGGCGCACATCTTTTTCACGCTGATGTGATAAGCGTTCAAGCAAACTTCCTGATGTTTCATCGTTTGAAATCTAATTTGTTCTAACATAATTTTTATCTGTTTTAAAATCCTTTTTTCTGATTGACGATGCAAAGATAGACATGATTTTTCAGCCCTCAATGGCTTTATTTTCTATCGTCCGACGAATCGTCCGACCCTCTTAGAATTCGTCCGACAAACCGTCCGACTTTCTGCTTTGAGCCCTCATAAAGGCACTCAAAAACTGCTTAATCAGGTTCTTTCTGCGCAAAGCCTCACTCGCCTTTGGCGCATCAGTAAACGTCCAGTCAGGATACTTGCCCTTCACCTTGGCTATCGTGTCATAGATAGTGGTGCGCCCAGGCAGATTGTCAAACTCTGCCTCACGCATGTAGTCAAGGAAATCCTTGGGCGTGTAAAAGAATGGCAGTCCTTTTACTACACTCTCATTGAAAGCCACCATCAGGTAAGCATAGTCGCAGGGATAACGAAATGCCAGCATACGTCGCATTTCGCGAATGGCCGAGGCTACATAGGTGTCAGTGGTCAGTTTCTTGTCGCCACTCTGACACACGTTCAGCACCTCTACCTGTGGGCATAGGCTTACCATGCCCATAAACTTCTCAAAAGCTGCGTCGTCAATACGCAATACAACTTGTTTCATTGTCTCTAAGCTTTGCGAGATATGTGGTCGGCGTCCGGACTTCCCTCATGAGACCTCACAAACCTCAGATTCAACATTTTGTTACTTTTGTCTTTCGACACTGCGAAATTACGCATAAAAAAAGGGCGGCGGAAAAAATCCGTCGCCCAATGGGAGTTTCTGGGAGTTTTTATGGGAGTTTTGGCGATTTCGCCTGATTTCTGGGAGTTTTGGTGAAAATCTTGGGAGTTTTTGGGAGTTTTATGGGAGTTTTTTCTGCATGGCAGCGCCTGCAATGTAATAGCTCAGATAGTGCTTCCCATGCACAGGGGCCATCTTATCTGTCCATGTCACAAACGGTTTCGAGCAACACAGAGTTCCTGACCCCTTGTGCACATGTTATTCCACCCTTTGCGGTTCATATGGATATCCTTCTACTATCAGTTTCATAAACAATTTATACTCGAATTATACACGAATTACACGATTAACATTTGTTTTGGTTATTTTGCTTCACCCTGATTATCAGACATTTAATTTAAAAAACAATATCTATTCAACCAAAAATAACCAAAGTGAATAACCAAATTCACATTATCGTGGTTATTTGTCTATTATCCATCTTTTCGTCGCAACACAGAGTTCCTGACCCCTTGTGCACACTTTTCCAAGCCACAATGATGTGACACACATCCCATGACGTTAATTTGCGTTAATTACGCAGGTTTTTAAATTCATTTCCAGCAAATTTATCGTAGTTTTAAGAAAAAAACGCTATCTTTGCAAACTGAAGACTATTAATGAATACTGTAAGCCTATGAATAATGTCATGGACAATAAAAAGCAGAAGGCCCGCCTGGCTCTGATATTGAAGACAGGCAAATTACGCCTATGGTTTTTCTACCCAGCCACCCGCCATTATTGCTACCTGTCTGAAACTGGCGACTATGAGCGCGAGTACAACCCCGTTGAGTTTTGCCGTTTCTTTCATCCTGATGACCTGGATGAGATGCGGAGCATCATCTTCGATGTTTGCGATGGCAAGCAGGAAAGCGGCAAAGTGGCCATACGCAGCAGGGCGGCCAAGGATGCCGACTGCCGTCACTATGAAGTATCCATCTCCGTCACCTGTCGTGACGACAACGGCATGCCCACTACGCTGATGGGCATCCAGCACGATGTGACCGATGAGTACTGCCGACAGCAGAAGATCAAACAGCTGCTGATTCGCTACCACACCATCTTCAACACGTCGTTGCTCGACATGCTGTACTACGACAACAAGGGCGTGCTGAAAGACATCAACGAGCGCGCCTGCAAGGCCTTCGGCGTGAAGAGCCGCGAACAGGTTCTCGACGGCAGCTTCCTGTTGGAGAACAATCCCTTCTATAACAAGATGGCGCTCGACGAGATGGAGAACTCGCACACAGGCAGCATTGTGAACTTCGATGATTACAGGGACGAGGAAATATACCGCGTGGATGAGCTTGGCCTGAGTGGCAGGATGTATTACGAGTCGGCCATCAACCCCATCTACAACGAAGAGGGCGAGCTGGAGGGCATCTATATGTCGGGCCACGACATCTCGGAGATGGTGAACTCGTTCCATCGCCAACAGGCAGGCCTGAAGAAGCTGCAGCAGGGAACAGACAGCATCAAGCAGTATATCGCCAACATCGACTATGCCCTGAGCGTGAGTGGCGTGCAGATGGTGAACTACTACCCCCACTCCTACACCTTCGAGCTCATCAACAGAGAGGCCCACACCAAGATCCACATGTCGCAGCTGCGCTGTATCCGACTGGCCACGCCGCGATTCCGCCGCACCGTGAACACCACGCTGAACAGGATGGACCACCTGACGAAGCTCGGCATTGTGCAGGCCATAGAGATAGAGATTCGCGACAAGAAGGGCCGACAGATATGGCTGTTGTTCAACATGGTACCCATGCTTGACGCCAATGGCGAGGTGGAGCGCTACTTCGGCACCTATCGCGACATCACGGATATGGTGGAGACAGAGCAGCGCCTGGCCGTGGAGACGAAGAAGGCACAGGAGACGGAGCTGCTGAAACAGGCCTTCCTGACGAACATGAGCTACGAGATACGCACACCGCTGAACAACATCATCGGCTATGCCGGCCTCTTTACGAGCAACCACGACGAGAGCGACGAGCCCTTCTTCATGAAGCAGATCAAGCAAAGCACTGACGAGCTGTTGCTGCTGGTGAACGACATCCTGTACATCTCGCGTCTGGAGGCCAACATGGAGGAGTATAAGAGGGCGCCCGCGGACTTTGCACAGACCTTCGAGGGCTACTGTCAGAACGGTCTGTCGACCATCAAGGATGGCGTGCAGGCCAACATCGTACAGCCCTACAACCGACTGGTGGTAGACATCGACAGCCATCATGTGGAGATGATCATCCGTCGACTGTGCAGTCTGTCGTGCCTGCTGACCAGCCAAGGCTCAATCAGTATCAGCTATGAGTATCATCGCGGCGAGCTGACCATCCATCTCGAGGATACCGGCATTGGCTTTGCTGCCAATGTGCTGCCACACGTCTTCGAGCACTTTACGCGAAATTTAAGAGGCGGGCTGATCGGTTCGGGTCTCGACCTGCCGATCGTACAGCAGCTGACGCACCAGATGGGCGGCACCATCGAGATACAGTCGGACTACAACCAGGGCACGAGTATATGGGTATCGATTCCCTGCACGGCCTCAGTCATTGAAAAGAAAAGAACAGAGGTATGAGTACGAATAACATGTTTGACGAGCAGCAGGCCATGATGATGGCGCTCGATATCAGCGGCAACCACGTGATGTGTCTCGACCTACGCGAGAACCGTGTGTACAACCTGTACGGAAAGGCAATGTTTGTCAATAATGTAGGCATAGAAGTGTGTTACACCTATATCCATCCTGACGATTGCGAAAGGTTCCGTACCTTCATAGAGCGACTGGCCGACGGTACCGACAGTGAAGCGGAGTGCCGTTTCCGCTGGAACTATAACTACACAGGACAAGGCGCCCCCGACTGGCACGACCTTTATAATGTAGCCATCGCCGAATATGAAGACGGCAAACCCGTGAACATCATTGCCACCATCACTGACGAGACGGAGCCCAAGCGGAAGGAGCGCGAGATAGAGCGGTTGTCGGAACGCTACAAGACCATCTTCGAGAACTCCATCATCGGCCTGTCGTTCTACACCCCCGATGGCTGGCTGCTAGATGCCAACCGCATCATGCGCAGGATATGTAACTTCGACAGCGACGAGGGCGACGAGTTCTTCAGTAAGATGAACCTGTTCGACATAATGCCGTTCAACGAGGTGCTGGATCGCAACCATCCCGAGGAGTACTGGGCCTGTTCGCTGAGCATCGTCCCTGAGCGCAACATGTACGTGTATCTGGAAATCAGCATCCACCCCATCTACGACGAAAACGGGCAGCTGATGTATATCGCGGTATCAGCCAACGACGTGACGGAGGAACGCGACATGTACCTGAACGTGACGGAGAACGACGCCAGGATGCAGAAGGTGAACGAGGCCATCAAGAACTACGAGGTCGAGCTGCGCAACATGCTTGAGGCCTCGCAGATGCAGACCTGGCGCGTCAGCCTCGATCGCGACATCATCGAGTTCTATAGAGGCCTGAACACCGTGGTACGCTCGTTCAACCTGAGACAGTTGCGGGACATCTTCGTCAATCAGGAAGACGACTTCGTCAAGGCGTTGTCGAACCCGGCCGAGGCCCTGAAAGAACCGCAGATCTATATCGGGCTGATGTACCCGAAGGTAACCCAGAGCAGCACAGAACCGCAATGGGTGCAGATCAACTGCATTCCCGAGTACTACAAGGATGGTCGGCTATTAGGCGCCTTCGGCGTGTGGCGTAACATCAACGACCTGATGCATAAACAGGATCAGCTGCGCAGGGAGACCCAGCGCGCCAGGGAGTCGGGGCAGATGAAGAGTCTCTTCCTGGCCAACATGACCCACGAGATACGCACGCCCATCAACGCCATTGTGGGCTTTTCGGAAGTCCTGACCACGCTGACGTCACCAGAGGAGAAACAAGAAGTCGTACAGATCATCAAGAACAACTGCGACATGCTGTTGCGCCTGATAAACGACATTCTGACCGCCTCATCGCTTGAGACGGGTTCCATGAGCATTAAGGCTGTCCATGTCGATTTCTCCAAGGCGTTCAATGAGTTGTTCGAGTCGCTGCGTCCAAGGGTGCAGGAACCCGGTGTGGCGTTCCTGAAAGACAATCCCTACGACACCCTTCAGATTATGATCGATACCGACCGTGTGTCACAGATCATCACCAATTTCGTCACCAATGCCGTGAAGTACACCCATCAGGGACATATTAAAGTCGGCTACCGTACAGAAACGAGGACCAAGGACGGCAGACAGCAGCAGGGTCTTTACATCTATTGTGAGGATACAGGCTCAGGCATATCCTTAGAAGCTCAGGAAAAGATCTTCGAACGGTTCTACAAGATCAACGACTTCGTTCAGGGAACGGGTCTTGGCCTGTCCATCTGTAAGGCCTTCGCGGATGCCTGTCATGGTGACATCGGTGTCGTCTCCGAAGGTAACGGCCGTGGATCTGTCTTCTGGATCTGGATTCCGTTATAGATTGGTGCGAAAAGGCTATACAGTTGACATAAACTCACAAGAAAATCCCTCGCCAATTGTGGCGAGGGATTTCTCTTAGAATGGACCTAAACCCATGCAACTCGTGGTGCTGATGGCCGTCAGGAAGGCCGTGAGTGCGGCTACTATCACCTTCACCGCAACACAGAGTTCCTGACCCCTTGTGCACATAAAACGTGCCAACGTGCCATCGTGCCATTTCGATTTTTATTTTAAGGTAAGCGTGATGATGGGATGGAAGGTACTCTATATATTTATATATTATATATTATATTATAATATAATATATAATATATAAATATTAAATAGGCAAAAATAAGATGATGGCAAAATACCAAATGGCACGTTGGCACGATGGCACGAAAGCAAATTGGGGGTAGAATTAGCGTGAATCCTGCAATCTACGTCGAAAAATAATTTAATCCATGAGATTGCAGTAATTTCGTCGCCGGCGCGCAAGGTGGGGCATATTGACTTCGTCGAAATATGTCGCAACTCCAAATTTTAACATTTGAAATAAATCGGAAATAAATTCGAAAAAGGCTTGGAATGCATTGATATTTTTAGTAATTTTGCATCAGAAATCAGATCTGAAAACAAGCGGGAGTCGGTCACCCGATGTAGCTGGCCGAAATAAAGTCTAATACCATGAAAAACATTTGAAGTATGGCGAAGATTATCTATGAAGTGTACCAGAACCAGAACGAGCACAATGCTGCTTACGGCAAGTGGTACGGCCGTGTAAAGTATCTGGAGAGTATGAACACCCGTAAGCTGTCGAATCACATCGCAGAGCACGGTTCGATTTACACCCCCGACGTCGTGTACGGCGTGATGGAGAAGTTCCGCAGTTGTCTGCTGGAGATGCTGCTGAACTCGAAGAAGGTGAAGATCGAGGGACTGGGAACGTTCTACACCACGCTGGAGTGCGTCAAGGGCGGCGCTGTGAGCAAGGACAAGTTTAACATCCTGAAGGACGTGAAGGGTCTGCACATCCGTTTCCTGCCTGAGCAGGAGCAGGAGCAGAACATCTCAAGCCGACAGTTCCTGAAGCAGGCCGAGTTCATCAACGTGGACAGCCTCCTGCCGAAGGAGGAGGACGGCACCACGGGTAACGGTGGTTCGCAGAGCGGCAATGGCGGTAGCCAGAGTGGAAACGAAGGTGGCTCGCAGAGCGGCAACCAGAACCAAGGCGACCAGAATCAGGCAACCAGCTTCGCGCTGACGATCACCAAGAGTGGTAGCGGTACTTCGTCCGTGAAGAACGACAGTGAGGAAACCATCAACAGCGGTGATTCACTCGAGAGCGGTGCGAATGTGTATATCGCAGTGACTCCCGCTGAGGGACAGATCCCGACGGCAACGCTGAACGGTTCGAACGTCAGTCTGACTGAGAACGATGGCGAGTACGTGGGTACGTTCCAGATGCCGGCACAGGCCTCGACGCTGGTGATCAACTCGGGCAGCGATGCCGAAGAGGGAGACCAGAACTGATTCTGGAGTAATTAAGAATTAATAATTAAGAATTAAGGATTAATAATTATGATTACTCTGCTATGAAGAAGAATCGGATAATTGAGATTGCGGTGAAGATGATAGTAGCTGCGCTCACGGCATTTGTGACGGCGATTACAACGACCAGTTGTATGGGCTACGGCCCTTTCTAAAAACAAAGCCTCTCGCCAACTGGCGAGGGGCCTCTGTTTTATTTCTTGTCGTAGGCGTGGACGGGGTAGTCGATGGTGTAGTGGAGTCCACGGCACTCCTTACGCTCGAGGGCCCAACGGGTGATGAGGTAGCCCACATTGATCATATTGCGCAGTTCACAGATATCCTTCGAAGCCTTGACACGCTTGAAGAGACGCTCCGTCTCCTCATAGAGCATATCCAGACGGTCCCAGGCGCGATGCAGTCGCAAGTCAGAACGCACGATACCCACATAGTTAGCCATGATCTGATTGACCTCACGCACGCTCTGCGTAATGAGCACCTTCTCCTCGTTGGTCATCGTTCCCTCGTCGTTCCATTCAGGCACCTTCTCGTTGAAATCATAGAGATCGACATGTGCCAGCGAGTCCTTCGCCGCCGTATCGGCATAGACGACAGCCTCGATGAGCGAGTTCGACGCCAGACGGTTGCCGCCATGCAGACCAGTGCAAGAGCACTCGCCGAGGGCATAGAGCCGCTCGATGGACGACTGACCGTTCAGGTCGACCTTGATACCGCCGCACATATAGTGGGCGGCTGGACGGACGGGGATATAGTCGGTGGTGATGTCGATACCCATCGAGAGACACTTCTGGTAGATGTTGGGGAAATGATGGCGCGTCTCCTCAGGATCCTTATGGGTGACATCGAGACAGACGTGGTCGATGCCGTGGATCTTCATCTCCTTATCGATGGCACGCGCTACGATGTCACGAGGCGCCAGCGACAGCCGCTCGTCGTACTTCTGCATGAACTCCTCGCCATTGGGCAGCTTCAGGATACCGCCATAGCCGCGCATGGCCTCGGTGATGAGGTAGGCGGGATGCGTCTCACGGGGGTTATGCAGCACCGTCGGGTGGAACTGCACAAACTCCATGTCGGCCACCGTACCCTTGGCACGATAGACCATCGCGATGCCGTCGCCCGTAGCAATGACAGGGTTCGACGTGGTGAGATAGACTGCACCACAGCCACCCGTACACATCACCGTGACCTTCGAGAGATAAGTATCCACCTTCTCCGTAATGGGATTCAGCACGTAGGCACCATAACACTGGATATTCGGCGAACGACGCGTGACGCGGACACCCAGATGGTGCTGGGTGATGATCTCTACGGCGAAATGGTTCTCCTTGATCTCAATATCAGGATTACTGCGTACGGCTTCCACCAGTCCACGCTGGATCTCGGCACCCGTATCATCGGCATGGTGCAGGATGCGGAACTCAGAGTGTCCGCCCTCACGATGCAGGTCGAAGGTGCCGTCGTCCTTCTTGTCGAAGTTCACACCCCACTCCACCAGTTCCTTGATCTGCTCAGGGGCATGACGCACCACCTGCTCCACGGCCTTACGGTCGGAAATATAGTCGCCCGCAATCATCGTATCCTCGATGTGCTTGTCGAAGTTGTCCACCTCGAGGTTCGTCACGCTGGCGACGCCACCCTGCGCAAAGGAGGTATTAGCCTCATCGAGGGCCGTCTTACAGATCAGACACACACGGCCCTTCTTGGCGCGGGCCACCTTCAGCGCGTAACTCATGCCAGCCACACCAGCACCAATTACCAGAAAGTCGTACTTGTAAACCATATCTTATATCAAAAATCTGCTGCAAAGATACAAAATAATTCATAATTCATAATTCATAATTCATAATTATTTTGTATTTTTGCGGGCGATTATGAAGAAAATACTGTTTTTTATATACTTTTTGAGTCTCGGAGCAGGGCTGCGGGCACAGACGGAGCCACAGGAAGTAGGCAACTACAAGGTGGCCCTTCAGGAGCCTGTCGATTCACTCTCGCCAGACTCCACACTCCTCTCTCCAGATTCATTGGCCCTCCCCTGGCCGGAGAATGTCATCACACGTCTCGACAAGCTGCTCGACGAGCCACTGCTGAAGCGGTCGCAACTCGGACTGATGGTCTGGGACCTCACCGCCGACACCATCATCTTCCGCTATGGTGAGCGTCAGACGATGCGTCCTGCCTCAGTGATGAAACTCGTCACAGCCATCACGGCCCTCGACCGTCTGGGCAGCAACTACCAGTTCCGCACCTCTTTATATTATACAGGACAGCTGATCGGCAACGTGCTGCAGGGCGACCTCTACTGTGTGGGCGGTATGGATCCGAGGTTCAACAACGACGACATGAACGCCTTCGTGGAGCGCGTTCGCGGCATGGGCATCGACACGATACGCGGCCGACTCGTCGCCGACTATTCCATGAAAGAAGAGTCGCGACTGGGTGAAGGCTGGTGCTGGGATGACGACAACCCCATCCTCTCGCCACTGCTCATCTCGAAGAACGCCGACTTCCTCCAGCAGTTTGCTGCGGAACTCCGCAAGAAGGGTATCGTGGTGGCCGACAACTTTGCAGAGGGTCCGTTGCCCAACGGTGCCTACACCGTAGGATCGCGTTTCCACGCCATCGACCAGGTGCTGACGAAGATGCTGAAGGAGAGCGACAACCTCTACGCCGAGTCGATGATGTACCAGGTGGCCGCCTCAGGCGGTGTGAAGCACGCTACAGCCGCCAACGCCCGTACACACGTGAAGAAACTCGTGAAGAAACTCGGTCTGAATGCCGACAACTATAAGTTTGCCGACGGCAGCGGACTATCGCTCTACAACTACGTCAGTCCAGAACTGTTGGTCATGCTGCTGCGCTATGCCTACCGAACTCCCGAGATCTACTCGAACCTCTACCCTGCCCTGCCGGTTGCAGGTGTGGACGGTACGTTGGAGAAACGTATGAAAGGACCCTATACGAAGGGAAACGTACACGCCAAGACAGGCACGCTGACAGGTGTATCGTCGCTGGCAGGCTATTGCCGTGCGGCCAACAACCATCTGCTGGCCTTCTGCATCATCAACCAGGGCGTGATGAAGAATGCCGACGGCAGAGGATTCCAGGATCGGGTGTGTACGGCGCTCTGTCAACCCTGACGCGCCGTCGTACACTCATTCACCAGATACACGATACTCATATAAGGTATCCCCGTATTCGTCTCCAAGCCGATCTCACAGGTGCGGCTATTAGAATAGCCCACCTCAATGTGATTCGCCTCAATCTGCGGACGAAGTTTTCTCAGACCGTACTTGTTCAGTTCTGGGAAGGTAAAGCCGCGATCGCCAGCGAAACCGCAACAGCCTACGCCCTCAGGCAGATAGACATTCGTCGAACACATCTTCGCCAGGGCGATGAGATCGTCGGCCACGCCCATCTGTCGTGTAGAACAGGTGATATGCAGGGCGATATGCTTGTCGATAGGATGGAAGTCGAGACGAGGCACGAGGTACTTCATGATAAACTCCGCAGGCTCGTAGAGCTTCATCTTATGCATGACCTTCTTCATGCGATGCAGACACGGACTCTGGGCACAGAGCACAGGGTACTTGCCCTTTTCTGAGGCCTCCCAGAGGGCTGCCTCGAGTTCGGCACTCTTACGGTCGGCGATGTCGAGCATACCCTTCGACTCCCAGATCTGTCCGCAGCACATCTTCTCCATACCCTTAGGGAAGATGACCTCATAACCCGCCTTCGCCATCAGCTGGATGACTTCATCGACGAGGTCGTGGATCTTGCCACCTTGCTTCGACTGACCCATCGTCTGGTTGATACAGCTGGGGAAATAGACGACTTTGAGTGGAGAATGCTCTTCCTCCTTATGCGGTATAGACTTCTCGATGATAAACTGCGTCAAGTCCGACGGCTTCGGCTGGCGCTTCTTCTTGGGCATAGCGGTGGTCCAGAGCGGAAGACCCATCTTATTCATCGTACGACAGACGGTGGTCATCAGCGTAGGCCCGAGGGTAACGTGGGCCGCATGCGCCACATCGAGGACAACACGCAGACCGCTCTTGATGCCAGCCATGTGGTTGGCGGCGAACTCGCCCACCTGATAGCCCAGCGTAGAATTGTTCATATCCATCTGACGGATCAGATGCGTCAGCTCGCCCGTATTGATCTTCATCGGACAAGAGGTAGAACAGAGACCGTCCGTCGCACAGGTCTGGTCGCCGTAGTACTTATACTGTTTCTTCAACGTAGCCAGTCGCTCGGGGTTCTCGCCAGTCTTGGTGAGATATCGGATCTCGCGCTGCACGGCGATACGCATTCTTGAAGACAGCGTCAATCCGCACGACATACAGTTGACCTCACAGAAGCCGCACTCGATACACTTGTTGGCACGCTTCACCTGTTCGATGGTCTCCTTAGCGGTGGAGAGCGAAGGATCCATCAGATAGTGTCCGCCATCGGGGACACTGTCGAAATCGAAGTCGAGTACAGGCAGTGGTTTCAGGCACTTGATGAAACAGTCAGGATCGTCGTTGAAGATGACGCCCTGATTCAGCAGACCTTCAGGATCGAAGATCGCCTTCAGTTCCTTCATCGCCTCGTAGGCCTTCTCACCCCACTCGTATTTCACGAAGGGCGCCATATTACGACCTGTTCCGTGCTCGGCCTTCAGTGAGCCGTCATAGCCTTCTACCACCAGCTTCGCCACATCGCGCATCATCTCGGCATAACGCGCCACCTCATGCTCATCAGCAAAACTCTGGTTCAGGATAAAGTGGTAGTTGCCCTCGAACGCGTGACCGTAGATACAGGCATCGCTGTAGCCGTGATCGGCTATCATCTTCTGAAGTTTGACGGTAGCCTCAGGCAACGTCTCGATGGGGAAGGCCACATCCTCGATGAGACAAGAGGTGCCCACAGGACGCGTACCACCCACACTGGGGAAGATGCCAGAACGGATGGCCCAGTACTTGCCGTAGACCTTCGGATCCTCTGTGAACTCCGCAGGGATATACAGACGGAACTGTCCCAGACACGCCTTGATCTTCTCGATCTTCTCGAGGAGTTGCTCGTGGGTGATGCCCTTGGTCTCTGTGAGTATCGCCGTCAGGTTGTGATAGTCGCCAGGCTCCACACCTTCTATCTTGCCTGCATCCACATCTTTCTTATATTGCAGGAACACGGGATCGTCGACACTGTTAAGCGACATGTAGTCGAGCATCTCAGCCGACTTCACCATCAGGTTCTCGGCACTCATCTCCAGATCCTCGTCGCCAGCCTTCAGCTTCTTCATGGCCACCACAGCCTCACAACTCTCTTTCATCGTGAGGAAGTAGACCATCGCCGAAGCCTTGAACTTGTAGTCGTGGAGCGTCTTCATCGTCACCTCAGAGAGGAAGGCCAACGTACCCTCGCTGCCCACCATCGAATGGGCTATGATATCAAAGGGATCATCGTAGGCAACGAGCGGACGGAGGTTCAGACCCGTCACATTCTTGATGCTGTATTTCCTGGCGATGCGATCGGCCAATTCCTTGTCGGCTCGTACCTTATCGCGCAAGTCCTCAATCTTCTTGAGGAACTCAGGATGACTCTTGCGGAAAGCCTCACGACTCTTTTCGTCGCCTGTATCCAAGACTGTTCCATCCGTCAGGATAATTCTGGCCGAAATCATCATACGGTCGCTATTGGCATGGACACCACAGTTCATGCCTGAGGCATTGTTGATGACGATACCACCCACCATCGCCGAACCTATCGAGGCTGGATCAGGTGGGAACACACGACCATAGGGTTTCAGGATCTCATTCACGCGAGCCCCCACGATGCCAGGCTGGAGTTTTATGCTTTCGCCATCAGGGGAAAGCGTAAATTTTTCCCAATGCTTGCCCGCCACGATGAGTACGGAGTCCGTACAACTCTGACCAGAGAGCGACGTGCCTGCAGCACGGAAGGTAAAGGGCAGCTTATGTTTCTTACACAACTGTACGATCCTGGAGATCTCCTCCTCGCCATCGCTGCGGATGACTGCCTTTGGGATCTGACGATAGAAACTGGCATCCGTTCCCCATCCGAGGGTACGAAGCTCGTCGGTATAAATACGTTCTGACGGAAGGAATTGTCTGAGGTCAGCCAAGAATTGATTCATCATAGGGCTCTTTTAGTTTTAGTGAATGATTACGTATATTATTATGGCGCAAATATACAAAAAAAATGAAGAACGAAGGGTGTGAAGTGGAGTATTTTTCCAGATTTTTGTTTTTTTTACTAAAATAAAGCGGATTTCTCGCGAAAAGTTCGTATATTTGCGACAAATTCCAACATCGAATAAACTTATATAGTATTCACGCATAACTCAAAACCTATGTCAGCATTAGTATCTGCCATCCCCATTCTGTTGCTCATTGTCCTGATGATGGGCTTCAAGGTTTCAGGCTACAAGAGTGCGATGATCACACTCGTCGTCACTATCATCCTAGCCCTGTTCGCGGTACCCTCCATGGGCATCATCCCTGAGAAGTTTGCCGATGTTTCCATCTATGGCATCACACTGTGGTCCGTCGTAGAGGGATTCCTGAAGGCGTGTTTCCCCATCATCCTGATTATCATCTGCGCCATCTTCAGCTACAACATCCTCTGCGAGACGAAGGAGATCGAGACCATCAAGACGCAGTTCATCCAGATGACCTCTGACAAGGGGCTTTTGGTGTTGCTGCTGACGTGGGGTCTAGGCGGTGTGCTCGAAGGTATGGCCGGCTTTGGTACGGCTGTGGCTATTCCTGCCGCCATCCTCATCGGACTGGGCTTCAAGCCGATGTTCTCGGCCGTCATCTGTCTGGTGGCCAATACGGTGGCAGTAGGTTTCGGCGCCGTAGGTCTGCCTGCCACAACGCTCGCCAACCAGGTTGCCGCCAGTGGTGTGGCTACGCCTGAGGAGCTCTGCGAGGTAGCCACCTTTATCATATTGCAGCTCTCGCTGATGTTCTTCATCACGCCGTTCCTCATCCTGATGATGACGGATCGCACGAAGATTGTGAAGAACATCACCATCGCCCTCTTCGTGGGTACATGCTCTATCATCGTACAGTTCTGCTGCGCCCACTTCATTGGTCCTGAGACACCCGCCATCCTGGGGTCGGTAGCCGCCATCATCGCGATGCTCATCTACAACAAACTCTTCATCAAGGACGAGAATCCTGCCGACGAGGTTATTGTCGAGAAGAAGAAATTCGGTCTGGCAAAGACCCTCAAGGCCTGGAGCGTCTATGGCCTCATCATTTTCTTCATCCTGATTTCAAGCAAAATCGTTCCCCCTATCAACGAACTGCTGAACCAGACCTTAGTGACGAAGTTCGATCTGCCCGTCATTGGCAACACCTTTAAGTTTGGTTGGCTATCGAATGCGGGTCTGATGATCTTCCTGGGTGCTGTCATCGGCGGTATGATACAGGGACTGAGTCTGGGCAAGCTGATGACGCTGCTGGCCAAGACCACCCTCAATCTCCAGAAGACGGTGGTGACCATCTGCTGCCTCGTGGCAATGGCCATGCTGATGAACAATACTGGTATGACCAACGATATCGCCAAGGGACTTGTATTGCTCACTGGTGCAGCCTTCCCATTCTTCGCACCACTCATCGGCTCTATCGGCACCTTCGTCACGGGTAGTGCCACGAATGCCAACATCCTCTTCGGTAAGTTGCAGGCCACTGCCGCCAGCGACCTCGGACTGGTGAATCAGGGCACATTCTTTGGTGTCACAGGTAACGAGACCAATTGGCTCGCCGCTGCCAACTGCGCAGGTTCCGAGGGCGGTAAACTGCTCTCACCACAGTCGATAGCCATCGCTACTGCCGCCTGCGATATGGAAGGTCAGGATGGTGACATCATGAGAAAGACCATGCCGTTCGCCATCTTCTGGATTCTGATGAACGGCCTGATGGTCTTCCTGGGACTGCATGTCATCTAACGGCTATCGTTGGTCGAAGACGAAGCCCTCTTCATCATCGATGAGTTGGAGGTAACGACCAACGATACGTACACGATAACGGCCCTCACCGAACATTCCACCACGGAAGCGGATGAGGGCATTTTTTGCGCTATAATGAAGGACGGAGATGGAACCTGCATCCTGATGGTCGAAGGACATCCTGCCACCACGGACACGGATCTCCATACCCCCTCTGTGTACGAACGTCTTGCCTGCCAGACGGCTCAGCACATCGTCTGCACTCTGGAAGGTATTGGAAGGTGCTGGCGCAGGCTCTGGCTCGGCCTCAGCCTCTTCCTCAACAATGTCAATGGTGTCGCCATATTCCTCGTCATACATGGAAGTGGAATCCACCTGGGCAGAGTCGGACAATTCAACGACAGGCATACGGTTACATTTGTGCCTGCATGACGACATGGTGCCGAGGGCAATCACCAACAGCACAAAAGCAATTAGACTGGTCAGTTTCTTCATAACGTTATCTGTTTTTAGTATTTTACTGATTGCATGTTTCTTTTTCTGCCAGGAAACGAAGTTCGGCTTCGAGCATTTCCAGCTTCGGCATAGAGAAACCTGCCTCTCGGGCTATCTGTATAGGACGCGTATAGAGGTAATAGATCTCCATAGGACGATGGAAATCGAAGTCAAGTTTCATAGATGGGCTGTAGGGTGTCATCTCGTCCGTCATCTGTATCATCTTGTCGGCAAAAGCCTCATCAAGGCCTGTCACACCTAAATGGTGAGCAGCCTCGATGACCTCCATCATCAGGTCGCGGATAAGCTGACGCGTAGCAGGCTGTTTCAGCAAGAGGTCTGTACGCGTATTCAATGCTACGGTCATACCGTTGAAGGGCATATTCCAAACGGCTTTCTTCCAACGGGCTTCCTCGTAGGGCACAGAGCCCGCCTGAATACCCGCATTTGTAAAGTCATTCAGGATGGCACTGAAGAGACGTTCATCCTTGCAGGAATAGTTGCCGAGGTTGATACTGCCATAACACTGATGATTGACACGTCCTGGCTCAGTCTTCGCAGAACAGATGAAGGCGAGACCAGCAATCAGTTGGACGTCAGGGAACATCTGCTGCACATCGGCCTCCACACCAATACCATTCTGAATGAGCACGACCACAGTACGTTCGTGAAGCAATGGCGGCAGTAGTTCTGACAACAAATGATTGTTGGTCGTCTTCAGTCCTACGATGACGACATCGCACTGAGGCATATCCTCAGGCGTCTGATAGACATTGACATGATCCAGATGGAACGAACCGTCACAGGAATCCACCTGCATGCCACGCTCCTTGACAAACTGATAATCACTGTGCGACAGGAAATGGACATCCTGTCCGCTATATGCCAACTTGCTACCATAAAAGCCGCCAATGGCACCTACTCCGATGATTCCGTACCTCATTTTCGCTGTTTTTATCATTTTACGGGGCAAAATTAGCGATTTTTTACCGAAAATGACAAACTTTTCAAAATAAAAGTGTAACTTTGCAAAGTTTATACAACTTTTATGCTGTGGAACAGGAGAAATTAAGACTATTAAGTCAAATACAATATCCAGAAGATCTCAGAAAGCTGAAGGTGGACCAACTGCCTCAGCTCTGTCAGGAATTGCGTCAGGACATCGTCCAGGAAGTGGCCGTAAACCCTGGTCATCTGGCATCTAGTCTTGGTGTGGTGGAAATCACCGTAGCACTCCATTACGTCTTCAACACCCCCGAAGACCGTATCGTATGGGATGTAGGTCATCAGGCCTATGGTCACAAGATCCTGACGGGACGCCGCGAGAAATTCTGCACCAACCGCAAACTGGGAGGTCTGAAGCCCTTCCCCTCGCCAACGGAAAGTGAATATGACACTTTTGCCTGTGGTCATGCGTCGAACTCTATCTCTGCTGCGCTAGGTATGGCCGTTGCTGCGAAACTGGAAGGCAAGGACAATCGACACGTAGTGGCTGTCATCGGCGATGGAGCGATGAGCGGCGGACTGGCATTCGAGGGACTCAACAACGTCTCATCGTCACCCAACGACCTGCTGATCATCCTCAACGACAACAACATGTCGATCGACCGTTCTGTAGGTGGTATGAAACAGTATCTGCTGAACCTGAGTACCAACGAGACCTATAACGCCATCAAGTTCAAGGCCTCGCGATGGATGCATCGTAAGGGTATGCTCGAAGACGACCGCAGGAAAGGACTCATCCGTCTGTCGAATGCCCTGAAGAGCGCCATCTCACACCAGCAGAACGTGTTCGAAGGTATGAATATCCGCTATTTCGGTCCCTTCGACGGACATAACGTGAAAGAACTGGTGCGCATTCTCAGACAGATGAAGGAGATGAAAGGCCCCAAGCTGTTGCACCTGCACACGCAAAAGGGACATGGCTACGCCCCAGCAGAAAAAGACGTAACCACGTGGCACGCCCCAGGCAAGTTCGATCCTGAGACGGGTGAACGCATCGTTGACAAAGACCCCAACAAGCCGCAGAAATACCAGGATGTCTTCGGACATACCCTGCTGGAGCTCGCCAAACAGAACCCCAAGATTGTGGGCGTAACACCCGCTATGCCCAGTGGCTGTTCGATGAACATCATGATGAAGGAGCTGCCAGAGCGCACATTCGACGTGGGTATTGCCGAGGGACATGCCGTCACCTTCTCTGGTGGTATGGCGAAAGACGGTCTTATTCCTTTCTGTAATATCTACAGTGCCTTCGCCCAGCGCGCCTTCGACAACATCATCCACGATGTGGCGCTGCTGAACCTGCACGTGGTATTTTGCTTCGACAGAGCAGGACTCGTAGGTGAAGACGGTGCAACGCATCACGGGGCTTTCGACCTGGCTGCGCTGCGTCCGATACCCAACCTCACCATCTCATCGCCGATGGACGAGCATGAACTGCGAAGACTGATGTATACGGCCCAATTGCCAGACAAGGGACCCTTCGTGATACGCTATCCGCGAGGCGGAGGTGTATTGAAAGACTGGCGCTGTCCGCTGGAGGAAATCAAGGTCGGCACAGGCCGTAAGTTGAAAGACGGCAAGGATGTCGCCGTGCTGAGTATCGGACCTATCGGCAACGATGTGGCTAAAGCGATAGAAGGTCTGAACGTGGCCCACTACGATATGCGTTTCCTGAAACCCATCGACGAAGACATCCTTCGTGAGGTGGGTGAACACTTCAAGCGAATCGTCACTGTGGAAAACGGTGTGAAGACAGGAGGTCTCGGTTCTGCCGTGATGGAGTGGATGAACGAGCACGGCTATCAGCGCGAGATCGTCCGTCTGGGACTGCCTGACACTGCATTTGTGGAACACGGTACTGTGCCAGAACTCCAGAAAATCGTAGGTCTTGATTGCGAAAGCATCATAAAAGCTGTTACCATATGAAAATAGTGATTGTAGGTGCAGGTGCCGTAGGAACTCATCTGTCGAAACTGTTGTCGCGAGAGCACAAAGACTGTGTACTCATTGATGACAATGAGGAAAGACTGAGCACACTCAGCGATTATGACGTAATGACCTATAATGCCTCGCCAACAAGTATCAAGGCCCTGAAAGAAGCCGATGTGCAACATGCCGACCTCTTCGTTGGCGTCACCCCTGAAGAGACGACCAACATCACGGCCTGTATCATCGCCCATAATCTTGGTGCCAAGAAAACCGTAGCACGAATAGACAACTACGAATACCTGAGTCAACAGAACAGGGAACTCTTCAAGCAGGCGGGCGTCGACTCACTCATCTACCCAGAGGTGCTGGCTGCCATTGACATCAATAACGGTCTGAAGCTGTCGTGGGTACGACAACGCTGGGATGTGCATGATGGAGCACTCACCCTGCTGGGCATCAAACTGCGTGAGACAGCAGAGATCCTGAATCAGCCCCTGCGAGAACTTAGCGGTCCTGACGACCCTTATCATATTGTGGCCATCAAACGTGGCGAAGACACCATCATCCCTGGTGGCCTTGATGAACTTCGCGTTGGCGATCTGGCCTATTTCATGACTACACAGGAGTATATCCCCTACATCCGTAAGATCGTTGGCAAGGAACACTATGCCGACGTGAAGAACGTGATTGTGATGGGAGGTGACAAGACTGCCGTTCGTGCAGCCCTCACAGCTCCTGACTATATGAACATCAAGATTATCGAGAAGAGTGCCGAGCGTTGTGAAAGGCTTAATGAGCTGTTGGGCGATGCTGACACTATGGTGATTCATGGCGACGGCAGAGACCTGGGGCTCTTGGAAGAAGAAGGTATCCGTAACACACAGGCCTTCGTCGCACTCACAGGCAATGCAGAGACCAACATCCTGGCCTGTCTCACGGCCAAGCGTCTGGGCGTGCGTAAGACTGTGGCTATGGTGGAGAATCTCGACTATGTGAAGATGGCAGAGGAATTGGACATCGGCACCATCATCAACAAGATGACCATCGCCGCCAGCCATATCTTCCAGATGCTGTTGGAAGCCGATGTCGATAATCTGCGCTCGCTGATGCTCGTCGATTCTGAAGTGGCAGAGTTTACAGCTTCTGAAGGCTCGCGCGTCACCAAGAAACTCGTTAAGGAACTGGGACTGCCCACTGGTGCCACCATTGGCGGACTGGTACGTAACGGTGTAGGCATGCTCGTCAACGGTAACTCGCAGATAGAGGCTGGCGACTCCGTGATGGTATTCTGTCATGAGACCAAACTCAATACGATAGAGAAGTTCTTTAAAAAGAATACGCTTTGGTAAACTTCCGTATCATATCGAAAATCATCGGCTCGCTACTGTTCATCGAGGCCTTCTTCATGGCTTGGTGTGTGGGTATTGCCTTCTCCTACGAAGAAGACGACACCCTCGCCTTCCTACTCTCGATGCTCATCACTTTCGGCAGCGCCTTCTCTTTCTTGATGATAGGACGGAAGTCTGAAAACACTCTGAATCGACACGATGCCTACGTGGTGGTGACGGCTGTATGGGTGATCTTCTCCTTCTTTGGGATGCTGCCGTTCCTCATACACGGCTGTATTCCCAACGTCACCGATGCCTTCTTCGAGACCATATCTGGATTCACCACCACTGGGGCCAGCATCCTCGATGATGTGGAAGTGCTGCCACACGGCATCCTCTTCTGGCGCTCGCTGACACAATGGATCGGCGGTCTTGGAATCGTATTCTTCACCATCGCCATCTTACCTTCCCTGGTAGGCGGAAGCGTCAAGGTGTTCGCCGCAGAGGCCACTGGACCCATCAAGGCCAAGATGCACCCCAGACTGTCGACCACTGCCAAGTGGATCTGGAGTATCTACCTCCTGTTGACCATCTGCTGCGGACTGGCATTCTGGGCTGTAGGCATGGAATGGTTCGACGCTCTGAACTACTCTATGACCACTACTGCCACAGGTGGTTTCTCCATCCACAACGACTCACTGGCCTTCTTCCAGGATGCGAAGGTGGACTATATTGCTATCCTCTTCCAGTTCCTCTCAGGTATCAATTTCACCCTGCTCTATATGAGCATCTTCAAAGGACGTCTTGGGTTACTGTTTAAGAACTCAGAATTCAAACTTTATATCTGCCTCGTGGCGATGGCTACTGCCAGCATCACGCTGATACTGATGAGCGAGGTGGGCTACGGTCTGGATCATGCTTTCCGCAGTGGACTGTTCCAGGTGGTATCCTTCATGACGACGACAGGTATCTTCAACGATGATGTGGCACGCTGGCCGCATATCACCTGGATTATCCTGGGCGGGGTGATGTTCATTGGTGCCTGTGCCGGTAGTACCAGCGGTGGATTTAAGTGTATCCGTGCGGTGATGACGCTGAAGACACTTCGCAACAACTTCCGACAGAGTCTGCACCCTAATGCCGTGCTGCCTGTAAAGATCAACGGACAGAGTGTGCCACAGTCAAGAATCGTATCACTCTTCGCCTTCTTCACGCTTTTCATGTTCATGATCCTCGTGACGGCAGCTATCATGATTGTTTCTGGCATCGACACCATCAACAGTATCGTCATCGCACTGAGCTGCGTCAGCAATATCGGCCCCTCACTCAACAATGATATCGGAGCCTGCATCACATGGTCTGGAATGCCTGAATACATCAAATGGACCCTCTCGCTACTGATGTTGATGGGACGTTTGGAAATCCTGACTGTGCTTGTGCTCTTCACACGCAGCTTCTGGAAAGAAAATTAAGAATAAAAATACCAAAACAATGTATATATTTGAACCACAATTAAAACAGACACTTTGGGGAGGAGACCGAATCATCCCCTTCAAGCACTTAGACACCCAGATGGAGGCTGTCGGCGAAAGTTGGGAAATCTCTGGCGTCAAAGGCAACGAGACCATTGTGGCCAACGGCAAAGACAAAGGCAAGAGTCTTAACCAGCTGGTAAGCGAACAAAAGGAGAAACTCGTTGGCAAGGACAACTACGAGCGCTTTGGCGATGAGTTCCCCCTGCTCATCAAGTTTATCGACGCCTGCCAGGATCTCAGCATCCAGGTACATCCTGACGACGAGACGGCCCATCGCCTGGGCAAGACTCGTGGCAAGACTGAGATGTGGTATGTACTGGAGTCAGCACCAGGGGCCATGCTCTATAATGGCCTGAAGAAGAAGATCACACCTGAGGAGTATGAGGAGATGGTGGAGAACGACACCATCACCGATGCCCTGGCTCGCTACGAGGTAAAGGAGGGCGACGTGTTCTTCATCCCTGCAGGGCGCATCCACGCCATTGGCTCTGGCTGTTTTGTGGCAGAGATCCAAGAGACCTCTGATGTAACCTATCGCATCTACGACTTCAAGCGCAAGGACAAGAATGGCAACTATCGTGAACTCCATACAAAAGAGGCTGCCATGAGCATCGACTACACGGTACTGCCTAACTACCGAGCTGGCTACGAGCCCAAGGAAAATGAGGGTGTGCAGTTGTTGGAGTGTCCCCACTTCACAACAGCCGTCTATGATCTGACGGAACCCATGACGCTCGACTATTCGGATTTGGATTCGTTTGTCATCCTCATTGCCGTCAAAGGCCAGGGAAAACTCATCTGCGAAGATGAGGAGATCACGTTCCAGATGGGGGATACGGTCTTGCTGCCTGCTACGACTCAGGAAGTTAAGGTTGAAGGCAACGTCAAGTTCCTCGAGACTTACGTCTGAAGATAGTGACGCACGTCTTCCTGTAACCTGCGGAAAGGTTCCGACATCATATAACCCGTGTTCTTCTTCAACATGACCTTGATGTCCTGCAACGAATTCTCGTAGCAGGTCATCTCGTTACGCTTCTGGGTTCTATGTGCAACAGCGTGATAGATTTCGTTCTGGCGTTCCTGACGGAGGAGATTACAGACTTTCGACATGATAGGCGACACCACCGTGTCAAACAGGTGATGGCCCTGTATATATAAATAGGTGGTCTGTGCCGTTACGCCCAATGCCTTGATATCCTCTTTGGTCTTCAGGTATTCTTCCTTAGCATCTGGGAATATACGCTGCAGTTCATTCACCTTTGTATATACCTTACGTTTCAATTTCGTGATCGACGGCAGGGGATTCTGCACATTAAAGCCGCCAGGATCAGCAATACGATTAAGGTCAGAGATCGTGAACTTCGAATAATTGCCGTTGCGATAGAGCATGATCGACCACACGAGCAATGGGAATATCGCTTCAGAGAATTGTCTGAAATACTCGCTGAAGTCGAAGATACGATGATCGTTCAGCGTCACGGATACGCAGACATTATGCAACGAAGGTGCATAACACTGATAGTTCTCTATCGCATAGACATAGGTATGAAAGACATAGGGACTCTCAAGTATGCGTTGGGAGGTATGTGTAGCACCCTGCATAAGATAATCGTAGTCTGCATCTACACAGGCAATCATATCCTTACCCAACGGCTCACCTTCTAGGAAGTTCATCAGAACGGATTTCTTACCACGCGTCAGGTTGATCTTCGAGGGTAACATCACCTCAAAATAGCGCTTGTCATCCTCAAACTCACTGAGCACAGTACGCCAGAAGTAGATATCGTCATAACTCTCGACATAAGCCACAATCCTATGTCGCGCTTTCTTCGAAGTCAGAGCATTCGCCGCCTCGAAATAGCTGCTGTTGATATTATCCTTGAGTCTCTTGGGCATTCCCAGACAGGCTAGATGACCTGGATGGTCTAAACCGTAATATCTGTAACTTCAGTGACAGCATCCATCCATCCGTTCATCACAACAGCAGGAGAATGGGTGGTCAGGATGATCTGTACATGGGGATTCAGTTCCACACAGAGGTCTATGAGCCGTTTCTGCCACTCGATGTGCAGACTGACCTCTGGCTCATCCATAAAGAGCACATAGGGCTGATTATCTTCCACCAGCACCGTCAACAGGATAGCCAACATCTGCTTTTCACCACTTGACAGCTGATAGGGAACCAGGATCTCTCCTATCTGAGTAAAACGGATTTCGTTTTCCGTACGCACGATCTTTTTCCCCGTATCCGTAAACAGGTCGTCGACCATATCCTGGAAACGGCATTTCTTTTCCGACAGTTTCTGTGCCGCATCAGCATGTCCAGCCTGCAGCTCTGCAATGATCTTGTTACCGATGTTCACCTGATAATCAAGATACTTCCGCTGCAAATGATAGAGTTGGAAGTCAAGGGCTGAGCGTATACGTGTATCCACCAGATTCAGGGTCTCGTTATCAAGGATGGGAGAATCCAACGAGCGGATAATGTCGAAGCGGATATGGGTGGCATCAGCAGGCTCTACGTCGATATGTACACCTTTCAACAGATGATTGATGATGTCACCGTTGGTATTCACGCTTTTGACCACCTTATTTAAAATCGTGGACTTACCCACACCGTTGATACCGCTCAGGATATTCACCTGACGGTTCAACTCCCACACGATATGCTTCTTCCCGCTCCAAAGCGAGTCGATCTCTATCCGTTTGATGTAATCTGCGTACTTCTGCATAGGCTCAAAAATATAAGGATTTATTTCTGTCGTGACCTAAAGGCCGGCCGTGTCTCACCAGGATGCCAGAAGTCTACGAGGGCGATATCGAAGATCATGTTGCTGTAGGCAGGATAACCCGTATCAGAACCTGCACCATACATCAGGTCGTAAGGGATATAGACCAGCCAGCGATCACCGATATGCATATTCTGCAAAGCCGTAGAAAAGCCGTCTTTCCATGAAACACCGTCTGAGATACCTATCGTACGCCAGTCGAAACTGCCCAGATAGGTATAAGTGAACATAAAACCTTCAGGATAGTTCTTCGAAGGAATCAGCCTGCCTTGAAAAGCCACACGTGCAGTGTCTGTGAACAGGGGCGATTCCGTACCACTACCCTCCTCCAGCACCTTCACATAGATATAGTCGCTGTTCTTTCCTGCCACTGAGGCATCCTTTGAGTAGCACTTGATCTTTTTCAGTGAGCCGTCAGCAGCCCACTGTGCCAGAGCAGCATCGTTGCGCTCCTGCCAATCATGCCACTCACTCTCCACCTCACTCTCAGAACTGCACGAGAATAAAAAACAACTAAGACAACTGAGACAACCTAATACAATAAGTTGTCTAAGTTGTTTCAGTTGTCTTAAATAACACATACCCATTGTCGTTTTCTTTACTGTAGTTTCTTCAACAGGCTTACGATGCTCACCTTATCCTCGATGATGCCATTGAGTTCGCTGATAGCCACACGCTCCTGCTCCATCGTATCGCGGAAACGCAGGGTGACGCAACCGTCGTTCAGCGTGTCGTGGTCGACGGTGACGCAGTATGGGGTACCAATAGCGTCCTGACGACGATAGCGCTTTCCGATAGAGTCCTTCTCGTCATACTGACAATTGAAGTGGAACTTCAGCTGGTCGATGATCTCACGGGCCTTCTCAGGCAGACCGTCCTTCTTCACCAGCGGCATCACAGCACACTTGACAGGTGCCAGCGCTGCAGGCAACTTCAAGACTACGCGAGTCTCGCCATTCTCCAGTTTCTCCTCCTCGAAGGCGTGGCACATGATGCTCAGGAACATACGGTCCACACCGATAGAGGTCTCGATGACATACG
>JAEEGK010007029.1_pt1 | contig 26927 bp, 21 predicted proteins | sample 8958771 | NCBI WGS metagenome assembly JAEEGK01 (sample SAMN16246547, study PRJNA631951) | gut metagenome | biome: gut microbiome; feature: rumen; material: SC-attached | host: Bos | place: Iran: Karaj | collected 2018-10 | reverse complement strand
TTGAAGGGACACTAAGATGATGCTTGCATTCAAGCGAATGCGAAGGATGCAAGTATCAGGAGCGAAGCGACGATAGAATGCGAAGCGACGATAAAAAAGTCCAACCCATTTGGGTTGGACTTTTCAGACTGTAGACAAAGAGGATGCTGCAAAACTCGGTTTTGCAGCATCCTTTCCTTTTCCCAAGATTCTTTTTTTGATTTTTGTTAAAAATGGCCTTTCTTTAGGCCATTTTCAATTCCCATTCTTGTTGTATTTTTGCTAGTTTCTTTAAATTCATACACGCAAAGGTAAGCGCGACTTTCATTGTCATGCGCGCCTTACCATACATCTGTGTATATCTAAAACCATGATTCTCTTTAGCTGTTCCAAAGATTCTTTCTATGGTTTCTTTTCTGTGAGAGTATAACTCTTTCATACCTAAGGTCTGTCTTATATCTTCACATGCTTCCATGTATTCTTCCCAGACATGACGGTTTACAACTTTTACGTGATTCTTACTTGCTGTACATTGTCCTAAGAACTCACATTTCTCACATATGTGACTGCAACTTTTGTATTCCTTGTAACCATCTCTGTTTGTAGTACTGTATTTTAATATTTGGTCATTAGGGCAAATATAACAGTCGTTGTATTCATCATAGACATACTCATATTTCTTGAAGAAACCTTCTTTTGTCATTGGTGCTTTGTATGGAAAAACAGGTTTTACACCATCATCGAGTAATAACTTTGCAATGGCTGGAGTTTTATATCCTGCATCAACAACACATTTTTCCATTCCAGTATTTTGAAGCTTATCATACAGACCTTTGAAAGTTCTGCTGTCATGCTCATTGCCAGGATTAACATCGAAACCTAAAATCCACCCATTTTTATCACAGGCAGTTTCTATTCCATAAGCAAAGACATGTTTGTGCTCACCCTTTCTAAACCAACCACTTTCAGGATCAGTAGTGCTACATTTGATTGTTTTACCATTCAATGGAACATCATCAGTGTAATCTTCAAACTTATCATTACCTCCTGACGAACCAGATGAGTGGTTATCATCATCTTTATCTTTCAATGGCTTTTTACCATGAGCAGCTCTATCTGATGATATTTCTTTTCTTAGCATCTCTTCATAAAACAATGCTTCCTGCTGAGCGATTCTTCGTTGCATCTTTTTATTGTTTGCTCGTGCTTTTACATGAGTTGCATCAACAAAAATTTCTGTTGGGTCAACAAGTTTGAAGCGATAGCATTCTTCCAAGATGTGCTGAAAGATTTGCTCAAATAAATCAGTACCTTCGAATCTTCTTGAATAGTTCTTACCGAAGGTTGAAAAATGAGGAACCTTATCATAAAGCTCAAGCCCAAGAAACCATCTAAAAGCAACATTCACCTCAATCTCTTTTATAGTCTGGCGCATGCTTTTAATTCCGTATAAATATTGAATCAATGGGATTTTGATTAGAGTAACAGGATCAATACTTGGACGCCCCTGATTAGGAGAATATTTATCTCTGACTAAATCATAAATAAAAGACCAATCAATTGCTTTATCTATGATTCTTAGAAGATGATCTTGAGGAACTAAATCATCAGTACATACAAATTCAATCTGCTTTCTAGCCTTCTCATTTTGTTCTGTAATCATTATTCTAACCCCTTGTTTTGATAGTTTTATTATATCAAAAAAGTGGCTAGAAAGCTTGTAAAATCAAGGCTTTCTAAGGTATAAGTTGGTTTAAAAATGAAAGAACTGGAGTCCTCTGACTCCAGTTCCTCCTTATTAAAAAAGAAAAGGTCGCGGCGGAAGCCGCGACTCTTTGTCTACACTCTGAGGCTTCTTACACCATAAAGTGTAAGAAGCCTATATTTTTTATTCTTAAGAAAAATTCATCTTTCTTCAACCAAAGTTCGTCAAAACTTGCTACTCAAGATTCTGTAAAAACTCGTATGCCTTTCTAACTTCTTCGTCGCTAGCATTTTCCTTGCCTTCGCCCATGCGATACATTTCTGCAAAATCATCATATGGCATCTTAGCAAAAGCCTTTAAGCGCTCTTTTGCAACGTCCTCTGAAACCTCAGAACCCTCTAAGCTGTCATCCTCGTAGCCTTCAACGCTACCGCTTCCTCCCAATGCTATCAAGGCTCTAGCCAATTCCATGTCGTCGCCTGATGCAATAGCATCTTTCAAATCAGTGATTGGCTGATAGTACTCAGCTGGTACCTTAGCCTTTCCAAGGTTATCTACAAAGTTGTTGAGATTTAATGACTTGATAAATGCAACCTTCTCTTCATCTGATAGTCTCTCTAGCTGAAGCTTGTTAGCTGGAATTGTCATATCATCAACGTTTTCCATTGCATAAGTCATGTTTAACTTGAGCAATGAATCTTCACCTGAAAGTATGTCAAAATCAATTTGGCCATTAAGTCCCTGATTATCAAATGTGATTGCGTAATCAGCTAATGCAAACATCTGCATAGTTGGGTCAGACATATCGTTTGCAACCGAGCTGTCTAAGTTGATGATAACCTTGCCCTTGCTGTGACGCTTCTCAAACTCCTTAGTATCAAAATCCTCTACTGTCAACTTGAGAATATCTTTATCGTCAGATGTCAACTGGTACTCACCGTTAAACTTAGCCTTCTTTTCCTGGCCCTGTCCTTCGAAGCAGAATACCATCTTGTCCTCATCGTGCATAGCAATGCGAAGTCCTCTTTCATCTCCATCCTCTGGAGTAAAGAACTCAAAATATCCCTCTTCCTCGATAGGCTCTACTCTAACACCCTTAACTTCGCACGAATTGTTGATATATACATTAACTGTAGCCACGTCCTCGTTAGCTTCTGGATTTTTCTTGATTTCATCAAGCTTATCCTGGGCCTCTTTCTTTGCATCTTCTAGACTATCTGTAACGTAATCCCAGAATGTATCAAAATCTTTAAATGTTGATGCGTAAGCTCCTGTAGCGAACTGAGAGCTAGTCATCTTTTTGTAAACTGCCTTGGTATCCTCGTCCTTCTGGAGCTCATTAATCATATCTACAGTAAGCTGAGCTGCTGTCTTTTTGTCTACTGTAATCTCAACTACATGATACTTAGAAGCTACCTCACCAGCAGTTATCTCGTCTCTACCCTTCTTCATCTTGCAATCCTGTAAATCCTTTACAAGAATGTCAGAATACTTAGTGATGATTTTATCCATCTCCTCAGGAGTAGGAAGTGAGTCTGCTGAATTTTCAAGTGTATCTACATAGTTTGAAAGTGCGTCAGTTAACGCCTTGCTGTTTAAATCTACATCTGTAACAATAGCTCTATCTTGAAGGATGTCGGAATCCATCACATAAGCCTGTTCAGAATTGGCATCAAAAATTACACCAACTGTTGTGATGTCAGTGTCATTGATGTTGCCTGTCATCTCAACGCCAACCTGCTCCTTTTGAACATCAAGGTTAGCATTTAAATTGGCACTATCAAGCCAAGAGCAATCAACGCCTACTGCCGATCTAAGAAGTGCCTTAGTCTGGTCTCCAAGAGTAACCTTCATGGACATCTTCATATCGCCATTGATATCCTTGTATGCCTCCTGAGTTGCGTCATACCCCTTCTTGTATTCCTGAATGAAATTGTCCTTGCCGTTGCCTACCGCACGACCAACCATCATCTTGGCTGGCATCAAATATCCTGTAAAGAAAAGTGCAAGGCAAACGCCAATTACTGCAACTAAAAATACAATAAGACCAATAATAAGTCCCTTGTGAGACTTCTTTGGCTCCTCAATCATTGCTGCATCAGTAATAATTGGTGCCTCCTCTTCTGATGGTATAAAGTTTAATACTGGAGCCTCCTGCTCATCTGGTGTCTCCTGAACTGTTGGAGCTTCAACTTCTGACTGACTTACCTCAACGTTCTCTGAATTATCTGAATTAAAGTTTGGTGTTGGTTCGCCACATTTTGGGCAAAACTTTATCCCCTCTTTAATCTCTGCTCCACATTTTGAACAAAACATATTCTTTCCTCCCTATTTTATCCGTTGCGTTATGGTATTAATTAAATACCATATAATTAATAAAATAATACTATATAACAATAATGATTGTACATAATATTCATCATGAATGCAATACAAATAATGAAAAGTCGGACTAAATTTTTGAATAGTGCGCCCTTCTTTAAAATCAATGAACACTGGTGCAAATATTGCTGAGGCCATAATAAGAATAGGGGTAATAATACCTAGTCCCTTTATGCTTCGAATTAAAAGCCGCAAAATATTTGCTAGGAAAATAATTGCCAAATCATAGAGAACAATCGCTATCAATTCTCTTTTTATATTTGTAAATACGCCTCCGTATATCAGTCCAACTAGAACCATCACCGATGGTATAGCAATTATCACTACATAATATAAGAAATCCCTGATTATTGGTGCCTTAACCTTCCACCAGATAAACAGTCCGGTTTTATCATCCTCAAGATAATACATGGATGCTGCTATAGCACATAGCAAAAGCCACAAAGCAAGGATTCCTCTAAGGGGCATCAAAAGATAGCTGACCTCCTCTTCGACTGGCGCGGCGTCCTCGTCCACATAGCCCATTTCAAATAGATTGCCGTTGATGCCATAGTTGTCATAGGTCTGTAGTATGTGATTTACCTCATCTGCAGATGGCTCATCGTTATAGACAAATTTTGAAACGTATTTAACCGCCATGTCTCTAGCAATTCTTGGAAATACACGACTGCTTATCACTTCCTTGCCAAGCATGTGGGTCAACCCTTGCTCACGAATTATGATTTGGATTTTCTCTTTTGAGTTGCCACTACCTGCCATGTTAGCAACAACTTCATCCAAGTTGTTTGGAACAATCCACCCTTCCACAACCTCCTGAGACGTCACCGCTGAGACCACATCATCCTCAGTATCATAAAATACAAACTGCAATGAACCTGGATTTTCACTTAAATCCTGTCTGAGAAAGCTTGAGCTTTCGTCAATTCCAGGAATATATACGCCTATTGTCATCAGCCCTGCATCCGCCGAGCCCATAGCATTTAACATCATTACCATGAACGGCACTATTAGCAGCATAAATATATAGCTCTTTTTCTTGAGCAAGCGTTTTAATAGTAAAATGTATTTCATTATCTTCCCTCTTTTTGCCGCAAATTTATCTAATCTTTTGCTGTCGCACTAATGTGGCCACTGCCAAAAAAATCACTGTGTAGCCTGCCATGATAAGTAAGTGCATTCCAATATCTTCTCTTGTTAAAACATCTGCCATGTATGAAAAGGCTACGCCTGAAGGCAAATGCGCACCAACTGCTTGCACAACCGCAGGAAAAAATGTCTTTGGATAAAAATATCCTGACACGTATCCCATACCAATGTATAGCATAAACGCCACAAGAATTTTGTTTATAACTCCAATTAAGATTTCAAAAATCATAAAGCCTAGAGCCGAAAACATGATGCACACAGGAATCAAATGCAACGAGACATTTAATATACCAAAACTAGGGGCGCTTGAGATCTCATCCATGGTAAACAATTCCATTTTTGTCACTGCAAAAATCAACCCCATTGTCACAGCTGTGCATATAGCATTGATAGTTAAAAATGGAATGTACTCCGCCATAACTTGATATGGAGATGTGATTCCCTTTGAACTCATAAATTTGTACTGAGCATTTTTCTGGCCAAGGAAAAATGATATAGCACAGAAAGAGAGCAACAACATGAAAAACAAAAGTATTCCTGCAAAATAATAGGCTGGTGTCGAAAGTCCATCTGACAACCCAAGCTCTGTTATCTCCGTAATATTGGTACGAAGAACAAGAGCTGAAATATAAAGCATGAATAAATCATTTATTTTTTCATGGCGAATCTCTTTGCTAAAGCCTTGCTCCTTCATGATTTGGCGAAGGGTACAAATACCTGTCTCGGAATAGACAATGATGTTGGTAGCAATGCTTGCAATCTCATCCATCATTACGTTTGATATGCCCTTCTGACCAGAGGTGGCATAGTATTTCACCTTGGAGTCGTTGGTCATAGCATTTAAGGCATCGGTAAACTCATCTGTAATCACCACAAATGCTGACACATCGGCGTTTCTCATAGCAGTCTTGGCGGATTCTACATCATCGTACTCAATCAGCTCTATCATAAATCGACTATCATCCATTGAGCCAATCATGTTTACTCCAAGAGAAATCATTTCATTGTCAGTCTCCCCTACTACGCCCAGCTTGTACCTTTGCTTCTCCGCCTTGTAGGCGTCGCTATTGATGACAACAAACCCCGCAGCCCCAAGAAGAGTGGCCACCACAATAATCATGGCCAAAATTCCCGGCAACAACTTGAATATTCGTTTATATTGAATTAATAAATAATCTCTAAATTTAACCATATATTCTCCCGAATTAAGCCTTTTATTGGGTCGCTTTTATAATCTACCGATAAGGTGCGGAATGTCCCCGTCGTATTTGTAAGGGCTGAGAACTCCGTCCTTTAAAATGTAGCACTGATCGCAAAGTTCAATTTCCTGAACCTCGTGAGTGGCTATAACAAGGGAGCCTCCCTGGCGTTTAAACTGCTCAAAGTAGGTGTAAATTCGCTCTTTGCAAACCAAATCAAGGGCAGCTGTCGGCTCATCCAAAAGCAAAAGCTTTGGGTTGGAGTTGATGGCGCAACCGATGGTAAGTCTCTTTTTCATTCCACCAGACATCTGGTTTACCGGCACCTTAATAAACTGGTCGATGCCAAGCATAGCCAGAAATCCATCCTTCAATTCCTTTTTAAGTTTGTTAGTTGGATACCACATTCTAAGATTATCCCAAGCCGTAAGCTCGGTAATAAGAGGTGTCTCCTGAGGCACGTATGCCACCAGGTCATTTCGAAGTTTAGTGTTTTTCAGGAGATTCTTTCCATCCATGTTGAAAAAACCTGCCTCTGGCTTTTGTAAGCCCGCAAGAATAGTGAGCAGCGTAGATTTACCACTGCCGTTTTCTCCTAGGATGCCAACAATCTGACCAGGCTCCACGGCAAAGTCGACTCCGTGCAAAACCTGGTGCTTCCCGTATTTTTTATTGATGTTTTTGATTTCTATCATTTTTTCTCCCTATATGTTTTCCTTGTCCGTTTTTAGAACAAAGAATTATAGTCAAAGTTTCTGTAAAATTCCGCTTCTATATTCAGGTAATTCTTGTAATTTTCCTTGGTAAGCAAATCTGTTCCAGAATAAAGCCATCCCAAAATCTGGGAATTCACCCAATCACCGTGGTGACATTCATCGCTATAGTTCTCCAAGTCTGCTGTTAAATCAAACTCATTGTTGAAGGAATAGAGATGAATATTGTCGCACTCCAGCATCAGCTCGATGGCGTATTGCTCCGCTGCAAGCCACCTGTCAACTGTACCAAGCTCCATTTGAGAGCCCCACCAGGCAACTGAATAAGGTGTGAGATAATAATAGAACTGTACGTCAGGATTGGCTTTCGCCAGTTCAATAACATTCTTGGTGATGTTTTCCTTTACCTGATTTTTAACCTTGTCAACAAATGGCTGCTTCTCTGCAGGTGGATTAAACTGAGTTCTGTCGCCAAGTACCGCCTTTGGCCCAAACTCTGCTGTGTCCATCCAAGCTGCATATTCGTCAAAGCTTGTAATCCCTGCCGGCACACCAGCTGCCTTTTGCTCAATCATCGGAAGACATATGCCAAATAATATTTCTTTATTGAAAATGTAATTAACATCGTTAAATGGATTGTTGTCATACAAATAATCCGGGTAAGAGCCTAAATCGTCTCGAAGCCTGTTGGCATCATCCAGGATATACGCATAGTCCAAAGGTCGAATGACCGTCTTTAGTTTTGGATTATATTTAATCGCATTTGCGATATTTTCATTTTGCTCGCGATAGGTTCCTCCTGCAAAAGGAACCTTGATAAACCTGCCTCCAAACAATTCCTCTGCCTCACTGGTTTTGAAATTCTCCGCCATGGAGGTGCCGATAATCATTCCATCATATTTAAAATGCTTTATAATTCCATCATTCTGACTGCGCTCATTGTCCAGGGTATAAAACATGTCGTCCCTAGGTCCGTGATAATGGAAATATGGATCTATCACGATAATGACACTTGCCATGATGATACATAGGGCAAGAAACAGGGCAAATAATGCAATTATCCATTGTTTAGTGTTTTTGAACATTAATAATCTCCAGTGTAATCTATCAATTTAATATCCGGCCGTGATATAAAAAAACATTTTGAAAAATCTTATGCCACTAACCATCATTCTAGAAATTAAAATATAAAAATGTGCTGATTCCGCTAAACGAAAAGATGCTTAAAGCCAGCAGTACCGCAGTCCAGGCCATGGACTTTACGGTTGGTTTAAAAGCCTGCATTCTCTCGTGAGAATTGGACGTGCCAAGCACAATAAACAGCCCTAGGAAATAATACAAGCCAACATAAATAAATGGCAATGAATGTGTAACTGCTGTGCCATCAAAGATAAACTTTAGTATAGGCGTCTGGCAGGCATAAAGAATGTGCACATCTATATTAGTAAAATCAACATACAAAATCTGCTTGATAATACTGATAGCATCCCCTATGGTTTCCGCCCTAAAGAATACCAGTGAAAGGGCAAAGAATCCCTGAGTGATTATCCAACCAAGGGCTGGGTGCATCTTTTTGAACGTATCGTTAAACATGCGTGTGATAATGCAAAACAGTCCGTTTAAAAGAGACCAGATTACAAAGGTCCACGCTGCACCATGCCAAAAGCCACTGAGCAAAAATACTATAAATAAATTAACGTATGTACGTAATTCGCCTTTACGATTTCCACCAAGGGGAATGTAGACGTATCTCGTGAAAAATCTATTTAAAGTCTTGTGCCAACGAGTCCAGAATTCGTTGATATTAAGAGCCTTGTATGGACTGTCAAAGTTCACCGGCAAATATATGTTGAGCATCTGGCCCAAACCTATGGCCATATCGCAGTATCCGCTAAAGTCAAAATATATCTGGAAGCAATACCCAAGCACCACCATAATTGCATTGGTTGCCTTTAAGTCTGCAACATTTGAAAAGCCCCAGTTGACTGCCACGCCAAATACATCTGCCAGCAATACCTTTTTAGCAAGACCCATGGCAAACATGTAAAAACCCTTAGCCATGTTGTCCCAATTTACCTTCTTCCTGGACTCATCCCTAAGCTGCGGAATCATCTCGTCGTGAGTGACAATAGGTCCAGCCACAAGCTGAGGGAAAAATGTCACGTAGCAGGCATAAGTCAAAAAATCATAACCTGGCACCTCACCACGATACGTATCTACGATAAAAGAAATTTGCTGGAAGGTAAAAAAGCTAATTCCAAGAGGAAGCATAATGTGCAGCAAAGGCCAGTCAGTCTTTGCAATAGCATTAACATTTTCAATAAAGAAATCCATGTACTTGAAGTAAATGATAATGCCAAGATTGACTGCCACAGCAAGAATCATTATTGGTCTGCATGACTTCAATCGCCCGCAGTTTTCCACGGCTGCATCCTTCTGTAGCTTCTTCATCCACAGGTAGAACAGGTAATTAATGCACACTGAGGATACAATGATCAGCAGATATTTGGGATTAAAATACCCGTAGAACCACAGGGACATTCCAAGCAAAAAAACCAAACCAAGCTTATACTTCTTGGTTTGGTTCAGTAAAAAATATCCGATAATGCATATTGGTAAAAATAAAAATATAAATATGTACGAATTAAAAAGCATTGTTACTTTTGGTAGTCAGCCTTTTTAGAAACGGCAAACTACATTCCTTTCACATACTTTTTCTATTATACCAAATAAGCCTTTGTTTGGGTGCTTTTATTTGAGGGCTTGCTCGATGTCTGCGATAAGGTCTGCCGAATCTTCAAGGCCGCACGATAATCTAACAAGACCTGCTGGGATACCTGCTGCCTCAAGCTGCTCGTCTGTAAGCTGACGGTGAGTTGATGTAGCTGGGTTTAAGCAGCAGCTACGAGCATCTGCAACGTGTGTCTCGATTGCGATGAGCTTGAGCTTCTTCATGAAGCTTTCAGCTGCCTGACGTCCGCCTTCAAGCTCAAATGAAACTACGCCACAGCCTCCCTTTGGAAGGTACTTCTGAGCGAGCTCATAATACTTGTCACCCTTGAGACCTGAGTATGTAACCTTCTTGATGCTTGGGTGCTTGCTTAAGAACTCTGCTACTGCAAGTCCGTTTTCAACGTGGCGTGGCATACGCACGTGAAGTGACTCAAGACCAAGATTTAATAAAAATGCGTTCTGTGGTGACTGAATGCAACCAAAATCACGCATAAGCTGTGCTGTACACTTTGTGATGAATGCGCCTTCCTGACCGAACTTTTCAACGTAAGTGATTCCGTGGTAGCTGTCGTCAGGTGTGCAAAGACCTGGGAACTTATCAGCGTGAGCCATCCAGTCAAACTTACCTGAATCTACTATACATCCACCAACTGCTGCACCGTGACCATCCATGTACTTTGTTGTAGAGTGAGTAACAATATCTGCCCCCCACTCGATTGGACGACAGTTAACTGGTGTAGGGAATGTGTTGTCGATAATAAGTGGCACACCGTGCTCGTGTGCAACCTTTGCATACTTCTCAATGTCTAATACTGTAAGCGCTGGGTTGGCAATAGTCTCGCCGAATACAGCACGAGTATTGTCCTGGAATGCTGCGCTAATCTCTTCCTCAGATGCATCTGGTGAAACAAATGTAACGTCAATACCCATCTTTTTGATAGTAACAGCGATAAGATTGAATGTACCACCGTAAATAGATGATGATGCTACAATATGACTTCCGCACTCACAGATATTGAAAATAGCAAAGAAGTTGGCTGCCTGACCTGAAGATGTGAGCATAGCTGCTGTACCACCCTCAAGTGCTGCAATCTTTGCTGCAACATAGTCGTTAGTAGGATTCTGAAGACGTGTGTAGAAATAGCCTGATGCCTCAAGGTCAAAAAGCTTTCCCATGTCCTCGCTTGTATCATATTTAAAAGTTGTAGACTGAACGATTGGGATTTGACGTGGCTCGCCATTTCCTGGTCTATATCCAGCCTGTACGCATTTAGTACCTATTCCGTTCATACTCGTTTCCTCCAATTATTAAAACATACTGCATATACTTTATCATATTGAAGAATATTATCAAATATTTTTATAACAAAATAAAATCTTCTACTGGACATTTTAATACTTTACCCAGGGAAACCACCGTAGCAACTGATGCTTTACTGATATCCTTGGCTCCGCTTTCATACTGTTGGAGAGTACGAATATTCACATCGGCCGCTTTAGCTAACTCACTCTGAGACAACCCAAGCTTCTTGCGATATGACTGCAATCGCTTAGCCGCAGGAATGCTTTGAGCTCTATCATAATCGTTGTTTTCCTTACCCCCATTTACTTCAGGTGTTTCTATTATCTTTTCAGAACCATGATAAAGAATTATTTTAGCCATAGCGCCTCCTATACTTCTAAAGAAGTATAATTTCAACTTTTGGCATAAAAACGCAGACAAAGCTTACGCCTTGTCTGCTTCTATTTTTATTTAAGCTACTGTGCCGCTGCACTTGCAGCTGGCTGGGCTGCCTGCTGGGCTGCACCCACACCATAAGTGATGTTGCCCTTTGGATTGCCGTAGTCAGATGCTTTGATTACGCCACCCAACTGGGTCTTTACATAATCCATAACCGCTTCATCCATCACAATACCTGTGTCGAACTGGTCGCTTGCATCAGAAAACGCGTAGTAAGTATCACCACCGGCTGCCACAAAATTATTTGTAACAACTGCATAAGTATCTGTTGGCGAGAATGGTTTTCCATTGATGCTAGAAATGCTTACACGATTAATTGATGCTGGCTTGTAATATGTAGAATCTGGATACAAGCTTCCCTGTGCAAATGGAGCATCCACATTGATTGTAAACTTGATTCCTGAGCACTGAGGGAATCCTCCGATTGCCTCTGGCGTGCTGTAGGTTGATGCCTCCAAAGCTTCAAGAAGCTCATCACCTGTAACATAAACTACTGCTACCGTATTTCCAAATGGAAGCACTGTGTTTACATCCTTTTTGGTAACGTCGCCAGCTCCAATAGTTGCTCGGATACCACCACCATTTGTAATGGCTATTATGTGGTCATCGTCAACCTTGATTGAACCTTTTTCTTTAGTAACACTCCACTTTATAGCATCGGCAATCAAGTCACCAAGATTGGTCTCTTCTGTACGAACGCCTGGCTCCTTCTTACCATTGAGCTCAACTTCTGAAGTAGCAAACTTTACATTGTATTCTTTATCAATTCTATCCATCACGCTCTTTGCAGCAGCAAGAGTGGCAGTATCCTGAATGATACCCTCAACAGTTGTAAGGCCGCGAGACTCGATAGTCTTTGACGCATTGTCAATGATTACATAGCCAATGTTTTCAATCTTGGTTCCGGTAGACTGTACCGGCTCATCCTTCTCTCCAGCTGTCATAACAGTATGTGAATGACCATCAAGCAACAAATCGATGCCTGTTGTGTTTGCATACATATCTACGCTTCTATTGCCGTCCGGTGCAGACTCATCATCAACACCCAGGTGTGAAAGGCAGATAACCAAATCACAATTCTGGCCCTTGAGAGCGTTCACCTGACTTTGAGCACAAGCGTACATCTCTGGACCTGAAAGGAATTTAAGACCATTTATGAGGGCTGGATTAGCCTTGGTCTGAGTCTCTGGTGTATCCATTCCAAAGAATCCAATTTTAAGTCCAGACTTACCAGTGTAAATATAGTTTGCGTCAACAATTGGCTTGCCATTTGAAAGTAAAATGTCCGCACAGATTACCTTGAATTTTGCCTGGCGTAAGTTCTTCTTTAACTGGAAATAACCATAGTCAAACTCATGGTTTCCAAGAGTCGCTATATCATAGCCTGCTGCATTCATAAGTGTGATTGCATCTGCACCCTTTGTTGTACTAACGTATGGTGTACCCTGGCTAAAATCTCCAGCATCAACCAGGAGCACCTCTGCCCCACGTCTCTTTAACTCATTTTTGAGCATTGCAACCTGAGCATAATTTTCCACCGCACCGTGAACATCATTGGTGTGAAGAATTACTGTCTTGCCCTGCAAATCTGCTGGTATGTCAAGAATTGTACCAGGCGCCCCCTTTGGCTCATATGCAAAAGCCACCATAGACTGTGCAAACAGTGCCAATGCCATTGTCACAACAACAGCAAGAGCTGATACATTTTTAAGTAATTTAGATCTCATTTTAATCATTTAACCACCTCATCATAACGTGCTGAAACTTTGCCCCAGTCAAGAATCTCCCAAAATGCCTTGATATAATCTGGACGAAGGTTCTTATACTTGAGGTAGTATGCGTGCTCCCAAACGTCAAGTGCAAGGATTGGGATAAGTCCCTTGCCCTCAGAAAGAGGATTGTCCTGATTGAGAGAGTTGGAAGCAGTTAAATTGCCGGCTTTGTCAGTTGATAGGAAAGCCCATCCTGAACCAAACTGAGCGGCAGCGAGCTTAGACAATTCTTCCTTGCAGGCATCTAAGCTTCCAAACTTTTTGTCGATAGCTGCTGCAAGCTTACCTGTAGGTGCCTTAACAGCATTTGGTGAAAACATTTCAAAATAAAGATTGTGGTTGTAATATCCACCACCCTGATTTCTGATTCCCTTTCTAAGAGTTTCATCAGAAATCTTGTCAAGATTGGCAAGAACTTCCTCTGCAGACTTGTCCGCCACGCCTGCCTTTTGAGCTAAATCATTGAAGTTGGTTGTGTAAGTAGCGTGATGTTTGCCGTGATGTGTTTCCACTGTCACCTTGTCGATGTATGGCTCTAACGCATCTGTGGCATAAGATAATTTAATCTGTTCGTACATAAAGTTCTCCTTTCAATTGAAAAACCCACCAGTAAAAAACAATTAAGAAACGATATAAAAATTATAACATACTACTACCACAAGCCGACTAAAAATTTTTCTTTTAACGTTGCTTAATACAAATCATCATCTTTTTAATTCTCTATTCAGTTTTTCCAAATGATTTATTTAGTTCATCAATAATGTCTGCATAAGTCAAATCAACATTCATGCTTTCGTAGTCATATTTATCACACATTTTAATAATAGCCCTTACTAGCGATTCATCCTCCACAAAGATTTTATTTGAAAGATACCTTCCATCAGTATGTATAAAGAACTGTGTTATTTCACCATATTTCTCAGTCAAGCAATAATAGCTCTTATTCGTATAATATGTAGCATCACGGATACTATTATTTCCTGGAGAATATTCTAGACCATTCAAGTAACCGTCTTCATCTCTGAATCTATCCTCAAAGTACTCATACATTATTGTAGTAAGCCTTCCATAACTATATGTATATACGCCCACACATTTATAATCATTATCAACTACTAGCTCCGGACAATCATCTCCATCTAAATCAATCAAGCCATATTTTAGTCTCATGTAATCTTCTTTTTCTAGCTGCCTTACTAAGAACAAATATCCCTGCAGGATTTTATCTGTCATGTCGGTTTTCTTGTCATTTGCTTTTTCATTCTTAAGAAAATCATTGAATAATTTATAGTTATAAATATTAATATCCTGCCAATAAGCTTCATTCTCATTTATATAATCCAAAAAATATAAGTCATCTACAGCTAAATTATCGGACTTATACTCCGTATTGTCCCCCCTATCATAGTCTTCCCATATTTTACCTGCCAAAATCCACAGACGCTTTTTATCATTATCATCCGTCCCTAGCATGACTATATCTGTGACATTATCGCAATTGTAATCACATACTAATATTTTAGTGACAGTTTTTGGGGTATCAGAAATAAAAACCTCATGCTTAATACTGTAAAAGTTATTGTTTGTTCCCACTTCAGCAATACCTAAATTGGTATTGCAAATATAGTCATATTCAGCGAAATCGCTTGGATCTATATATCTAGACATAAATTCATCATCCTCTTTTGGCATGTAGATTGTCTTGCCCTTTTCAAGAGTACTTTTGTCTTTTACAAGATAATAATTCCAATCATTTTCCTCTGGAACAGCAGGAATGATTAGCTCTACTTCGCCTTCCATTTCTGGAATATTTAGCTTAGTTTTGTAGTCCTTTTTATCTTCAATGCTCCATAAATACTCGGAAGAATCAATCAATTCAGGTTTTTCCAAGATGTTTTTGCAACCCTGACTACCAATCGGAACGCCCCAAATACCAGCTTCCCATATCTCATCTATTATTCTATAATGTCCTACAATTGGACCGTAAGTAGACAAAATGTCTTCTTCATATGATGCTTGAACCGGATTGGCATTGTGAATTACAAATGGCTGCCCTTTGCTATTTCTTGCATCTGAAATCAAGCCAATGTGACTGTTCCAAATAACGATATCGCCTGGCTGCCAACTTTCATAATCATCGACATCTAAAGTCAACTCTTTTGCCGTATGTTTAAAATAAACTTTTAGATTTTTAACTCGTCTAAAATCTATATATTTGTCTGGCTTATCAATATCATAGTCTTTCGGATTTTCTGCTATATCTGCATTTACTAGCTCCATCAAATCATAGCCAGAATTCTTTAGGGCTGTTGCAACCACGTCCGTGCATACCCCGTATTTGTCATTCGAATATCCTGTTTTTGGATAGTATTTGCTCTTATATTTTGGCTTGGTAGCCACATATTCTTTAGCAGAATTTAAGATATCAGTGTAGTCATCCACTCCATCGTCATCTGCATCGATTTTACTTTTCACTGTTGAAATTTTAAAATGGTCTGCATCGAACTTTCTATGAGGTATATAGTTGTAACGATAAGCCAAGTAGATGCCTGCCACTATCACCACAGCTGCTATTGCAATTATTATTTTCTTGATATGTTTTTTCATTTTAGTATTCTCCTATGTAAAATCATGAAGTTGCTTAAGCTATACTTACATTATATATTCAAAAAAATCAGGTCACTTTTTTCCAATTCACAATAATTTTCTCGAAAAAATTTTGGTTTTAAATATCTTTTAGACGCATCTTTCACACAAAGTGTGTTTTTTACTTTATAGGAGATTGCAAAGCAATTTCCTATAAAGTAAAAAACCTCCCACAGCATGTTATTGCTATGGGAGGTTGAAATCTTAGATGTATTATTCCGTATATGCGTTAACTGCATCAATTACAGTCTGTATTTCCTCGTCTGTAAGCTCTGGAAACATTGGGATTGTAACTCCATGCTCAGCCAAATCCTCTGCAACTGGAAAATCACCATGTTTGTATCCAAGCTTTGCGAAGCAAGCCTGCTCGTGCATTGGCACTGGGAAGTACACTCCAGTTGTAACACCCTTTTCCTCAAGATAAGCTCTAAACTTAGCACGATTACCCACCTTCATAGGATATACATAAAAGATGTGTTCGTTGTAATCAGCAACAACAGGCTTTGTCAGTGCCGGATTTGTAATCTTCTCATCATAAATTGCGGCAATCTGGCGACGACGCTCATTCCATCCATCGAGATGTGGAAGCTTAACTGAAAGCATTGCAGCCTGAAGTGCATCTAATCTTGAATTGAAGCCTACAAGGTAATTGTAGTATTTTGGAAGATTTCCGTGGAAATCAATTTCATCCTCGTTAAATGGCTGATTGTTAAGACGTGCATAGGTATATGCGCCGTTAAGGCCAGAACCGTGAACACGATAAGCTTGGCATCCTTTGTAAAGGTCCTCACTGTTGGTAACAATAATACCTGCATCGCCAGCAGCCCCAAGATTTTTAGTAGGGAAAAAGCTTACGCAAGCCACATCGCCAAGAGAGCATGTACGGCGTCCCTTGTATTTTGCACCTGCTGCCTGGGCGCAGTCCTCGATTACAAGTGCTCCATGGGCGTGAGCAATCTCATTTATTGTATCCATATCTGCTGCCTGGCCATAGATATGAACTGGAATAACAGCCTTGGTATTTTCAGAAAATGCTGCCTCAAGCTTGGTTGCATCCATTGTAAAGGTATCGGCATCAATGTCCACAAAAACTGGAGTAGCACCAACCTGAGCAATAGCCTCTGCTGTAGAAACAAATGTCATAGCTGTTGTGATAACTTCATCACCTTTGCCAACGCCTGCTGCAAGAAGGGCAATAACAAGTGCATCAGTACCATTGCCTACGCCAATTGCATACTTCGCCCCGCAATACTGGGCAAACTGCTTTTCAAACTCAGACACCTTTGGGCCTAATATATATCCGCCTGAGTGAAGTACCTCAAGGGCCGCTTTATCTAATTCGTCTTGCAAAGAAGCATATTGCCTTTGCACATTCATAACTGGAATCATAATTTCCTCCTTATGTAACCTATATTACAAAATACCCTCGCCAGTTACGGTCTCAAGCCTAAGATATTGCCGCCGTCGACCAAAACGTCTCCTTTGGCAACACTCAGAGCTTGATACCTACTGGCTAGTTTTACTTTTACCTTTATTTAATTGTAATCATAAATTATTCCAACATAACTCGTCCATTATCTAGCGTTTTAGTTTTGCTAAAAGCTTTTCCTTGATATAATCCACTTCCTCAACCTTCATGAACATAAGGATGAGTCCGTAGCCACCAAGTCCAAGAATTGCTGACAGCAAGAATACAATAATATTTCCTGAAACATAATGTTTAACCAATAAAACCACTGCTAAGGTATAAACAACAGCAGGGATCTGCTTTAACAATACCGGTATATGGCTTGTTATATGATAGTTTGGTATGTGTCGCTTTAGCATCTGCGAATTAATCAGGAAATTAACTGTCAAACTGATTGAGCTTGCAAGTGTAATTCCCATAATTCCCATGTTATGGGACAATACGATACTTAAAACAATATTTATTAACACGGAAATAATTCCGGTTATCATCGTGGTCTTTGTATTTTTAAATGAATAGAGGCCGCGAAGAATAATATCGCGAATTCCCATGCTGGCAAAACCGGCAGCGTATCCCACCAGTGCAGCCTTTGTCATATCAACTGATTCGGCGCCAAAGGCTCCTCGCTCGTAGGCAATTGAAACAATCTCCCTAGAGCAGATGCAGGTAACAATAGTGATTGGAATCATGATACATATCATAATGTTGATTGCCTTTTTCATGATTTCAACCAGCTTGTCATAGTCTTTGTTGGCGGTGTAAATTGAAAAGTTTACATACAAAACATCCACCACATTGTTGACCAGTATTACTGTGACAAAATCCTCTAGCATTGCCGAATTGGAAAGGGATGTTGCCTTACCATCACCCAAGCCTGCCGCAAGAGCACCATCGACAATTTTGTTAATCTGTGATACCGAATTTCCAATGAAAAGCGGTATGGCCGTCAATAATACTGTCTTTATTTCAGGTACATCCCTAAGGGGAACCAGTGTAAACTTGAAATATCTTCGGCCGCGAATTATAAGGAATAAGCCAAAAATCACATAGCTACAGTACTGTGCTATTACCAGAGTTGTTCCAGCCTGAAGTACGCCATGCAAAAATATACAACAAAGTATAGTCGTAACGCTTGTTGTAAATGATTCTGTACGACCTGCCACAAAATCCTTATTTGCATCAAACATTGTTGTCCACACTAATGTGACAACAGCAAACAAGAAAAATGGGAAGCACAGCTGCAAATAATGCTGTAGCAACAATGCCTTTTCAGGTGTATAGTCTGGCGCAAGCATATGCGCAATCTGTGGAGTTAATGCGTATGCAAGCAGCATAACTGCAAGCACTACTGGAACAAGTATCTCAAGGCAAGCCGATATAAGTTTAGATGCCTCGTCTTTGCCTTTTTGAATCAGGCAATTGGTGTAAATGCTAACCATTGAAATGGTGATTGCTCGAATAAATGCCGAGCCAAGCATCCCCACAAAATTAAAGGCCAGATAATATACGTCTGTATAAAATGTTGTTCCAAAGAAATAAGCTACTACAGCCTGCTTTACAAAGCCTAGCAGCTTAAAACACATAGTAAGTATCGTAATTACGATTGTTGTACTTACGATACTTTTTGTTTTCTTACTCATTGTGTTCCTCTTTATTTTTCTTTGTAAATACTAGGAATTTACTCAAAACATAATTTGTTATTGTAACCAATACAGCTGAAATAAGGGTAGCTGCCCAATCGGCTGTCAATCCGAAAAACTTTTCTGGTAACCAGCCTGGAACAAAGGCCATAATCAACGCATCCATAAAATATGTGAATACTCTTGAGCCTGCAAAGCTGATAAACTCCTTGATTTTATTTGGGTTCTCACTTTTAAACACGTATTTGCGGTTTGTGAAGTATGCAAATAAAACACCAGCCAGCCAGCGAATTATAACCGCAATCTGCATGTGAATTGAATTGTGCTCTACATCCAGCACAAACTTTGATAATCCATATGCAACCCAGCTGACTATAGTAGTCAAAACTCCTACTATTAAATAATTAATTATCTCTTCGTATTTAAAATATAACTCTTTAATCTTTTTCATGATGTTTCCTATCTTTCTATATTTATAAGCCATTCTAGTATAACGCTAGAGTAAAGGAAAATCTAGTTTGGAATTATTTGCTTTTAATTTCCGCATTTCTATATTTTTTGAAAATCATAAACTGTCTTTGGATTTCCATTTTATCATCCGTAAAAAGGTTTTTTGCTTCAAGAATTCTTTCAATTGCCTGTGATACATCCATGGTATGATATGGCAGGAAAAGTCCACGAAGCTCTTTGGGCTTAATTATCTTATATGCTCTAGCAGATGAAATGCTATATGTATAGCAAAAAAATCTATAAAAGTATCCTATCCAAAACAGCTCATTTGCCGAGTACTTAACTGAGCCATAATCTGACTTGCCGTATTGCCCATCAACTTCTGCAAGTATATCGCTTGGTTGCATATTCGTTGATAATATTGAGCTACTATCAATTTGATTAACTATATTACTATGCATGAAACGTCTGATAAATATCTCTGAACTACAATTAGTTTTTGTAGCAGATAATTCAAAGGCTTTTCCCTGAAGCTCACATAAGAGTAATCCATCTTTATCTATCTTTTTTGCTTCCATTATTTTTCGCCTCCTACTAATGCAAGATTTCATCTATATATTTGCCTTGTCCTCTATATTTTCTGCGTGCCAATTTCACCTTATCGTCACCCATTTTAGCATCATTTTCTCGTATTGATTTGTAATAATCTCTTTCTGATGCTGATACGTAACATCTCTCCAATAATTTGATATTTTGGGCTGATTTTTCCGATATAAAAACATATTGATTTCCAAGATTTGTTGCCGCCAGACAATGCTTACATTGTTCATCAGTAATCTCACCATCAATAAATGAATTAATAATTTGAAACATCCTATTATCTGCTATAGGTGCGATTATATAGTCACACTTTCGTGATTTTTCAATTAAATCTTTAATCATCGGATGATCTTTGTATTCATCTAATGCCCCCCGATAATATGCTATTGTCATCATCCATTCCTGGTTTACCGCATATTTTTTGGCCTTTAATCCAACTGGATTAAAATCTATTATATATACCGATGATTTATCAAATCCAGAAACAAAAGAAACCGCTTGAGCATAGCTCTCTCCTGTATAGAAGCCTTGCCCGAAATCATTATTTACTCTGCCGAATTTAACATCAATTGAGTCCACAATCTCACTTTTAGCTCCATGAAATAAAAGCTTATGATCTTTAGGCAAGCTCTCTTGCCATAGCATTTCCTTTAATCGATTTATCCTGATATTCTTTTTAAATGCAAAATCATACAATGCTTCAACTAACTTTTCATTTGGACGGGTTTGCTCGTTCTCACTCCGGGATAATGTAATTTGCTGAACGCCCAATTCCGCTGCAAGCTCTTTTTGACTCATCCCCAATATATCCCTAACTGTTTTTAAATCTTCAGAAAAATTGTATACCATGTATTTTCCTCCAACTTCTTTATAACATATTACTTAGAAAAGTTCAACAACTTCTTTAAGTAATATATTATAAAGAAGTTTGTGGCTATTCTTTTTACTAAGTATGATACTTCTAGGAACTTTTCTATTAACTAAAATAGAGACTGCACTTATTAGTGCAATCTCTAGAAAAGTTGTTGTTTATTCTTTTAAAGAAATATCTAGCAAATTACTTATCCCAACTAGCAAGCATTTCCTGTACATAGTCGGTTGTCATAATCTTGTCCACTGTGCCCTGTACATCAAGGCGCTTTGTGTTATGAGATGTGTAAGCCTCACTAGCCATTGTGTGAACCTCGCCATTTACAAAGAACTTGTCATAGTTGAGGTCGCGGCCATCAGGAAGCACACGATAGTAATTGCCCATGTCGATTGAGCGGACGCACTCTTCGTTTGTCATAAGTGTCTCGAAAAGCTTCTCGCCGTGGCGAGTACCGATAATCTTGGTGCCTGTATCACCGAAAAGCTGCTGAACAGCCTTTGCAAGGTCTCCGATTGTTGAAGCGTCTGATTTCTGTACAAACAAATCACCCGGCTCACCATTTTCAAATGCAAACATAACAAGAGCAACTGCCTCATCAAGATTCATAAGGAAGCGAGTCATGTTTGGATCTGTGATTGTGATTGAATTTCCTGCTTTAATCTGATCGATAAAAAGAGGGATAACCGAACCACGTGAGCACATAACATTGCCGTAACGTGTTGTACAGATTGTTGTCTTGCCGGCAGCAACACGAGCGTTGGCACCGATAACCTTTTCCATCATGGCCTTTGAAATACCCATTGCATTGATTGGGTATGCAGCCTTGTCAGTTGAAAGACAAACTACTCGCTCTACGCCAGCCTCGACTGCTGCATGTAAAACGTTGTCAGTACCCTCTACGTTTGTGCGAACTGCTTCCATTGGGAAGAACTCGCAGGATGGCACCTGCTTTAATGCCGCTGCATGGAAAATAAAATCTACTCCTGGCATTGCGTCCTGAACAGAACGCATATTACGAACATCGCCTATGTAGAACTTTACCTTGCCTGCAAGGTCAGGATGCTCAGCCTGAAGCTGATGTCTCATATCATCCTGCTTTTTCTCATCACGAGAAAAGATTCTGATTTCTTTTAAATCTGAATCCAAAAAATGCTTTAAAACTGTTGAACCAAATGAACCTGTTCCGCCTGTAATCATCAAAGTCTTATCTTTAAATAAATCGCAATTCATTTTAATCTCCTTTTTTATTCAAAATCTTCGTTTCACTCGATTTTAAACATCACTTTATCGTCGCCTTCGGCTCCTGATATTCAAAATCTTCGTTTCACTCGATTTTAAACATCACTTCTCCAAACCATCTTGTTAACTATTCCGGTGTATGACTGAATAATCTTAACAACCTTAGTCGATACATTTTCCTCAACATAGTCTGGAACCGGAATACCGTAGTCGCCATTTTCGTTCATATCGATAGCTGTTGTAACAGCTTGAAGCAATGATGCCTCATCTATTCCTGCAATAAAGAAGCAGGCCTTATCAAGTGCCTCTGGGCGCTCCGTTGAAGTGCGGATGCAAACAGCAGGAAATGGCTTTCCAATGCTTGTAAAGAAGCTTGACTCCTCAGGAAGTGTGCCTGAGTCAGAAACTACTGCAAAGGCATTCATCTGAAGGTGATTGTAGTCATGGAAGCCAAGTGGCTCATGCATTCTTACTCTAGAATCAAGCTTGAAGCCTGTTGCCTCAAGGCGTTTTCTTGAACGTGGATGACAGCTGTATAAAATAGGCATGTCATATTTTTCAGCCAGCTTGTTGATGGCTGTGAAAAGGCTTGTAAAATTCTTTTCTGTATCTATGTTTTCCTCACGGTGCGCTGACAAAAGTATATATTTCTTAGGCTCAAGTCCAAGCTTTTCAAGGACTGATGATGCCTCGATAGAGGCAAGATTCTCGTGAAGAACCTCAGCCATTGGTGAACCAGTCACGTAGGTGCGCTCCTTTGGAAGGCCACATTCAGCCAAATATCTGCGGGCATGCTCAGAGTATGCCATATTTACATCAGAGATAATGTCGACGATTCGTCGATTGGTCTCCTCTGGAAGGCACTCATCCTTGCATCTGTTTCCTGCCTCCATATGGAAAATAGGAATATGCAATCTCTTTGCAGCAATAGCTGAAAGGCATGAGTTGGTATCTCCAAGGATTAAAAGCGCATCAGGCTGTATCTCAACCATAAGCTCATAGCTTCTTGCTATGATATTTCCCACGGTCTGGCCCAGATTGTCACCAACTGCGTCCATGTAAATCTCTGGATCATCTAACTTCAAGTCCTTGAAAAATACTCCATTTAAGTTGTAGTCGTAGTTTTGCCCAGTATGAGCAAGCACGCAATCAAAATACTTGCGGCACTTCTTGATTACCGCTGCAAGACGAATAATCTCTGGGCGCGTGCCCACGATAATCAAAAGCTTAAGTTTTCCATTGTTTTTAAACATCTAAACCTCCTCGAAGTATGTATCCGGTCTATCCTGTTCAAGCAATTCGTTGGCCCACATTAATGTAACCATATCATCTGTTTCCGAGAGATTACAAATGTTATGCACATATCCTGGAAGCATATGAACTGCCTGTATTTTCTCACCGCTAACTTCGTATTCTATCACTGGGAATGGATTGCCGTTTTCATCTAGTCCAACACGGCGCTGTTGAATCAGGCCGTGGCCTGCAACCACAATAAAAAATTCCCACTTGGTGTGATGCCAGTGCTGACCTTTAGTAATGCCTGGCTTGCTTATATTAACTGAAAACTGACCATGGCTGGCAGTCTTTAAAAGCTCAGTAAAAGAACCGCGGTCATCACAGTTCATCTTTAAATCAAATATAGCCTTGTCCTTTGGTAAATAGCTAAGGTAGGTGCTGTAAAGCTTCTTTGCAAATGAGCCATTTGGAATATCTGGCATAATCAAAGTCTTGGGCTGCTCCACGAAGCTGTCTAGTAGCTCAACAATTTCGCCAAGAGTAACCCGATGAGAAACGGTCACGTAACAGTATTTGCCTGCAGTATCAGGCACAACCTGACCCTCCTCATCAAAATCACAGCGATGCTCGTCACCTCTGATGGCATCAATCATTTCATTTACCAAATCATCAATGTATACCAACTCCAGCTCTGTGCTAGCGTCATTTACAGTAATGTCTAAGTTGTTTGCTTTGTTGTTGCAGAATGTTGCAACGGCTGAATTGTAGTTTGGTCTGCACCATTTTCCAAAAAGATTTGGGAAACGGTAAACTAAAACCTTTGCGCCACTTTCCTTGGCATATTTAAAGAAAAGCTCCTCGCCGGCAAGCTTGCTCTGCCCATACTCACTACCTGCGTAGCGGCCAATGAGCGTAGCCTGAATTGATGATGAAAGCATCACCGGGCAAGTGTTGTTATGCTTTTTAAGTGTATCGAGCAGCGTGCTGGCAAATCCAAAATTGCCCTCCATGAACTCGCGGTTATCCTTTGGGCGATTGACACCCGCAAGGTTAAAAACGAAATCACAATCGCTACAATATCTGTCCAACTCATCTAAGGTTGAATCTTTATCGTATTCATAAACCACAAGCTGGTCATCCTCTAGCTGGTGGAACTTATCACGGCCATCCGCCGCACACTTCAAGGTCTCAACCAGATTTTTACCAACAAAACCTGCGGCCCCTGTAACTAATATTTTCAATGCTATTTCTCCTAGTTCGCATATTTATCCATAATCTTAGGTATTATACCATATTGTAGGGATAAAAGCACACTTCCACAAAATTTGAATACAACAAAAAAGAAGTATGACTTCTCGCTTTGAAAAATCATACTTCCTTAGTTTTTTAATAAAACTGATTTCTATCCAAACATATCCTTAATCTTTTGCCAAATAGATTTTGGACGTTGCTTGTATGAAAACTTAAGTGTCTTGTATTTGGAAAGTGGATCTGCGTTAGCATCAAGCTTTTCGCAAAATACCTGCATCCAAACCACATCCTCATCTTTTCCCTGAAAATCATCAAAGGATGTTTCGTTATTCTCCAAGTCATCAAATCTTTTCTTAATCGCTGTAAGTCGCTGGTAGGTAACGTCCCACTCATGGATAACGTCCTTTGCCTCAATGTAGGAATCCTTCATCTTCTCGAGATATTTGCCTACACCATCCTCGTCATAGTTCCATCGCTCGCACATAATCTCATCGAAGATTCTGTACTCGTCAAAAAATTTTTCATTTGTACGTCTGAATTTTGAATTTACCATAACTAATCCCCTTGCCCCTATTAACCGTTAACTAGCTGTACCTCTATAAATGATATCGGAATAATATCATAGCTGATTATGACTATTATACGATTAAAATGTGTATTTTTAGCATATATTCGATTCAAAATTACTATTAAAAAAATTTATTCAAATGAAATATGAGTCTCTGGCCTCTGATACTTGCTAACATCCAAAATATAGGTGCGATTGCCTTCATTATCCTCTGATTTAAGTTCAAATCCGTAAGCATCAAAAAATTCCTTAACCATGCCATTCTTTGGTGTTGGATAATAATGACCGACTATTGTCGCCAGATTAGCAGCCTTTGCTTTTTCAACCAAGGTGTTCATCATCACATCTTCCATTCCTCGCTTGAGTACGCGGCAGCTCATAAGCCAAAGCTTGATATCCAAGGTATTGCCATCGACAATCTCACCTGCTACGACTGTAACAATTCCGTTGTCGGCAAACTTATCCACAAGCTTGCCTGCCAGGCAGATATGGTTGTCATCATTTTCCATGGCACGAATATCGTCCTCACTACAGCGAAGTGTTGTGAGATTGAACTGATTAGATTTGTTTGTAAGCTGGGCCACACGTTGAATGATAATCGGCTCAAAGCCTGTGATGGTAGCTGTCATCTCAAGGCTATCCAGATACTGTCCATAATCTGCAAATGCAGCAACAGCCTTGCTGGCCTCTGCCTTGGCGTGATACATCTCAGTCTTTTTCATGTCCTCAGCCGAGATATTTGTAACTTCGAAATATCCACTGTGGTCTAATATTTTGATGTAGTTTTCAACACCATCCATTGCCGGTGTTGATACACCAGGAATCTGAGCCGAAACAATTTCACGCTCTGCAGGATTGTCATCCGCAAATACGAAGCTGTCTGCCCCCAATGTAAGGGCATCTGCCATCTGTTGAAGGTTAATATCCTTTGGCTCCCAATTAGCCTTTATATCTACAAAATCCTCTGGATGAAGCACGCTGTCCGGGTGATTCAATCCAGCAATTGCATTGTCATAATCATTTTTGGAATCTACTGTAAGAATAACGCCAATGTCCTTTAGGCTCTTGCAGTAATTCTGAAACTCCGCATACACCTGGCCCACAGGAACCTCTGGCCCAATCTTAATGCCTTCTACGCCGTCATCTCCAACGATTCCACCCCAAAGAGTATTGTCCAAATCAAGGCAAAGCACCTTTTTGTTGCGACCGTAGATTGATTTAATAATATTTGCCACAGACTGAGAAACGTAAGGAATGGCATCCATGTTTATGCACTTGTACATGTTCCAGTACTTGGCATCGTTCCACTCTGCCACGCCAAAATCCGCCGCAATATAGTCAATGTCATTTACATAAAAGCTCTCATGTGTCTGAGCATATTCGTATATACGATTATTGAGCTGTGCCACAAAATTGCTGCGTCCACGGTAATCCCAAACATCACGATTGCCCATGAGCCTATAATTAGGTCTCTCGAAATTGTTTTGGATAATTGGACAGTGAAACTTTTCCTCAAGCTTCTGCCACATGGCCTCAAAGCGGGCAAACTCTGCCTCCAGCTTTTCCACAGCAGCTTCCTTTGAATCCG
>JAEEGK010007027.1_pt1 | contig 26931 bp, 17 predicted proteins | sample 8958771 | NCBI WGS metagenome assembly JAEEGK01 (sample SAMN16246547, study PRJNA631951) | gut metagenome | biome: gut microbiome; feature: rumen; material: SC-attached | host: Bos | place: Iran: Karaj | collected 2018-10 | reverse complement strand
CCCAATCCCCAATCCCCAATCCCCAATCCCCATTTAATTTTCTTATATTTTATTTTTTTTTTTATTTATTTTTAATTTTAATATATTCTCTTTTTATTATTTTTATATAAATAATTATTTCAAATTTTTTTTATAAATTTTTGATTTAAACTTTTTTCAATTTTTTAATTATTTTTCTTTTATTTTAATATTTCAATAACACCTTCTCTATTTCCTATTGCTAAACTCCCATCTTCCAATTCAGTAATAGCTGATATAGAATAATTTAAATTATACTTTATATCAATTATTTTAATTAAAGACACTCCATCATATTTATATTTTGCTATATACTGAGTAAGATTATCTTTTTCATAACCAACCCAAAAATTACCATCAAATGAATTTATCATTGATAATATTTTTATATTATTCTGTATATTTAATAATAATTGATGAGTTGATAATTTTATTAAATAAAAAGATACTATTATACTTCCAATACATACCAAATCTTCATTAATATTTATAATATTTGATGTTGAAAACTCTGTTTCAATTTTATTTATATTACATATATTTGAAAAGTTTTCTGTTTCCCAAAAATTAATTCTTTTATTAACAATTGATAATGTTAAAAATTCTTTATTATTAATTTTAAAAAGTCCAGAATCAGAAATTGAATCTTGAAATTTAATTGAATTCAATAAATTATAATTATCATCTTTTTTCTTCCATATTTTAAGATATTTATCATATGAAACAGAAGCAAGAAAATCTACTTTTGGTTCAATTACTTTTTCAACTGCATAATCATGTCCTTCTAAAGATTGTACTATTTTAAATTTATGATCATTTAATAATTTAATAATTTTCATAGTCTTATCTCTTGAACAAGAAATAATATTTCCTGATGATAATTCAGAAATATAATAAACACTACCTGAATGAATATTAATTGAATATTCAACTTTATAATTATCATTATATATATTTATTGAATTATCACTAGAACAAGATGCAAAATTTCCATTTGATAATTTACATAATGTATATATATAATTTTTATGAGTGTTTATTAATTCATAATTTAATCCATTTTCATAACTTAAATTTAATGAAGAAACAAATTTTTGACCATATTGTATTATTTGTTGAAATTGTTTTATTTTATTTGGTTGAAAGTATGTTTTTAATAATTTTAAATTTTTAATATTATAAAAATTTATATATTCTTCATTACGTGCCATTAATAAATATCTTTTTGCAAATGTTAATAAATAAAAATTTGATTCTATTGCTTTTTGTAATTTTTCTGTTATTTCATCTTTTAATTTATCTAATTTAACAATTTCTTTTTCTATTTCTAATATTGAAGAAATTAAATTTTTTTGTTCATCAATTGAAAAAATATATTTATTTAAATCAATAATTTTATGATTTTGATGATTGATTTTACATTCTTTACATATTTTTTTTTCACAAGTTTTACAATATAACATATTTCTATTATAATGAATAGAACAACTAGAATAATTTTCATTATTATTTTGATATGATTTTGTTTTCTTTTTTTTTTTTATGAAATCAACTAATTTTTCTTTATTTTTATGTTTATTTTGGCATTGTGTATATATGTAAAATTCGTAATCATCAACAAAAAAATCAAATGATAATAAAGAATTACATTTATAACATTTATAATTGTTATAATCTGAATTAGTATCCATTTTTTTGAAATATCAAGATTAAATGTTTGGAATGACTTTAAATTATTTTTTAACAATAAAAAATAATTATTTTTAGATATTCAAAAAATAAATAATATTTTTTAAAAATTCAATTTTTCAAAAAAATACATTAAAAAATATGAAAATAAAAAGAAATTTATAAATTCCTATAAATATATAATTTCTATAAAATAAACTAATTATTTAAAAAATTAAACTTATTCAAAAATAAAAAAACAATCAATTTCAAAAAAAAAAAACTTAAATGTCAGAATATTTTCGTGCATGTTTAAAAAAGGAATATTATGGTGTTTATCCAACTTCAATTAAATTTAGAAGTAGTTTAAAAAACACAATATACGAAGCATTAAAAAAGCGTCAATGGAAAGAAACAGAAGGAGAAGACTTTGATTTTAATTGGTCAGAAAAGAATTATTTTGCATCAGATTCAGATGTTCCATTTCATTCATTAACACCTCAACAACATGTAAATCATTTTCCAAACAATTATGAATTAACAAGAAAAGATATGATGTATAAAAATTTAAAATTATTTAAAAAAGAATTAGAAAGAGATAAAAGATATGAAGAAGCAAAATCATATGATTTTTTTCCATTAACATTTCATATGCCAAGTGAATTTACAATGTTTGTAGATGAATATAAACATTCACCAGGTACAATATGGATAATGAAACCAGCAGGTAAAGCACAAGGTAAAGGAATTTTTTTAGTAACTTCACTTAATCAATTATATAAATGGAAAAATTCATTAAAAGGAGGTGAAGAAAATGCAATTGATGAAACTTATGTTTGTCAAAGATATATTTATAATCCTTTATTATTAGGAGGTAAAAAATTTGATATGAGAGTTTATGCTTTAGTTACTTGTTATAATCCATTAACTGCTTATTTATATAGAACTGGTTTTTGTAGGTTTACTTCATTTAAATATTCATTAAATCCTGAAGATTTAAATAATAATCAAATTCATTTAACTAATGTTGCTATACAGAAACAATCTACTACTTATGATAGACAAATTGGAGGAAAATGGTATTTTAGAGAATTAAAAACTTATTTAATGGGAAGATATAGTGAAGAACAAGTTAATAGTATGTTTGATGGTATTCAAAATATTATTATTAAATGTTTTTATGCTGTACAAAGTGTAATTGCAAAAGATAGACATTGTTTTGAATTATATGGTTATGATATTTTAATTGATGAGAATTTAAAACCATGGTTAATTGAAATTAATTCAAATGCATCTTTAACTGCAAGTACTGAAAGAGATGCACAAACTAAAATTAAAATGTTAGATGATTTATTAACAATTGTAGACTTAGAAAAAATTATGACTGGTAATGAAGATCAAGTTGGTGGATGGGATATTATTTGTAGAGGAACACCAATTAAAATGAATAATAATTGTATGTATAAGACTAGATTAGGTTCTTATAATAATAGAGAGAAACAATTAAAACAATTAGCTAAACAAACTGCTTCAAGACTTGCTAATTTATATATGCAAAAAAAAAAAGGAGTTAGTGGAAATAATAATTTTTCTTCTAATATTAGTAGTTCTGCTTCAAGTAATAAAGAAATTAAAAGAAATAATAATAGAAATTATAGTAATGCAAATAAACCATATATGTCAAAAAGAGATAAATAATTTTTTATTCATATTTTTTTATTTTTAAATCAATTAAATATTTTTTTAATTGTTTATTTATAGTAATAATTACATAAAAATGAGAAAGAATAATAAAAATCAAAATAAAACTTTTTTAAATAAAGATGAAATAATAGATAAGAAAAAAAAAGAGAAAATAAAACCGACTCAAGAAATTGATATGATAAAATTTAAGCAAAAAATAAATCAACAAATTGAAAATAATCAATTTACAAATATAGAATCTTTTATTGATACGAATCAAAATGATAAAAATTATTTATCTTTATATAAAAAATATATAAATGAGGAATTTTCTCCTTTATGTATAGTTTTCATTAATAGAATTATAAATCAATCTGAAACACTAAATCCAGAAATTAAAAACAATAATGATTTACATAAAATAATATTATCTTTAACAAAACAGTTAATGATGAATGAATATGAATTAACAATTTATTCAATGATTTTAGATGAATTTGGTTGGTCAAATATTGAATTTAGTGAAGAAGAATATTTAATGTTTGTTGGATTTTTTGTTAAACAATTAAGTGGAGATGATGAACTTATAATATTAGAAAATTTTAAACAAAAAAGTTCTTTATTAATTGATGAAAAATATTCTAATTGGAAAAAATTATATAATGAGAAAATTAAAAGTCATAGAATTTTTACATATAGTGAAGTAAATAAAAGATATAAACTTTTAAAAAGACCATTTAATATTTATTGTAAAAATAATTATATTGATTATAATAATGTAGTTGAAAAAATATTAAAAATGAGTTTACCATATAATGAATCTAAACAAAAAGAAGAAGAAGATATTATCTCAATTGATGAAAATAAAAATAATAAAATAAAAACAATAAATTTTAAAGTTAAAAATTTTGATAAAATAAAAGATAAAAAACTTTCAAATTCAAATTATAGTTCAGAAAATAAAAATTTAGGAAAAAAAACAAAATTAAAAGAAACAGAAAAAGATGAAAAATATGATAAAAATTTAAAATTAATTATTCCAATTAAAGAAGAATTAAATAATTTTAAACCTCAAAATATAAATAATAATAATATGAATATGGTAAATCCATATTTTCAAGGATTTAATAATTTTTATTCAAATCCATATGAAAAAAAAAATGATTTTTCATATAATTATTTATTACCTCAAAATAATCAAAGTCAACATTCTTTAAATAGTAATATTCAAATTAAAAATTCATCATTAATTGATATTAATAGTTTAGGAAGAAAATCATTACAAACTTTAGAAAATGATGAAGATAATTTAAGAAATCTTTTAAATAGATCAAATAATAATTTCTTTCAAAGTGGTTTTAGTTTAAATAATGTATATGATTCTAATCTTGATACTTTTAATTTGGGAAGTTCTTCTATGTTTAGTAATAAATTTGAAAATTATTCTGATATGAAATTAAATGAAAATAATAATTTACAAGTTCCAAAAAATCAAAATTCACATTTTTCTTTAGATAATGTTTATAGAAATAATTCAAATAAAGTTTATGGTGTATTAAATAATAATTATGCTATTAATTATAATAATAATCAATTTTCTCCTATTTTTCAAATTCCAGTTAATAGAAATAATTTAAATTTAAATAATACTTTTCAAGATAATCAAAATCAAAGTAATCAAATTCCTTCTTTTATTGGAAATGAAGAAAATAAAGATAAGAAAAATTTACTTGGTCTTTATAATCAATTAAAACAAAAACAACTTAATAAAAAATAAATATTGGTAAAAAATATAAGTTATTTATATTTAATAATATAACTTTTATTAAAAGAAGAATGTAAATATAGAAAATAAAACATAGAATTATTTTAAAATTTAACTTATTAAAATCAGAATATAAAAAAAATTTCTATTATAATTTCTTTATTTATATTTTTATAAAATATAAAAATAATTTTTGGTTTAAATAAAAAAAAATTTAACTTTTAGCAATTAGAATTAAATGAATAAGGACGAACAAATTTTTCAATTTTATTTTTTAAATCTTTATTTTCTCTTGTTAATATACAATTTTGATTTTCAATATAATTTAAATTTTTTAATTTAGTTGAAAATTCATAATTCATATTTTCATTTTGACATTTTAATTGATTATTATCTCTTTGTAATTTTTGATTTGTTTCTTCTAATAAATCATTTGAATTTTTAAGTGAATTAATATTATTATTTAAAAATTGAATTTCTTTTCCTTTATTATAAATTTCTTCTCTTTGTTTTTCAATATTTTTTTTATGAATATCATTTTCATTTTGAATTTCAATTAAACATTGTTCATTATTTTTATATTTATTAAATATATGATTATTTTGTTCTTGCATATATTGAATTTCTTTATGTAAACAACAATTTTCATTTTGTAATTCATTTAATTTTTCACAATAATTTTTCTCATTTTGTTCTATTTGTTCTTTTAAACAAAAATTATCTTTTTGTAAATTTATTAAATTATTATTTAAATTTTCTATTTCAAATTTATGTTTAATTGTCATTTCATTTATTTCTCTTTCTCTATCTGATAAAATTGAATTTATTTTATTATCATATTCTCTTTTCATTTGTTCATTTAATTCATTTGAATTTCTTTGATTATTTTCTGCTTCCATTTTAATATTAATAATTTGTTGATTTAAGTCATTTATTTGATTTGTTAAATTTGATTCAATTAAATTTTTTTCTTCTTCTAAATTTTTAATTGAATTTAACAAATCATTATTATTTCTTTTTAAATTATTTAATTCTTCACTTAAAATACCAATTTGTAAATTTTTATCATTTTCCATTTTTCTAAATTTAAATTCATTTTCTTCTTCTAATTCTTTAATCTTTTTATTTGATTCTTTACTATTATCATCAACAGTTTCTTGCATTTTATTAATATGTTCTCCAAAAGCATTTTTTAATCTATTTAAAGTATTTTCAAGTGATGATATTTTAAATAATAATTCATTTTTTTCTTTTAAATGAATATTATTTAATTCTGTAACATAATCTTTAGTAAAAGTTTGTTTAAAATCATTTGATCTAATTCTATTTGGTTGTTCAATATATTGTAAATTACTAGCTGGTAAATAATATAAAGGATTTGAATTAATTGGATTATTTGTTGTATTAATTTGAATTTCTGGTTTAAAATTTGAATTTAAATTTGAATTACTTATATAATTTGTTGATGAATCAAGATTAACATTATTATTAATTTCAATTGGATTTTTAACATCAAATGTATTTAAAGTATTTCTAATATGAGATACTTTTGATGGTAAAGAATGAATAACTGAATCACATTTTTTACAAAAATTTTGTAAAGGTGAGCATTGATTACAATTTAAAGTGGCTTGTTCTCTTTTACATCTTTCACATATTTTATATGTAGAAATATCATTATTAGAATCATTTTCTGAATTCATTTTTTAATATTAAAAAAAAATTAAAATTTATAATAATGAATTTTTAAAATAAAACTAAAATAAAAATTTAAATAAAATATAAAAAGTAAATTAATGTCAAATAACATAATAACAAATGAATTAGCAAAAGCATATGTTCAAATAAGTCAAACTGAAGATGATGGAACTTCATCATTACATTCTGAAATAGAATATAATTCAAATAATCAAAAAATTCCAAAAAAAAAAAATTATGAAAGTGAAGAATCTGATATTGGAATAAATCAAAGTAACAGTTCTCAAAGTAAAACTTCAAATCAAAGAAAAAATCCTCATTTAATATATTCAAAATATGATAAATTAAGAGGGAAAAAATTAGTTAATGAAGCTTCAAATTCTTCAAAAATTCCTAATTATCCTAAATTAATCAATCAATATGAAACTCAACTTTTAAAATTGACTTCTGAGATTAATGATTTAAAAAAAGAAATTTTTAAAGTTAAACAAGATAATTTAACTTTACAAGAAGAAAATGGATTTACTAAATTAGAAAAAGAAAAATTAGGAAAAATAAAAGATAATGAAATTAGTTTGTTAAATGAACAATTAATTGGATTAAAAGATTCAAATAAGAAATTAAGTGTTCAAAATGAGGAAAATTCTAAATTAATTGATGAATATAAACCTAAAGTTTGGAAATATGATGAATTAAATGAAAAATTTAAAAAATTAACTGATGAAAATTCAAAATTATTTGAATCTAATAATAATATAAATAATTTAATGGCTCAAATTAAAAAAGATAATAATGATTTAAATAATAAATATGAGACTTTAAGAATAGAAAATGAAAATTTAAAACAAGATAAAATGTTTCTTAATAAAAATTTAATGGTTGATGATGAAAAAATAAAAAGTCAAAATGCAAAAATAACACAATTAGAACAAGATATAAGAGAAATGAGAAGAACAAATCAAAATTATATTGATAAATTAACAGATAAAAATTTAAATTTAGATAATACATATAAAGATAAAGTTAATAATGAATTAAAAAATATGAAAGAAAAATATGAGAAAGATATAGAAACTTTAAAAAAACAATATGATGATTTAATGGATAAAAAAACAAGTTATTTAAGAGAAGAAAGAGATGATTATAAAAATAAATTAACAAAATTAGAAAAAATATTAAAAGAAAAAGAAGACTCATTAAATTTATGTCAAAATGAATTAAGAAATTTAAATACAAAAGCAAATGAAGAAACATCATATTTAAAACTTCAATTAAATTCAAAAACAGAAGAATTAAATAGTAGAATTGCAGTATATGAAGAACAAGTAGCAGCATTATCACTTTTTAAAAATGAAAATGAGACTTTAAAAGAAAAATTAGATTATATAAGAAGTGAATTATTAAAAAGAGAAAGTGAATATAGAAGTGAAGTTGCAGAATATAAAGCACAAATTTCAATTTTAAAAGAAAAAATAACAGCTTATGATAATATTGAAAATGAATTAGATAAAGTTATTGTTGATTCTGCAATTGCAAGTGAAGCTGAAAATACAAAAGATAATCAAGATATTATTAATATTATTAAAGATGTTCCTACTGCAAGTAAAAGAAGAATTAATCAATGTTTAGCTTTAGCTAATAAAGTTAAAATTCTTTCTTTAGAAAATGAAAAATTAAAAAATATGAATCAACAATTAAATAATGAATTAAATATTAGTAGAGATGAATGTAATTTATATAAAAATGTTTCTGAAAAAGTTAAACAACCTTATGCTTATTTAATTAGAAATTTACAAGATAATGAATTAGAAATATATAAATTAAAACAAGAAATAGGAAAAAAAGATATAACAATAAATCAATTAAATCAAGAAAATCAAATTTATAAAGATAAAGTAAATAATTTAAGTATGGATTTAAAAACAATTGTAAATAATAGACAAAAATTAAATGATTTAGAAAATGTAATAACTAATTATATGCAAGGTGATAATGGAAGTAATTCTCAAAATTTTACTTCAATGAATTATCCATTATATTCTAATAGTAATTTAAATGGTGGAATGAGTCAAAATAATTTTACTAATTATTCACAAAATATTTTACAACAACCTAATAATACACAAAGTATTAATATTCAAAATGGAATTTCTACTCAACAATCATCTCAAAAAGTTCCAAATTGGTATTTACAATTAAAATCAAAAAAATTATATTCTAGTTAAAAATTATTTTTTAAATTTTTTTTTTTTGAATTTTATTTAATAATTTTAATTTTTTTTTTCTAATTATTATTTCTTATATATTAACTTTATTTCCACATATACATAAACATAAATTACACATTGTTGAATTTTCATCTTCACTTAACCAAGTTTTACATAAAGGACATTCTACTATTTTATTATTTTTAGCATATTCTTTAAATGAGTTTATTGAATCGTTTATTATTTTTATTTTTTCTTGAAATTCATTACATGATATACCTTCATGCCAATAATCTTTACATTTTAAACAATATTTTTTATCACATTTTGGACATTTAAATTTTACAATTATATTATTTTCTGCTGGAATAAATTTATAATTACATTTAATGTTTAAACAATGAATATAATTTTCATTTTCTTCTTTTTTTACTTGATTTATGTTTTTATTTGGATATACTTTTTCTCTTAAAATTTCATTTTTTTCAATTAAATCTTCTCTTTTACTATTTTTTAAACTTGTAATTATAATATCAATTGGAATAATAACTTTATTACATAAAGGACAAATTATATCAGGAAATGGAATATTTTGTTCTATACAATTAATAATAAATTTTTCAAAGCATATATTATGAATAATACAACCACATTCTAAAAAATAATTTTTTTTATCTAAAATATTAAGTTTCCCTAAACATATATCACATTTTCCATGTTCATATTCTTCACCTTTTAAATCATTATTATCTTCTAAAATATTTTGATTAATATCTAAAACATTTTTCTCTTTTTTAATTTCAAAAGGAACATTTAATAATTTTTTAGGGAGATATTCAATAGATTTTGTTATTAAATTTTCATGATTTGAATTTAAATGAAATTGTTTAAAAGTTTGATATAATTCTTTTATTTTTTCTTCTTCTAAAGGTTTATCATTTAATTCTGAGAAAAAACCAATAAAATAACCAAAAATTAATGCATCAATTGGATCTTCAATAATATCTTTTCCAAAAATTGAATTATAAATTGCTTGTTTAATATTAATTGATTTTGAATTTAAAATATTCTTTTCTTCTTTTAATAATTGATTATTAGATAATTCCATTGAAATAATTTTTTCTATTAATGATTATAAATAAAAAAATGCCCAATAAATTATAATATATCACTCAAATATAATTTATTTTTAAGTAATTGTGAAATATAAACTTTAAAAAAATATAAATAAAAAAATTATTTAAACTTCCTTAATTCTGCAATTAATTTAACATTATCTTGGATTAATTTTTTATTTTGTTCATTTAATATTACATTATCTTCTGCCATTTTTTTAATAATTTCTTCTTTATTTTCAAGTAAATTTTGAATATTATTAATTTGAATTTCTTGAAGTTTATTTTGTGTTGAAAGTGAATCCACTTTTTTTAATAATCGTTTATTTTCAAATTCAGGATCTCCTTTTAATTTTTTATCTTGTTCTTTTACAGATAAATAATTAATTATTGAATTATAATTTGAAGATATATCTAACATATTAATATTTATATCATTGAATAATTTTGAAAATTTTTCAAAAAATTCTTTTGATTCATTTTCCAAATTTTTAATTCTTGTTATATTTTCTTCATTTAAATTTTGTAATGATTTATAATTATTTTTTGTTAATGATAATTCATTTTCTTTTTGTTTAAATTTTTGAATATTTTCTACTTCTCTTATTTTTATTTGCTCTAAATCTCTTTCTTTTTTTTCAGATTCACTTGTAATAATTTCATTTTCATTTGATAATAAATTCATTTGATAATTTAATTTATTAATATATTGCTTAATATAATTAAAACTATCTGTTAAAGTTTTATGTAAAATATTAATTGAATTTCCTTCATTTTCATAATTATTTTCAAATACAATTTGTAATTCTTTATTTATTTCTTTTCCTTCTAAAATAAAATTTACATTCATATTTATCCATTTAGATAAATTATCCAAATCTTTTAATAAATAAGAAATTTTATCATTACTTTTTAATTCATTCTTTTGTAATATTATATTTGCTTTATTTAATTTTTCATTTAAAGAATTTATTTGATTTTCATTTGAATAAGTAAATTCTGTGATTTTTTTATTTTCTTCATTTAATTCTTTATTAAATTTTGTTAAAGTCTCATTATCTTCTTTTAATTTACTATTATCATATTGTAAAATTTCACAAGCTGTTTTTAATTCTTGATTTGAATTAGTTAATATTGTATTATCATCTAATAATTTTTTATTTTCATTTTTATATTTATTTAATTCTTCATTTAAATTAGTTACTTCTTGAGAATATTCATTTATTATATTTACTAATTCTTTTGCTTTAGTTTGAAAAAGTTCTTTTTGTAAATTAATATCACTTATATAATCATTATTATTTTTATTTTCTTCTTTTTCATTTGATAATTTTATTTTTGTTTTTTGATAATTAGTTGACAAATCAAACATTACTGATTTTAATTGTTTATTACTATTAACTACTGTATTTAATTGATTATTTAATTGAACTATTTGATTTTCATATTCTGAAATTAAATTAAGAAGTTCTTTTATTTTTCTGTCTTTTGCTCTTAATGATGTTTCATATTCATTCTCTTTTTCTTTTAATATATTATTTTCTTCTAAAAGGTTTATTTCTTTTTCATTTTTATCATATTTTGATTTATCTATTTTTTCTTTTAATAATGATATTTCTTTTTGATAAGTTTGAATTTGATTAATTGAAATTTGTGACATTAAATAATTAATTTTTATATAATTCTCAAAATTAAAATTAAAATAAAAAAAAAATTAAACATTATCATTAATTAAAATAGTTAATGTATATATATATATAAATTACAAATAAAAATAAAATATCTCTTAATTTTATATGAAATCATTTAAGTTTAATGAATCATGCAAAACTTACAAAGAATTTTTAGAAAAAGTATCAGAAGAGCAAAATATAAAAAATACTTCTGAATATTTTTTTTATAGTGAAATAGATGACAAAAAATATGGAATTTTTAATGAGTCGACATTTAAGATATTTAAAGATGCAATAAAAGACAAAAATGAAGACATAAAAATAATTTATAGAAAGAAAAAAGAAATGATAAAAGAACATAACAATTCAGAAAAAAAAGATAATGAAAATTCATTTGATATTTCAAATTTAAAAAAAGATGATATAACAAATGAGATAGATGAGATAATTAATGAATATATTGATAAATATAAAGAATGTTTAGAAGAAATAAAAAAAAGAAAAGTTGATTTAACAAATTCAAGAATAGATGAATTAAAAAGAGTATCATATAATCCAGAAGTAAATGAGCTTTTTATTGATCAAATTACATATGAAAATGTTATTAAAAATTGTGGTCCACTTCCAATTCCAGAAGATAATATTTCTAAATATTTTAAACCTCAAAAAGAAGAAACTTGTGAATATTGTGGAACAAATAATATTAATCAATTATATGGTTGTGAGGAGTGTCAAATTAAAATATGTGAATATTGTTTTCAAGGCCTTAAAACTTATCAACATTATCATAAATTATGCTTATATAAAACTAATTAAATAAGAAAACTATTTTTGTTATAATTATTTTTCAAAATTTTTTTTTATTAAATGGTTAATTAAAAAATAAAATGTCTAAAAACAGCGCCTTTAATATTAAAGGGAACATTGATATATTAATTGATGATATTTTACAATATGAAGATGATATTAAATTATATCAAAATAATTGTGATTATAAAAATGCTTTAATTGATAAAACTAAAAATATTGAACATATTAGTTTAATAAATCAATTTATTCAAAATGAAAATAGGTTATATTATGAAAATAATTTAAAAATACAAAAAGAAATAAAAGAAATTAAAGAAAAGATTTTAAATTATAAAAATATTTCCCAAGATAATTCAAAAAAAGAAATAGAACAAAATTTAATTAAACAAAAATGTTATGAAAATACTTTGTTTATTTATAAAAATGAATTATCTTCAATTTATGAAAATTTAAAATTATTGAAAGAAGAAAAATTAACAACTGAAACAGAATTAGTAAATTTAATGTCAATGAGAGAAAACTTAGAAGAATCAATTCAAAATAATTCTAAATTTATTTTTAAAAATTTAATGATAAGTTATGATAATATTAATGGAAATAGTATTTCTTTAAATTCATCAATTTCTACTATGGATTATACAATTCAAATTGAAAAATTTGAATTAGAAAAATTTCCTTGTAATAAATTTAGTAATTATATTTTTGATATATTATTCAAATATATAATGTCAATAAATAGTACAAATAAAAATTCTATTCATCATTGTATAAATGAATGTTACGAAAAATTAAAAAGAAAAATTATTAGTCCAAGAGATTTTACTAAAAGTTGTTCAATTAATATTGTTAATTCAGAACCTAAATTTATTGATTTTTTAATTCAAAATAAATTTGAATTATTATTAAGATATATAGTTAAATATTTTTATTTAGAAAGAATAGTAAATGAAAGAATACATTTTGTGAATCAAGAATATAAAGATTCAAAAAAGTTTTGGAAAATTAAAGAAAATGATTCATTAGAAAGAATTAAATTAATTGAGAAAAACTTAAAAGATACATTAATTGAGTTTAGAAATATTGAATCTAAAATAAATTTACAAAAACAAAATAATAATTCAATAGAAGAATTAAAAGATTTATTAAAAGAAAAGGAAAAAGAAATGATTTTAATTTTACAAGAAAAAAATAATAATATTGAAAAATTTAGAAAACAAATTACTGAATTACAAAATAAAAATCAAATTCTTGATGTGAAATTAAACACTAAACAAAATAAAAATATTAACATTCAAGAAACACAAAATAAAATAGAAGAAAAATTTTCACAAATAAAAAAACAATTAAAAGAATCAGGAGATGAAAAAGAAAAGATAATAAATATTTATTTAAAAGAAATAAATGATTTTTTAGATAATGATAATAAAGAAAAAAATAAAAAATATAGTTCTAAAACCGAAAATATTACTCCAATTAAAAATAATGAATTAATATATAAATCACATTCAAAAACTTCAATTTTACCAAAAAATTTTGAAGATTCATTTACAAATAAAGAAAATGAATTAGATAAAGTAAATATATTTTCAACAATTCCTTATAATTCAAAAAATAATATAAAAAATAATTTATTATCACCTGAAAATAATACAATACATTTTAATACAATTAAACAAGAAAAATTATCAAATAAAGAATTAATTCAAAAAGTATCATATCTTTATATTCCATGTGATTGTTTTATTCAATTAGTTGATGAACATACTCAAATTGATTTTAATCCTTTAAAAGATTATGATAATAAATTAGAAAATTTAAATTTTAATAAATCAGTTATTCAATTAAATAAAAGTAATAAAACTTTAGATATAACACAAATACAAAAAGAACCTATTGAAATTAATATTAATCTTTTAGAAAAAACTGTTGTTATTGGTTGTATGAAAAAAGTTTTAAATGTTATTCAATTATATAAAACTGAATATCAAAATAATATTCAATTAATTTTATCTGATAAGAATTTATGTAAACAAATTCCTAATGATGATATTATCAAATGTATTTATAATAAATATTATTTATTTTCTATTATACTTTCAATTGGGAAAAAAATTAATTTGATTTTTTTAACATATAAAACTTTTAAAAATTGGTTAAATGGTATGGCTTTAATTATAAAAAATAAATATCAACTTTTATCTATTTATAAATAATTATACATTATCTTGTATTAATTTTTTATTTTTTTTATTTATTCTTTTTTTTCTTCATTATTAATAACTTCATTATTATTATTATTACCATTATTATCAGATAAATTCATTGCTTTTAATAATTCCATTCCTTCTTCTTTTATGTCATATTTTTCAAATATATATATAAAAATATCATTTATTTCTTTATCATTAAAACCAAAATTAAGTAAATTAAATCTATATGTTACTAATGCTGAATAAATAACATTAGTTTTTTCATTTTTTTTATTTATATTTATATTTTTTAATTCTTTATTTAATTTAAGACATAAATTAATTATCCATAAATTTTTATCCTTAAATATTTTATGTATTTTTATATCATCTTGTAATAAAACTCTAGGAGAATCTTTTTCATTTTTATAAAAAGTTTGAGATAAAATTATAATATATTCTATTATTTCAGGATTTTTTATTTTTAAATTTTCATTTAATATTAAATTAAAAAGTTCTTTTATACTCTCATATGCATTATTTGATAAATTAAAAAGTTTACTTCTTATTTTATTTAAATAAGCTAAAAAAAACATTATATATTGTTCATTATTATCATTTATAAAATACTCTTTTATTTTTTCCATATTATTTCCAAGTTTTCCTTCATAAGCTTGAATTATATATTCTTGAAAATCTTTATATTTTTTTCTAACATTTTCATCTTTATGTTCTAATAAAGGTGAATAAGATGGAAATTCTTGATGAATATAATTTTTAATTATTGGAATTATTTGATTACCTTCATTGAATTGTTTATTTATTTTATCATAATTAAAAAATGAAGTACTTATAGATGTAAATGCAATAAACTCTTCTTTATTTGGTTTATCCATATAATTTATATTGTTTTTTATAAAATCATTTAATTCTTTTTCTAAATTATTATTTTTTATAAAAGTAGATAATCCATTTAATGAATTTGAAATTGTGTCTTTTTCATTATTTTCTTTTTCTATTAATTTGTTTATTGAAGTAATAAATGTATTCATATATTTTTTTCTAATACTAATAAATTGATTAAATGATTCTTTTGATGAAGAAATAAATCTATCTATTGAAAAATTATAATCATTTATAGAGTTAATATAATTTTTCGTTGATTCATGAATTGAATTTTTTAAATCTTTTTTACTTAAAAAAAAAGAATTTAATTTTTCATTAAATTTTTTATCTGTTATTTTAAATTTTTTTGAATTTATAAGTAAATTAATTCTTTCTAATAATTCATTAATATATTTTACTCCTATTTGATTATATTGATTTTTATTTTGATCAATTAAAGCTTTTTTCTCTTTATATAAATTTTCTGCATTTAAATAATCATCTTTAATAGTTTCAAAATTTAACGTTTCTTTTAATAATAAATCACTTAAAGAAGAACATATTTCTTTTAATTCATTATGAAGATTTAAATGATGATTTAATTTTTTGGAAAATAAATCTTTAATTTTATTAATTATTAATGATAAAAAAGATTTTGAATTATTATCTATTTCAATAAATGAATAAATTCTATTTATTGATGTTAAATATTCACTTTCAATATTTTCATATTCAGTTAAAGCATAATATATATTTTTTAAAAGTAATATTTCATTATCTTCAGATAAAAAAAGATTTTTTACATTATAAATTTGTCCTAAATCTAATTCATTTATCATATTTTTAATTAATTTTTTAATTTAATTAATTATTTAATTTTTTATATAAAATATATTTAAATATGACATATTTATTAATTAATTAATTAATTAAATGTTAATCCAGTAATAATTTGTGCATGTTCATCTAAAGATATATTTTTCATTATTTTGTTAAATTTTGCTTTTATTTTTTCTAAATTGTTGATTAAATTTTTATTTTTTATAATATTTTTTGCTTTGCCAATTAATTCTAAAAGATTAATTGTATCTGAATGACATTGTGGTATAAATTTTTTATGATGAGATGATAATAATTTTTTAGTTGAAAAAGCACGATCACAACCTTTATGTTCACATTTAAATTTAAATATTTCTTTTTCTTTTAAATAATAAGAATATTTATTTAATAATTTTTTTCCTTTTTTAGTTTTAAATAATACCATATTTCCTTTTTTATTTTCTGATTTTATATTTTCTTGATTTTCATTTTTCAAATTATTTAAATCATCTTTTTCAATATTACTAATAAATGCTTTATCTTGATAAATATCATTTTCAGAAATTCTTTTTAATGAAATAAATTCATTTGTATCATGTTTAATTGGTTGTAATAAATTTAAAAGAAAACTTTCATTTGTTTTATGAATATCTGTATTGGCATATTTAAAAGACATAATAGTATTTTCATGACTATTTTCAAAAATATAAGGTTCATGATAATAAGTTAAATCTGTATAATTATTAGTATTAAAATTATTTAATGTATGAATATCATTATCTAAATTTCCTTTTAAAGGAGGAAAAATTGAATTAGATTGTTCTATTTTTGAATTTTCTTTATCAATTTCAGGAATATTTTTTTGTCTAAATATGGTGTTAACATTTTCTGAAGGCTTATTATTTAATGATGATAAAATCTTTAAATCTAATATTAATCTATTTTTTTTCATTTCAGCTGTATTCAAATTAGATTCTTTATCTTCATTATTTTGAGAATGCATAAAAAGTAATTATAATTTATTATTATAATCCAAGAAAAATTATTTATAAAATTGTAATTATAAAATATGATTAAAAATAAAATTAAAAAAATAAAAATATAAAAATTTAAAAAATATAATTTTACATTCACATTTTTTTTTGAAATTGAATTTGAGTTTTAAACATATTATCTTTAAGAATTATTTTCTTTCTTTTATTAATTTCCTTCAAACTTTCATTTATCAATTCAATATTTTTTCTTAAAGGATAAAATGCATTATATGTAGAATTATTTCTTTTCTTTGGAGTATAATTATGTGTAATAAGATAATTAGTATTTAAATCATTTACTTTATTATTAAAAATTAATTTATTTCCATTATCTTTAAAAGAATATTCAATTTTTTTTCCTTTTCTTGAAGTTATATTTAAATCATCATCCATATATCTAAGTTTAACATCCCCTCTTAAATGTTTATAAAAATCAATATTTGATGAAAATGGGATTTCTGCTTTTGGTAAAGGAAATTTTAATCTATGTATTTTTTTAGGTGAAATAGTTTTAAAAGTTTTTTTTTGATTATATAAAGTTAAATATTGTCCTGGGTCAATTATATCTTCTTCATCTTCAACTTTTCTAAAAGGAAAACTAAATTTATTATTTATAATTGGAAATTTATTATGTTCATATAATAAATTAGTAGTATAAACATCTTTTTGTAGTAAAAAACCACTTTGAATATTTTTATCTTTTTTCCAAATCATAATATAAAAAATAAAATAAATTTATAAAAAAATAATTTTTGAATTAATTACAAAATAACAAAATAAAGTATTCAAATACTAATATTTAATATCTATTATTTATTAAGAAAAATAATAATAATAGTAATATCATCAATATAATCACTAATTTTTTGAAATTTATCATTTGCAACAGATATTAAATTTTCAACAGCTCCTTTAACATTATTTTCTTGATAATATTTATTAACAATATCTCTTGCTTCTTCATTAGTAACAACTTCCCATAAACCATCAGAAGCTAAAATAATAAATTTATCATTATCTTCAATATTTAAATCAATTATTTCTGGTTCATTTATAACTCCAACTCTTTTAGCAGCAAAATCTCCTAATGATCTACTCATTGCTAATCCAGGATAAGGTTCTCCTTTAATATATACTCTATAAGGAATTAATTGTACAGATTTTTTAGTAATATTATCAATTTGATTATTAATTATTTTTTTTATTTCTCCTCCATTTTTTTTTATTCTTTCATTTTCTATTGTTCTATTTGGTTTATGATCAATTGATAAAGGAAATATTTTATTAGAATCTCTTATTAATATTGCTCTACTATCACCAACATTAGAACAAATTAAATGTTTTCCAATAATGAAAATTGAACATGAAGTTGTTCCACTAAAGTCTTTATCATATTCTGTATTTTCAATACTTTGATCAATTTGTTTATAAATAGTTTTTAATATTTTATAATTCATAAATGATATTCTATTATATACTGTTTCATTATTTATATATTTATTAAGTGATGATTTTTCAATATTTAAATTATTTTTTCCTTTTTTTATTCTTGGAATATAATATAAATCACTATGATTTGAAAAATAGTCTATAAATATATCTTTTGCTAATTTACTTATAAAATGACCATTTTGACCATGACCATCAAAAATTGATAAAATATTAAAGTCTTTTATTTCAAATATATTTTCTAATATTAAATAATTATCTTGATTTACACTTTTTGTACCCATTTTACTCATTGAAAATAAATTTTCAATATATTTTTTTTTTACTTTAATTGGTGATATAATATCTTTTTTGTTTAATGAATAATTTACTGTATTAGTTTTTTTTATTTTAGGAAAAAGTGGATCTTTTTTTTCAGGTGATTTAATTGGATTTTTTTGAGGAGAATTAATAATATCATTTGAATATAAATTATTATTATATTTTTTTTGTTCAAATGCTTTATTTAATTTAAATTTGGATATATCTTGTTCATTTGATTTTTTTTCATACAAATTCTCTTCACTTATTTTCGGTGAATTACTATAAAAATTACTATTATTTTTAATTTCATTTTCTATTTCTCTTCTATTTTTTTCAATAATTGCTATAAATTATTTTATAAAATATTACAAGATTTCAATTCAATAAGACTCCTTCTTCTATTACTATTTTTTTCATTATCATTTTTATTTAATAATATACTATTTTATTATATTGTTTAATATATACTTCGAATTTAACTTATTATATGAATTTTTCTCTGTTTGTTTATTATTCATTAAAGAATAATTTTAAAAGATAATATTAATTAATATATATTAATAAATTCATTTTTAAAAATTGTTAATTAAAAAAATTTAACCAAATTAACTTAATGGATCAAAAAATAATAAACACTTTTTACACAGGAGATATAAATCAATTTGGTTTTGGTGCATATAATTCAAAACCAAATTATTTAAAATTATTATCTAAATTCAATTATAATTCAACAAGAAATAATACAATTGATAATTATTTTCGAAAAAAAGAAACAATAAAACCTCTTCATACAGATTTTATTCCAAATCAATATAAATTACCACCAATTACAGAAAAAAATCCTTTAGTTGACTTTAGTAAAAGTAATGCTCAACCATTAAAACCAATATATCTTCAATCAATGAGAAATATAGATAATAATAGTACATTATTTTCAACAGAAAGAAATGTTCCTAATACTAATTTTTCTCCTCCTTTGGTTAAAATTCAAAATTTAGAAGATAAGTTACAAGAAATAGAATATAGAAATAAAATAAATTTAAAAAATTCATTAAGTAATTTAGAAAATAAATATATTGGTACAGGTAGATTTAAACAATTTTTAGATAATAATAAAGAAGAGATTGAAAGAATATATAAAGAAAATTATAATTACCAAAATAACATAACAGAAGATCCATACATTGTATATAATAATCAAAATCCTTTATTAGATAGAAGAAAAAAAGTAAAATCAGAAATTAACATATTAAAAAACAGTTATACAAATAATTTTTATAATAATGATGAAATAAGCATAAAAAAAAGGAAAAAAAAACATAAAAAAAGAAGAAAAAGACAATTATCAGAAGGAAACATAGATTATGATAATATATCAGAAGATTCAAAAAGTATTAATTCATCAACACCAAAATTTAAAAGAAGATCAATATATTCAACAACTTCAGCAGTATCAATAGATAAAAATTCATTAAGAAAAAGTAAAATTTCTTTAGATAAATTAAATGTTAAAAAAAGTACAGCTTCTTTATCAGTACCTAGAAAAAGTGTATTGACTGGACGAAAAAGTATTTTAATGGGAAGTCCACCTATAAAAAATTTAATTAATTTAGTTCCAACTTCACCAAATTCAAGAAAATCACAATTAAAAATAAGTCCAAATAAAAGAAATATTATATCATATGGTGCAGGAAAAATTTTAATTCCAAATGCTAATCCAATTACTCAAGAATTACAAAATCAAAATAATATTTTAAATAATATTATTAATGATATTTATTCTAGTGCAAAAGATTTGAAAAAAGATATTAAAGAGAAATTAGATGCTTGTGATATTAATCAAAGAAATGAATTTAATAATTTTCAAAATATTTTAAATGAAGGAGGAAATTATAAAATGGATTTAGCTATCCAGAGAATTATTAATAAAATGAAAATTGATATTAATGATGAACCTGATAGATTAAATGAATATGAAAAAAGATTTAAAAAATTAGTTGATAAGAAAGTTATGGAATATATTAAGTTTAGAGATAATGAAGAAATAATGAAAAAAATTGAAGAAGAAGAAGATGAAAGAAAAAGATTAGAAATTATTAAAAAAATTGAAGAAGAAAGAGTTGAGAAGTTTTTAAATGGAAATAATATGGTTATTGAAAATTTAACTCCTTTAATTTATAAAGCTGGGAAATTAATTAATTATGATGAAGATAAATTGACTCCTTCATCAAAACAAAATTCAAGTAGTTTTAATAATAAATATTTTTCAACTTCTAGTAGTAAATCTATAAGTTTGACAAATAGATTTTCAAGTCAATTAACACAAAAATTAAGAAGTAGATTTAATACTCAAAATATTAATACTAATTTAACAAATCCAAATCCACAACATAAAACAATTCCAAATCTTTATCAAACAATTTCTAATAATAATACTGATAACAATAATAATAATAATAATAATAATAATAATAATGTTAATAATAATAATGTTAACAATAATAATAATAATGTTAATAATAATAATAATAATATTAATAATAATCCTTCTGAAAGTAAAAAAATTAAAAGTAGTCATCATAGATCTTCTTCAATGCAAGTACCTTCAAATAAAATTGAAGATGAACAAGAATATGTATCATTAAAAACTCCAAGAACACATCAATCTGGAATTAATTATGATGATGATGAAAATAGTGAAATACTTCAAGTGAAAATAAAAAATATAAATAATAAATCTATAAAACAAAAAAAGAAGAAAAAAATAAAGAATTCAATAATTGAAGAAATAACAAATGAAGATTTATAAATATTTTTTCTATAAAATAAATAAATGAAAATATAAAATATATTTATTCATAAAAATTAAATTAATATATATACTAATACTCATTATTTAAATAAATTATTTTTTAATTATCTAAAAATGATTTTGTTTGAGAATTATCTCTTTTTAAAGGAATTGATTTTCTTTGTTGTTGTGTTAAATTATTAATTTTATTCATTAAAAAAGTTCTAATACAACGATTATTTTCTTTTTTAGAATTATTATTATTTTCACAATTAGTATTATTAGAATTAATATTAGAATAAATATTTATATAATTAACAAATGGAATTTTATCAATATCAGAAATAGTTTTATTCATTTCATTAATCATATTTTTTTTTTCTTGATTATTACTATTATATCTACTAATAGTCTTTTTCTTTTTTGGTAGAGTTTTATTAAAATTATCTTTCAAATTAAAAATAGAAGGACTTTTCGGAATATTTTTAATAGGAATTTTAGTTTTAATATTATTATTTTTATTCTTTGTAAATTGTCTTGTTGTACAACATCTTTTTGCACTAGAAATACATTTAATTTTTTTTGTTAAAGAAATTGGACTTGTATTTTTTTTTCTTGAAGAAATATAATAAGTTGATTTATCATTATCTTCATCAACACTATCATAATTACATATTGTTCTTTGAGTCATTGTTGCAAATGATGGTGAATGAATATTTGTTGTTAATAAACTATTTTCATTATTATTATTTGTTGTTGAATTAATTATTGATTCATTTTTTTTTGAACGACTTGAATTATTTGATTTTAATTTTTTAAAATTTGAATATATTGATTTAGGATTTCTTGCAGTTTTTAATGATGTTTGTCTTTCTTTTTTATCTTTTTTTTTACTATGTGAATTACATTGTGTTCTATATTGATTTAATTTATCTAATTCTAATTTTTGAATTCTTATTTTTTTTTCTAAAAGTGGAATTTTTAAATTACTTTTTTCATATAATTTAATTAAATTTGATAATTCTTCTATTTTTTTTTTATATGATTCAATATTAATATTTTCTTCATCAGGGATTTTTTGTTGAAGTAATTCAATAGTTTTTTCAAGTTGTTCAATTTTATAATATAATTCATCAATATGAATTTTTAACATATTTTCAATTTTTATATAATTTCTAATATCTGATTCATATCTCCTTAATAAATTTTCATAATTTGTTGGAGTAATATCAGAACCATATTCAGAAAATAATAATGAAGGATCTGTATTCATTAAACTTAATTTTTCAGTAACTTTTACATCTATTAATAATTCTATATGATTTTTAATATATGAAATTAATGTCAAAGGAGAAACTTTTTCTAAATATAATTTTTCTTTTTTTAAATAGGAATCATCTATTGATATTGTCTCAGATTGCTTTCTTATTTTCACATTTTGATATAAATCAATTATTGCTTCCTTGATTTCATCTAAATTATAATTTGAATTATTTTTCATATTTAAATTTAAATTTTTTTTAAATCAAAATATATAAATAAATTAAATTAAAATTTCAAAAACATAAATTTCAAATTTTATATTATAAATTATAATTAATTAATTAAAATATATAAAAAAATAACGTTACTAAAAATGATAAAAAATTAAAAAAAAAAATGAGCAAAAATATTCTTAATCCAGATATCATAATAAAAGATGATCCATATTGGAAAGAAAAATTAGCAGATTATTGTTATAACAAAGAAGTAAAAGACATTCCAAAAGAATATTATCCCCAAAAAATAACACATAAAATGGTAATAGATAATAACAATATATTTAATCCAGTAACTCAAAAATATTCAAATAATGAATTAGACAAAGCAATAAGAATAAAAGAGAAAAAAAATATGATAAATAAAATAGCAACAGATTATGATAATCAATTAAGAAATGAACAAACATATAATATAATAAATTTAACTGATAGATTATCAGCATTAAATTATCATGAAGCTTTACCAGAAGGACCTCATCCTTTAAATAAAGAAGTTTCAAAAGCTCCTTATAATATTATTTCTAATTTACCTTTAAATGTTCATCATTATAATAAACCTGAATTAAGACCAAATGTAAGTGATGATGATATTAGAAATAAAAATAAAGTTAATAAAAATAATTATAGAGATTATAATATTATTAATAATAGATATTTTGCTTATGATAAAGAAAAAAGTGAAACTGAAAAAGAAATTGAGAAATTAACTGCTGCTAAAAACTTTTTAGAAAAACAAAAATATGATATTATAAGAGGGAAATTTTATGAAAAAGAAAAAGAAGAAGAATTTGAAAAACAATTAAAAATAAAACAAGATAATTGGTTAAAAATTCATAATAAAAGTGGAAATGAAATTTTAAGAAATCCAATAAATAATTTAGTATATAATGAATCAGAACAAAAAAGATTAGATGATTATGAAAATAATAGAAGACAAAGATATAAATTAAAAGATGAAATTGAAGATTATTATAGAAATTTAGATTATAATAAAGAAATGAATGATTTAAAAAGTAAAGATAATAAAATATCATATTATAAATTTAAAACAACTGATGAAAGAGGATATGACATAATAAATTTAAAAAATACTTACTCACAATATAAAGATAATACAACAAGAAATATTAGACAATTAAAATCAGATTGGGAATTATTAAAAGAAGGTTCAGGTCAAAATGAAACTTTTTCAAAAAAAAATATTTTTAAAGAACCATATGATAAAAGTGATATAGAAGTAGATCAACATAATTATTTAAAACAAAGAAAAATAAATTTAAGTAAATTACCTATAATTACAGAAGATCAAAATTTCAATTTAGAAGGTAGAAAAACTTATAAAAGTAAAATTTTACAAACAAATAATAGTGATGCAAATGTTAATAAAAATTATAAAAATAATTTAATTGATGTTGGTCATAGTTGTATTATTCCTAATCATTCGTTTAAGTATGATAAAAATACTTGGTTTCAAGGAACTAAAGGAAGATATTATCCTACTGAAAATAATAATAATTATATGAGAATTTATGATAATAAACAAATTTTAGAAAAAAGAGGAGCAAATCCTTTAATTGTATCTAGTCAGTTTTAATTATTTTTATATTTTGATAAAAATTTCTATTAAATTTATTTTTTAATTTTTTTTTTTATTTTTTGAAGACTTTTTATATATTTAATCATATATGATTGAAACAATAATTTTAACATTAAATCTATTCATATATCTTTTAAATTTTGTTTTTACTATTCTCTTTATTTATATTTTAGTTATTGATATTACACCTTTTAAAATTTTAAATCAAATGTTTAATAATTGGGAATTAAGTCCTATAACTGATTTCTATATAAATAATAATAATTTTAATAATTCATGTAAAGTTGATTATGAACAAGCTTTTATATATGAATTTCCAGGATTGAATAATGGATGTGATTGTACAAATTCAAATTTAGATAATTTAAATAATAACACAATTTTTGGAAGAAATTGTTATGAAAAAGAAATAAAAGATAAATGTGAGAATATTAATTCAATAAATGAATATAATTTTACTGATTTTAATAATTTATCAATTTGTATTAAAAGAAATAGTTTATTTAAATATCAATTAATAAGAAAAGAAAAAGAATGTAAAGAATATTATAAATCATGTGGTATTGTTGATTCATTAGGAAATCATTATTGTATTTTTAATGAAAGTGAATGTGAGTATAATTTTACAAATTATGAAAATGATAATAATAATTTCACAAATGTTTTTCAAAGTTTTATAGAATTTAAATTATCTCAAGGACAATTATGTTTAGATAATTCAAAATTTATTTCTTATTCAGATTTACCTTTAACAAATACAATAAATATAATAAATTCAACAAAATGTGAAAATTTTTATTCAAATTATTCAACAGATAATAGATATCAAGAAATATTAACATTAAATACAAAAAATTTATTAGAAAAAGAAATTAAAAATTTAAATTCAACAAATAATTATTTTGAAGATTTTCTTAAAAATAACATTACTTTATATGGTAGAAAATATATTGCATGGGAAGATAAATGTTATTCATTTTTAGATGATATATCACCATTAAAAGAACTGATAATTACTAGAAATTATGATTTTGTTTTATTATTTTTATCTTCAATTTTTAGTCTTTTTTTTTTTATAAGTTGTGGAATTATAATGATAGAATGTTCAACTCAAAAAACTGAAACAGGATTATCAGTTATTTTTGTTCATAGTATAGTATTAGCTGATATATTATATTATAGTGGAAAATATTATGATATTTATGTTAAAATAAATCCTATAATTGATCAAATTATTGAATCACAATGCTCAGATTTATATTCAATTTTAGCATTTTTTGCAATGAAAAAATCTTTATTACAATTTATTAAAAGTTTTTTTGAAATTATTATGATTATTATTGCTATATTAGTTCTAGAAATTTGTGCATATGTTGTTTTCGTATATGATATTATAAAAGACCATTTAACATTTTATTATTTCAATGGTCAATCAGTTTTTGATGTAGAATTTAATTTTTTAAATTAAAAAAAAAAATAAAAAATTAAATAATTCAAAAAAACACAAATAAAGAAAATAAAACTCAAACTTCAACCAAAAAAAAAAAAAAAAAAAAAAAAAAAAAAAAAAAAAAAAAAAAAAAAAAAAAGCCAAATTAAAAAAAAAAAATATTAATTAATTATAAAAAAAAAAAAAAAATAAAAAAAATTTTAAACAAACAATCAAAAAAGCTTATTCATCCTTAT
>JAEEGK010007024.1_pt1 | contig 26940 bp, 27 predicted proteins | sample 8958771 | NCBI WGS metagenome assembly JAEEGK01 (sample SAMN16246547, study PRJNA631951) | gut metagenome | biome: gut microbiome; feature: rumen; material: SC-attached | host: Bos | place: Iran: Karaj | collected 2018-10 | reverse complement strand
CTGGATTTATAGGATCAAGTGGTAAAGGAGCTAAACCTACACCATTACAACCATATGAAGTAGAAAATATCTTACATAATATGGGTATTGCTAAGAATGCAAGCAATGAAGAACTTAAAGAGAACGATAAAGTTAAGATTATTGATGGACCATTTGTTGGTATGAGTGGTACTATTGAGTCTATTGATACTGAAAATAACATTGCTAACGTGCTTGTTGATCTATTTGGTCAAGAAACTTCTGTTGAAGTAGAATTAGGACAAATAGATAAGGAGTAAGATATGAATAGGGGTTTGGTTAATTTAGTAGAGTTGAGAAAACGCTTTGCTAATGGTGAATATGATTTCATTGGAAATACAGCTTATTGCTTTCATATAGGTGATAAAATAGTTAAAGTATATGGAACTAAGAAAGATAAATATGAATTTGTTTGTATTGATCCTAAAAAAGTATGTGATTTTTCAATGTATAAAGCAGATACTATTGTATTTCCAGAAGAATATATAAAAGAAAAAGGATTACCAGCAGGTGAGGTATCTAATTACGTTAATAGTAAGAAGATAACAGAATCATTTAATGATGATGCATCACTTCTAGGTATGATTGATGGATATACTCCGTTAGTAAAAGACATTTTATCTTTTCCAGAAATAAGAATGAATGATTTAGGTAGTGAAAATATTTTGTACTCTAATGAATTAAGATATCATATAATTGATTCAACACCATGGGAAAAAGAATTAAATGCAACAGATTTTAATCTATTTTACCTAAATATGAGTCTTGTTAGTACATTACTAGAAAATCTAGAAATGCCAGTAAAATATAGTAAATTATTTAATAAAATAGATAGTAAATTCTATAATAATATTGGTAAATTTGGTACACCAGGAAAAGATTTACAAAAATATTTAAAATTAATTGTTTATCGACAATATGATTATATAGGTTTTATTTCTTCTTTAATGGAAATGTATCAAAGATATACTAAAGAAGATGCTAATAAATTAAAAGAAATAAAAGAATTTGTAAAAGTATTAAAAAAAGGTTGATTTTAACCTAATTTAATGGTATTATTTAATACGCTATATTTAATTAAAATATAGATTTAGTGGGAGAAAAATGATAAGTGATTCGGTTGACCACTCGCGAAAAGCGAAAAAAAATAAATAGGAGGTGTTTTTCGTGGCAAAGGAAGTAGTAAAAAAGATTAAGTTAGCTATCGAAGCAGGAAAAGCTAATCCCGCTCCACCAGTTGGAACAGTATTAGGACCTGCAGGTATTAACTTACAAGAATTCTGTACAAAATATAATGAAGCAACAAGAGATAAGATGGGTGATGTTTTACCAGTTGAAATTTCTATTTACGAAGATAGAACATTTGACTTTATTATTAAAACTCCACCTACTGCATTCTTAATTAAGAAGTTTGCTAAGATTAATAAAGGTTCTGCTAAAGGTAAGAATGAACCAGTTGGAACTTTAACTGAGGCACAAGTTCGTGAGATTGCAGAAATTAAATTACCAGACTTAAATGCATACGATGTAGAAAGTGCAATGAAACAAGTTATTGGTACTGCCAAGAATATGGGCGTAGAAATAAAAGGATAATTTTTACATATAGTTAATCTATGTGGAAGGAAAAAACACTTATCAAAAAGATTTCCATTATGACCACAAGGAGGTAAAGATGAGAAACAGAGGAAAGAAGTATAACGAAGCTGTTGCTAAGTTAGAAAAGGGTAAACTTTATACTAAAGAAGAAGCTTGTAAATTAGTTAAAGAAACTTCTAATAGTAAGTTTGATGGTACAGTTGAAATAGCAATGCATTTAAATGTAGATACTAAGAAAGCTGATCAACAATTACGTGGAGCTATTCTTTTACCTAATGGAACAGGTAAAGACAAAAAAGTATTAGTTATTGCTAAAGGTGATCAAGCTAAAGCTGCTAAAGCTGCTGGTGCAGATTTTGTTGGTGATGTTGATATGCTTGAAAAGATTGAAAATGAAAACTGGTTTGGTTTTGATACATTAATCGCTACACCTGAAACAATGCCACTTCTTGGTAAATTAGGACGTGTTTTAGGACCAAAAGGACTTATGCCTAACCCTAAGACAGGAACAGTTACTAATGATGTAGCTAAAGCAATTAGCGATGTAAAAGCAGGACGTGTTGAATATCGTACTGATACATTTGGTAATATTCATAGTATTATTGGTAAAGTTAGTTTTACTGAAGAAAAATTACTTGAAAACTTAGATGCTTTCGTAAGTACAATTCTAAAACAAAAACCAGCTACTGTTAAAGGAGATTTTGTTAAAAATATCTCAATTTCTAGTACAATGGGACCTGGTATTAAAATTAGTCTAAATTCATTTGACAAATAATAAAAATATGATATAATAATTTCTGTTTGTTGTGCCATAGACAGTAGGTAATTAGTAAATCCTACCGAGGACTATAAAGAAACTTGTTTTTTGTAAGTCCTAATTCTATGTTAGGACTTTTATTATGGTACTTTAAATAGAAATATAAAGGAGGCAAAATGGCAAATGCTACAATTTTAGCTAAGAAGCAAGAAGTAATCGATGAAATTAAATCAAAGATTAATGATTCTAAAGGAATAGTATTATTTGATTATCGTGGATTAACTGATGCTGAAGCTAAAGAATTAAGAAGAAGTTTAAGAAATTCTGGTTCTGATTATAAAGTATATAAAAACACTTTAATGGCTAGAGCACTTAATGACTTAAACATTGATTTAGCTGATAATCTACAAGGACCATCTGCACTTGCTTATTCTGAAGATCAAATAGCTCCTATTAAAGTATTAACAGACTTTGCTAAAAAGCATCCAGCTGTAATACTTAAAGTAGGAATTGTTGATAAAGAAGTTACAGATAAGAGTAAGTTAGCTAGTCTAGCAACTATACCATCAAGAGAAGGATTACTTACAATGCTTGCTGGTGGTATGATAGGTATTGTTAAAGATTTATCAATCTGCTTAGATTTATATTCTAAGGAAAAAGAATAAAAGAAGGGAAAAAAATAATTAATTAGGAGGAAAAAATAATGGCAAAATTAACAAGAGACGAATTTATTAGTGCATTAAAAGAAATGAATTTATTAGAAATCAAAGAATTAGTAGATGCAATGAAGGAAGAATTTGGAGTAGATCCAAGTAGTGTAGCAGTAGCTGCACCAGTTGCTGGAGCTGGAGAAGCTGCTAGCGACGGACCAAGTGTTGTTACAGTTAACCTAGTTAACGCTGGAGCTGCTAAAGTTAATGTTATCAAAGTAATTAAAGAAATTACTGGATTAGGATTAAAAGAATCTAAAGATATCGCTGATAACGGTGGAGCAGTTAAGGAAAACATTTCTGTTGATGAAGCTAATGAAATTAAAGCTAAATTAGAAGAAGCTGGCGCTGAAGTAGAAGTTAAATAATGAAAATTGACATAGAAATATGTCTTTTTTTTATTTTGTTAAAAACAAAGAGTTATAATAATGCTGAGGTGAGATATATGAAGTTAACTTATTGGGGTAAATTTGTTAAAGATAGTGATTCATTTGCGGAATATGAATTAGAAGGTGGATGTTCTAAATTAATTATTACACTAATAAATGTCTTAAATGTACTTAAGGGAGAAGTTTGCGAATTTTCTAGATGGACTAGATGGAGAAAAGTAGCTTATATAAAAGCATTGAATGAATATTTAAATTATAATGTTGAAAATTTTGATGATTTTATTCTTACTAATAAATTGGTAGATATTGGTTGTGGTAGTATTAAAATGCCAGTAAATATTCTTAAATCATTAGATAATAATTGTGAACATAATATGGTTGTTGTTGGTGAACCTGGAGAAATACATTATTTATTAAAAGAAAATAAGACATTGGCTGATTGTATGAATAATAATCAAGGTTTAGTATCATTTAGTATGAAGTCTACTGGAGAATTAATGTTTATGAAAAATTACATTAACGAAAGAGATTTTATTAGAGAAGAGTATCATCCAGATGGTGGATTAACAGCAGAATTATATGAATTAAGATGGTTAGTAGAAAATAATCGCGGTGCTAATAAAAATGTTTGTGCACATTCTGCATTTGATGATCCAGAATGCCTTAATAGATATTATTTATGTGAAAAAATTCATGTTTATAAGAATGATGATGGTACATATGAAATAGATACAAGAGATGTTGATGGAAGACCAGTATCATGTGAAACAAGAGATGGTGATTCTCTTTATTCTGTATATTATCAATATATGGTTGAAAAAGGGTACTTTAAAGATAAAGAAAAAGATAAAGTTAAAAAGAAATAGACATAGAAATATGTCTTTTTTTATAAATTGATTTTTAATTGAAATATATGTATAATTAAGGTAGAGGATAAGATATATGAAAAAGTATTTTATATATTATTTAATGTTTATAGTATCAATTGTTGCAGTAGTAGGAGCAAGTTACGCTTTTTTTAATTTTACAAGAACTGGAGAAGTAAATTTATTAAGTACAGGAACAATCAGTTTTACAAGTAATTATGAAGGGGTAGAGCTGGGGAATGTATTTCCTATTAGCATAGATGATGTTGATACAGATGATGTTAATGTAGCAACTATTGAATTAAGTATAAATGGATATACTGATTATGAAAAAGGATTGTATTATAAAGTAACTGCACAAGATGTCCATAGTACAATACATAGTACATACGAAAATTGGGATTATACAATATTAAATATAGTACCTTCATCCACTGGTTTAGATAATGTAATGTTAAAAGAATATACTTGGGCCGCTGATATTGAAGATGATTCTGTATTAGCATATGGTAAAATAGAACCAAATACTCAAGTAAATGGCAAAATAACATTTAAAGTATTTCTATGCACAGAATATTTAGCCATTAGTGATACAATTAACTATGACGAAAACACACAGGAATTTGTGCCAACTGATGAATATGGAACAACCGAAGAATGGATTGAAGGACCAGAAGGTTGGAGAGTATATATGACCACTGAAGAGTGGAATAATCTTGCTACAAATCCCCTTAGTTTTAAAATAAAAGTTGAAACTATAGATAGCAAAGCATATATGAATAAATTCCCAGAAGTAATAACTAATCGTAAAAGTAGTATACATGAAATATATTTTGAAAAAATGAGTGATGATGAAATTAATACAAGATATAACGCTGCTACATATAAGGCTGATGCATCAATGTTAAAAGATGGTAGTGTTAAAGCATGGATAGAAGGAGATAAAGTATATGTAGCTAGCTCAGATACAATATATTTATATGATGGGTTAGCATTTTATGGTTTCTTTGCAAATAATACATCCCATTCACCATATATTACTAAAATTGAGTTTAATAATGTGAATACATCTGAAATGACGAGTATGAATCGTATGTTTTTGGGTATGCAAGAAATAACTTCCTTAGATTTAAGTATGTTTGATACAACAAACGTAATAAATATGGAGGGTATGTTTGCTCATTGTTATAAATTAGCTGAAATAGATTTAAGCAGTTTCAACACTAGTAAAGTAGAAAAATTTGGAATAATGTTTTTACGTTGTCAAAGTCTTTTGTCTTTGGATTTAAGTCATATGGATACAAGTAATGTCAAAAAAATGACATCATTGTTTGGAGGTTGTACAAAAATAACCACAGTATATGTCTCTGAGTTGTGGAGTACCTCTTCACTTTTGGATCCTACGGAAGACGTTTTTGGAGTTAGTTATGCTGGATACGCAACTAAAATTGTTGGTGGAGAGGGGACAACATATTCATCAAGTCATGTTGATAGTGAATATGCTCGAATTGATGATCCAGCTAATGGAAGACCAGGATATTTTACATATAAGGCACATAGTTAATACCATGTGTTTTTATTTTAATTGAAAAAAATAAATGAATATTCTATAATTAGAATAGGAGGCTTTATGGCTAAACTATATATAACTAAAGAAGATAAGGATGAATTTAAAAGTACTGTTAATGGAACTAAAAAAGCTATTTGGATGATAGCTGGTATGGTTATTGATTTTCTAGCTACTTTAGGTATTAGTATATTAAGTATATTCTCTGATAAATTACCTAATATGTTGATTTATTATGTAATATTATTTGTTTTACTAGTAGTTATTGTTCTTGGTGGGGAATTAATAGGTGTTTATTATGGTGCATTAGAGCAATATGTATTTCATAAACAAGAAAGAGAAATGAATAATAATGAACAAGAGAAAAATATTTAAAACAATTATATTTGTTGTATTAATTGGATGTTTAACTACTTTATTTATCAATTTATATATGATATTTAGTACTAAAAATCAAATTACTGATATTGATAATCTAGATGATTATTATGATGCAATTATTGTATTAGGGTGTCGTGTAGATGGTGATAGTCCTAGTTTAATGTTATCAAGAAGATTAGATAAAGGTATAGAAGTTTATGATAAATTAAAGAGTAAGATAATATTATCTGGTGATCATGATGAAAAAGATTATGATGAAGTTAATGTAATGAGAAATTATATGTTAAGTTCTTCTGTTCCATCAGTGGATATCTTTTTAGATCATGCTGGTATTAATACTTATGATAGTATTTATCGTGCTAAATATATTTTTGGAGCTGAAAAGATAGTAATAGTTACACAAAAATATCATATGTATAGAGCTTTATATCTTGCTAATAAACTAGATTTAGAAGCAGTAGGAATAGTAGCTGATGATATACCACAAAAAGGTATTATGCTAAAAAACGAGATTAGAGAAGTTTTATCTCGTGATAAAAACTTTTTTAAAGGATTAATTAAACCAGAAAGTAAATATATGGGAGAAATAATTCCTCTTAATCAAGATGGAATAGTTACAGAAGGCTAGAAATAGTCTTTTTTTTGTATTGTTCTTGAATTTTAGAAATTGTTATTATACAATTATATTAGAGTAGGAGACTAGATATGAATAAGAAGTATATTTATTTTAGTGTAATTATCGCATTATTAGTAGTAGGTGTTGCTATTGGTGTAACATACGCTTTCTTTAATTACACAAAGACAGGTGGTGCTAATACAGTAAGCACAGGAAGATTAAATTTTAATGCAGAACAAGGTGATGAAGTAACATTAAGTGACTTGTTCCCAATATCTGCAACAGGTACAATAACTCCAGAAACACCAGGAGTAGGTAGTGTAGTAGTTCATGTTACTGGTGATACTGATTATGGTGAAGGTATTGAATATCTTGTAACAGCTGTTAATGTAACAGGATCAAATGGTACTAACTTACCAATAAGTATCAATATTAGTTATGAAGCTAATGGGCAAGGTAAAACAATAGGTGAAGAAGATGATGATTATTTTTATCATCGTGGTGGTGATGAATCATTATATAAAGTATTAACAACTGATACTATTAGTGAAGGACAAGAGTTAGTAGTAGGTTATATTGCTCCAGGACATACTGGAATTGATGGAAATATCGTTGTAATGGCTTATTTAGATGCAAGTAATATAGCTATTACTGATACTTATCCAGAAGAATCTACAGATACAAATAATGATGGTTATATTGATGGAACAGAAGCTGGTTGGGTAGATAGTAGATCAGTATTTACTACTGAAGAATGGAATGAACTATCATCAAGTGGTGTTAGTTTCCAAATTAAAGTAGAAGCTCAAGAAGGAACATGGGTACCAAGTAATTAATGACTAATATTAGTCATTTTTTTACACTATGGAGTATTTTTTTATAATTTATTAAAAAAACAAGTCAATAAAATGATATAATGAAATTGGGTGATTTTATGGAAGATGAAAGACATATTGGTAATTTAAGTTATGAAGATTTTAATAAAGCATATAAAAGTGATTTATTAAATGATTCTTCTATATCATATCTAGTAAGACAAATGATATCAAATGATTGTTTTCAACTTGAACATAATTTTTATTGGGTTAAATCTGCAATTGATGTAGTTAGATATTTAGATGAATATTTAAATTATAATATTCCAGATACAGATTTTTATGAATTAAAGTCTAAATTCTATTTAAATGGTGAAAAATACAATACTAGTGATGATTTTAAAGGGACTTATTCATATTATTATTACAATACTCCACAAATTAAAGTGTGTTCATTTGAATCAGTATATGGAAATACTCCATATAATATGTATACCGATGGATTTCCTGGAGAGTTTCATTATGTATTAAAAGAACCAGTTAAGTGTAAAGATCTAGTTGATAATGATATTGGTGTTTTATCAATCCATGCAAATCCATGTAGTGGTACGTATCGTGAAACATTGAAAATAGAAAAAGATTATTCAAGAGATGGATTGTTTATAGAAGAAGATTACACGATGGGTCCAAGAGAAAATGTAATTACAGCTAAAGTTTATGACTTAAAAGCTTCTTTAGAAAGAGAACGAATAAATCCTTTTGATGGTTCAAAAGCTGAAGATACTGTTATTGCTCCACTTTCAATGGGAAGAAAAAGAGAAGGATTACTTGATTCTAAAAAGCCTTGGTTTTTAAGAGATGATGATTTGTTATTCCAAATAGAAGTAAGAAAGCCTTTAAAAGAAGAATCTGATTCACATAAATTTAGAATAGACTATAGAATTGCAAATGATCCAGAACAAGTTCCTTTTGGAGTTCATACTGAAGAAATAGAAGGTGAATCTATTTATAGTGCATACTATAAATATATGGTAGAAAAGGGATTTTTTAAGGAAAATCCACTTGAATATGAAGATAATGGTAAAAGATTTTAAAAAGAATAGCTATAAGCTATTTTTTTTGTGATATAATAATAGCGATTTGGAGTGATACTATGGATAAAATAATAATTAAAGGTGCTAGAGAGAATAATTTAAAGAATATTGATCTAGAATTACCAAAAAACAAATTAATTGTTATGACTGGTCTATCTGGTAGTGGTAAAAGTAGTTTAGCTTTTGATACTATCTATGCAGAAGGTGAAAGAAGATATATTGAAAGTTTATCAGCTTATGCAAGACAGTTTCTAGGTGGAAGTGAAAAACCAGATGTTGATAGTATTGAAGGATTAAGTCCTAGTATTAGTATTGATCAAAAATCTATTAATAATAATCCACGTAGTACAGTAGGTACAGTAACTGAGATATATGATTATTTAAGATTATTATTTGCAAGAATTGGTGTTCCTTATTGTCCATTTCATCATCGTCCAATAACAAGTCAAACAGTCGAGGAAATAGTTAATAAATTACTAGAATATCCAGTTGGTACTAAAATGATTATTATGTCTCCGATTGTTCATGGTGAAAAAGGAACTCATAAAGATTTACTTGAATCTCTTCGTAAAGAAGGTTTTATAAGAGTTCGTATTAATGGAGAAACATATGATTTATCTGAAGATATTAGCTTAGAGAAGAATCTTAAAGATAAAATAGATATTATTGTAGATAGAATAGTTATTAAAGAAGATATTAGAAGTAGGTTATTTGAATCTATTGAACTTGCTACTAATAAAGCGGATGGTAAAGTAGTAGTAGATATAGTTGGTGAAGGAGAAGTATTATTTTCAACTAAATATGCGTGTCCAGAATGTAATTATAGTCTACCAGAATTAGAACCAAGATTATTTAGTTTTAATAGTCCTTATGGAGCTTGTAGTGAATGTAAAGGTCTTGGTACAAAACTTAAGATAGATCCTGATTTATTAATTCCTAATAAAGATAAGAGTTTAAATGAAAATTGTATAGTTACTTTATCTGAAGATAAAGAATCAGTTGATTTTCGAAAACTAGAAATAGTTTGTAAGAAATATAAAATTGATATGAATAAACCATTTAATAAACTTAGTGAAGAAAAACAAAATATCGTTTTATATGGTTCACCAGACTTAATTGATTTTAAAATAACTACTAAAAGTGGTAATACTATGAAAAACACTACTTTCTATGAAGGTGTTATCAATAATCTTGAAAGAAGATATATGGAAACATCTAGTGAATGGATTCGTGATTGGTTAAATAATTATATGATTGAATTAGAGTGTCCTAAGTGTCATGGAGCAAGACTAGATGATAGTGTACTTAATATTTTTATTGATAAAAAGAATATATTTGACATAACTTGTATGTCTATTAAAGAGTTATTAGTTTGGTTTAGTGAACTAAAGTTAACAAAAAAAGAAGAAGATATTGCAGGTTTACTAATTAGTGAAATAAAGAATAGATTAAATTTCTTAAATAATGTTGGTCTTGATTATTTAACTCTTGCTCGTAGTGCAGGAACACTATCTGGTGGAGAAAGTCAAAGAATAAGATTAGCTACTCAAATAGGATCAAGACTTACTGGTGTACTTTATGTACTTGACGAACCAAGTATAGGATTACATCAAAAAGATAATGAGAAATTAATTAAATCTCTTCAAGAAATGAGAGATCTAGGTAATACCTTAATTGTTGTTGAACATGATATGGAAACAATGATGGCTGCTGATTATTTAGTTGATATTGGTCCAGGAGCAGGAGATGATGGTGGTTGTGTAGTAGCTGCTGGAACTCCTAAAGAAGTAATGGCTAATCCTAATAGTTTAACTGGTAAATATCTTTCTGGTAAATTAAAAATAGATGTTCCAAAGAAAAGAAGAAAAGGTAATAAAGAATATCTTGAAGTTATTGGTGCAAGAGCTAATAATTTAAAGAATATCAACGTAAAATTCCCACTTAATACTTTAACTTGTGTAACTGGTGTATCTGGTAGTGGTAAAAGTAGTTTAGTTAATGAAATATTAATGAAAGCTATTAGTAATAAATTATATAAAGCTAAAGAAAAACCAATGGATCATGATAAGATTAATGGTATTGAAAATATCGATAAACTAGTATTTATTAGTCAAAATCCAATTGGTAGAACACCAAGAAGTAATCCAGCTACATATACTGGTGTATTTGATGATATAAGAGATTTATTTGCTAGTACAAAAGAAGCTAAAATGTTAGGATATGGTAAGAATAGATTCTCATTTAATGTTAAAGGTGGACGATGTGAAGCTTGTTGGGGAGATGGTGTTAAAAGAATAGAAATGCACTTCTTACCTGATGTTTATGTTCCTTGTGAAGTATGTCATGGAAGTCGTTATAATAGTGAAACATTAGCTATTACTTATAAAGGAAAGAATATTGCTGATGTACTTGAAATGCGAGTAAGTGAAGCTCTTAAATTCTTTGAAAACATTCCTAAAATCAAACATAAATTACAAACTATGGAAGATGTTGGACTTGGTTATGTTAAACTAGGCCAAAGTGCACCAACATTATCTGGTGGTGAAGCAGGTCGAGTAAAACTTGCTAAAGAATTACAAAAGAAACCAACAGGAAAAAGCTTATTTATTCTTGATGAACCTACTACAGGTCTTCATACTGATGATATTAAGAAACTTCTTGTTATATTAGAAAGAATTGTTGATAATGGTGATACAGTTATTGTTATTGAACATAATCTAGATGTTATTAAAGTAGCTGATTATATTATTGATTTAGGTCCTGATGGTGGTTCTGGTGGAGGTACTATAGTAGCAAGTGGTACTCCAGAAGAAGTAAGTAAAGTAAAAAATAGTTATACTGGTGAATTCTTAAAAAAAGTATTATAATTTAAGTAAGGAGATTATATGGAAAAAAGTAAAGTTTATTTTACAAAAGATATTACCAAAGAAAATCTAGTTAAATTATACAAATTATTAGGAAAAGAATTAAAAGGGAATGTAGCAGTTAAAGTACATTCTGGTGAAGAAGGTAATCAAAACTATTTAAGACCAGAATTTATGGAAGATATCATTAATTATGTTAATGGTACAGTAGTAGAATGTAATACTGCTTATGGTGGAGAAAGAAACACTACAAAAAAACATTTAAAAACTATTGAAAAACACGGTTGGAGAATGTATAAGTTTGATTTAATGGATGAAGAAGATAATGATCTTGTTTTACCAGTTAGAAATGGTGTTCATCTTAAAGAGAACTATGTTGGTAATCATATGAAAAATTATGATTCAATGTTAGTATTATCTCACTTTAAAGGTCATCCTATGGGAGGATTTGGTGGTGCGTTAAAACAACTTTCTATTGGTTGTGCATCAAGTCGTGGAAAAGCTTGGATACATTCCGCAGGTACTAATGATAATCAATATACAGTATGGAATAAATTACCTAAACAAGATGATTTTTTGGAAAGTATGGCAGAATCAGCTAGTTCAGTAGTAGATTTCTTTCATGGAAACATGGTATTTATTAATGTAATGGCTAATATGAGTGTTGATTGTGATTGTTGTTCAATTGCAGAAGATCCTTGTTTAGCTGATATGGGTATTATGATCTCACTTGATCCAGTAGCTATCGATAAAGCTTGTGTTGATATGGTTAATAATTCTAATGATCCAGGTCGTGAACATTTTATGGAAAGAGTTAATTCAAGACATGGTGTTCATACTATAGAAAAAGCTTATGAATTAGGTGTTGGAAATATTAATTATGAATTAATAGAAATATAAAGACTACTTTAAGTAGTTTTTTTATTTTTTTATTTACTTTTTCTAAGTATTTAATTATAATAACTAACTAGGTGAAATTATGAACAAAGAAACAAATGACCATTTATGGGAATGTTTAACTGAAGCACATGAAACATTTGCCCATATATTAAGAGAACTTAAAGATAATAATGTTGATGTAAATTATCAAGAATTAGAAACTACAGAGTTAGAATGTTATAAAGATATTGTTAATGAAATTAATCAAATGGAATATTGTTTATCAGAGGCAACTACATTAAAAGAAGATAATATTGAAATATTTAATTATGAATATAGTTCATATGTTAAATATATTACTTTATATGGTGTATCTTTTGCTTTCCTTAAATTATTTCATATAATCTTTAATACAGCTGATTTAACTGATATGGCTAAATACGCAATAGGAATGTTTTTAGGTAGTACTTATGTAGGTTTATTAAGTAAAGATATTCATGATAATCGTAATGATACTAAAGAAAAAAGAGATTTAATTAATAAATTAAAAACAATGAAAGAAGACTATAAAAAATCTCATGATAAAGTAGAAGCAGCAATAAATGGTATTTTTGATTTAAATGGTACTTTATGGGATAAATTAGACAAAGAAATGGTAAAGAGATATTAAATAATACTTAATTCTCTTTTTTTATATAATTTTATGCTATAATTATACTAGGTGGATTATGAGATATATAGTAAAGATAAGTGAATTAAAAGAAAAAATTGATTACTTAGAAAAACAACTATTAGTTATCGATGAAAATATTGAGAAATTAGAGAAAGTAAAACCTACTATAATATGGGAAGGTCATGCTCGTAGTAAATTCAATATTTCATATGATAATTATGTTTTAGAATTAAAAATAATGGGTGAAAATATTATCAAACATGTTGAATACTTAATGTCTTACTATGAAAAATATAATGACGGTTATAATTCACTTCGTAATAAATATAAAAATATATTGAATAGGAGGGGAATTTATGAACAAGATAATATACAATGAACAGAGTGTTGAAGAAGCTAAAAAGAATGTTGAAATATGTAATAATAATATCCTAGAAGCTTTAAAAAATATTGATAAAGAATTATCAACAATTAATCAAGTAATAAGTACCCCTAAAATAAATAAAACTAAAGAATTATTAACTGATTTTTATAGTAAAAAAATTAGTTTTATAGAACAAGAAAGAAGTTATTATAATAATATTTTTAATACAATCATTGCTGATTACCATGAGTATGTTCTTGGTGTGGATAAAATGGTAGGTGATCAAAATGACTAGTGCAGAATTAAAAAGAAAAAAGATGGATTTAATTAGAAATATTGATTCATTTATTGAAAAATATAATAGTTTAAATAATTCAGTAAAAAATATTAATAATTATCTAACTAGTACAGAAGATTCAATGCTAAATAATGAAGTATTAAGTCAAAGTGAAAATATTGCTTCAGTAATAAATAAAACTATTAATGAAGTACAAGCTAAAAAAGCTGCTGCAATAGCTAAAATAGATCAAGAAATAAGAATACTTGAAGAACAAGAAAGAAAAGCTTTATTAAAAAAACAACAAGAAGAGAAGGGGGAATTAGCTAATGGCAGCAATAACTAGTATTGATGAATATTTATTATACAATATATCAAAATTAGATGAAAATATCATAAGTGTTGATGATTTAGTTGATGTACTATGTAATAGAATGAATGATGAAGGGATAAGTGTTTATCCATCAATAAGAGAAGAAATAGTTGATTTACTATATAAATATCAATATAAAGAAATTAGTGGTAATGATTTTGTAAATTCGTTTAAAGAAGTATTAAATACTGGTGATATATCTATAGATACTAATGATATGTTTACTGAAACTATGGTAACTAATCAAAATAATAATGAAGTAGAAAATACTATAGTAAATGATACAACTCCAACTAATGAAAATAATAGTTATGTAGAACCATCACAATCTTATGTACCACCAGCTATTGGATATATAAGAAAACCAACAACAACATCGGTACCTAAAGAATCTACTATTGATATAGATACGGATATAATAATTGGAACAGCAGAAGAATTAGCTAATATTGAAAGTTCAGTAGAATCTACTAATATTACTATTCCAGCGGGTATTAATAAATATACTGAAGGTATAGAAGAAGTAGTACAAGGTGCTAAAGAAGAAATAACAGAAAGTCTTGAAACAACAAAAGAAGCAATGAATAAAGTTGCTGATTTTGTAACTAGTGTTGATGAAAATATAAATTTAGTTATTTCTGATAAATTAGGATTTACTGATTTAAATAAATTAGCTTATAATTATCGACAAAATAGTCGTGTAATGGAAGTACAACAAGAATTCTTTACTAATGGTGGATGTACTATAGAAGGCGATTTTGCTGTTAAAACTATTAATAATAAAGAATGTAAATATGATATGAAAAATCATAAGTTTTATATTGATGGTCATTTGTTATTTGAATCATATTTCTATGTACCAAGTGGTACTAAATCTTATTCAAATTTAAATACATATACATTCTTTGCTGAAAGTGGTGAAGGAAGTAAAAATCATATTGATGATCAAGCAACAAATTCTGTTATTGCAAAGATTATGAAATATAGAAGTGATAAAAAGTTTGATAAATATGATGAAACAGCTACTTTAACTGAGTTTGTTAATTCTGTAGCTGGTACTAAATTAAATGAAGGTTGTTATAACATAATTGGTGGAGATAGTGTATATGGTACACATTCACTTAGAATTACTGCTCAAAATCCAGATGTATATCAAAAAGTATATTGTGTTAATAATGCAGTTATTGTTGATGGTGTTAATGGATCTAGAGGAGCTAAAACTAAATTTGAAAGTTTACAAGAATTAGAAGGATTAAATGGTAAAGAAGTATTCTTTATTAGTGCAACAGGTGATGAAAATATTAACCATGGTATGAAAGGATATGATGGATGGGTTAATAAAGGTACTAAATATGAAGAAGGTTACTTATATACCGGTTTAAATTTATTATGTGAAAATTGTCCAGATGCAAGAGTTCATATGATATATAATGATGAAAATGTAAATTCTAATCAAGAAAAAATAGTAACAATACTAAAAGATTTAGAAGGTAAATTTAAAAATTATTCATATGATAGTGAACATTGGCGAGAATTTGCTCAACAAGATTATAAACATCATGGAGACGGAAAATATGTTGTTAGTGAAATAGTAAACGCAGGAGCAACAAATTATAATCAAGTATAGGAGGTTTTATGAGAAAAATAATAATGCCAGTAGTATTTTTAACTATTGGACTACTAATAAGTTATTTATATGTTAACGCAAGATTTAGTTTAGAAAAGGTATTACCAAGACCTGAATTATCAGAAGGTTTACGTGGTAAATATGGAATTGATAAGAATATTAATGAAACAACAATTGATAATTACTTAAATAGAAGTGATACAGTATATCGTGATGTTAGAATGTTAGTTGACCCAGCTACTTGGGAAAATAAGGGTGGAGATAGATATTTATCAGGTTATATTAAAGGATTTGAAGTAATTCCATCACCATTTCTAGCTAATTATACAGATGAATATATTGAACAAAAGAAAATAGAGAATATCTCAGGATTATATCAAGGACCAACATTATTTAAATTAGATGATGAAGGTAATTATACACCAAATTATAAAGAATCTATGGATATCTTAGAAAGTATCTTCCCAAAAGATAAAAATATATTTATTATTTGTGGAGCTGGTGGATATGCAGGACAAGTAAAACATATGTTAGTTAAACTTGGATGGGATGAAGATAAAGTAAGAGATATTGGTGGATATTGGTATTATGAAGGTAAAAATAGTATTCAAGTAAAAGAAACTATTAATGGAAAAGATTACTATAATTTTAGTAAAGTTCCATATTATAACATTGATTTTAATAGTTTAACGGTGATTAAATAGTGAAAAAAGTAGTTTTATTACTAGTTATTTTTCTTCTTGTTGGTTGTACAAATAATAAATTATTTAATTTAACAGATAAATACTATAATAAAGGAGAATTTATTAATATATCAGCTAAAGATATAAAAGAAGATGAATCTTTTGTTTTGTATACATATAATAATTTTTGTGTATTACCAGTTCACTGTGAAAATATATTTAAAGAAGTTATGGAAAAGAACAAAATTGATGTTTTATCAATTCCATTTGATGATTTTAAAAATACAAATTTTCATAAAGAAGTTAAGTATGCACCATCAATTCTTATAGTAAGAAATGGTGATATAGTAGCTTATTTAGATGCAAATTCTGATAAAGATTTAGAGAAATATCAAAATATTACTAAATTTGAAGAATGGCTTAAAGAATATATTAATTTAGAAAAAACAACTGAATAGTTGTTTTTTATTTAATAAAAAATAATATTATGATAAAATAAAAATATAGAAAATAGCAAAGAAGGTGATTGGATGGATTATGCATGTTATATTACACCAAGTAATACATATATTTGGACTAATAAACCTATGCCAAATTATATTTTAGTTCCAGAAATTAAAACAAAAGCAGATATTCCTACAGTAAAACCTGATTATAGAGCAGCAAGTGGTATGAATAGTAATCCAACGCCAACACCAACACCAAATCCTGGAATGCCTGGTCCAGCACCAACTCCAGCACCTACACCAACACCAAAATCCAATCCAAGTGATGATTTGCCAGGACCTCAAACAACATTAACTAGATTTTATAGTATAAGTGAAACAGCTGATCATGAAACATTAATGGATCGAGAGACTCATTATCGTATTGAACATTATAAAAATTCTGGAGATTATATTGCTTTTAACGAAGATGGAAGAGAAGTATGTCATATATATGGAGATGGTACAACTTCATTTTCTACAGTTAATTTTAGAGCTATTGTCTCTAAAGATAAAATGACTCTTAATGATATACCAATTGGACCAATAGTTGTTAAAGATGCGAACAATGGCTTTGAATATGTAATTGATGATAGAAAAGTAGTTAAGCTTACAGAATTTAGAAATGATGGAATTACTGATACGCATTATTATGATGAAAATGGCAACGAAAAACGTGTGACTTCCGATGGTCATACATTTTATTATGAAAGAGACGGTAAAGATTCTATATTAAGAGAGGCAAAGCATATCTATCCAGATGGAACTATAGGTTATAAGACAGAATCTTTTGATAATTTTGTTATTACACCAGATGGGAAATATACTTTTTATAAAGGTAAAAAAGCAGAAACTGGTAAATATGAAATAGATGAAAATGGTAATTTTATATGTTCTGGTGAAGATGGTAGTGTTACTATAAGAAATAGTAAAGGTCATTTATTAGAAAAAACTGATATCAATGATAATACTTATTATCATGATTATAAAAATAAAGCTAGAGTAGATATTAAAAATGGAAAAGTTAATTACTCTATGATTAATCACATAGAATATGATGAAGAAGCTTATGATGAAATATTACAAGTTTTAAATAGTATTGATGGTAGTTCTATTAAAACCGCATGCTCTAATATTGAAAGTGAATTATCTAGTTTACCTGATAAGTGTTCTAGTGATGTTGCTAGTGTTAAAAGTACTATTGATGGACATATTGATTTAATTAGTTCTTTAAGTAGTATAACAAATTATTCATTACTAGCATATCAAACATGTGATGAGTCTTTAAAAGATAATTTAAATACTTTAATACTTAGTTTATTTGAACTAAAAGATCAAACTATTGCATCATCATTTATAAATACAATAAAAGATGTTATAGAAGATAGAGATGGTGATAAAGTATTAGAATATAAAGAAGGAACTAATTTTGATACTTTATCAAAAGCTGCAATAATCAAATCTTCATTTGTAGATAAAAATGGTACCCAGTTATATTTTAATGAAAATCGTAAATTAATAGGTATGGATGGTGATTCAGCTGAATTAGATTTTGGTGGAAAAAAATTTACTATTACTCCAGGTAAGAATGGTAGTTATATTGTTAGAGATAAAGATGGAAATCCTTTAAGTATATTTGGTGATTATAACGTTGAATCAAGTCAATATGGTGGTAATCAAGGGGATTTTGGTGGTAGTAGAGGAGCTAAATTACTAGATGATAGAAATATCCAAGCTGTATTTAATAAATATTATCCAAATGCTACTGATGAGGAAAAACTAGCATTCATGCAAAAAGTAAATGATACAGGTTGTGGAAATGTTGCAATGACTAATATTGCTTTTACAAAATTTTGTGGTGATGAAGAAGGATTTATAAATACTTTTGGATATCCAATGTATGAGGTTAGTTATGAATTTACGAGTGAAGGTAAAGTGCCTACAATTGACTATAACTATGAACCATTAATTCTTGATGTTTTTAGTTATATGAATAAAAAGTCAGATATTGCTAGTTCAACTAGGGCAGCTAATGGTACTTCACCATGGGGACAAAATCAAATGACAGATTACTTTAAAAAAGAATATGGCGTGGTTTTAGAAAATCTTCCACAAGAATGTGTATATATTGGAGAAAGAGGATATACCCTATATAATATGGATGGTTCGGTATACTATGAAAATGGTGGTGGACACGCAATGGTTATTACTGGTCATACAGAAGATGGTACACCGATTGTATCAAGTTGGGGGGATAAATTTATATTTAGTGAGTCATCAGGTATAATTGATAGATTAGTTGGTGCAATAGATAGAAAAGAATTTAAATAATTAAAAGGAGAACATAATGGGAGTTAATATAGCTTTAGCTGAAAAAAAAGGATTAGATAAATCTAAATATGATAAATTAGTTAAGAATTATATGTATTTACTAGAGTACTATATTAATTCTAAAATTGATTTATCTAAGTATGATGAATTAATAAAAAATAGTGATTTATATTTTGGTATTAATACGAAATATCAATCGCTAAATGAGTATTTTAGTTTCAATTATATATTTTTAATAAATAATCTATTTGTTGAAAAATTATCAATAAAAGAATTAGAATTATTAGATAGTTTTAATGATGTTGTTAACAATGAATTAATAGACTTAGTTGATAGAACATATAAAGAAGTTATTTTTGATAATTTTAATAATGGTAATTATCAAGATAATGTTAGTAAAGTATGTTATGGTTCACTTATACCTAGTCATATGGTAGATAATAATGCTTTAGTGTTTAAGATTTATTTTGGTAAAAACAAAATTGATTTAAGTGGAAAAGAATTTATTGAATTAACTGAAAAACAATATAGTTTTCTAGATGATATTGCTAATAAAATAAAAGAAGATATTAGAAATAAACTTAATACTAATTGTGAAGTATTAATAGAAAAAGATATATATTAAAAAGTAAGTTTTACTTACTTTTTTTTATAGTAAATTAACTATAGTTATAGTATAATTAAAATAGAAAGGATGATGGATATGCTAGAGATTAAAAGTATTACTAAAGTATATGAAACTGATGGTTTTAAACAAGTAGCTTTAGATAATGTTTCAGTTAATTTCCGCAAGTGTGAATTTGCTGCTATTCTAGGCCCATCAGGATCTGGTAAAACAACCTTTCTAAATATAATAGGGGGACTTGATCAATATACAACTGGTGATTTAGTTATTAATGAAATAAGTACAAAAGATTTTAAAGATAGTGATTGGGATAGTTATCGAAATCATCGTATTGGTTTTGTATTTCAAAGTTATAATTTAATAAACCATCAATCAGTTTTAAGAAATGTTATGCTTGCTTTAACTCTTTCTGGTATTAGTAAAAAAGAAAGTATTGAAAGAGCTAAAAAAGCTTTAGCTGATGTAGGTTTAAGTGAACACATGTATAAAAAGCCTAATCAACTTTCTGGTGGACAAATGCAACGTGTTGCTATAGCTAGAGCATTAGTTAATAATCCTGAGATATTACTTGCTGATGAACCAACAGGAGCACTTGATTCAACAACTAGTGTTCAGATAATGGATTTATTAAAAAAAATAGCTAAAGATAAACTAGTTATTATGGTTACTCATAATCCAGATTTAGCTAATACATATGCTAATCGTATTATAAATTTAAAAGATGGTAAGATAGTATCTGATACTAATCCATATGATGGAAAAATAAATACTAAAGAAACTAAAAAAGCTAGTGATAATAAATCTAAGAAAACAAAAATGTCTTTCTTAACAGCATTATCTCTTTCATTTAATAATTTAATGACAAAAAAAGGAAGAACAATTCTTGTAGCTTTTGCTGGTTCAATTGGTATTATTGGTATATCACTTATTTTAGCTCTATCTAATGGTTTTCAAGCTTATATAGATAAAATACAAGAAGATACACTTACATCATATCCACTGGCTATTATGCAAGAGTCAACGGATATTACTGGAACATTACTATCTATGGCAACTGAAAAATCAGAAAGAAATGATGATAAAGTTATTGAAAGACAACAAGTAACATCAATGTTAAAGAATGTTAGTACAAATGATTTAAAAAGTTTTAAAAAACATATTGATGATAATTATTCAAATATAAAAAACGATATTGCAGCAATTAACAATAATTATAGTGTTAGTCCACTTATTTATACTAAAGATAAAAATAATAAAATATCTAAATTAAATCCAAGTGATTTTATTAGTTCTTTTTATGGTAATGGTATGATGAGTTCATTATCTACTTATACATCATTATTTACTCAAATGGTTGATAATGTTGATATGTTAAGTGAATCATTTGATGTAGTTACTGGTCATTGGCCAGAAAAATATAATGAATTAGCTATTGTATTAAGAGATAAAAATACTATTCCAGATTTATTAGTTTATGGATTAGGTTTTAGAGATCCTAGTGAATTAAAAACAATTATTAATACAATAATGAGTGGTGGTACTGTAGATATTGATCCAGGTCCACCAATGGAATTTACTTATGATGATTTAATGAGTATAGATATGCATATGGTTATGCCAGCTGATTTATATAAATATAATAGTAAATATGATTTATATGAAGATATGAGTGAAGATTTAGATTATCTTAATAATTTATATAATAAAGCTACTAATCTTAAAATAGTTGGTATTATTACACCTAAAGAAGGAAGTAATTCAATGGCTTTAACTCCAGGTGTTATTTATCGTGAAGAATTGGTTGATTATATTATTGATTATTCTAAGAATACAGAAATTGTTAAAAAACAATTAAATAATGAAAATTATGATGTTATTTCTGGTAATCCATTTGATAAAGATGATAATAAATTAGAGTTAAGTTTTAAAGATTTAGTTGATGTAGATAAAAATAAAATAAATGAAGCTTTTAATATAAAAATAGATGAAAAAGCTTTAGAAAATCAAACTAAAGATTATATGAAAGAAATATCTAGTGCCATAACTACTAATATAGATCCAGCTAAAGATGCATTTACTAATACTTTAAATAGTATTATTAATGATTTAGAATTTGGTGAAAAAATAGAATTAAAAGATATCAACAATATTGTGGATAAATCTTTAAATAAAAATGATAAAAACTTATCTAATTTAGAAAAAGAGTATGTAATTCCCAAAGATAATTTAAAAACTGCATATAGTGGTATTATAAAAGCTCTTATTAGTACATATGTAACTGAATACAATAAAATAGATTCTAGTTTAACAACTGATGTTACTAATCCAATAGCTTCATATAATGAAACTATGTTTACTACTATTAAAGATAATATGTTAAGTAATGTAGCATTTACTGGTGTTATTAATAAAATGGCTAGTGGTATGACTGAAGCTAAAATGAATAAAGAAATACTTACTAAAGTAGGGGATTTAACTGGTAATTTAACTAAATCATTTGCTAATGCTTTTAATGTTAATCCAGAGAAAATAGCTGATGCATTTAAATTAAAGATGAGTGAGGAACAAATAACTAGAGTAATTAGTTCTATGATATCTGATACTAAGGTAAATGCTAAAACTAATTTAATTACATTAGGTTATCAAGATAAAGATGAACCAACATATATGGAGTTTTACTTTAATAGTTTTGATGGAAAAGAACATTTCTTGAATTTTATTGATGAATATAATAATAAAGTTGGTGAAGATAAAGAAATTAATTATACAGATACTACTGGTATATTAATGGATTCTGTTAAAACTATAGTTAATGCAGTTAGTTATGTATTAATTGGTTTTGTTTCTGTTTCATTAGTTGTTTCTAGTATTATGATTGGTATTATTACTTATATATCAGTATTTGAACGTACTAAAGAAATTGGAATACTTCGTTCTATTGGTGCTTCTAAACGTAATATTTCATCAATCTTTAATGCTGAGACATTTATTGTTGGATTACTTTCTGGATTATTTGGTATTGGTACATCATATTTATTAATACCAATTATAAATGCTGTAATACATCATTATACTGGTAATATTCCTCTTAGTGCTGTTCTATATATTAAGAATGCTTTATTACTTGTTATATTAAGTATTATACTTACTTTAATAGGTGGTTTAATACCAAGTAGAAGTGCATCTAAAAAAGATCCAGTAGAAGCTTTAAGAAGTGAATAAAATTGAAAACATAAAGAAAATACTATATAATTAAAATATGGAGGGTATATGAGATATGACTATACAGTTTATCATAAAACTGATGAAGAAAGAATTAAAGCGATAAAAGAAGATATTCTAAGTGAATATCCAAGATTGGGTGAAGTAGCAGAACTTGCTGCAATGCTAGAAGAACCATTTGGTCCAGTTCATGAAGATTATTGGGCATTTAGTAACCAAAGTAATCATATAAATCGTTTAATAGATATTGTTATTGTTACGGAAAATAGGCCAGAGTTTAGAGAAGAATATCTAAAAGCATGTAGTGATTTAAGAAGTAATTATGAAAGTTGGGATTATAATTTCACATATGCAGGTAAGGAACGTCAACCAGAATACTTAATTATGAAGAGATTTAATGAACATCTAGATAATAGAAGAATGCCACTTCTTACAATGAAACAAGCTGAAAAAATACTAAAAACAGAAAGAGAAAACGAAGATGTAATTAGAAACTGGCAATGGGAACATACTATGAAGTATGAGTATACTATCTATCACAAGACAGATGAAGAAAGAATAGAAGCTGTAGCTAAAGATATTTTAAGAGAATACCCAAGATTAGGAGAATTAGCAAGAAATGCAGCTAGCCTTGAATTACCATTTGGTCCAGAACATGAAGATTATTCACAATTTACTAATCAAAGAAATCATATAAATCGTTTAATAGATATTGTTATTGTTACAGAAAATAAACCAGAATTTCGTTTAGAACATGAAAAAGCTTGTCGTGATTTAGTAGCTAACTTCAAAAGTTGGCAAGAAAACTATACTTATGCAAATCCAGAAGATCAAATAGAATTTAAAGTAATGCAACGTTATTTTGAACATAAAAGAGATAATCGTTTTCCATTACTTACAATGAAACAAGCATTAGAAATAGAAAGAATTAATCGACAAGAATCAGGAAGAAGAATATAAAAAAATAAAAATAACTCTTGCATTATAAATATATCTATGATACTATCAATAAGGTGATAAAAATGACAATACGAGAAAGCTTTGTAAAATTCAAAAATATGAATTTAAAAAAAGAACTTTCTTTTGTATTTTTATCATTTTTATTAATTATTCAATAAACATCAATTTTTATGAATTGGTGTTTTATTTTATAATTAATGAATAATTGTTATAAGGAGGAGTAATGAAAAAGAACAATTATTTACTTTACGATGTTAATGAAACACCGCCAAAAGGCAAAATGATTATTTTAGCCATTCAACACGTATTAGCAATGTTTGGAGCTACAATACTTGTTCCTATGCTAGTTAATAAAATAGCAGGTACGGAAGTATTAACTATTCCAGTAGCTTTATTTACAAGTGGTATTGGTACTTTAATTTACTTATTATGTACTAAAGGTAAATCACCAGTATACTTAGGTTCATCATTTGCGTTTATTTCACCAATTGCATATGCTTATTTAGCAAGTGGTAATTCAGGAGTAGGAATGGGTATATTCCTAGTAGGTTTAGTTTATGTATTATTTGCTACATTAATTCATTTCTTTGGAAAAAAATGGATTAACAAACTTATTCCACCAATTGTTATTGGACCTATGATTATGGTTATTGGTTTAGGTCTTGCACCAAGTGCAATATCAAGTATTGGAATTGATGGAGCAGCTTTTGATTGGAAATCATTAGTAGTTGCTTTAACCTCATTTATCGTAACTATTTTAATAGCTACAAGAGCAAAAGGTTTCTTAAGAATAATACCTTTCTTTGTAGGTATTTTATCAGGTTACGTATTAGCAATTATTCTAGGAATGGTAGATTTCTCAGCAGTAGAAAGTGCATCAGTATTCAGTGTTCCTAAATTTATCATACCATTTAAAGATTATGCATTAAGTTTAAAAGGAGTATTAACAATCGTACCAATTGCCTTTGTTACAATAGCTGAACATTTAGGTGATCATATGGCACTAGGTACAATAATTAAAAAAGATTTAGTAAATGATCCAGGATTAGATAGAACATTATTAGGTGATGGTATTGCAACAAGTGTGGCTGGTTTATTAGGTGGACCTGCAAATACAACATACGGAGAAAATACATCAGTAGTTGGTATGACTAAAGTAGCTTCAGTTAAAGTTATTGGATTAGCAGCAATATTTGCTATCATAATAAGTTTCTTTGGACATGTAACTGGAGTATTCTCATCAATACCTAGTCCAGTATTAGGTGGTATATCATTATTACTATATGGATTTATCGCAGTAAACGGACTTAAAGTATTAGTACAAAATCAAATAGATTTTGATGATGTAAGAAACGTAATTATTGCATCAACTATGTTAGTATTAGGTCTTGGTGGAGCAGTAATAGCTATCACTTCAGGAGATGTTAATATATCAATTTCTGGTATGAGTTTAGCAGCAATAGTTGGTATTATACTTAACTTAGTATTACCAAAAACTAAGAAAGAAAAAGAATAATGAGTTCCCTTATGGGGACTTTTTTTATTGACATAATTTAATTTTTAAGGTATAGTATAAAACCAATAGGGGGAATTTATGGAAATTACACATCAATATGTAAAAGATGAAGTAATATTCGATTTGTTAAACTTTTTAAATCAGTTTATGGATTCTAACAAATATGAAGAAACATGGTATTCTATATTAGAATATGGAGATGAAACTTATTTATCTTCGTTATTTGATAAGGATCAAAAAGTATGTTTTGGAATGGATCATGATTATCTTAATTTTATGGTACTTGATAATAATAAATTATTATTAATTAGTTGTTTACCAGATGAATATAGAACATATTTTGGTTATAAATTAAATGCAAATGCAGATAATTTCGAAGTAGAAGTAAAAGAAGATAACAACGGTATAAAAACTATTATAATTACTGATGGAACGAATCGAGAATTTTTATATGAAAATGTAGCTTATTTAAGTAATAACTTACCTGTTGGTAAGAATAAACTAGTTGATTTAGTTAGACCAATTAGTTTTGAACAATTACTTGAAAGAGGAAATGAAACTGAAGTAAAAAAAGGAGTAAAATAGTTGCACAATCAACTATTTTTTTCTATAATAAAAATCATGAAAGAAATTGTATTTGTTACCCATAATAAGGGAAAAGCTAAATCAGCTGAAAAACATTTTAAAGATTTAAAAATATCTACTTATGAATATGAGTTAGATGAACCAAGAAGTGATGATATTAAGTTAATTGCCACTGCTAAAGTAAAAGAAGCTTATGAAGTAGTTAAAAAGCCATGTATGGCTATGGATACAGACTTTTATATTGATTCATTAAATGGTTTTCCTAAAGCTTTTGTTAATTTTGCACTTGATACTATTGGTGTTGATGGTATTTTAAAACTAATGGAAGATAAAGAGAATAGAAAGTGTTGTTTTAGAGAGTGTCTTGCTTACTATGATGGAGTTGATATTAAATACTTTTATGGTGAATGTAAAGGAACATTAACTAAAGAAAAACTAGGATTAGATAGTGAAGAGAAATGGTCTGATTTATGGTATGTATTTATACCTAAAAACTGTAATAAAACACTAGCTGAAATGACTAAAGAAGAGCGAGAAGAAAGAAAAAAGATTGATGAATCAAAAGATGCTTTAGAAGAATTCGCTAAATGGTATAGAGAAAATATGTAGTTTCCGTAGGGAAGCTATTTTATTTATAAAATAGACTTTTAGTTTTTAATTATTAATG
>JAEEGK010007023.1_pt1 | contig 26940 bp, 18 predicted proteins | sample 8958771 | NCBI WGS metagenome assembly JAEEGK01 (sample SAMN16246547, study PRJNA631951) | gut metagenome | biome: gut microbiome; feature: rumen; material: SC-attached | host: Bos | place: Iran: Karaj | collected 2018-10 | reverse complement strand
GCATTCCTTGCAGTAAAAGGTTGATTTCTTCTTAGCCATTACGATAACTCCGCCATGTTTTAATGTAAGTATAGCAAATAGTATCAGCTAAGTATCGGCTGAAGAGTCCCATTTATGGTGCAAAAGGGAAAATTGAGACTTTTACGGTTCAACGCATTCGATGATGATCCACCTGATCGAGCCGCGTCCGTCGATCACGGAGGTTACCGTATTGTCGTAGACGATCCTGTAGCGGTCGGGTGCATAGAGCTCGATCTCGGTCAGGAGTTCGCATGAGCCGGGATTGACATCGAGCAGGAAAGCATCACAGTCGAACTCTGCCTGGAAAAGGTCGAGCTCGTAGAGATTGTCTATACTCATCTTGCCCGTCACATAGTCGATCCCGGAGAAATTGCTGTTATAAGGATCGAAGCGGTTATCGATGTGGACCTTGATGCCGTTGAAGGCAAGCCACGAGCCGGTGTCATATGTATTGAAGATCTTCTCGTATCCCGCTTCTTCGACATACAGGACAGCACCTTTGTCGAAGGCTGCCATCGCTTCGGCGTCCGCCATCGTATTGGTCTTGATGTACTTGCCGGAGAAGATTATGCCGGCTGCGATCGTCATGACGACGGCCGCACATGTCAGAAGGTAATAGAATGCATTGGACAGGCGGATCTTATCGGGCAGCTTCGGAAGGAGGTTCTTCTTAAGCCAGATAAGCAGATCCTGATACGCTTCCGGCGCGAAAAGCACTACCGCTATCGCCAGGAGCAGTACGAACCTTCTGTAGATGCAGGCCATTATGAAGAACATACAGAGGAGAGCAACCTTGGTAACAGCCTTCTTCTCAAAGTCCCTCAGGCCCTTGCCTGCCATGAATCCCACAAATACAAGAAGCAGTATCACTGCCTGGACAATGGTGAGGTTAAGGGGCTTCCACTCGTCTATCGTACTGATGGCCTGAGCTGAACCCGTCTGCTTGAGTCCGTATGTCCACAGTTCAATACCTATGGGATTGAGCAAAGAGACTATGAAGCCTGATGCAATGCCGGCTGCAAGAAGTCCGGCGGTCTTGAAGTTCCTGTATATGAGTTCGACAACAATGAAGACTATATAGACAACAAAATACAGCGGTACGAATCCTCCGTGGAACCATGCGAGGACAAAGCTGAAGAGCGTGAATATCCCGGCTTTGAACAAAGGCTTACGGTCTTCGAGAAGCATGATCAATGTTACCGTGAATGCGAGGGTGGAGACCAGCGAAGGCCTGGCGCTGTAATCGGGGAAGCACTTCATGAGGCGGGTGAGGAATAATACGAGCGCAATGATCAGCGGATGGACGCGCTCTCTTGAATAGAACACTGCTGCAATGGCTGCAGCACAGGTGAACACCGAGCTGATGAGCAGGACGCCCCATACGCCAAGGTATTTGTACATGAATCCTATCAGCACATACCAGCCGCTCTCGTGAGCCGTGAATACCAGTCCTTCGTGCCAGCTGTATATCTCTTCCGTTATGAGATGGCCGGAAGCCAGGGCATCAAGTCCGAGCCTGATCTGAATTGCGCTGTCGTATACCCAGTTGGCAATGTGTTCGATCGAAGCAAAAGGACCGAATACCAGCAGCACTACCGCGATGAGGAATAGGGTGGACGGTCCGAATACTTTTGACTTCTTAAGCTTGATGTCTGTTCTCTTATACATGCGTTGATTTTATTGTCAAAAGCCTTGATATGTCAAATACTGCCGCCTTTTGATGTGCGTTGCGCAATAAACAGGGCACGCCTGATTGCGCAAATTGAACAAAATTGCGCAGGCTTTCCGGGGAGGCAAACCTGTCCGTAAGTGACGTGACACCTTGGTACAGTTGGTTTTCGAGGCGGGAGAAGGTGGCACACGCACCGCGAAAGAGGGTTTGACATGATGCGCAATTCTTTGTAGACTAGTATCAGATGCACAACCGATTGCGCAGGGCGTGCTACTGACACAAGGCAGGCTTAACAAGGGTGAACAAGATAACCATTGACGACATAGCAAGAGACCTCGGCATATCCAAGACGACGGTGTCCAGGTCGATCTCAGGCAAGGGCAGGATCAGCAGGAAGACCCGCCGGATGGTGCTCGACTATATCAAGGAGCACGACTATACGCCGAATCCGATCGCAAGGGGACTTGCGCAATCAAAGACGTACAACATCGGATGGGTTGTCCCGGGCGACTCGGAGAATTTCTCTCTGCCTTACTTCCAACTTACGATGTTCGGAATGTGCGAAGCGGCTCAGACGGAGAACTACGATGTCCTCCTGATCATGAGCTATGACAGCGATATATCCAGACTCGAGAACATGCTCAAGAACCGTAAGGTTGACGGCGTGGTCCTCGGCAGGACCTGGGAGAATGACCTGAATATCAAGGCGCTCAAGGAGAACGGTATCCCGTTCGTGGTCATAGGCGGCACGAATGAACCCGATGTTGTCCAAATAGACAACGATCACATCAGCGCCTGCAGTGAACTTACCTCGATCATACTGATGAAGGGCACGGATAAGCTCGCATTCATCTGCGGCAACTCTGCCCAGGTAGTCAACCAGACCCGCAGGGAAGGCTTTGTCAAAGGCCTCGAGAAGTGCGGGAAGAGCGCCAAGGATGCCCTCTTCTACGTGGACTGCGACTCGGCAGCACAGATCGAGAGGGCGACGGATGAAGCGATAAGGACCGGCGCAGAATGCATAGTATGCGCTGATGACTATATAGCGAACTCTGTGCTCGTCAAGCTCTCGCGTGACGGCAAAGAGATACCGAAGGATATCAAGATAGCCTCCTTCTATAACAGCGCTCTCCTCGAACACAACCGGCCGCCTGTGACGTCTATCCAGTACGATCCCAGACAGCTCGGCTTCGAGGCGGCGCGCACGCTTATCGCCATGATCAACGGCGAGCAGGTCCAGCCCAAGAAGCTATTGGGATACGAAGTCGTGCTCAAGGGTTCGACGCTATAAGCCAGACTTAAACTGTTTTTGGGACTGTCCCGGATGCATCCTCCCATCCGGGGCAGTCTTGTTTTCTTCGGTTTTTTACTGATTAGCGGGGCTTTTGTTTTGCTAAAATAGCAATTGATAACTTGCCCTAAAAGATATAGAATTCTTGCGTATGCAATATAGGAGGGGTGTGCGTGACTGACGAACTTAAGGACATAGTATATGCTGACCTGTTCAGATACACGGGCAATACCCGTCGTTTTAAGAACATCTACGCATGCTATCTCGAAGAGCGCCGCTCTTCGCCTGAGTTCTGCTATATCAGCACGATGAGAAGGGTCAGATATTACTACGACCAGATCCCCAAGTATGACGGGATCAGAAGACTCTTCAACCAGTTCCTGTTCAAGATCTGGAACACCAGGCTCGACCAGCTCTCAAGGAAATACCACTTCCAGATCCCTTACGACACCGAGATCGGCAAGGGCTTCTATCTGGCACATTTCGGCAGGGTCATCATCCATCCTAAGGCAGTCATCGGTCACAACGTCAACGTATCGACCGGCGTCGTCATCGGCACCCAGTTCAGAGGCAAGCGCAAGGGCTCACCGCAGATCGGCAATTATGTCTGGATCGGCGCCAATGCCATCATCGTCGGCAATATCACAATAGGCAATAATGTTCTTATCGCTCCCGGAGCGTATGTCAACTTTGATGTACCGGACGGTTCCATCGTTATCGGTAACCCCGGTCTCATCAGAAGATCACAGGGCGCTACGCTCAACTACATCAACAACACGATACTGTTCGACGAGTACAATGTACGTTCGGATGGTGTCAGCTGATGTCACTTACAAGTTCCTTTTTCACGGACAACAGAAGAAGGTTTGCAGATAAGCTGCCGGATAACACGGTGGTGTATCTTTTTGCCGGCGAGGCTAAGAGGATGTGCGGCGATACTGATTACCGCTTCCTGCCTGACCGGAATTTCTACTACATGACCGGTCTGTCCCGCGCCGGGCTTATCCTCGTCATCGAGAAGAAGGCGGGCGTGACCAAAGACATCCTGTATGCTCCCGCACACGACAAGATCGCCGAGCGCTGGGGCGGCAAGAGACCGGACTTCGAGAAGCTTACGGCCATATCCGGCATCGAAGATGTCAGGAACGACGAACAGTTCGACGAAGAGGCAATGGCCGAGGCCAAGGACGGCAACACCGGGCTCGCGGTAGACGGCAGCTCCATCATGGAGGCGCCGAGGACCTTCACCGAGAAGATAACCACCTTCGGGGTGAAGCCTGCGAACATCGCTCCGATCATCACGGACCTGCGCCTTATCAAGAATGAAGATGAACTTGACTGCATCAGGAAGGCTGCAAAGATCACCGAGGAAGCGATAGCAGAGCTTAAGCCCTACGTTAAGCCGGGCGTTACCGAGTATGAACTCTACACGAGGCTCGAATTCGAGATGGCAAGAAGGGGATCTCTCATCAATGCCTTTGAGACGATAGTGTCCTGCGGCACAAATGCGTTCTATCTGCACCACGCAGATCCCGAGCAGGACGGCGCAGGTGTTGCGCAGGAAGGTTCCGTCATCCAGATCGACGTCGGTGCGAGATATCAGGGCTACTGCGCTGACATCTCGAGGGTGTTCTTCGTCGGCAGGCCTGCAGGTGACGATAAGCGTGTCGCGCTTCACGGGATAATCAGGAAGCTGAGACAGGCAGCATTTGACTATATCGCTCCGGGAAAGACTTTTGCCGGGCTTAATTCACAAATGTATGACATATGCGGCAGATGGCTTGCGGCGCAGGGACTTATATCCGATAATTTTTGCGTAGGTGATGTGCAGAAGTATTACTGGCACAACACCTCACATTATCTAGGGCTGGATGTCCACGATACGGGTCCCAAGGACCGCGCATTCACTGAAGGCAACTGCCTCGCGGTCGAACCCGGAATCTACATCCCCGAATGGGGTATCGGATTCCGTATTGAGGATGATGTAGTCGTGACTTCCGGCGGGTGCGAACTCCTGAGTTCAGGCACCGATGAGCTGGAGGGAATAATTGCCGACTGATCTGGCCATAAGCACACCTTTCCTCATAACCATACTGGCTGTCGTCATGCTCCTTCTGGCAGGCGGCGCCTTCTTTGCTGTTTATGTTTCCTTCTGCGACAGGCTCTTCAAGAGGATATTCCACAGACCCAGGCCGATCCCGCAGGTGGACAGGTCTCCCATGGAGATAGACAGATCCACGATCTTCGGACGCGGTAAGAACTGGTTCTATACGTACAGGACAGAGTGGCTGAGCGTCAGGGTGAAGGCTTTCGATGATACCCCGCTGTCGGCGTACTTCAGGCCGTCTGCAGACAGGTCGTGCAGGAACATCGCGATATTCGTCCACGGTTATAACGAACACCCCGCGGAGATGGCGGCATATGCCAAGCTCCTCATGAAAAAGATCCAGTGCCACTGCCTGATCGTGCACCAGAGAGCGCACGGCATAAGCGGCGGAAGGGACTACACATACGGACTCAAGGAGAGCGTCGACCTCGAGACCTGGTTCGAGTTTGCGCGCAATAGGATCGGCCCGAACTGCAGGATATACGTCGTCGGCAGGGGTACCGGTGCGACCGCGGCGCTTCTCGCAGCCGAGCAGGAGGGGTTCTGTCCAAATGTCTGCGGCATAATCGCTGACTCTCCCGCGGAATCGCTTACGGCCATTCTCAAGGCTGTCGCGCACAAGGAGTCTTCCATGAAGCCCGAGGCGTTCATCTACCGCATAAGACAGCTCGCTTCCAAGAGGTTCGGTTTCGACATCAACATGTGCGACTGCGCTCTGTATGCCGGACGCATCAAGGTACCGGTACTGCTGTTCCAGGGCGGAGACGACGATGTCTGCCTGCCTTCGGGGACCAGGAATATCTACGACAACATGCGCTGCAAGAAGAGGATGGTGGTAATAGATTCCGCTAAGCATCTGATGGCTTACGAGGCGGCGCAGGCGACTTACGAGCGCGAGGTGCAGAAATTCATCGAATCCTGCGTCATGCGTCTTGTAAAGATCGGAGCCGTGTAGTATATTTTGCTCGACAAAAAGGAAATAACGGGGAGCTGCACTGCGGCTGAGAGGGCTTAGAGCCGACCCGCTGAACCTGACGGATAATGCCGGCGAAGGGATTGATTCTGAATAACGTAATGTCTCCTCTGTCCGGTGATGACGCAGGTCGGTTTCCGAACGGAGGTTTTTTATGTCATCCAATAAGGAGAAGATCCTATCGATCACTTGCGGAGGCGTCTGCCTCGCACTCGCATTCGTACTCTCACAGATCAAGCTTTTTGAGATGCCGATGGGCGGAACGGTATCACCCGCTTCATGCCTTCCCATCGTTGTGTTCGGAATGGCTTTCGGACCGCTGTGGGGCTTCGCGGTATCCATTATCTTCAGCTGCCTGCAGCTTATCGGCGGCTGGCTCGTAACACCTTTCCAGGTCCTGCTCGACTATATCCTCGGCTATACGATGCTCGGCATCGCAGGCTTTGCAGGCATCAAGGCTTCTGACAGATATGCCATCAAGAATCCTCTCAAGAGATTCCGCAGCGCAAGCCTTGTTAAGGCCATCATCTTCACCGTCATCGCATATGCTGCAAGATGGTTCTGCTCTGTCCTGTCAGGCGTCATCTTCTATTCCGAATATGCGGCTGAGGCAGGATTCGATAATGCATGGGTATATTCCATGGTCTACAACGGCAGCTTCCTTGCCGTGGATCTCGGAATCTGCATCGCAGCGCTCATCATCCTGTACATGGTGATCCCTTCAAAGAAAAAAGCATAATTGTTCTTAAAACGGAACAATTAACCATAAGTTAATATTATTCCCTTCCGTCGTGATTTATAATGATTAAAAGGTCTTGACCTTTTGAAATATCATACGGAAGGGAGTGATTTTATGAAGATCACTACACAGGGCAACGGGATCAGAATCGGTACCAGGCTCGAACAGAAGATCGCCGACAAGGTTGGCAAGTTCGACAAGTATTTCGGTGATGAGGGCTCCCTCAATGTACGTATCAGACCCGAAGGCAACAAGATGGTCGTCGAGATCACAATGAAGCTCGACGGCAAGATCTTAAGAGCGGAGGCTCGTGACGAAGATATTCTCACAGCTGTCGACAGGACAGTCGACAAGCTTGAGTCACAGATAAGAAGGCAGAAGACCAAGTTCCTCAAGAAGAAGAAGGAATATCCGGGCATCGTTAACTTCCTTGAAGATGACGGCGGCGCGGACTTTGATTTTGAAGACGAGCCGGAAGAGAAGATCACGAAGACAAAGAAGTTCCCGTTAAGGCCCATGAGCGCCGAGGATGCGATCCTGCAGCTCGAGATGCTCGGCCACGACTTCTTCGTATACCTCGACAGCGATACGGATTCCGTATGCATCGTTTACAAGAGGAATGACGGCGGATACGGTCTGCTCGAACCCGAGTATTGATCTTAAGTTTGAAGCAAAACAGAGGCGGACCCTTAGCGGGGTCCGCTTTTTTGTTGACTTAAAGCCGTTCAGCCGTTATAATACTCGCGTTCAATCCAACAAACCTGAGCACGAGAGGAGGGATGAAAAGATGTCTGAGATCAGAGTTAAGGAGAATGAGTCCCTTGACAGTGCACTTCGCAGGTTCAAGCGTTCTTGCGCAAAGTCCGGCGTTCTCGCTGAGGTACGCAAGAGAGAGCACTATGAGAAGCCTTCAGTTCGTCGTAAGAAGAAGTCAGAGGCAGCTCGCAAGAGAAAGCATTGATTCCAACTGACCGGTTCCGCGAGGGACCGGTTTTTTTTGCCGTTTAAGCCGTAAGTATACTAATCTCCTGAAATTTTGTTAAAATAGGTACAAAAATAAAGTTGAGATAAATACTATGCTGCTAACTGGTAAGAGCTGGCGTGTGCCCGCATCCGGGAGTATTACGGATGCGACGTCGATAATTGGCGTACTGCTCAAGAACCGAGACATCACAGACCCCGAACTGGCCCGGACATTCCTGTCCGAGGACGGCGGAGTATGGCATGATCCGTTCCTGTACAAAGACATGAGAGAAGCTGTTGACCTCATCAATCAGGTCATGGACAGCAATGGCAAGATCCTGATCTACGGTGACTATGACTGCGACGGCGTTACCGCCACGGCGATCCTCGTCAGGTATTTCAGATCCCATCACTCGGATGTATCCTACCTCGTTCCGCAGCGTGCGGAGCACGGCTACGGCCTGTCCGAGAAGATAATGGACAAGGTCATAAGTGAAGGCCCCGACCTCGTCATCACGGTGGACTGCGGCATCACAAACATCGATACTGTCGAAGAGCTCAAGCACAGAGGCATCAAGGTCATCGTCTCCGACCACCACAACGTGAAGGACGAGATACCTGCGGCCGACTGCGTTATCTGCTCCAAGAGAGAAGACAACACATATCCTTTTACCGACCTCTGCGGCGCAGGAGTCGCACTTAAGATCCTGGAGGCTCTCGGCAAGGACGGAAGGCACAAGGTAAGTGCCAATCTGTGGCATCAGGCCATCGAGCTCGCGGGCATTGCTACCATCGCCGATCTTGTATCGATGACCGATGAGAACAGAACGATAATCAAGCAGGCATTCAAGAGCATGCAGGACCCTGCCAATACCGGCGTAAGGGTAATGAACGAGATGCTCCTTACACACGGCAAGGCGCTCGATGAGACATATATCTCATTCAACTTCGTGCCGAGAGTAAACGCTGCCGGAAGACTGTACGATTCTTCTGATGCGCTGGACCTCTTCTTAGAGAACAATCCGGCTGAGGCAAAGACGGCGGCGATGAACCTTACCAGAGAGAACGATGAGCGCAAGGAGATAGAAGCTAAGGTCTTCGAAGAGGCGTTGTCGCAGCTCGAGAGTCCGGACCGCCCCGAGAAGTGGAGCCTGGCAAATATCTGCGGCCCCATCGTCGTTTACGGCAGGAACTGGCACCAGGGCGTGCTCGGCATCGTTGCCGGCAAGCTCTCGCAGTTCTACAACAGGTCCGCGATCGTTCTCACGGATGATGCTGTCGAGCCCGAGTTCGTCAAGGGTTCGGGAAGGTCTTTCGGTGATTTCGATCTGTACGGCGCGCTTACGGATGCGGCCGATACCCTGGCAAACTTCGGCGGACACAAGAAGGCTGCCGGCATGATGGTCCGTAAGGACGGCATAGAGAAGTTCATAGACAGGCTCGAGGAGGTCTCGAAGAAGAGGCTTGAGCAGGGCACGGAAGAAGAGCAGGAGGACATCCTGAACATCGACTGCGAGCTTGCCCCCGAGACGGTGACTTTCGATACGTACCGTAAGGTCAGGACGATGAAGCCGTTCGGCATCGGCAATCCGAAGCCGGTCTTCGCGACGAGGGACCTTATCGTATCGGCGGTATATCCCATGAGCGAAGGCGCGCACATAAGGCTCGACCTGACTGACCGCGAAGGCAAGGTCAGCCTGTCAGCAGTCGGATTCGGAATGGGCGCGTACCTGGATCTCGTCGTCCCCGGTGACAAGGTAGACATCGCATATACGATGAACGAGTTCTGCTTCAGGGGAGAGACATCACTGAGCCTGCACTTGTGCGACCTCAAGATCCAGAGCGGCACGGGCTTCATGTGGGCCAAGGCAGGCGTTGCCGAGAAGCTCTATTCCAACGGACTCTCGGTTAAGCAGATCGCCAAGATGGCGCCGGGAGAGAACATCCTTCCCGACATGATCCCGCACCCTGAAGACTTCGGCACATGCTACCGCACCGCAAGCAAACTGGCGGGCGACGGAACGGCTACGGTCGACTGCGATCTGTTCGCAAAACTTGTAAATGTCGGCTCTAATGATAAAATTACCCCGTTCAGAGTAAAACGCTGCCTCGAGATCTTCGCCGACAGCGGACTTCTGAGACTGGGTTCCACGGGACCCATGCGCGTCTGCTTCAGCATGATGAATGTTGATCAGAAGGTGAAGCTGTCGGAATCCGCGGCTTACAAGAGGATAATGAATGAGCAGGAATGACGGGACAATCTATTACACGGAAGAGGAACTGCAGGAGCGTGCGTATCTTGCGGATGATACTCTCATACCCGATATTCCCGAAGACATTACGGCTCAGTTCGAAGAAGTCTTAGAGACATACAAGGATTATTCCCGCAAGGACAATGCGTCTGAAGAAGACGACGAAGCACTTGCCAAGCAGGAAGATTTCCTAAGGAGAGCGTTTGTATTCGCTTTCAAGGCACACCGCAACCAGAAAAGGAAGACCGGTGAGCCGTACATAATCCATCCGATTGCCGTGGCCAAGATCCTCTCGGAACTCAAGGTTGATTCCGAGACGCTCGCAGCTGCGCTCATGCACGATACGATCGAAGATACGGTAGCCGACCATGAGATGCTCACGGAGAAGTTCGGCGCCACGGTAACTTCGCTCGTTGAAGGCGTTACAAAGCTCAACACGAAGCTCGACAATGTCGTATACGATACGAAGACGGATATCCAGGCATCCAACGTGCGTAAGATGCTTCTGGCGATGACTGATGACATCAGGATCATCTTCATCAAGCTTGCAGACCGTCTGCACAACATGAGGACACTTAAGTTCCAGTCCCCCGAGAAGCAGATAGAGAAGGCGCAGGAGACGCTCGATATCTATGTGCCTTTCGCCGGAAGGTTCGGTATCTACAGGATCAAGTGGGAACTCGAGGATCTCTGCCTCATGTATCTGCATCCCGATGACTACAACATGCTCATCAAGCTGGTCTCGGGTGACCGTGACGAGCGTGAGGACTTCATGGAGCAGGTTATCTCCGAGATCCGCACCAAGCTCACGGAGAACGGCATCACGCATTTTGACATCGAAGGAAGGCCCAAGCATTTCTTCAGCATCTATAAGAAGATGCACGACAAGGGCAAGACAATAGACGAGATCTACGATCTCTACGCATGCAGGATAATCGTTGACGAAGTAACGGAGTGCTATCAGGTCCTGGGTATCATCCACGAGATCTACCAGCACGTTCCCGGCAGGTTCAAGGACTATATCGCGATGCCTAAGGAGAACAAGTACCAGTCGATCCATACGACGGTCGTATCTCATGTGGGTATCCCGTTCGAGGTCCAGATAAGGACTTACAGGATGCACCAGACCGCGGAGTACGGTATCGCGGCACACTGGCACTATAAGGAAGAGGGTTCCTCGACCGAGTTCAAGGCCGACAAGTACGACGAGAGGATCGACGAGGTGCGTCAGATCATCGAGACGCAGAACGAGCTGTCCGATTCTTCGGAATTCCTCGAAGCTCTCAAGATGAACATCGCTCCGGACGAGATCTTCGTATATACGCCCAAGCATGAGCTGATCAAGCTACCTCAGGGGTCTTGTCCGATCGACTTTGCATATGCCATCCATTCCGGCATCGGCAATCACATGCACGGCGCCAAGGTCAACGGCAGGCTCGTGCCGCTGTCATATAAGCTCAAGAACAGCGACATCGTCGAGGTCTTAAGCTCGGAGAAGCTTGTCAAGGGACCTTCGAGAGACTGGGTTAACATCGTAAGATCCGCGAACGCGCGTTCCAAGATCAATGCGTGGTTCAAGCGTGAGGCAAGGGCAGAGTGTATCGAGGCCGGCAAGAACGAACTTACCAGAGAGATCGAGCGTAACGGCTTCGATCCTTCGAAGCTCCTCATGCACCGCTCGCTCGAGACCATCCTCAAGCGCAATAATTTCCAGGGAATAGACGATATGTACGCTGCTATCGGCTACGGTTCGATCAGTGTCATCAAGGTCTTCTCCAGACTCAGGGACGACTACATCAGGTCGTGTTCGGAAGAGGAGAGGGCAGCGCTCGGCTACAGGGTAACTGCCGACGGTAACGTCGCATACAACCCGAAAGATCTGCCGATCCAGTTGGGCAAGTTCGACCAGTCCCACTCGAAAGGCAAGAACGAGCCTGCAAAGGGAAGGGATTCTTCCAAGCAGGTACAGTCCTACGATGTCGACATCATCAACGCGATGAATGCAGACCCTCACCAGATCGCAGTCAAGGCAAGGTCCGGTGACATCGAGGAACAGCAGTCACGCAATGCAAAGATCCTCGCAGGCAAGCGCTCTCATGCGGCAAGCGAAGTCATCGTAGACGGCCTCGAGGGCGTGTCCACGCATCTGGCCAACTGCTGCCACCCCGTATTCGGCGACGACATCATCGGTTATGTCACGCAGGAGAACGGCGTAGGCATCCACAAGACCACGTGCAACAACATCCAGAATATCCTTAAGAACCGCAACAAGTCCGACAAGGACCTCGAGAAATATCAGCGTCTCGTCACCACCAAGTGGCTTGCCAAGGCGCAGTTCGCGAGCTACGACGTAAGGCTCGTGGTAGTCTGCACCGACAGGCAGAAGCTCCTTCTCGACGTTCTCGACAAGATCAACGAGGAGAGGATCAACGTCAAGGCTCTCAAGACTGTCGTAGACGGTCAGACCGCGAGGATCTTCATCACCGTCAACATCTCCGGCAAGGAGCAGTACGACAGGCTCGTATCGCGCATCCTTTCCGTAAAGGACGTATCTGACGTTATAAGGGACTGATCTGCAACTAATCCGTAAGTACAACTGTATAAAGAGCAGATGTCCATTGTCGGGAGGTTTTTAAGATGAACACTATCTTAAGAAAGCTTACAACTGCTCTGGTTGTGATCGCGTTAAGTGTATGTGCGTTTGCAGGCTGTGCATTTGTTGATGAGACGGGCGCAGATAACGTCTATAAATGTTCCAAGCAAAACATTATCGGCCTGAAGGAGGTCGTGCTGTACGAGGACAAGGCGGTTGTTGTTTTCGATAAGTTTGCAGGTATCGGTGCGCAGAAGGGTTATGATTATTTCGGGTTAGATGATGACAGTATTGAGAATTCCGGTGGTATCCGGGTGTCGGTCAAGACGGACGGCAAATGGTGCCAGGTAACGGATGCGGACATTAAGGATACATTCACCGATTACATTGTGACCATCCCTTTTGAAGATGTTGATGATATCGAGACCATATCCGTTCAGGGAAGGTATATCACCATCAATGACGGAGACTTTGAACTCAGTTATTTGGAAATGGGCGGAGAGTGTTCTGTGGATTACACACAGAAGTATGATGCCGCCGGCAGTGAGTGGAGTGAGATGAAGATCAAAACAACGCTGTATCCGATGACAGACAAAGCAGAATGAATCAGGCCCCGTCAGGAAAGATAACTGTTCCATAAACAGTTCTGTTTTTAAGATAATCGCAACTATAAACGCTACTATTGGATCAATAGTAGCGTTTTCAGTAGTGAAAAATGCCAAACCACTACTGCAAAAAGAACACATTTGGACATTGCGGGGATCCACGCCCGAAAGCAGTAAAGAAATCGTTAATTATCTCCTTATTCCTTGACTGAGATATCGTATCTCATCTATTGTTTAACTATTATCGGTATTATGACGGACAGGCTGAAGCATTAGCACACTTTATCAAGTGGAGGTGGCTGCTTTATGAAACGATCGACCCGCGTTTTTTCCATTTTCCTTGCAACGACCATGACTTTTACTGCGCTGTCTGCATGCAGTCTTTTCAAGAATAAGGATGACGGCATCAACCGTGTAACCGTCATCCTGCCGGAGCCGACCGAGGAAGAAGAGATAGTCAATATCACGTCCGCCGTGACGATAAATTCCTACCTGACGGCAAGAGCGTACCTTGATCTTATCCTTGAATACGACACTGAAAACATGACTGAAGCTGAGGCGGAAGAGTTCGTCAAGCTGATAGATGATGCGACGGTAATGTTCGAGAATACCGAGCTGCTTTCTTACGAGATGTCAGATGCAGTGGATGCCTGGGAAGAATCCGGTGCAGAACGCGAAGAAGCCGTGATTAAAGAACTGGCAATCTCTCCGATGGATGTATTAAGTTTCAGTCAGAACGTTTATGCTGCCAAGAAGTCTCCTGCAGAGGAATGGGCGCAGGAGGTAGTAGATACTTTCGATAATGCACAGCCGGGTAAGGGTCTTAGGACTCTCGCAGAGCAGATGGGGACCGATGCCAAGTATGCGTATGCCCAGCTTAAGCAGGCACAGGCCATCCTTGAAGGTGCGGCTTACATGGACGTGGCAGACAAGGCCGGCCAGATAGTGACGGGACTCAAGACACTTAAGGCTGCAGGTACGGCCGCAAGCTTTGTTATCGCAGTCACGGCAGCCCCTGCTTCCGTAGGTCTGGTCGAGACGGGAGGAATACTCTGCACGGGTGTGAGTGCAGTAGCACAGGTAGGTTCATTGAGTTCTCAGTTCTACTACGGAACCGAGGACAATTATGTATCGGCAAAGTTTGACGATCTTGATGACAAAGCTTCAAAACTTGGTACCGTGTTCGGATTCATCGGACTGAGCGGAGCGGTAACCGATATTGGTAAGGCGGGAAAGAGTATCCTGTCGAGCGGATGGAGTAATTTATCCGACAGCGCAAAAACATCCTTTATCAACAATTCTCTCGGAGTAGTATCGCTTGGTTCTTCCGAGGTAACCAACTATCTCGATAACGGCACTATTCTCGGAGGTGCGGTCAAGATAACGGATGATGGTGTTGAAGTCACATTCATGGATACCAAGACAGGCAAGAAGGATGAGGATACCGAGAGAGCAAAGAAGATGATTACAGAGCTCGGTCTGGATAAGGCAGATGTCAAGACGATAATGGAAGAAGATGACGACCAGGAACTTAGTGACACTCTTCCCGAAGACGTTGCAAAGCAGATAATCGAAGACAACGAGCCTCTGACTCCGGACGGCGGATTTGATGTGGAAGGGTTCATCAAGGGTGTAAGCGTTGAACTTGATCTGGATACCACGATCGGTGAATCAGAAGTGATGCCTACCGAGAGCTCTGAGGAGATAACCGAAGAGACCACTGAAGAGACGACCGAAGAAACAGTTGAAGAGACAACTGCCGCTACGACTCAGACCAGTGCGGGATCAACAGGCGAGTATGATTCGTATTTTGACAGTATAGAACTGAACAGTGTGGATAACTGGCTGCTCTTCCTTGAAGGAACGTGGTGCGGTGATGTACCTGTGGTTTATTACGATGAAGGAGGCAATCCCACAGTGGGAGGCACTACTTTTGTCAACTATGAGCTGCAGACTATTATCCTGTCATATTCTGTTTCCCAGGAGTGTACTTCCTCAGGTCTGCAGGTAAATTACATAGAAGGGAACTATCTGATCATGCAGAAGGTGGATGCAAACACGATATACGTAACGGATTCGCTTTGCCCCGACAATCCCTATATCCTCACACGTGAGTAAGGGCGAGGCTGCTGCCAAAGTCACTATTTAAGTCTCTGTTCTCATCGAAAACAGGGACCCGAATGAAGAAATCCCTAAAAGAGTCCCTGTTTTGAATCAAAACAGGGACTTAATCATAGACTTCTTGATTACTGCTTAGTGTGAGCGGTTACATATCACCGTAGTACGTATCATCGTCCTCGTAAGGCGAGACGTGGCTTACGTTGCAGATTATCATCGGACGGCGGCTCGTCTTGGATGCGACGAAGTTCTTGAGCTGCTCGCGGAAGGCGCGCTTCTCGACGAAAGCCTCGACGCTGCCGGATTTGCTCCCTGCAGACTTAAGGAGATTGGCGCATTTGGCAGAGATGGCCTCATGTACAGCCTCCGTGCTCTCGCCGTCAAAGCAGCCTATCGAATTGATCGAAGGCGGGCAGGCGAGGTTGCCTGTGGAATCGTCTACCGTTATGGCGATCGCGAGACATCCGTCTTCGCTCAGGTGGATACGGTCATTAAGAACGCGGTCTTCGGCATCAACCGTGCCGGAGCCGTCGATGAGGACAGCCTGTGCCGGAACGTGATCCGTGATCTCGGCGCTGTTCCTGCCGAGTGACAGCACATCGCCGTTGCCCAGGATGAAGCAGTTCTCCTCGGGCATGCCGAGAGATACCGCCATCTCCTTATGAAGATAGAGCATCCTGTATTCGCCGTGGATCGGGATGAAGAATTTGGGCTTTATCAGATTGTGGAGCATCATGAGCTCCTTCTGATATGCGTGGCCTGATACGTGAACGCTCGCCATCGACTGATAGATGACTTGCGCGCCTTTCTTGTAGAGCTCGTTGATGACCCTGTAGATGGGCTTCTCGTTGCCCGGGATCGGGTCTGCCGAGATGATTACTGTATCACCCTTCCTGATATCGACGGAACGGTGAGAGTCGAATGCCATCCTCGTGAGGGCGCTCATCGGCTCTGCCTGGCTTCCGGTAGTCAGGATGACTATCTTGTTGTCGTCATAGTTATCTATCGCGCTGATGTCAATGAGCGTATCGGGCTTCATGTCGATGTAGCCCAGCGAATTGGCGATCTTGAATACGGATACCATGGATCTTCCCGACAGGCAGACGTGTCTTCCGTAGTGCTCTGCCGCGGAGATTATCTGCTGCATCCTGTGGATATGCGACGAGAAGGTAGCGACGATGATACGGCCGTTTGCCTTCCTGAAGATCTGCTTGAAGGATTCGCCGACCTGTTTCTCGGAAGGGGAGAAGCCTTCTATCTCGACGTTCGTGCTCTCGCACATGAACATCAGGACGCCCTCGAGACCGAGCTCGCCCAGCCTCTGGAGGTTGATCGTCTTGCCGTTGATCGGGGTGAAGTCTATCTTGAAGTCGCCCGAGTGGACTATCGTTCCGACGGGCGTCTTAAGTGCGATCGCATAAGCATCAGCGATGCTGTGGTTGACCCTGATGAACTCGACGTCGAAGTTGTTGCCTAACTTGACGTGGTCGCCGTTCTTGCATTTCTCGAGCCTGATGCCCTCAAGACCGATGCGCGCTTCCTCGAGCTTGTGACGCACCAGTTCTATCGTGAGGGTGCCGCTGTAGATCGGACACTTGAACTCCTTGAGGAAATAGGGCAGGGAACCGATATGGTCCTCATGGCCGTGTGTGAGCACGATGCCTCTGAGCTTCGAGATGTTATTCCTTACATAGGTAAAATCCGGTATGACGCAGTCGATTCCGGGCATGTTCTCTTCCGGGAAGCTCATGCCCACATCGATGATTATCATATCGTTCCCGTATTCAAAGACGGTCATGTTCTTACCGATCTCGGTAAGGCCGCCCAACGGGATTATCTTGAGCTTCGACTCGGGCTTCTCGGGCCTCTTGCGCGCTACTCTGTATTGTTTCTTCTGAGGTTCTTTCTTAGGTTCGATCTGTCTGTGTGTTACTTTTCTTCTTCTGGAGTTTTCCTGTTGTTGTGCCATGTCTCTTCCTTCTAGCTTTTAGCCCAGGTAGACAGTTCTGGTCGTGGTCGAGTACGCACTCGTATCGTTAACGAAAATGTCGATCATGGCTCCCTTTACGCCGGAACCCTTATCCTGGACTGTATAATATCCGTCTCCTCCGAGCGGATCGTTCTCAATGTAGATTACCGTGCCTGCGGGGTATACTGACCAGTCCGCAGCAACGGTCACGCCTTCGGTGCAGGTCGCGCCGGTAGCGGTCGTAAGGCTGTAAGAGCCGTCGCCGTTGTCCTGCGGGCCGTAGAAGGTTATCTTGCAGGATACGCCCGATGAAGTATCGATCGCAGCTGCAGTCTGTGTGGGTGTGGTCTGTTTCGGCGCCGGTGTTGCCGTAGCGGCAGGCTTCGGCGTAGGCGTCGGAGTGGGAGGCGTCTCTGTCGTGAGATCGGCTTTGACGTAGTTCCCATTGTATGTCTTATACCAGCCGTTGCTCGTAACGGCTACGACGTCGATCTGATCTCCGGGATTGACCTGCTTTACCAGGGAATAATCTGTACCGGGGCCCGATCTGACGTTGAGTACGGTAGTCGCATATACTGCGAGCTGGAGATCGCTCTCCGTTACGGCTGCGGTAGTTGCCGCCGTTGTTGTCGCAGAAGTGGTGGCCTTGGTGGTCTCTTCGCTCTCGCTCGTCTCTGACTCTGAAGTCTCGGATGTCTCAGAAGTCTCGGAGACAGCGGCAGTCTCTGTCGTGGCCTCGGTCTCGGGTACGGATGCTTCGGTGATCTCCGTCTCGGAAGGCTCGGGAACGATGGCAGCAGGATCTGCTACCGCTGCAAGGACGATCTGTTCTGTCGTTCCTCTCTTGAGGATGAGCTGGACCGAGAAGCCGGCCAGTGCGCACAGAACAATGACGACGCCGGTCGTAACTGCCTTGAGGATCTGCTCCCTTGAAGGGATGAAACCTTTTTTAATGTCTTTTAACTGCAAAAGCATACCTCCGTATGTAAGCCCACATTTTCCAACTCTATTATACCACATGCGGTTTTTGCACCGTTCCTGCGGGGTTCGGGCGCTTCGTTTCCTACCGCTAAAACAAATTTTTGTAAAGCCGTTCCCTGCTTTTGTCAAGTGAATGTCACACGCCTGCAAAGCATGACATATTACATGCGTCTATAATCTAATCACACGCACCACAATCGCAAACTCAAGGGGAGAAAAATAAAGTGTCGCTCGGCAGTGTCAGAAAACCGCCCAAAAAGGCTGTTTACGGTACAACTGAACATGACGTTGAGAAACGCAGGAACCGCATTTACATAATATGCGCTGTGGTCCTCATTGTTTGCGGCATTTTGGATGTAATCTTCCTCAAGGGCATCCTCGGCCTTTAATTGCAAATCACCGCTTATTCATCTATAATATTCTGCGACTTTATTATTTATTAGGAGCAGATGTAAATGAGAGTTTCCAGACTTTTTATGGCTACACAGCGTGAGATCCCTGCTGATGCGGAGATCCCTTCACACCAGCTGATGCTTCGTGCGGGTCTTATCCGCAAGGTTGCATCAGGCATATATTCGTTCATGCCTTTGGGCTACCGCACTTACAGGAAGGTCGAAGCCGTTATCCGCGAGGAGATGGACAAGGCCGGCGCACAGGAGCTCATAATGCCTGCGCTCCTTCCGGCTGAGGTATATCAGGAATCCGGAAGATGGGAGAAGTTCGGTCCCGAGATGTTCCGTCTGTCAGACAGAGGCGGCAGGAGCTTCTGCCTGGGCCCCACGCACGAAGAGCCCTTCACGGAGGCAGTCAGAGACACTATCAGCTCATATAAGCAGCTCCCTGTGACACTCTATCAGATCCAGCACAAGTACAGAGACGAGAAGAGACCGAGATTCGGAATCATGAGAGGAAGAGAGTTCGTCATGAAGGACGCATACTCCTTCGATGTTGACGAAGCAGGTCTGTCCGAGTCCTACGATACTATGTACAAGGCATACAGAGCCATCTTTGACAGGCTCGGTCTCGATTACACCGTAGTCGATGCAGACTCCGGCGCGATGGGCGGATCCGGCTCACAGGAGTTCATGGTCAAGAGCGAAGTAGGTGAGGACGGCATCTGCTACTGCGACGAGTGCGGCTATGCTGCCAACGAAGAGAAGGCAGGCTGCGTTACTCCCGCACAGGATACGGCAGAGATGCTCGACATCGAGAAGATCCACACACCTGACGTTAAGACCATTGACGATCTCGTAGGCTACATGAACTGCGGCGCAGACAAGTTCGTCAAGACCATCCTCTACAACATCGACGGCAAGATCGTTGCAGCAATGTGCCGCGGCGACCGCGACATCAACGAGACAAAGCTTGCCAACCTCTACGATGCTACCGAGATGGAGCTCGCGGCTTTCGTTGACGTAGAGAGAGTAACAGGCGCGAAGGTAGGTTTTGCAGGTCCTGTAGGTCTCAAGGAGAAGATCGATATCGTTGTGGACAGCGAAGTGTCCGTGATGAGGAATTTCGTTGTTGGTGCGGACGAGACGGATTACCACCTCAAGAACGTCAACATCGGAAGAGACTTCGAAGCTACGACGATCGCTGACATAAGGAATGCCGTTGAGGGCGATGTCTGCCCCAAGTGCGGCAAGGGTAAGATGAAGATGGCAAGAGGCGTCGAAGTAGGCCACATCTTCAAGCTCGGAACAAAGTATTCAAAGGCGCTGAACTGCGTCTATCTCGATAAGGACGGCAAGTCCAACCTTGTTGTAATGGGCTGCTACGGCATCGGCGTCGGAAGAACGCTCGCTGCCATCATCGAGCAGCACCACGATGACAACGGTATCATCTGGCCTGCCGAGGTCGCTCCCTACAAGGCGATCGTCGTTCCCACAAAGGTCAACGATGAGGCTAACATGGCTCTCGCAGAGAAGATCTACTCAGATCTTGCCGCTGCAGGAGTTGAAGTCCTGATCGACGACAGGAACGAGAGACCCGGCGTTAAGTTCAAGGACGCTGACCTCATCGGCATCCCGCTCCGCATCACTGTCGGAAGACGTGCAGGCGAGGGCATCGTTGAAGTTAAGAGAAGGGATTCTGACGAAGCAGTCGAGATGACTGCAGACGAAGCAGTTGCTGCTGCAAAGGAGATCTGATGATTCTTACGAAGATCACATCTGCCGTTCTCGCACTGACGTTCGGCGTCGGCTTCAATCTGGCCGATATCGATCTGGCTGCAAAAGAGGCGGCTGCACAGGCTAAGGCAGCTTCCAAGTATCTGGATTTTGAGCCCGCCGATTTCACATCCTATGAGCTCACCACTTTCCGCGGTGACAAGATAACGGTAAGTGTTGACGGCAAAGACTTCTGTGTCGACTGCGACTGCAGCGATGACATCATCCTCGGTCTCTACGATGCGGAGAACTTCGAGCTCATCACGAAGTCTGATGTACATACCGAAGGCACGTTCTCGGAGGACTTTACAGGTGACATGGAAGAGGATGTGCTCTACATGATCAACGTCTCCTATGTCCTGGAAGGCGTTGTCATCGATGCCTACAGCAACTATGTGATCCTCTACGACGGAGAGATCGAATTCTTCAAGACCCCCAACTACGACTACAATCTCGGTTCCACGGAGGAACTCTGGACCGACGATGCGTCTCTGCTCGAGCTTACCAAGCCTCAGAACGATGTCGAAAGCGATGACCCGGTGGTCATCAGCTACTCTAAGGACATCGTCGGCGACGCGAAGGACGACTGGGAGAAGGTCTTCAGGATCTACACATATATCACCACACAGATGGCATACGACGACGTTCAGATCGAAGATGACATCACCTGCTACCAGGACGGCGCCAAGTGCCTGATCCGCCGCCAGATCGCCATCTGCGAAGGCTTTGCGAACGTGTTTGTCGCACTCTGCAGGGCGCAGGGCATCCCGGCTGCTGTACAGTTCGGCATCGGATGCTCCACATACGAGAGCCTCATAGATGTTGACGAACTCGATTCTACAGACTCGGATCACGCATGGGCTGCAGTATGCCTTGACGGTGAGTGGTACTACCTCGATCCGACTTTCGACATCGGCGCTTACTACGAAGGCGATGCCTGGGATGACGGTTATATCGACGAAGTCACACCCGGATATGCGTTCTATCTCCTTCCTCTCGAAGCATTCTCGTTCGACCATAAGATACTGGATGCGGATACGATGCACGGCATGGAGGAGACAGGTTCCTGCGGCAGCAATGCCACATACGAGATATCCAGAGACGGCACCCTTACGATATACGGAAGCGGTGAGATCAAGATGCCCGAAGGATGCAACGGCTTCACGAAAGTCGTTTTCGACCCGGATTCGAACATAACATGCATAGGCGAGGATTGCTTCATCGACTGCGATCTTCTTACCATGGTCATACTTCCGGATACCGTCACGAAGATAGATGACGGTGCCTTCTACACCTGTGAGGATCTGGAGTATGTCTATATTCCCGAAGGAGTGACTTACATCGGACAGGAGGCCTTTGATTTCTGCGACGAGCTCGCATACATAAGGGTGCCTGATTCGTGTAACGAGATAGGCAACTGGGCTTTTGACGACTGCGGCAGGCTTTACCTGAGCATCCCGTCAGATCTTGAAGGCTTCAACTCAGGTTACTATCTCGATCCGATGTATATCGAAGTGCGTTAATGTCATACATAGAATTCCGTAACGTATCCAAGACATATAAGACAGGTTCGGTCGAGGTCCATGCTCTCGATAACTGCGAGTTCTTCATCGAGAAGGGCGAGCTCTGCGTCATAGTGGGGCAGTCCGGTGCGGGCAAGACCACATTGCTGAATATCCTCGGCGGCATGGATCACCTGACGACAGGTCAGGTCTTCCTGGACGGCAGGGAGATATCCGCGCTGCAGACGAGAGAGCTGGCAAAGTTCAGAAGAGAGAACGTCGGATTCGTATTCCAGTTCTACAACCTGATATCGAACCTCACTGCATATGAGAATGTCGAGATGGCGGCCCAGCTCGTAAAGGATCCCATCGACTGCGATCTTCTGATGAACGAGGTCGGCCTTGCCGACAGGAGGAACAACTTCCCCGCACAGCTGTCGGGCGGTGAGCAGCAGAGGGTTGCCATCGCGAGAGCCATAGCCAAGAATCCGAAGCTCCTGCTGTGCGACGAGCCTACCGGCGCTCTCGATTACCAGACGGGCAAGCAGATCCTTCACATGCTCCAGCACCTGTCGACCGACAAGAAGATGACGGTCGTCATCATTACCCACAACTCGGCGCTGACCGCCATGGCAGACAGGGTCATAAGGGTAAAGAACGGCAAGGTCATAAGCAATGTTATCAACACCAACCCCGTGAACGTGGACGACATCGAGTGGTAAACTCATGAGCCTGTACTGGAAACTGATACTCAGATCGATCAAGGACAGCCTCCCGAGGTTCCTCGCGATATTTGCGATAATCTGCCTTGGTGTAGGATTCTTCTCAGGACTCAAGGCGACTACCCCGTCATTCTACAGGACAGCCGAAGAGTACATCACTGGTCAGAACATGTACGACTTCAGGCTGATATCGACAATAGGATTCGACGAAGACGACATAGCAAGGCTCAAGGCTTCCACCGGTGCCGATGTCTGCACCGGTTCTGTCTTCTGCGATGCGGTGGTATATCAGAGCGGAGAAGCTGATGCTCTGACCGTAAGATTTCAGTCGCTGACGGAAGGCGTCAATGAAGTAACGCTCACCGCAGGAAGGATGCCTTCCGCACCGAACGAGATACTGGGCGATGCATTCATGCAGGACGAAGGCGCGATCGGCACGACGATCACCATTGCCCCCGATAACAAGCCCGGAACCATCGACGAGATGTGCGAGGGCGAATATGTGATCGTAGGTCTGGCGAGGTCGCCTCTGTACATGAACTTCCAGCGCGGCACGACGAGCGTGGGTTCGGGTAAGATCCAGCTGGTGTTCTTCGCGCAGGAAGCAGGATTTGATTTTGAATATTACTCCGAAGTCTATCTGAGATACGGCAATTCACCGACACCTTATTCCGATGAGTACGAGGCATGGGCAGATGCCAAGACTGATGCGCTCGAACCCGTGCTCGAACAGATAATCATGCAGAGGTTCGCAGGTCTTATCGAAGACGGCAAAGAAGAGATAGACGATGCGCAGGATGAGTTCGACCAGGAGCAGTCAGATGCCAAGCAGGATCTCGCGGATGCGAAGATCGAACTTGACGATGCGCTCAAGGAATTAGAAGACGGTCAGAAAGAATATGACGACGGCAAGAAGGAACTCGACGAGGCTTGGGACAAGCTCCAGGATGCCAAATCCGAACTTACTTCGAACAGCGTCCTTCTGGGTGCCGCCAAGAACAAACTCGATTCGGCAAAGACAGTCCTGGACAGCACCAAGCAGCAGCTGGATGATGCTGCGGCGCAGCTCGAATCAGGCAAGCAGCAGCTCGATGATGCTCAGGCACAGATAGATGCCGGTCTTGCACAGATGGGCATAACGGCCGACCAGCTCCCCGCACAGATAGAGACGCTCAACGGCAGCATAGCGGCGGTTACCGCTCAGATGGAAGGATTAGATCCCGCTTCGGAAGAATATGCTCAGGCAAGTCAGAATCTTATTGTGCTCCAAGAGATGCTGAAAGGATGCGAGCAGCTATCGGGTACTATAGCAACCGTCAACGAACAGAAGGCCGCATACGAAGATGCCAAGGCGCAGTATGAGGATGGCCTCGCGCAGTATAACCAGGGATATGCGGAATATCTGCAGGGCGAAGCTGAGTATCAGGCAGGACTCGCACTCTATAACGACGGACTCGACAAGTACAACAAAGGTCTCGAGGATTATAACGAGGGCAAAGCGAAGCTGGACGATGCCGCCAAGGAGTTAGAAGACGGCTGGGCAGAATACTATGACGGCCTTACGCAGTACAACAACGGCGTGAATGCGCTGAACTCCGAAGCGGTGATACAGGCTTCTTATCAGATCGACAACGCATATGCTCTCCTGGATGCGGTAAAGGATCCGGATACTTACGTCCTAGGCAGAGACACCAATGTGGGTTATGTGTGTTTCGACAATGATGCGCAGATCGTTGACGGCGTCGCGTCGGTGTTCCCGGTGTTCTTTTTCGCGATAGCAGCGCTCGTATGTTCTACCACGATGAGCAGGATGGTCGCAGACGAGAGAGGCCTGATAGGCACGATGAGAGGTCTCGGTTATACCGAGCTTGCGATAGTGATGAAGTACGTCATCTACTCGGGCAGTGCTGCCGTGCTGGGATGCGTGCTGGGTTATCTCGGAGGCGTTAAGCTGTTCCCGTGGGTCATCTGGGAAGTGTACAGGATGATGTACGGCTTTGCCGACGTGTCCTTCAGGAACTCCGTGCTGATGTTCGTCATATCGTTTGTTTTCGCGCTCATCTGCACGGTCGGCGTCACGGTCTTCACCTGCGTGTCCGAGCTCAAGGGGATGCCTGCGGAACTCATCAGGCCCAAGGCGCCGCCGCCGGGCAAGAGGATCATCCTCGAGAGGATCGGCTTCATCTGGTCGAAAATGCGTTTCCTGCACAAGGTATCCGTAAGGAACGTCTTCAGGTTCAAGAGAAGGATGATGATGATGATCGTCGGCATCGCGGGATGCACGGCGCTGCTGATAACCGCTTTCGGCCTGTATGATTCCATCTGCAATGTCGTTGGCGACCAGTACGACCGTATACTCAAGTTCGATGTTGACGTTACCTTTGAAGACGGCGCGTCCGAAGAAGACCTCCTTAAGGCGGCTGCTGATGCCGATGCAAAGTACGGAACTGATTCGGTGGCGGGCATCATCATGGTGGAGCGCGCCAAGAACGACGGAGGCGGATACATAAGAGACGTAAGCGTGTTCGTCTCAGACGACGCGAACATGAACAGCATCTTCGGTCTCCATGATTACAAGACGAATGAACTGATGCCGTGGCCTTCTGACGGCGAGGTAGCGGTATCTTCCAAGATGGCCGAGAAGAATGACCTCAAAGTGGGAGATTCCATCAAGCTCCTAATGGGAGATGATGAGACTCCGGTGTACTTCAAGATAGGTGAGATCTTCACCAACTACACTTACCACTATGTCATGATGACACCCGCGACCTACGCGGAAGCGACGGGAAAGACTTACCAGCCAAAGGAGCTCCTCGTCATGTTCGGGGAAGATGCAGACATATCGCCTTACGACTATGCAAACTATATCGCGGGCAATTACAGTGTCAGCACTTGGTCGGCATCGGTCGACTCGCGCCTGAGCTTCTCGAACACGATGGAGAGGATGAACTACATCATCGTCCTGGTCGTGGCATGCGCTGCGGCACTGGCGTTCATCGTGCTCTTCAACCTCAACAACATCAACATAACCGAGCGTATAAGGGAGATCGCGACGCTCAAGGTAATGGGCTTCTACAGGAACGAGACCGGAGCTTACGTCACGCGTGAGAACCTTCTTCTCGTGCTTATGGGATATGCTGCGGGAATACCTTTGGGATTCGCACTGCACAGATTCGTCATGGCTCAGATCGAGATGGATATCGTGACCTATGATGTCAGGATCGCGTGGCCGAGCTTCTTCTATGCGCTGGGATTCGTACTGCTGTTCTCGTTCATCGTCGACGTCATCATGCGCGGAAAGATAGAGCAGATAGACATGACGGAGTCACTTAAGAGCATCGAATAAGAGTGAGCGCTTATGCTCGCTTAGGTCCTCCGCGCTTCGCTTGTGCGGAAATCGCTCGCATAACCCCTCACTCTTAAGTCGGCGAGGACTATAGCGAGGAGACGGGCTTAATCGCCATTCATCCACGTCTGGTGGTAATTCTTCCTTCTGTATTCTTCGGGAGTCATCCCGGTGGTCTTCTTGAACACCTGTATGAAGTGGGACTGCGAAGAGAATCCGAGATAGTTCGCGATGGACAGTGAAGACTCATCCAGATGTCTTAACATGCTGCAGGCAACGTCGATCTTCTGATTCCTGATGTAGCGGCTTAATGTAATGCCCATCTCCTGCTTGAACAGCTTCGACAGATAGCTCGAGTTAAGAGACAGCGCATCCGCGATGGACTCGACCGTGAGGCTCTCCTGAATGTGGGAGCGGATGTAGTCTATCGCCATTACGTTGTGACGTGATACGACATTGCTCTTGGTAAGCTCGTTCATCTTACGGCAGTAGTGCCTGAGAAGCTCCATCTGAAGGCTGACGATCTCCGTGTTGGAGGTAGCCGCGTCGATGAGCTCGATATAGATATCGCTGAGAGTATATGCGACGGATATCTCCATACCCGCCTCGATGCAGAACCTGCTCACGAGAGCCGCGAGGATGGTCGCATGGTACTTGTTGTTCTGAAGGTCGTTCGTGCTGAGCTTGCCCAGCTTCTGCGCCTGACCAAAGTTCTTGAGTCGCTCTTCGAGTGCCTTGGTATTGCCGCTTGCAACGGTCTCATAGAAGTTGATCTCTCTGTTGTATGCTTCCTGGCGCGCAGTCGATTCGCCGTCGTCCATAAGTCTCTTTGCAAGTTCTTTCTCTATGTTCATATCGAGCCTCCGATTATCAAACAGTCAGGTTGTATAATTAACAATTATATCGTTTTTTTGATAT
>JAEEGK010007022.1_pt1 | contig 26942 bp, 7 predicted proteins | sample 8958771 | NCBI WGS metagenome assembly JAEEGK01 (sample SAMN16246547, study PRJNA631951) | gut metagenome | biome: gut microbiome; feature: rumen; material: SC-attached | host: Bos | place: Iran: Karaj | collected 2018-10 | reverse complement strand
GGGCCCAATCCCCAATCCCCAATCCCCAATCCCCATTCTTTTTTTAAAAACCTTATTTTTTTTTTTTTAAATTTTTTTTTTGTTTTATTTTTATAATAAATTTTTTTTTTTTTTGTTTTAAAAAAATTAATATCAAAACAAATAAAGATATGAAAAAAAAATTATTTTAATAAAAAAAAATAAAAAAAAACAGAATAAAAAAAAAAATTTATCAAAAAATTAACTTAAATAAAATAAAAAATATTATAAAAAACAAATCAATAATAAAATAAACTAATTTTTCATTATCATTTTGTTTATTTTTATTCTCCATAATTTTTATTTTTGAATGATAAAAATTTAAAATTTTATTAAATATAATAATTATAAATTTGAATTTTATTTTAAATGTTTCAAAAACAAATAAAAATAGAAGGTGAAGAAAATATAAAATCATATGAATATAAAGGAGAAGATCAAAGTATATCATATAATTTATTTATAAATGAATTAACAGACAAATTATTAGAATATATTCCTATATGGTTATCACCAAATATTTTATCAATATTTGGGCTTTTACTAAATTCAATAACTTTTTTTATTGATATTTGTTTTACTGGATTAAAAGGAAATGACGATGTAGAATTTTATGTTCAATTTATAAATTGTATTTTAAATTTTTTATATTTATTGATTCATAAATTTGTAATAAAACAAGCAAAAAGAACAAATTCTTTAAATTGTTTAGTTATATTAATTAATCATTCTGTTAGTGCAATTAATGCTCTTTTAATATCAATTAATTTTGGTTCTTTAATTGGATTTGATGAATTATATTTATATTTATTTTTATATTTTCCAATATTTAATGTTTTTTATTTTAATAAATGGGAAGAATATATGAATGGAGAATTAATACTTCCTAAATTTAATGGTATTTGTGATGGGATTATTTTAATTTGTTTTTTTGAATTATTAACTTGTATAATTGGAAATGAATTTTGGAATTTTTCATTTTATGGATATTACTTTAAAATTTCTAAAATATTAATTTACTTTTGTTTTATTTATGGTTTTTATCTTTGTTTTATCTCTTTTACAAATGTATCAAAAAAAAATCCTGATAAAGTTTCTAAAACTTCTATTAATTTTTTTATATATTATTGTTTAAATTTATTAACTTTATTTCTTATTAATAAGAGTAAAAGAAGTAATTTAATAGATTATTATCCAAAAGTAGTTATTTTTACTTTTGGAATTTCATTAAGTCAATTAATTGGTGAAATTCATTTATCTCATTTACAAAAATTAGAATTTAATCCTAATAAATTATTTTGTCTTCCTCCAATTTTATTTCCATCTATTCATATACTTTTAGGGTATTTTCCTAAAAAAGATTTTATTTATACAATTGATTATACTTTATTAGCTATTTTATCTTGGAATATGATAATTTATAGTTATTGGATTTATAATGCATCAATTGAAATAAGTGATATTTTATTTATAAATATATTATCATTAGAGGAAAGAAAAAGAGAACCAATAAATAATAAAATAAATATATTAATAGAAAATAATGCAAAAGAAAGATTAATGAAATAAATAAACTAAAATTATATTTATATTAATAATAATTTAAACTAATAAAAATAACTATAATTAAATAATAATTTAAATAGATGAAATAATTTTTAATTATATATAAAAAAATGAGTGAACAGTCAACAAAATCAACAATACTGTCACTAATAAGAACTCTACTTCATAAAGATGCAGGGCCTGAAATTTTTACATATAAAGAATTTCAAGAATTCTTAACATCAGAGAGAATTCCCTTTTTAAAAATATCATATTTACCATCAAGTGATAAATTAATTCAAATAACATCTTCAGAAAATAAAATAATAAATGAACATGATTTAACATTATCATTTTATAAAATAAAAAAAAATTCATTAACCTTTGAAGATTTTTTTTCAAATGTAAATGTTACTTTTACACAAGATTCATTTAGTTCTTTATTAAATTCTGAAATAGATGCAAATATCTTAACACAAATTAAAAATAAAAAAGACAAAAGTAGTATAGAAAGTTATCTTCAAAATTTTAAAGAAAGAATAATATCAATAGAAAAGAAATTAAGAAATGAAAAAATAGAAAGAGGTGATTTAACAGAAGATAATTATTCAATTATTTGTTCTCCAGAAGAAGAAATTGATTTTTGGAAATTATATTCTCAAACTTTACCAGGTGATAAAAGAATACTTTCAATTATTGAAATTTATACTAAAATTGAAAAATATTTTTTACCTTCATTTGAAATTATTCCTGAAAAATCTAATGAAATTTTTCCTCAAGTTATAGGATGTGTTGAAGATATTATTCAAAAAATTGTTCCTAAAGTTGGTATTTTGAGACTAAGACATTTTTTAAGTTTAGCTCTCGATTATTTTGCTGCTAAAATAAATGATAAATTAAATGATTTTAAAAATGAAAATACTAGAGAAGTTTATATTAAATTAATAGAAATTCAAAAAAGTTTTCGTTTTGTCAGAGATAGAATTGATATGTTAAATAGATTATATTTTAAAGATGCTCAAATTAATTTAAAAGAATGTGTTTTTGATAAAGTTGATAATAAAGTAAATGAATTAATTGAAATTAAAACTTTATTTGCTGAAGTAAGAAAATTAATGCCTGAATTAAATTTAGAACAAATTAATCAAAGTAATGTTGATTCAAATGAAGATATATTAAAATTATTAGATAGTAATTTAGATAAAGTTTCAGATGAAATTATTAATAAATTAAATAAAGATGTTTTTGATACTGGAAATCATGTTATAATGATTTTACGTGATTTAAATCATTGGAAAGGAATTTTAAGTAGATTAAAATTTCAATCTTTAACATATGATAAGAGAAATGTAGTATTAAAAGATTTAAATAATTATTTTAAAGAATTAAAACAAATTTATGAAACAAAACAACAAAATGGAAATGATTTTTTAAATGATGATGATGCAGAAGAAAAAACAAATGAAAAAAATATAATTGGTCTGTCATCAAAAATATCTTTAATTATAAGTGCACATTCCTTAAAACAAAAATGTGCAAATGCAATTAAATTATCAACAGTATTAAATGATTTAAAAGATTATAATACTTTTCATAAAAATGCATTAACTTTACAAAAAAATATTGATCAATATATTGAAGAAAATATTGCTGATTGGAATGGAATGTTTATTGGTTTAAGTCAAGAATTACCAAAATTAGGAGAAGATATTGTAGAAATTGATAAAAATTCAGGTTTCTTAAAAGTTAATTTTTCTGAAAAATTATTCCAATTAATTCAAGATGTAAGGATTTTAACTGAATATGGTTATTATAATAAAATTGATAGAGAATTAATGTCAGTTAATAATGAAGGTAAAAAAATATTAAAAGATGCAATTAGTTTAAAACAAATTGCTAATTTTTATAATACATTAAGTTCACAAGTTATTCCAAGTCAAAAACCAATGTTAGTAAAATGTGCTAAAGAATTTGAAATGAATTTATCAATAGCAACAAAAAAATTTAAAAGTAATACAAATAAAATTGATTTAGAAAATTATGTTAATATTATTCAAACAGCAGCAAATAGTTTAACAACAGAAATAAGAAGATTAAAAAAAGCACATGCATCAATATTAGATTTATTATGTCAATTATTTAATTATGATTTAATAAGTAATAAATATAAATGGAAAGAAATTTTACAAAGAGCAAGAGAAATTTATGAAGATATAGCTGATAATTATAAAGAAGATAAAAATTTATTAAATGAATGGAAAAGTCATTGGAATTTTCAATTATATAAAATATTAAAAATCCAATATTCAATATCATTAGATAAATTTTATTCATTTGTAACAGAAGTTCCTTGTGAATTTGCAATTCAACATAGAGCACTTGCATTAAATCCTCCTTTAGAAGATATAAAAAAACAAATTTATCGTGATATAGAAAAATTTCTTTCTATACCTTCTACAATAAGAAATTTTATTAGTGATGATGAAGAACAATCTTATTATTATACAATTGTTGAAGAAAATTCAAAAGAAATAGAAAATTTATATTCTCAAATTAATGGTTCTATTAATAAATTAACTGAATTAAAAAGAAGTTTAGCTGATGATGTTGGTTTATCTTATTTAGATTTTGAATCTTATATTGAAAAAAATTTTACTTCTACTGAAGATTGGAAATATAATTATGAAATAATTAGAAATAAAAGAAAAGAAATTGAAAAATTAGATGATGTTATTAAATTAGATTGTTTTAAAATTAATATTGTTTCTTATAAAATGTTTGTTGATGATGCTTTTGAAAAAATTTTTGATACTTTAGGAACTACTTTAAAAGAACATTTGAAAAATACTGTTAAAAATATTGATGAATTTGCAAAAGATGCAATGGAAAATATGAAAAAAAAAGCAAATACAATTGAAGAAGTTTTAGAATTTAAAAAGAAATTTGCAGAACAAGCAAAAAAAAAATTTGAATATGAAAAAAAATGTGAAGAATGTGGTTATATGAATAAATTATTATTACAATTAACAGGTCAAAGTATGAATTTATCAGTATTAAATAATAGATGGGACAATTATAATTCAATGTTAAAAGATTTTTCAAAAGAATTAGAAGAACAAAAAAAAGAAATTAAAAATAAACAAAATAAAAAAATAAAACAATTATTAGGAAATTTAGATAAATATGATAGTAAATTCAAAGCAACTATTCCAGCAGATAATTACATGCCTGATAAAGATACTGATATAAATGAAATGATGAGAGGAATTAAAAAAGTTTATGATGATTGGGATAAATATGATAAAGAAATGAGTGATATAATTGAAGAAATGAATAATTTTGATTTAAATATTGATAGTGATATTACACCATATAAAAATATGAAAAAAGAAGTTGAGAAAACAAGAGAAAAATGGAATTTAATTTTTGATTTTAATAATGATTTAGAAAAATTATCAAATGAAGAATGGATTGGTATTAGACATAAAGCATTTGGTTTAATGCAAGATTTAACTATGCATTGGCAAGATAAAATTAAAAAAATAGATAAAAATTTTATTTATTTTCAAATAAGTCATCAATTAGAAGATTTAAAACAATCACTTCCAGTTTACAAATATTTAATTGGAGATAATTTTGAAAGAGATCATTGGAAAAGTTTATTTAATATGTTAAAATTTGATAATAAGATAACAAAAGAAAATTTAAAATTTGGTAATTTTATAGAAAAAAATGAACTTCTAATAAAAAAACAAAATGACATTAAAGAATTATTCCAAAGAGCACAAGGTGAAATTTTAATAAGAAATGCAATGTCTGAATTAGCAGCATGGTTTGAAACAGCAGAATTTCATTTTACTGATAATATAAATCAAAATACAAAAAGAGTAACTCCTTTAATAAAAGATTGGAAAGAATTAATGAGTGATATTTCTGATAAACAAGCACTTTTAGTTTCTGTTAAAACCAGTGAATATTTCTCTAGATTTGAAGAACAAATTGGACAATATGAAACTAAATTTTCTAATTTAGATGCTTGGTTAACTGATTTAAATTTAATTCAAAGAAAATGGGTTTATTTAGAACCTATTTTTAGTAGAGGTGCATTACCAAATGAACAAAGTAGATTTAAAAAAATTGATGATGAATTTAGAAATATTTTAATTACTTTAAATACTAACTTAAGAGTCACTACTATTTTTACTATTATTGGTATACAAAATACTTTACAAATGTTAATTGATCAATTAGAAAAATGTCAAAAAGCTTTGAATGACTTTTTAGAAGATAAAAGAAATAAATTTGCTAGATTATATTTTATTGGTGATGATGATTTATTAGAATTTTTAGCTAATTGTAAAGATAAAGGTGTTATTAAGAATAATTTAAGAAAATTATATCAAGGAATTACTGCTTTAACTATTAATGATGATAATAATATTAGTGAAATTTTATCTGGTATTGGAGAAAAAGTTGTATTAGGAAAAAAAGTTTTAATTGGTGATGAATTAGAAAAATGGTTAAATGACTTAACAAATGAAATGAGAAGAACACTTTTAGGTCATATATCAAATGCAATTAATGAATTTCAAAATAAAAAAGATGATTTTTCTTATTTAGATATTTACTCATCTCAAATTTGTGCTTTAATTGAAATGATAAAATTTAATTATGCAGCAATGAAAGCAATTCAATCAAATACATTAAATCAATTATTATCAGATACAAAAAATATAATACAAAATTTAAGTGTCGTCCAAGCAAAAAGTGGGACAAATAATATAAAATTATTTAAAATAAAAACTTTAATGTTAGACTTAATTCATAATAGAGAAGTATCAGAATTATTATATAAAGAACAAACAAAAGATTTAATAGACTGGGCATTTTTCTCTCAATTAAAATATCAAGTAAAAAAAGATAAAAATTATTTATATGTTTCAATGTGTGATGGAACATTTTTATATACATTTGAATATCAAGGTGCATCACAGAAATTAGTGCATACTCCCTTAACAGATAAATGTTATTTAACTTTAACTCAAGCTTTAAGATTAGGTTATGGTGGTAATCCATATGGTCCAGCTGGTACTGGTAAAACTGAATCAGTTAAAGCACTTGGTCAAGCTTTTGGAAGACAAGTTTTAGTTTTTAATTGTGATGAAGGTATTGACTTTAAAGCAATGGGTAGAATTTTTATTGGTTTAGTTAAAAGTGGTGCTTGGGGTTGTTTTGATGAGTTTAATAGATTACTTGAAGAACAATTAAGTGCAATTTCTATTCAAATTCAAATTATTCAATTTGCTCTTAAAAATAAAATTAATGAAATTGATTTACTTAATCAGAAAGTTAATGTTGATTATAATTCTGCAATTTATGTTACAATGAATCCTGCTTCTAAAGGTTATGGTGGAAGAAGTAAATTACCTGATAACTTAAAAATATTATTTAGACCAGTTGCAATGAGTGTTCCTGATAATTTACAAATTGCTCAAACATTACTTTATGCAGAAGGATTTAAAAATGGAGATATTTTATCAAAGAAAGTTACTACTCTTTTTACTTTATGTAGACAAGGACTTTCTTATCAACAACATTATGATTGGGGACTTAGAGCATTAAAAACAATTTTAACTGTTGCATCACAACAAATTCAAAATTATTTAAATGAAGGTAAAGTAGCCTCTTATGAAGAAGAAACTTCAATATTAATTAAAGCAATTAGAATTAATGTCTTATCAAAATTAACATTTTCAGATGCTCAAATATTTAATTTATTAATTAGAGATGTTTTTCCTAATATTGATATGAGTGATATAGTTTATGAAGAATTAAATAATGCATTAAATGAATCTTATAAATCTTTAAATTATGAATTTATAGATAGTCAATGTAAAAAAGTTGTTCAATTTTATGAAGCATGTCGTCAGAGAATGGGAGTAGTAATTGTTGGTCCTTCTGGATGTGGTAAAAGTGCAATATGGAAATTATTACAAGATGCTTATGGAAAATTAAATCAAAAAATTGTTGTTCATATAATTAATCCAAAAGCAATGAGTAGAAAATTATTATTAGGTCATATGAATCATGATACTGGAGAATATACTTATGGTGTTTTAACAAAATGTGCAAGAGAAGTTGAGAAAGAACCAATGGAGGTTAAATGTTGGATTATTTGTGATGGTGATGTTGATCCTGAATGGATTGAAGCTTTAAATTCTGTACTTGATGATAATAGATTATTAACTATGCAAAATGGAGAAAGAATTAATTTTGGTAGTAATGTTAATTTTATTTTTGAAACTGATTCTTTGAAATTTGCTTCTCCTGCTACAGTTTCTAGAATGGGTATTATATATATGAATCAAGAAGATTTGGATATTAATTCAATATATAATAGTTGGATTACTAAAAATTTAAAAGAAAATAAAGAAGTTGTGAAATCTTGGTTTGATAATTATTTTATAGAAGTATTTAAAAATTACAAAGAAAATTATCCAATTATGTTAAATACTACAAATTATGGAAGCATTAATAATTTCTTATCAATATTTAATTTCTTATTCAAAAATAAAAATTTCAATGCTAATTCATTAGCAAAAAGTGCATTTGCTGATGCAATAATAAAAGGATTAGGAAATAATTTAGATATTGAACAAAGGAAAAAATTTGCAATGCAAGTATTTTCAATAACAGGAGAAAAACCATCAAATTTAAATAATATATTAGATGTTTATTATGATCCAATAAAACAAACAACAATAAATTTTGAATTTAATCCAGATGAAAATGTAATATCAGATACAAAACAATTTTCAACAGGATATCCAATAATAAAAACATCATCAACAAAAGCAAATTTATACATATTAAAAATGTGGTTAGAAAACAATGAACCATTTATTGTAGTTGGACCTGAAGGAGCAGGCAAAAGTTTATTAATTTCATATGCAACATCTCAATTAAGATCATGTCAAATAACAACATTAAATTGTACAAGTCAAACATCATCAACAAATATAATTCAAAAATTACTTCAAAGTTGTACAATGAATAATACATCAAGAGGTAAATGTTTAAGACCAAGAGATTGTCAGAAATTAATAGTTTATTTAAAAGATATTAATTTACCTAAACCTGATAAATATAATACAATTCAATTAATTTCATTTTTACAAAATATTGTTGCTTATGAAGGTTTCTATGATGAAAATTTAGAATTTGTTTATTTAGAAAGAATACAAATTATTGCTTCAATGAATCCTTCATCGACTGTTGGAAGATTTGAAATTACTACAAGATTTACTGGAAATGTTAGAATGTTATTTTTAGATTTTCCAAATAATGATGATATGAATATTATTTATAATCAATATTTAAAATCTATTTTATCAAGTGAAACTCTTGGTAAAAAAACTGATTTAAGTAAAGTTTTATCATCTTGTTCTATTTCATTATATAATAATGTTAAAAAATCATTTACTTTTGATGAATATCATCATTATATTTTTACTCCAAGAGATGTTTCAAATTGGCTTATTGGATTATTGAGATATGAATGTAAAGATAATGATGAAATTATTAAAGTTTGGGCTTATGAAGGAATGAGGATTTTTAGAGATAAATTAGTTGGAAAAGATGCAAAGAAAAAATTCGATCAATTTTTAACTAATGAATTAACTAAAATATCAAGTAATGTCCAATTAAAAGATAAAATTGATGTTAATATACTTAATGATGTTATTTTTACTTCTTTAAATTCTGGTAATAATACTTTAACTGAATTAAATTCTGATGATTATAAAGAACTTTTAATTAAAGGTCAAATGATATATGAAAGAGATAATGATGATTTACATATGAGTTATTATGATGAAGTTTATCAAAATTGTAAAATTATTGATAGAATAATAACAAAAGAATTTAATAATTTATTATTAATTGGAACATATGCAATTGGAAGAAAAAGAAGTATAAGAGTAACATCTAGTGCAAAACATTATGAAGAATTTACATTAAGTTTAACAAAAGATTACTCAATAAAAGATTTTAAAAAGAATATAAAAGATTTATTTAATATGGCAGCAATAGAAAGTAGAACAATAATATTTATTATAGAAATACATCACATAGTCTCACCGGAAATAATGGAATATATAAATAGTCTTTTATGTTCAGGAGAAGTACCATCATTATTAAATAAAGATGAACAAGAATCATTTTTAAGTCAAATTGTAAATGAATATAAAGAACAAAATGAATATAGAACTCTATATGATTTCTTCACAAGTAGAATAAGAAAAAATGTAAAAATGTGTATTTTATTAGATTATGATGATAAAGAATTTAATCAAATTATATTAAATAATCCAGCATTAGTAACAAAATGTAATGTTGTATGGTTTAATGAAGTTTCCAAAAAAGCATTAGTCAATTTTATAAAAACTGAATTATCCTCAAGTTATGAATTACTATCAAAAAATAATATAATAGAAAAAGATGAAATAGTAAATTTATCAAAAGCAATATTAGATATGTTTGTAATATCAAAAAAAGAAGTAGTAACTTCAATGGGAAAATTTATGCAATTTGTATTAACATTTAAATCATTAATAAAGGAAAAATTATCAGATTCATCAGCAGAAAAACAACATTTACAAGGTGGTTTAGATAAATTAGAAGAAGCTGAAAAATTTGTTGGTGAATTAACAGAAAAATCAGATCAACAAAAAATAGAAATTGAAAATAAACAAAAAGAAGCAAATGAATCATTAAGTCAAATTACAGAAGCAATGGCATTATCAAAAGAGAAAAAAGATCAATTAAATGTTTTAAATGTTAAAATAAGTGAAGATCAAAAAATTGTAGAAGCACATAAAGTTGATGTTGAAGAACAATTAAAAGATGTTATGCCTGAAGTTGAAAAAGCACAAAATTTAGTTAAAAAAATTGATTCTGGTGCTTTAACTGAAATTACTGTTTATTTCAGAAAACCAATTTTACCTCAAGAAGTTTATTATATTTTAAAAGCTATGTTACAATTAATTGGTTATAATGATTTAAGTGAATATCAAATTAAACAAACTTTTAATATGAAATCAATTTTAGCTTTACAAAGTTTTAATATTAAAAATTTATCTATTGAAAATGCTGATAAAGTTAAAAAATATGTAACACAAAATCCAAATTGTTTTAATAAATCAAATGTTGAAAGAGTTAATCAGAATTTAGCAAAAATTTCTGAATTTGTTAAAGCAGTTTTGAAATTTTATGAAGTAAAATTAAAAATAAAACCATTAGAAGATGAATTAAATAGTGCAGAAGCACAATTAAGAAAAAGTCAAAAAGCAGTTGATAAAAATACAAAAGAAATAAATCAAATTGAAGAAAAAGTAAAAGAATATAAAGAAAAATTTGAGAAATTAACAGGAGAAACACAATTATTAAAAATAGAATTAAAAAAAACAGAAGATTTATTATTAAAAGCAAAAACACTTTTAAGTAAATTAACAGATGAAAAGAATAGATGGGCACAACAAATAAAACAATTATCAATATCAAATGAAATGATACCATTTAATACATTATTATCAGCAGCATTTATATCATTTTTAGGATATTATAATGAATCAGTAAGAGAAAAATTAAATAAATCTTGGATTAATGCAATTAATTTTGGTAAACATCAAAATAATACAGTTTCAATTATTAATTTCTTATTAAATGAAAGTGAAATGTTAAAATTAAAATTTGATGGTTTACCAACTGATACTTTATCAATGGAAAATGCATTAATTATTAATCATAGTTTAAGAACAGTTTTAATTATTGATCCTGTTACAAAAGCAACTGAATGGTTTAAAAAAAATATTTTAACTAAAACTAATCAATTTGATGTTGTTTCTTTACATGATAATAAATTATTAACTAATGTTGAATTAGCTATTAGATTTGGAAAAGTTTTATTAATTTCTGATGTTGATAGAATTGAACCATTTTTAGTTCCATTAATTAGAAATGAAAAATTTAAAAGAGGACCAACTAATGTTTTAAAATTAGGAGAAAAAGTTATTGAAATACATGAAAAGTTTAAATTATATTTAGTTACTAGAGATTCTAGTATTGAACTTTCAAATAATGTTTTATCTTCAATGTCTGTTGTTAATTTTACTGTTACAAGAAGTGGTTTAGAAAGTATTTTATTAGGTTTAACTATTGATATTGAACAACCTGAATTAGAAAGACAAAAAAATGCTTTATTGGAAGAACAAGATAAAATTAAATTACAATTAAATGATGTTGAAAAAAAATTATTAGAAGAATTAATTCACTTAGAAGGTAATTTATTAGAAAATCAAAAATTAATTGATTCTTTGGAACAATCAAAAGAAAAAAGTATAGCCTCTGAGGAAATATTAAAAAAATCAATTGAACAAAGTAATGAAATTGAACATAAGAGAAATATATATAAAAATTTAGCTAAAATTGCAACTACAATTTATATTTTATTACAAGATTTATATAAAATTAATCCAATGTATCAATTTAGTTTAGATAATTATATGAATTTATTTAAAGAAACAATTGAGAAAAAAAATAGAGAATCATATTCAAATATGTCTGAAAAATTAAAAGAATATTCAAATGCTTTAATTCAAGAATCATTTGGTTATTATAGTAGAAGTTTATTTAAAAGTGATTTATTAGTCTTTGGTTTATTTTATATAAAAACAATATTCTGTGATAATGAAAATACAAAATTAAAACCATATTGGGATTTCTTATTAGGTAATATTGATACATCAAATACATCAAATAATGCACCTAAATTTTTACCAGAAGAAAGAAAAGGAATATTTAATTCATTATTAAAATATTTCCCTAATTTAGCAAAATTAATATCACAAAATGAAGATTGGTATAAATCATCAACACCAGAAAATGAATTTAATAAAATGAATGATAGTTATAGTTTACAACCAATAGAAAAATTAATAATGATTCAAGTAACAAGACCAGATCGTTTAGAAAGTGCTTTAAAAAATTTCATATGTGAAACATTACAAATTGAATCTTTAGTTCCTTCTCAAATGAATATGAATCAATACATTGAAAAAAATCCAGATAATAAAATACCAATAATGTTTTTAACTACATTAGGTTCAGATCCAAGTAAAGATTTAGAAGAATTAGCATGTAAAATAGTAGGAAGACAAAATTATGTAGAAATTCCAATGGGTGCTGGTGATAGTAATTCTAATATTGCTGTATTAAAAGATTGTGCTGAAAGTGGTAAATGGATTATTTTAAAAAATATTCATTTAGCTATTTCATGGTTACCTACTTTAGAAAAAGAAATTAAATCAATAGTAAATCCAAATGAGAAATTTAGATTGTTTTTAACTAGTGAAACACATGCTAAATTTTCTCCTATTTTATTACAAAGTTGTATTAAATATACTTATGAAACTCCACCTGGAATTAAAAAAAATATGGAAAGAATATATCAACAATGGTCAACTGATTTATTACCTAATATTAGAAGTCCAAAAATACATCAAGCTTTATTTGCTTTAGCTTTTATTCATGCTATTTTACAAGAAAGAAGAACTTATATTCCACAAGGTTGGTCTAAATTTTATGAATTTTCTTATAGTGATCTTAAAGTTTCTACTGAAACTTTAGTTGAATATTTAAATAAGGATGATTCTGATAGTATTTGGAAAAATATTAAAGGATTAATTAAAGGTACTTTTTATGGTGGTAGAATTGATAATGATTTTGATCATGTTGTTATGTGTACTTATATTGATAATATTTTAAATAAGAAAATATTAGAAAATTCAGGAAATAATATATTAAATAATAGAAGATTACCAGTATTACTTTCAAGTAATGTAAGAGATTATATGAATATGATAAAAAGTTTACCTGAAAATGATGAACCACAAATGTTTGGTCTTCCTTTAAATGTAGATAGAAGTGTTCAAAGATATGTAAGTACTCAAGTAATAATGAAATTAAATAGTATATATTCAATATCCTCAGATATGCAAAAATTTGATAAAAATTCCTGGAGTGAAAAATTATCTCCTTTATTAAATATGTGGAAAAGTCTATATCGTCAAGATATAATAGATACATTAAAAAGTCAAGCAATAAGAATAACAAGTAAAGACCCAATAACATTATATATAAAAAGTGAAGCAAATCAAATATGTGATTTAGGTAATAAAGTTCAAAATTGTTTAGTAGATATAAATAATGCATTAAATGGAAATGCAATATTAACATCACAAGTAATGAACAATAGTAAAGATTTATTAAGAAATCTTATACCAGAAGAATGGAGTAATATATGGGATGGACCTGAAATACCATTAAATTACTTAAAGAGTTTAGGAAAAAAAATAAATGGTATGATTAATTATATTAAAGGAATTAAAGGTGATAATTTATTAAATGCAACTAATATTAATTTAAGTGAATTTTTACATCCTGAAGCATTTATTAATGCATTGAGACAAAAAAGTGCAAGAGAAATGAAAATTCCTATTGATGAATTGGAAATTGAATGTTATTTTAATAAACCTGATAATGGTGTTTTTGCTAATATTACTGGATTATTTTTACAAGGTGCTGATTTTGATGGAAAAAAATTAATTGATATTTCTGGGAATAAAAGTGAAATTGTACAAATGCCACTTTGTCATTTTAAGTTTAGTAAAGGTAAAGTTCAACAAAAAGATGAAATAGGTATTCCTTTATATGAAAATTTATTTAGGGAACATTTTATTTGTAGTTTGGGATTGAAGTTTCAAGGTGATTTAGATACTGTTATTCTTAAGGGAATTGCTCTTTGTTTGGATTAAATTTTTTATTTATATAATTTTTATTTTTTAAAGAATTTATTATTTTTTATTATTGAAAAGAGTTAATTAGAAATATATTTTTTTAGCTTTTATATTTTTATATGATAATAATATTTTTAATACTAAAATATAATTAATTATAATAAAAGTTTATGAATCTTTGATGATAAAAAAATAAATAATTGTCTTTGTTTAAGAAGAATTCTTATTCTTATTATTTAGATAATTATTAAAGTTTATTTGACTTCATTATATAACATTGTAAAAAATTTGAAAAACTTAATTTAAATTTCGATCTGATATATCTTCATTATTGATATTAGATTGTAAAAGAATTATTTCATTTCTATTAAAAGTTTGATTATTCAAATTTTTTTTTTTGTGATTTAAATAAATTATATTTCTATCAATAGGATTTAATTGTTCATTAGATTGAGAGATATTACTAATTTTTTTATTTTGATTTGAAATTATTATTTTTTTTGGTTCACTTTTTTTTTTTAATACTAAAATTTCTTCCATTTTTAAATTACAATTTGGACATTTTTTTTCATTACTTGAATCTTCAAACCATTTTTCCAAACATTTTTTATGAAAAATATGATTACATAATAAAATTATAATATCTTCACCTGGATTAAAATTAAATAAACATATCATACAATTAGTCTTAAATATATTTTTAGATTCATCATATTTACATTCAATATAATATTGGGACATATCTATATTTTTTTTCTGATTTGTATTCTCTATTTTTTTCATTTTTTGTGCTTGACACAAAAAATAAATACATATACTTAAGAAAAAAATAAATATTAAACAAATTATTATTGCAGAATAAAGTATATAATTCTTTTCAGATTTATATTTAATTTCGATATTAAAAGGATTATATGTTTTTTCTTCTTTTGAAAAATATCTGATTATAATATTTGTAATGTTTTTTTTTGAATAATTAATTTTTAGATTATTAAAAGTAATTTTTTCTTCTGAGTTATTTTTATGAATAATTGTGATAAAATACTTTTCTGAAGAATCAATTTTTTTTCTATTCATATTGAGAATTATTTCTTTTTTTGGATCTATATTTTTAATATTCCATAAACAATAAAGATTTTTAATTCCATAAATTCCATTATTTTCAATTATTTTTCCTTTAAAAGGTATTTTTATATTTTCTGAATTATAACAATAATTTTTTTGAATTAAAAAAAAATTTTCTGTATTCTCACATCTTAAATAAGGTTCATACCAAAAATTAAAATTAATTTTTGTTAAAGCATTATTACATGAATCATAATTCCAAATACATGATAAGTTATTTTTTCCAAAATTTGAAGTACAATTAAAACAATCAGTATATTGAATGCATAAATCTATTTATTTTATATGTTTATTTAATAATTACCTTCTGTTGGAGATAATTGAGATTTTTTAATAAAGAATAATATGACAAATTGTAAAATAATTTTGAATTTATTCATTAAATTTAAAAATCAATTAAACCTTAATCTAAATTATTAAATAAATTTATAATAATTTATACAAATTGAAGTATAAAAAACTGAATTATTTTTTTTCATAAAATTTAAATTTAATTTTATTTTAAAAAATTAATTATTTTATGATAAAACAAATATAATACATATTTAAATTTATAATAATTTCATTAAAAAATAGAAAAATTTATTTTATTATTTAATTAAGATTTTATTAAAAATGAATTAATTATAATAATCATTATAATTTTTATTATCTAGTAAAATAAGACAAAAATACATAAAATATACAAATTACCAAAATATAAAAAAAAGTTAAAATTTACTTAGCATACTATCACTTGCAGTTTTTAAGAAATTTTCATCAATATCACTTACACTTTGAAAAATATTATTTTGCATAAAATTTAAAAAAGGTACATTTTCATTTTTAATTAAATCATCTTCATTTCCACTAATTAAATTATTACCAGGTTTACAAGGAGCTTCATAATTAAATTTTAACAAATCTTCAAAATCAAAATCTTTAAAAAAAATATGATTTTTAACACTAGAAAAAACAGAAATTCTATTACTAGAAATTTTATATAAAAGACATTTAATTAAATTATTAAAATTTTCATTTTTAGGATCAGAAGGTAAATGAAGATTACATTCAAGAATTTCTTTATAAATTTCATTAATAGAATCAGTAGCATAACCAAAAGGAACCATACCATAAAAAATTTCATATAAAATAATACCAACAGACCAATAATCAACTTCAAAAGAATAAGGTTTACCTAAAATAACTTCTGGTGACATATAATGTGGTGTTCCAGTTACTGTATTTGTATAATCTTTTCCTCTTAAATATTTTGCAACTCCAAAATCAATTACTTTAATATAACCATTTTTATTCATCATTAAATTATCTGGTTTTAAATCTCTGTGTATTATTTTTCTTTTTGATAAATAATGTAATACTGTAAATAATATACCACCAAAAAATTGAGCTTCGTCTAATTTTCTTAATTCTTTTTTTTCTTTTAATTCTAAATATTTTCTCATATTCATTCCATCAATATATTCCATTAAAAAAAAAATGAAATCTTTTGTTTTAAATGTGTTTTTTAATCTTACTATAAATGGATGATCAACTTGAGACATTATTGTTTTTTCATTTAAAACTAATGATGCATATTCTTTATTTTCTGATATTACTTCTATTTGTGTTGTTTTTAATGCAAATAATTTTTGTTTATTATGAACTAAATATACTTTACCAAAAGAACCTCTTCCTAATTCTGTTAAATAAAATAAATTTTGTAATGATATTGAATTATCATTTTTATCTATAATTCTCCTTAATCTTAAATAAAAATCACTTTTATTTACTATGTCATTATATGTATCTTTATCTATTGAAAATAATATTGTTTGATTTTTACTTATAAAATTTGTTTTTTGAGGATAATTGATTATATCTGATGATATATCACCAAATGATTTTCCTTTATTTAATATTTTCAAATCAATACCATTAATATTTAAATTAACATCTCCATTAAATATATAAAAAAATTCTTCTGATTTTGGACCATCTTTTAATATTATTTGTCCATTTTTAAATTTTTGTTCTTTTAATGAATTCATAATTTGATACATTTTAAATGGACTTATATATTTAAATAAAGAAATATTTCTAAAAGTTTGTTCAAGCTCTAAAGGTTTCACTCTATATATTTTAAATATTTCATTTGTTAAAATTTTTGGTAAAATTTCATACCAATCACATTCAAAAACAATTACTTCATCTGCAATTAAATTATACATTATATTAACATCTGTTGTTACTGAATCTGTATTAAACATATATGTTATTAATCTATTATTATAATTTTTTTCTATTAATTCTAAGATATTTTCTATTTCAATTGCTAATAATTTACTTTTAATTATTGTTCCTGAAATTGGTAAAATTATTTTCTTTTGAGTTTTTGTTAATATTGTATCATTAAAATAATATTTTAATTGAAAATAATTATATATTTTTTTAATTATTTTATTAGTGAAACAAAGAGATAAAAATTCATCATTTTTAATTGAATCTTTAAATAAATCTTGAATTAAATTTTGTAAACATTTATCACCTAAATATAAAAAAATGTTATTATATGAAATTTCAATAATAGAACAATCATTAAAAGTTTTATATTCATATAATGATTCAATATGATTAAATAAACCAATTTCTCCAAAAATTTCACCATCTTTTAAAGATTTAATAGGAATATCATTTCTTATTGCTTTAATTTCTCCTGAATAAATATAATATATATTATCAAAAACTTTATCTGATTCAATTATAATTGTATTTGTTTTATATTTATTAATTGGACAATTTTTGACTAATTCAATTAACAAACTATCATCTATATATGAAAAAAAAAAATTTTTTTTTAAAGCCCAAAACTTATTTTCATTATTTTTTTTTTCATAATCATTAATAAATTTCCTATATTTTTCTAATGGTAATTCAAATAAATAACTTCTAATAATTGCTTTAATATAACATTTTTTTTTTGAATATTTTAATAAAGCTTGATTTGATATTCCATTTAATTTTGGTAATTCATATATATTATCATCAATACAATATTCTATTTTTCCTTTTTCTATAATATAATATAAATCTTCAAATTTAGAATCTTGATCAAAAATAATAATTCCTTCTTTATATCTTTTATAAGTTAAAGTATTTATAATCATGTTAATAAAACTTTCACTCATATCAGAACTTATTAATTCATTTTCAGTTAAAACTTGTATTAAAAGATTTTTTTGTTTAATTGTTATTTCTTTATTTATTATTTCAATAGGAAGATGTTTTTTTTTATCTTTTAATGTTTCTATTTTAGGTGCAAATTTATAATTCATAATCATTTTATTTGTTGTTGGATTTCCTTTTGATTCTAAGTTATTTGTTCTAAAATCAATGTTTTTTCTTAAATCTATTTCTTGATTACTTTGAGATTTTAATTCAATTTTAAGTAAATTGTTTTTTGATTGATTAGGTAGATATTCATATATTTTAAATTTGTGATGTAATTCTGAAACTTTATGTTCAACATTATTTGTTTTTATTGATTTTTTTGGATGAAATAAAAATTTGATTTTTAATAAATTATCCATTGAAATAGCAAATGATTTTCTTCTAAAATTTATATCATTATTATGTTTTAAAGTTGATTTTAATTCAATATTACTATAATATAATTTATTTATTGATTCATCAATACTTTTTCGTTGATTTATATTTTTTTCTGGTAAAATTCTTTTAGTAGTATCATTTTTATCACCTTCAAATACAGTTATTTTTAAACTTGAACCAAGTATATTTTTTGTTTCTTCAAATTTTGAATTATCTTCTATTTTACATATATTTTCTTTTATTTTTATTATTTCATTTACATTTATTTTTGGATAATTATTACAGCAGAAATTACCCATTCTTTTTTAATTCTACCAATATTTTTATTTTAAAATAATTTAATTCAATTAAAGAATTCATTCATTTTTAACATTTTGAATATTAATGATTTTAGTATATATTATTTTTGAATTTAGTTTATTTTTTTGATTATGATATTTAGTTTTTATGGGAAAATGGAAAAAAGGTGGAATTTTTATTAAAAATAATTTTAAAAATAAGTAAAATCATAAAATCATTTTTGATTATTATTTAATTTATTATCAATTTAAAAATTGAATGAAAGAATTCTTCATATTATTATCAATATCTTTTTTATTTACAAAATGCACAAATAGTGAAATAAATGAAACAATATTTAACTATATTCAAACAGGTAAATATAAAGAAATGGAAAATTACTTAGATTCCTTAAAAGAAAAAAATATATCATTTAAAACAGAATTAATATCAAATATTGAAAATAAAATAAAAGAATTAAATAAAATTTTTACTCAATTTTCAAAATTAGATAGTTCAAATAAAAAAACAATAGCACCAGCATTTTATTGGTTTGAAGATTATTTTTCAATAACATTAATGATTTATTATAGTTATAGACACAATACTCCAGGTTGTGGAGAAATTGAAGATCATTTTGAAACTTTATATAAAGATGATAGAAGTTTTCATTTTGATGCTAATTGTATTATGGGAGATGAGGAAAAATATTTTAGTTTAAATTTAAATTTACATGGTAAAATGAAAAAAATTACTCAAGTTACTCTTGAAAGAGGAAAAGCAATTATTAAAATAGATAAAAAAGATATTGGATTTTGGGATGTTTTACTTGCTGTTGGAGAGGAAATTCCAAAAAATATGTTGAGAGGAGTAGCATAAATTTAATAATAATTTTTAAATTTTATTTTAAAAAAAAGTCACTAAAATAACTTTAAATTTAAAAAAAAATATAGAATTTTTAAATAATATCAAAAAAAGAAAAAATAAAATAATTGAATAAAAATTTATAATAATTATAAAAAATTATAATTGCCACGTATGGTAAACAAAACGCAAAACTCTAAAAAAAAAAAAAAAATATATAAAACCCAAAATAAATCATTAAATAAATAAATAAAAAATAATCATTTAAAAAAATGAAATCCCAACAAGTTCCTCTAGACGAAGAAACCCAAAAACGTAAGGAAGAATCACGTCGTCAAAAGGAAGAAACACGTAAACAGAAAATAGAAGCATATAGAGAGGCAGCAGAGCGTCAACAACGTCAGCGTCAAGCAGCAGAAGAGACAGCAGCACGTTTAGGTAAAAAAAAATCAGAATGGTATATGAATCCCTATTATTTAACATTTGGAGCTTTAGCATTTTTATTACTTTATGTAATAATAATGTTATTCTTAAACAAACAACCCCCATTAAATAAAGTACCAGTTCTTGATGATAAAAGAATAAGTGAACATAATGATAATTTTCCTTGGAAACAAGGTGTATCTCATTTTTGGGAAGGAGCAACACTTGCTGATGCTAAGAAACTTTTTACTACAAATTTTGCATCACATTCAAATATTCCTAAATGTATTGTTGATACTACATTAATTCTTCCTGATTCTTTTGATACTAGAAAAGAATGGGAAAGTTGTAAAATGGATGTTATGAATCAAGAAAGAAAATGTTCATCTGCTTTTGCTTCAGTTTTAGCTTCTGCTACTAGTGAAAGATTATGTATTTCTAGTCAAGATAAAGTTTTAGTTCCTTTAAGTGCACAAGAACTTATTTCTTGTGATACTACTAATCATGGATGTAGAGGTGGTTATCTTAATAATGCACTTGATTATATTAGAGTTAAAGGACTTGTTGAAGATAAATGCTTCCCTTATAAAGCAAGTGGTGATGTTAAATGTGAAGAAATGTGCAAAGATGGAAAAAGAGAGAAAATTGATTCTTTTTGTGTTTTATTTGGTGAAGAAGATATTAAAAGAGAAATTATGAAAAATGGTCCTGTTGTTGGTGTTATGCAAGTTTATTCTGATTTTTTAACTTATTCTAAAGGTGTTTATGTTAAAGGAGATGATATTCCAAGATTTAGTGGATATCATACTGTTAAAGTTGTTGGTTGGGGTATTGATAGTGAAGGTGAAGCTAATAAATATTGGATTGTAGAAAATACTTGGGGAAGTGATTGGGGTGAAAATGGTTATGCTAGAATTGCTATTGGAAATGAATTTTTCTTTGAACAATATGTTTATGGTATTAAAACACATAATGAAGTTTTAGCTGCTCAAGAAGCTATGAGACAAAAAAAAGAAAAAGAAAAAGAAAAAAGTAAAATAGAGGATATTCCTGATACTAAATTGGATGATGATGATGAAAAGAAATAAATTTTTTAGATATATGTTAGTATTTAATAATTTTGATTTAAAGATAAATAATTGAATATAAAATATTTAATTTTAAAATTTTTTTTATTTAATAAATTTTTTCTTTTCGACTTTAGCCTTTTTTTTAATTTTTATTTAGATTTTTTATTAATTAAAAAAAAAATTTAATTTAATTTAATTAATTTAATATAAATATTAAATTAATTTTCAAAAAAAAAAATTAGATTAATTTCAACTTAAATAATAAAGTAAAAAAACAAAAAAAAATGTCTTCAATATCATTTATAGAATCAAAATTAATAAGAGCTCATTCAGCATCAACATTAATATCTCCTCAAACACATATTTTATCCAAACCTCCAATAAAGCAAATAGGAAACTATTCCCTAGGTGCTGAAATAGGAAGTGGAGCATTTGGAAAAGTAATACTTGGTCATAGTCTCTTAACAAATGATTCAGTAGCAATTAAAATTTTAGACAAATTAATCCTAAGTCAAACACCAGAAGATTTAACATTAGTTCAAAAAGAAATATCAATATTAAAAATAGTAAAACATAAATATATAGCACAATTATATGAAATATTAGAAGATGCTCATTCAATATATATAATAATGGAATATTGTGAAGGAAAAGATTTAATGGATAACATAATAACAAAAGGTCATTTAACTGAAATAGAATCATTAAAATTATTTCAACAATTAATAAATACATTATTATATTTACATAGTCAAAATATTACACATAGAGATATAAAAATAGATAATATGTTACTTGATAGAAATGGAGATTTAAAATTAGTAGATTTTGGTTTGAGTACAAAATACAAAGATAATGAATTATTAAATCAACCATGTGGAACAGTAGTTTATGCAGCACCTGAAGTACTCCAAGGTAAAGAATATCATGGAATGCTTTGTGATGTTTGGTCAAGTGGAATTGTTTTATTTGGAATGTTAAGTGGTTATTTACCTTTTAGTGATAATGATGATGAAGTTAATAAGAAAAATATTTTAAAAGGTGTTATTGATTATCCTAAATTTATTTCTCCTTTTGTAAAAGATTTACTTAAAAAAATGTTAGAAATTAATCCTATAAAGAGATTTACTTTAAAAGATATTTTAGAACATAAATGGTTTAATTTAATTGAATGTAGATTAATTCCTGGAATTATTGTTGGTTATAATAAAATTCCTATTGATGATGATGCTGTTTTAAAATGTGAAGAATTTGGTTTTGATATAAATAATGTTAGAAAAGCTGTTTTAGGAAATTTATTTAATAAATATTCTGCTATTTATTATTTGGTTATTAGAAGGAAAATTATTGAAGGTAAGGATAGTGTTAGTGATTTATTTTCTGAAAAATTTGTTCAATTTGCTCTTGATGAAGATAATATTGTTTTAGATTTAAATAAATTTAAAAAAAAAAATAATGAAGATGAAAAAAATGAAAATGAAAATTTGAATAAAAAACATTCTGGTGTTATTGGAGCTATTAGAAATTTACAAAATAGTAAAAAAAATTTAACTCCTTTATCTAATAAAAATTCAAGTGATTTTAGTGAAACTTTAGATTCGAATTTTAGAGGAATATCAAAGGAGTTTACTAAAAATTCTACTAATCAAATTAGTTTGAAAAGTGAAAGAAAGGATGATTTTAAAATTATTGTTGTTAAACAAAAGAAATTTGAAGATATTAAAATTGTTAGTAATGAAAATAAAGAAAATAAAATTTTAAACAATAATTATGAGATTCATAATTTCAGTAATGAAAAAGAAAGAAATAATAAAATTATTCAATCTAGGAATGTTAAAATAAATAAAAAAAATAATTTAATTCTGACTTCTTCTACTGATAAAACAAACAATACTTTTTCTAAAGAAGATAAGAAAATTATAAATAATAAAATACAAAAATATTATTTAGGAAATTCATTAAATACAAAAAAAAATAATACTAGAAATAGATATAATATTTTACAATTGAATAATTCAATATCTGTAAAGATAAATAAATCTATTAAAAATAAAATAACAAACAGTAAAAATAGTTATAACAATCATAAAAATAATGAATCTATATCAACTGGAAAAACAAGTGGTATAATATTAAAGAAAAATAAAAAATGTAGTTCATCAGAAAAAAAAACTAAAAGAATAATTAAACCTTTTTCAAATACTTTAAATACAAATCAAAAAGAAAATAAAAGAAAAATAAATATTCTTCAAACTTATGAACAAAATTCATTAATGATGAAAAAAAAAGATTTTCTTTCAAATTATACTGATTCAAAGACTTTTAATAATTTATCTGGAAAGAAGAGATATGATTATTTGAATAAGAGTAATTTATCAAATAAAAATATATCAATGATTATAAATTCAAATATAATATCTCCATCTTCATATAAAATAAAAAAAAAAATAAATATAAGCCCAATAAATAATACAAATACAAATAGAAAACCTAAAAATACATTAAATTATAGTTTAATTAAAAAAGAAACACCATTAAAATTACAATATAATTCAAAATATATTAAAAATAAAAGTAAAAATAAAAAAGAAAAAATTTATAATAAAAGTATATCAAGTAGAAAAGAAACTGTAAAAATTGAAAAAGAATTTCTTCAAACATCAATTAAAAAAAATAAAAAAAGTAATTTTAATAATAATAATTTATCATTAAGTAAAAATAAAAGGAAAAATAATTCAAAAAATATAAATAATATTTCTTCAATATTATATAGAAAAAAATCTCCTCTCACATATAGAGATATTTCAGATTCTCCAAAACAAAAAATATTAAATACAAAAACAAGATTAATGAAAATTCCTTGGAAATTAAAAAAAAAGGGAATAGATAATAATTTAAACGACAAAGAAATTTATTCAAATTATATAAAAAAATTTGATAATAAAATTAAAAAAAGACCAAAAAATTTATCAAATATTAGAATTAAATCTAGTCTTGAGTCATCATTTTATAATACAGAAAATAAAACACTTTTTTCAAATATTGAAAATACAAAACAAGATATTGAAAAAACTAAATTAAGAATGATACAAATTAGAAATAAAAATAAAATGAATTCTTTAATACATAATAACTATTCAATATCAATATCATTTGATTCAAATAAAACTTCAAATAAAAACTTAAATAATACAATAATTCCTTATTATAATGGTCCTATTGATTTTATGTGCATTTTTGATTCAAATAATATAAATGAATCTATTGAATTTTTAATTGACAAATTTCATAAAAATAATATAAATTATATTAAATTGAAATTGAATAAATATAAATGTTCTAAAAATGGAAATAATTTTGAAATTGAAATATTTCAAATAGATAATGGATATATAAATTCAGATGAAAATATATTCTATTATAAAATAAAATGTAAAAACAATTTTTACTTATCATGTAGAACATTAACAAAATTTTTATTTGAATAATATCCTCATAAATAAATTTGTTTTCTACATATTATTATTTTTTTAAATATAACTATAGAAAAAAATTAAATTAATTTTAGATTATGTAAATAAAAAGATATATAATAATTATTTTAGTAAGGAAAAAATATTAATATATCAATTTTTTGATTAAATCTTTATAAAATATTCTAGATTTTGAAAATGTTATTTATTTAATTATAGCAAGAATTAAAATCAATTATTGAATTTTAGAGAAATGAAAATTATATAAAGATAAATTAAAAAAAATAATATTGATTTTATATTTTTTTATCTTCTTTGTGTTTAAAATACTAATGTATTAAAAACAATATCACATATTTGTTCTTTTCTTTTATTTTATTTTTCATTTTTTTATCTTTTGAATTTATACGAAGTGATTAAAAATTTTATATCATAACTTTTTTTTAATCTGTAGACTTAGAAGAAAATTAATCTGGATATAATATCTTTAAATTTTTAATTAAAAATCGGATTTATTAGATAAAAAAAATAAATTAAATTTACATATTTTTTTTTTTTTTTTTTTTAAGAAATTAAATTAAATTTAATAAATAAAATGAAAGATATTATAATTGAAGATGAAGTTAAATATCAAAATCTAAATGATAAAATAAAAGATGCAAAAAATTTATTTGACCAATTAAAAATAAATCAAATTAATATGAAATTAGAAGAAATATTTATCAAATATCAACAAATACTTAAAATTATTTCAATTGATTCAGAAATAAATTATGAATATTTAAATTTTTTAATAATAAATAAAGAAATAATAATTAATAAACAATTATTTAAAAAGAAAGAATTTAATTTAGAATTTAATAAATATGAACAAACATTAACATCAGATGATATAAAAAAAATTATATATTTAAAAAAAAATAAAAATATTGATACAGGTAAAGATAATTATTTTATTGGTGAAATTAATGATTTAATTGATTTATTAAATACAATAAAAGATAATTATTTTAATTTAGAAAATTATTTTTTCTATGAATCGTATATTTTTTCATATGGAATTCCTCCAGGTTTGATAAATAATAATTATTTTATTATGAGATATTTATTAAATATAATAAAAAACAAAATAAATCTTATATTAAATGAAAATAAAAATAATGAAGATAAAAGCAGTTTTAAAAATATAATTCAAAAAATTAAATCAAATAAAATAACAAAATTTGAAAAAAAAGAAATTAATTTTATTTTAAATGTAATTAAAAACAGGGAAAAAAGGGAAAAAAAAATTAATGGACAATTATTATATGAAACAATTAAAAAATTTAATATAGAAAAAATAAAACATTTTGATATAATACAATTAAACAATAAACTTATTGATTTAATAACAAATAAAGAGAATAATATAACATGTGAATTAATTAATTTATTTCTTGAATATAACCAATTAATTGAAAATGGAAAAATAAATATTGAAAAAATAAAAGATTTAAAGGAAGAAAATTTAATTGATATAAAAGAATATATAAATAAAAATAATATCGAAGATTTGAATATTATGAAAAAACAATTACTTTTTATTTTAATTGACGAATATCAATCATTTCCAAAAGAAAAATTTACTTATCCTGAATTAATTTTAAAATATATATTTAAAGAAATTAAATTAAAATTGAATTCAAGTATTGAAAAAATAAAAT
>JAEEGK010007021.1_pt1 | contig 26943 bp, 19 predicted proteins | sample 8958771 | NCBI WGS metagenome assembly JAEEGK01 (sample SAMN16246547, study PRJNA631951) | gut metagenome | biome: gut microbiome; feature: rumen; material: SC-attached | host: Bos | place: Iran: Karaj | collected 2018-10 | reverse complement strand
GAGGAAATCCTGTCCATTTCAAGCTGGGAATCCCCATAATGCATTATCCTGACCACCTTGCCCTCGGAAGAAGCATTTTCCATTTCAACGAACAAGGAGTCGAAAAAGGTATAGCTGCTGTCCGGAGTGAAGACACGGTTGGGGTCCGTGGAAAAATACTCCTTGAAGAAACCCAAGGTGTCGGACGATTCCTGGATAAGCTCGATTGACCTGCGGGCCGCCAGAAGGACCGAATCTATGTCGGGATCGTGACGCCCCTCCTTCAGATCCCTCAGGTAGGATTCGTACGAAGGGAACCTGAACGTCATGCCACCGGCCTTGAACCCGCCGGAGGGAAAGAAATACCAGCAGGCCAGGATGATGGCGAGAACAGAAATGACGAAGATCGCTATGGCGTGACGTTTCATACAGTCAAAACAAGGCCCCAAAGTTACAAATTTCTTATATTTGTAGTAGGTATCCATTTGTGCAACAAAATCTTTATTTGATATGAACTCCTACAAAATCAAACGGGTAAAAGGTCCTATACGGATAGACGGCAATCTTGACAAGGACGTCTGGAAAAATGCCGAAAAGTCCGGTCGTTTCGTAGATGCGGTCGGAGGAACTCCTGGAGTTTATGACACCAGGGCGGCCATCCTGTGGGATGACGAGGCCTTGTATGTAGGCTTCTGGGTGGAAGAACCCTATCCGGCTGCCACCCTTACCGAGAGGGACAGCCTTCTGTGGGTGGAGAATGACCTGGAGGTTTTCATCGCCGGTGAAGACACTTATTATGAGCTGGAGATCAATGCCCTTGGTGTCATCTATGAGGTCTTTTATCTATGGAGGGATGCCTATCCTGTCTTTGATTCATCAGGAAAGCTGATTTCCGGTAAACCCTATTTCGCCAAGGACAGATTCGACATCCTGAAAAACGGAGCCATCAGTTTTGGAGGAAATTTCGACAGGAATGACGACCATTTCTGGACAGGAATCAATCCCAGAGGGTTGAGATGGGTGTATCGGACTTGGGATTTCCCTGGACTGGAAGTAGCAGTCAAAGTGGACGGCAAACTGAATGACCCGTCAGTTGTGTCTAAGGGATGGACGGCAGAGATCAAATTCCCTTGGAAAGGTTTCGCAGACCTTTTCGGCAAGGATCAGGTCACTCCGGCAGACGGAGACATCTTGAAGCTGTTCCTTGGACGTTACAATCTATTCCATTTTAACGGGAAACCGGTGAATGCCGGTTGGAGCTGGCATCCCATCTGGGTTGCTGACAACCACAATCCGGAAAGGTTCGGTTCCTTTGTCATTACTGAATAGCCAAGTCCGAAATCCAGCCGTCATGAAAAAGTACCTTCTGGCAATAGCTGCCTTACTGCTTTTATCTTCCTGCGAGGTTCATCATTTTATCTCCGACAACGGATTCCGGCTTCAGGTTGAGAAAGACTTTGATTCCAGGATGGCCGACAATCCATCCCTGAAAGAGTTCTGCCCTGTTGACAGCCTGCTGCTGACCACAGAGGAGAAGGAGGCTCTTAAGTTCCTCTATGCCTACATGCCTCTTGCCGATCTTACTGACTATCCCATAAGTTATTATCTGGATTGCGTCCAGTCTTCCTTCAAGACCCGTGACGAGATGGGTTGGAATGTTCCAGAAAGGGTATTCAGGCATTTCGTACTGCCAATTAGGGTCAATAACGAAAAGCTTGATACGGCCAGGATGGCCTTCGCGAGGGAGATCAAGCCCAGAATAGAGGGAATGAGCATGAAGGACGCCATCCTTGAGGTCAACCATTGGTGCCACGAGAAACTCACCTACAAACCTTCCGATGCAAGGACCCTTTCCCCTCTTGCAAGTGCAAGGAGCACCCTTGGCCGCTGCGGTGAAGAATCCACTTTCACCGTCACCGCGCTCCGCTCTGTGGGAATCCCTGCCCGTCAGGTTTACACTCCACGGTGGGCACACACCGACGACAACCATGCCTGGGTCGAGGCCTGGGCAGACGGGGAATGGTTTTTTATGGGAGCCTGCGAACCGGAACCGGTCCTGAACCTAGGATGGTTCAACGCCCCTGCAAGCCGCGGCCTGTTGATGCATACCCGTGTGTTCGGGCGTTATGACGGCCCTGAGGAAAAGGTAATGGAAGGTCCCAACATCACCGAAATCAACCTTATAGACAATTATGCCAAGACCGCAAGGGTGGATTTCAATGTGGTACATGAAGATGGGGCTCCTGTTGACAGCGCCCTGGTGGATTTCAAGATCTACAACTACGCTGAATTCTATTCTGCCCTGTCAAAATACACTGACACAGAAGGCCATACCTTCTTGACCGCAGGAATGGGAGACATGCTTGCGTGGGCTTCCAAGGACGGTCTTTACGGATGGTCGAAGGTATCATTCGGCAAGGACTCCCTGGTCACCATAGTCATCTCAAAGGATCACCCTTTCGAAGCAGAGCAACTGATGATCGTTCCCCCGGAAGAAACTGCAAACCTTCCGGAAGTGTCTGAGGAACAAAGAAAGGCAAATGACATCCGTTTCGCCCAGGAGGATCTCATCAGAAAGACATATATGGCCACATTTGCCAAGGATGACGGGACTCCGAAGGGTAAACTCCTGGCCAAGGCTGCAGGGAACCATGAAGTCATAGGGCAATTCCTCGCAGACCATCCGGACAAAAGGGCCATTGACCTTCTTCAATCCTTGAGTGACAAGGACATGATTGACGTAACCAGGGAAATCCTGGAGGACAGCTACCAGTCTGAGGAATCCATCCTCTGCCCCAGGATAGAGAATGAATTCCTTTCTCCCTACAAAGGTTTCTTCAAGAGAGTCCTTACTGATGAGGAGAAGGAAACCCTCTCCGACCCCGTAAATCTTGTAAAGTGGGTTAAGGATAACATAAAAGTGGTTGAAGATCCAAAGGCCACCAGGATTCCGATGTCTCCTGAAGGAGTCTGGCGTGCAAGGATTGCCGACATCCGTTCCAGGAATATATTCTTCATTTCCCTTGCCAGGACCCTTGGTATCGATGCCAGGAAAGATCCTGTTACCGGCAAGGTACAATACAATCAGGGAGGATGGCGTGACGTGGATTTCGAATCGGCTAGCGATGCGGTAGCTCCGACCGGATTAGTCATTTTGAATTACACGCCCACCAAGACATTGGCGAATCCTGGTTATTACAGCCAGTTTACCATCAGCAAAATCGTGGACGGCCGCACCCAGGTACTGAGTTTCGACGAAGGACAGGTGGACATGGGAGGCGGTGTCAGCTGGGCGAATGTATTCAAGAAAGGTATTCCTATCGACACTGGTGAATATGTCCTTGTGAGCGGCAACCGCCTCTCAGATGGAAGCGTTCCAGTGACCATGCGTCCGTTCACTGTCAACGAAGGCGAAACCACAGTCCTCGACCTTGTCATTACCACACCTGACGACAAGCTGAGCGTTATCGGCAGTTTTGATTCGGAGACCAAGTACCTTCCTGCTCCGGAAACCGATCCGGTCTCCATCCTGTCCACAACCGGCCGCGGAGTCTTTGTGGTCGCATTCCTCACACCCCGCCAGGAGCCTTCGGTACATGCCATCAACGACATTATCGCCTGCAAGGATGGACTTGAAAAATGGGGGCGTCCCATCATGCTCTTTACTACCAGGGACGGGCTCGATTGGGTAAAGGAGTATTCCGACAGGCTTCCCTCCAACGTCCATTTCGGAATCGTCCCGAAGGATCTTATGGATGGCCCGATGCCAAGGGTGATGATCGCAGACACCTTCAACAGAGTCTTCTTCAAGACCGAAGGCTATACCATCGGCCTGGGCGACCAGCTCCTCGGTGCAATCGCAAAACTGTAGTATCAGCTACATAATAAAAAGAAGGCCGGGTCTTTCGATCCGGCCTCTTTTCTTTTCAGGACTGGGATTAGTCCTCGTCCTGCTCCTGGGCGGCGTAGTCGGCGAGAAGCTTGGTCTGGACATCAGCAGGAACCTGCTGGTAGTCAGCAAACTTCATCGTGAAAGTGGCTGCACCTCCGGTGAGGGAGCTGAGGGTAGTGGAGTACCTGTAGAGCTCGGCAAGCGGAACACGGGCGTGAAGGATGGTGAATCCCTTGTCCATGTCCTGGTTCATGATCATTCCACGACGGCCGTTAAGGTCGGACATGCAAGGACCGACGAACTCGTTAGGAGTAAGGATGTCCACATTGTAGATAGGCTCGAGGATCTTCGGACCGGCATTGCGGAAAGCCTCCTTGAAGGCGTTACGACCGGCGATGATGAAGGCGATTTCCTTGGAATCCACCGGGTGCATCTTACCGTCATAGACATAGACCCTGATGTCACGGGCATAGGAACCGGTAAGAGGACCTTCTGTCATCTTGTCGTTGATACCCTTGAGGATGGCGGGCATGAAACCGAGATCGATGGCGCCACCGACGACGCAGTTGATGAACTCGAGTTTTCCACCCCACTCCAGATCATAGGTCTCCTGGGACTTGATGTTCAGGATAGTCTCCTTGCCATTGATCATGAACTTGTTGCCGGCGGGCTCACCCTCGACGTAAGGGCAGACGAGGAGATGGACCTCACCGAACTGACCGGCACCACCGGACTGCTTCTTGTGACGGTACTGGGCGGTAGCGACCTTGGTGATGGTCTCGCGATAAGGAACCTTCGGAGCGAGGAACTCGATGTTCTGCTTGAACTCGTTGTTCATTCTCCACTTCACAAGGTTGATTGCCTGCTCTCCCTGACCGCTGAGGATGGTCTGGCGGAGTTCCTTTGAATACTCGACATTGATGGTGGGATCCTGGGCGGCGATCTTGTTCAGAGCCTCTCCGACCTTGGCCTCGTCGTTCTTGTCGACGGCCTTGACGGCGCAGCGATACCTTGCATCAGGGAATACCATGTGCTCGATGGCGTCAACGCCGGGAGCGGCGAGAGTGACGTCGGTCTTTCCGGCCTTCAGTTTCATGGCGCAGCCGATGTCACCTGCGGAAATGGAAGCGACCCTGTCCTTCTTGTTGACGGCATAGAGGGCGGAAAGACGCTCTCCGTTGCCGGTCTCGGGATTCACGAGGTCTGCACCTTCCTTGAGGACACCGCTCATCACCTTGAAGAAGGAGACGTCACCGAGGTGCTGCTCGACGGAAGTCTTGTAGATGAAGAGACTGACGGGGTCAGCAGCATTGCAGGCGGGAGCGGGAGCCACGTTGACCAGGAATTCCATGAGCCTCCTGACACCGATGTCCTTCTTTGCGGACATGCAGAAGACGGGCATGACCTCCCTCTTGGCCAGACCGGCGCGAAGACCGGCGCGGACCTCGTCGATGGAAAGTTCCATGGTCTCGAAATACTTCTCCATGAGTGCGTCGTCACCTTCTGCAGCCTTCTCGACAAGCTCCATGTGAAGCTCTTCGGCCTCGTCGGCATACTCGGCGGGAATGTCAAGCTCCTCGAAATTGCCGTTCTCATCCTTGAAGTGATAGTACTTCATGGTGAGGACATCCACGAAACCGTCGAAGCCGAGTCCCGGGTTGACGGGGAACTGGACAAGGACGATCTTCTTCTCGAAGGCCTCCTTGAGTGTGTCACGGGTGTGCTCCCAGTTGGCTTTCTCGGTGTCGAGCTGGTTGACGGCCACGACCATCGGCTCGTTGTACTGGTCGGCGTAGCGGGCGAAGATCTCCGTTCCTACCTCGACTCCCTGCTGGGCGTTGACGGTGAGGATAGCGGACTCGCAGACTTTGAATGCTGAGATTGCACCACCGCAGAAGTCATCGGAACCGGGAGCGTCAATGATATTGAACTTGGTGTTCATGAACTCTGCATAAAGCGGAGTCGCATAGACTGACTTCTGGTTTGTCTGCTCGAATTCGGTGTTGTCGGAAACAGTGTTCTTTCCTTCCACCGTACCTCTGCGGTCGATTACTTTGCCCTCATAGAGCATGGCCTCTGACATGGTGGTCTTTCCTGACTTGGAGCTACCGATCAGGACCACGTTGCGGATGTCTTTTGTTGAGTATTCCTTCATTGCTATAAGTTATTAATTACAAATTATCGGGACATGTAGCCATAGTTTGGCAAAGTTAGCAAAAAATGCCCCATTAGCAAAAATTAGAATGATAAAAGTCCACAAGCTCCTGTCCGGAGAATCCAAGTTCTTCAATAATCAGCCTGTCAAGGGCTTCCCTGTCCGTTTCCAGGGCATCGCATATCTCTTCGAAATCCAGGTCCAGGAACACCTTCCCTTCGTCCATCGCTCGCTCGAAAGCGGCATAATCTTCCATCGTTTTATCCATAATCTTATCTCCTTGTCCCAAGAAGCGACCTCCTTCCGGTCCCCTCCTTAACGTGCCGAGGGTGGCAGTGGTTCCCGGAAGGAGGTCGTTTCTTTATACCAAATGTGAATAAATAAACCGTAAGTTGGTTTTGAAGGGAGGGGTATGGAGCGGATTATTTCTGTTTTTTATCAAAAAGATGTGTTTCTTATTAACTTTTGGTTTGTTTTACAAACTTTTGGTATGACAGGATAGCGGTCTCCTATGGATATTTTTGTACCATAAGGAGACAGGAAGATGGAAGAAGAGAAGAGACTGGACGAAAACACCATCCGGGAGAACCTGAAGAAGAAAAGGATTGAACGCGGTTATACACAGGCCGATGTCGCTGACAGCCTGGATATTTCGGTAACGGCATACCAGAAGATTGAAAGCGGCAGGACCAGGATACTCAACCGCAATTATTCCAGATGCGCCGAAACCCTCGGCGTGAGCCTGTCCGAACTTATCAACGGCTTCGAACCCGTGAAGGATGCAGTGGCCGCCATGGAAGAGGCCAAAATAGCATACGGATTGAAAATGAAGGTGCAGGAGAGCGGTTACCTGAATGAAATCCAGAGCCGTGACAGGGAAATCGAACGGCTGAAGGGCGTCATCAAGGACAAGGAAGACACCATCTCCACACAGAAACTCCTGATCGACCAATTGATGGGCCGCCTCAAGGTTTGATGCTATCTTTTGACTAAATTTGTGGCAGAAGATCCATTTAATGCCACACGGACATAATCTGTTGCCATATTTGGAAGCCGGAAGGCTTGAGGCGGGATGCGACGAAGCCGGGCGCGGTCCGCTTGCAGGGCCGGTATATGCTGCCGCGGTCATCCTTCCTGAAGATTTCCACCATCCCCTGCTGGACGATTCGAAGCAGATGACGGAAAAGGACAGGGACCTGCTCCGTCCCGTCATCGAAAAGGAAGCCGTTGCCTGGGCCGTGGAGGCTGTCAGTCCCGAAGAGATCGACAGGCTGAATATCCTCTGGGCCTCGGTCACCGGCATGCAGAGGGCCGTCCTCAGGCTCGATCCCAAACCGGATTTCCTTCTGGTGGACGGGAACAAGTTCAGGCCCTTCGAGGGATACGGCTTCTCTTCATACAGGACAGTGGTACACGGAGACGCCACCTTCGCCTCAATCGCAGCCGCCTCCGTACTGGCCAAGACCTGGAGGGACGAGAAGATGAGATCCCTGGCCGCCGAATATCCCCAGTACGGCTGGGACAGGAATTTCGGATATCCGACAAAGGAACATATCGCCGCGATCAAGGAGTTCGGCCTGACACCTTACCACCGCCGCAGTTTTCATCCGAAAGAACTGGAACCTTCGTTATTTTGATTATTTTTGTACAAAGAACATACAACGAACAAGATGAAAAGGATTTTATGCTCAATCGCCGCCGCCCTGCTGATCACTACGGGCGCAATGGCAGACGAGGGTATGTGGCTTCTGCCGCTCCTCCAGAAACTAAACGCCGGAGCCATGAAGGACCTCGGCTGCAGGCTCACTCCTGAACAGATCTACAGCGTGAACCATTCCTCCCTCAAGGACGCCATCGTGATATTCGGAGGCGGCTGTACAGGCGAGATGATTTCCGACCAGGGTCTCCTCGTGACTAACCACCACTGCGGATACGGCACCATCCAGGCTCTGTCTACCGACGAGCACAACTACCTCGAGGATGGATACTGGGCAATGAGCCGCGACCAGGAACTCCCCGCCCCCGGTCTTTCGGTGACTTACCTGGTGAGCATGACCGACGTTACCGACCAGCTCGCAAAGGCCGGCGACCAGGCTGCCGTCAGGGAGGCTCTCCAGAAGTCTGCCCAGGACGCCAACCCCAACTGCAGGGTACAGCTCACTTCTTTCTACAACGAGAATTTCTGGTATCTGATCGTTTATAAGGTATATACCGACGTCCGCTTCGTCGGAGCACCTCCGGCATCCATCGGTAAGTTCGGAGGAGAGACCGACAACTGGATGTGGCCCCGCCACACCGGAGACTTCTCGATGTTCAGGGTATATGCAGGACCGGACAACGAGCCCGCCGCATATTCCCCTTCGAACAAGCCTTACGTACCTGCCCAGTCCCTGAAGGTTTCCCTCAAGGGCGTCGAGCAGGGCGACTATGCCATGATCATGGGTTATCCCGGCAGCACCCAGAGGTTCCAGACCGAAGCCCAGCTCAAGTCCATGCTCGACCGTCAGGCTGTCTCCATCGATGCCAGGACCCTGCGTCAGGACATCATGTGGAAGTGGATGGAGAAGGATCCGTCAATCCGCCTGAAATATGCAAGCAAGTATGCCGGAAGCGCAAACGGCTGGAAGAAATGGCAGGGTGAGAGGCTCGCTTTCAAGAATCTCGGAATCATCGAGAAAGAGCAGCAGAAGGAAGCCGACTTCATGAAATGGGTCGGAAAGAACAAGAAACGCCAGGCCAAATACGGAACCGCCCTCCAGGACATCAAGGAAGGAGTGGAGTCCAACACCACCGCCCTCGACGTGCAGCTTATCGGAGAGACCGTGGCCAATATCGAGCTGATGGGCTTCTCAAGCGGAATACAGAATACCATGGCTCGTTCCATAAGGGACGGTCAGGATTCCCTTTCGGCATTCAAGACCGCCCTCGCATCCCAGGCCAAGAGGTATCAGGATTACTACGAGCCTCTCGACCGTGAAGAGGCAGCCGCCCTGCTGAAGTACTACCGTGAAAAGGCGAAGCCCGAGTACTACCTCAACGGACTTCCCGGTGATTTCGCCACCCTTGACATCGACAAGTATGTCAACGACCTTTACGACAACAGCAACTTCACTTCTCCTGAAAAGCTTCAGGCAGCGGTAGAGGAAAATGGTGTCAAGGTCCTCTCGAAGGATCCCGTCAACCAGCTGATGAACTCCCTGCTCATGACTTACATGAAGTTCGGTGTCGGCGGAATGGGTGCCGGCCGCAGGCCCGCAGCGGCAGGAGCTTCCGGAGCCGACAAGATCAGGGAAGGATCCAAGGCTTTCACCGCAGGTCTGCTCGAATGGCAGAAAGGGAAGGCCACCTATCCCGATGCCAACTTTACCATGAGGCTCACCTACGGATCGGTACTTCCTTACTCACCTAAGGACGCTCTCGTCTACAGGCATTACACCACTCTCAAGGGTGTCATGGAGAAAGAGGATCCCGAGAACTATGAGTTCAAGGTACCCGTCAAACTCAAGGAACTCTACAACGCCCAGGACTATGGCCAGTATGCAATGGCTGACGGAAATCTTCCTGTCTGCTTCCTCACGAACAACGATATCACCGGTGGAAACTCAGGAAGTCCTGTCCTCAACGCTGACGGAGAACTTATCGGACTCGCATTCGACGGCAACTGGGAGAGCATGTCCAGCGACGTTATGTTCGAACCCGAACTGCAGAGGTGCATCTGCGTCGATATCCGCTACGTCCTCTTCCTCATGGACAAGTTCGGAGGCGCAGGCTATCTCCTGAAGGAAATGAATATCACAAAGTAAATGACTGAAAAAGAGATTAAAACCTGGCTCCTGGAGGTGGTTCATCCCGCCAAAGGGAGCCAGAACATTGTAGAACTGGGGATGGTGGACGCCGTCTCCGTCGAAGGAAACAAGGTTACCGTCACACTGGCCTTCCCAAAAAGGCGTGACCCGCTGACTGAATATCTGGTCGGAGCCACCAGGGCGACCGTTATCCGCAACGCCCCCCAGGGTACCGAAGTCGAAGTCAAGGCCATAGTCAAGGAAGAGGCTCCGAAGAAGAAGGCCGGGCTTGACCTCGGCATGGAGGAGATCAACAATGTCCGCCATATCATCGGAATTGCTTCAGGCAAAGGCGGGGTAGGAAAATCAACCGTGGCGGTCAACCTGGCTGTCGCCCTGGCCAGGCTTGGCTACAGGGTAGGTCTTGCCGATGCCGATGTCTACGGTCCTTCCGTACCGCTGATGACCGGAACCGAAAACGAGGTGCCCGGCGCCGAAGCGACCGACGAAGGCAAGGAGGTCATCCTGCCGATCGAGAAATACGGTGTGAAATGGATGTCCATCGGCTATTTCGCCGAGCCGGGACAGGCCCTCATCTGGCGTGGCCCGATGGCCTGCAATGCCTTGAAGCAGATGATTCTCCAGGTTCGCTGGGGTGTCCTTGACTTCCTGCTCATCGACATGCCTCCGGGAACCGGAGACATACACATCTCCCTCGTCAATGATATCCCGATGGAAGGCGCGCTGATCGTCACCACACCCCAGGAAGTAGCCCTGTCGGATGTGGAAAAGGGCGTCAACATGTTCCGTAACGAGAATATCAACCGGAAGATATTCGGCCTGGTCGAAAACATGGCATGGTTCACGCCGGAGGAACTCCCGGACAACAGATACTACATTTTCGGAAAAGACGGCGGACAGCGTATGGCAGACAAGTACGGTATCCCGCTTCTCGGACAGATACCCATCGTCCAGGGTATAAGGGAAGGCGGAGACTCCGGAGAGCCTTCCGCCTTGTCTTCCAGACCGGACGGCCTGGCATTCATAGCCCTGGCACGCTCGCTTGCCGAAGCGGCTGAAAAATAGGATCTTTCCTAGTTCGCGCGCTTGAAGGTAAAGCCGGTCTTCATGCCGTCATAGCTGTCGGCCAGATTCGACACGGCCGACAGTGTCGGCTGGTTGGTGAACTGGCCCACCACCTGTACGACATTGAGCAGCTTGCTGGAGTCGAAAGTCATGGCCATCTGGTCATCGACTATCGACAGGTAGGCTGCCGGCAGCGGGAAGAACGGAGTCTTGAGCGTGAGTTTCTTGTTCTGGTCGTCAAAATCGTAAGTCCCGTCGAACGAGTTGCCCGCAATTGTATAAGTGCAGGTATTGTCTTCCCTCAGCTCGAGAGAGATACCTCCCTTCTTGAACCCGACCATTTCGAAATACGGCACGAGCTTGTCGGCAACGCCCTGGCTTGCCACGGCGCCTCCGGCCTTCTTGAGCAGGTTCTCGCTCTCGAACTGGATCGCCGGCTCATCATATGACCACTTGCCCACCAATGCAGTCTTGGTGGTAGTGTCATAGAACTGCCCGAGCACGGAGCCGAGAATCTTTACGATCGTTACGACCGTCGAAGCCTTCTTGTGACCGCCGAAAATCGACCCGATCGCACCGGCAGTCCTGATAATGGCGCATCCTGATACCGTCAGGGCGCAGCAGATCAAGGCCGCGGTGGCCAAACGATACCTTTTCATGACTAGGCCTCCTTTTCGCCCCTCTTTTCCTGAAGCTTCTGCTTTGCCGTATCGAGGGCGTCAGCAGCCTTGTCCTTCAGGTCATCGGCCTTGTCCTTGGCCTCAGCATAGAGTTCCTTGCTCTTGTCGGCCACCTTTCCGGCGACTTCGACAGTCTTTTCCTTGGCGTCGGCGTAGACATCCTTGGCCTTGTCAGCGACCTTGCCTGCGACCTCGACGGTCTTCTCCTTGGCATCAGCATACATATCCTTGGCCTTGTCAGCCACCTTGCCCGCAACCTCTACGGTCTTCTCCTTGGCGTCGGCATAGATGTCCTTGGCCTTGTCCACAGCCTGTCCGGCGGTATACTGGACCTTTTCCTTAAGCGTTACCTTTCCGTCGCCGTTCAGATCCCTGGGATCGATGGCTTCCTGATTCTTGATGTTCTCTTCCATGTTGTTGAAATTTAAATTATTGATTATCAGTTGATTCTCTCTTCTTCCCGGCTAGCATTCCGGCACCTGCGAGGACCAGCAGGACCAGCAGGGCCCCCGATGATGCCCTGGAAACCTTTTCCCCGAGGGAATATACCTTCGGCTCGAAGCGCATCACGATGTCGTGCTCCCCGGCAGGCAGGACGGCGCCCCTCAATATCCAGTCAGTGCGGAAGATCCCGACTTCCTTTCCGTCTACCGTCGCTTCCCAGTCCGGATAATAAACCTCGCTGAAAACGGCTGCACGGTCGGCTGCCGCGACATAGTGGTAATGCAGCTCTTTCGGACTGTAGCTTGTCATGAATATCGTATCACGCCCTTCGACAAGTTCAGGGACCGGGTTGTCGGGCAGGTCCACAGACTTGAAGTCGGCTCCGATTATCGCTGTCTTCCGAAGGTCGGTGGAAGCGATCAGCCCGATCTCATCATCCGTCGTAGGGGCATCGACGAAGCCGTCCACGAACCAGGCATTCCCATAAGCTCCGGGATTCATTACAGGCGGCATGTCACCGCCGAATATCAGATACTTGGTATTCAGTGCCGACAGGACCTTGGTCTCAGGCAGTGCAGCCTGCACCTCCTCGATCGTCCTGGCGTCCCTGACAGAAGAACCTATCGACTGTATTTCCCCGACGAGGTACCTGTCGATGAGGTCCTGGTATCTCTGGAGTTTTGCAGGACTGTATCCGCCGACACTCTTGTGCCAATATGGATTGAAGGTATCGTTGAATATGTCCGCGCTCAGGTCGGCGACCCTGTACGAAAGGTCCTTGTCCTCCAGTATGATCTTGTCAACCGGCCTCTGGTTGAAATGCCCGTTGAACTGGCGCGGGGTCGTGAAGCTGTCGGCGTTGAGATAGCGCTTGCCGACGGAGAACATGTTCACGAGTATGAGCAGGCATATTCCCACCATGGCTTCCATCCGCCTTGCGTTGCCGATATGTGGATCGGCAGCATAGGATTTGGGAGCCTTGGCAGGCACGCTGAACGCCCAGAGCAGGAGTACGAAACACAGCAGGATGAATACCATCGACCACAAGGCGTCCTTAACCAGCAGGTATTTCCTGTCTTCCTTCAAGGCATCGACTATCACATCCTGCATCCTGGAATCCGATGCTCCGGAGAACGATCCGGCAATGCTTGGAACCAAAACGCAGAGGAGGCAGAATCCGGCGGTCAGTGCCAGCGCGATCCATCCGGCACGGAGGAATTCCTTCTTCTGGTATTCCTGCCTGAATATCCGGTCCAGGACGAGGAAAGCGAGCATCGGCAGGGTAAACTGCAAGATTATGAGCGCCATCGAGACTGTCCTGAACTTGTTGTACATAGGGACATAGTCATAGAACAGCCTCGTGAACCACATCATATGGCTTCCCAAGGCCAGGAAAACTGCCAGCATGGTCGTTATAAGCAGCCACCATTTCTCCCTGCCCTTGTAAAGGAACAGTCCGAGGAGGAAAAGGAATATCGTGATGGCTCCCATATACATAGGACCGGCAGTGAAAGGCTGCGGGCCCCAGTAGAACGGCAGCGCCTTGGCTATTTCATTCGGAATCCCCTGACCGGCCTGCTTGAAAAGCCTGACGACTTCGGATTTGTCCGGATTGATGGAACCGGCGGAGGAACCTCCGTTGAAATTCGGGATCATCAGGTTGGGAAGTTCTTCCCATCCATAGGACCAGGCGGTAGCATAATCGAGCTGCAAGCCTTCGTTGTTGACCTCGCCTCCGGTGGGATGTGACAGTTCCGAGCCACCCCTCATCGTGTACTTGGTATATTCGTAAAGAGGGGCAAGCTTTATCGTATTCGTCCCGATTCCTACAAGGCCCACTGCAAGGAGCAGGGCGGACGCCGCGAAGAAACGGCCGATCCCGGCCCGGCCCTCCTTCGAAGAGACAAGGCTGATGAACAACGCGATGACGAATACCGCTATCATCAAGGCGAGATAGTATGTGATCTGCTGGTGGTTGGCCTTGATCTGCATGCTGAGCGCCAGACTGAACAGGACAGATCCGACGACCGTCCCGGGCAACCAGGATTTCCATCCTTTTCCGCCCTTCAGGGCCTTCCTGTATGTGAATATCACCGCAGCCAGGGCCCATGGCAGCAGGGCCAGGGCCTGCATCTTGGAATTGTGGCCGACCTGGATGATCTGGAAGTTATAGGAACAGAACGTCACGGCAATGGCTCCGCCGACAGCCAGGAACTTGTCGATACCCAATGCCAGCATCAGCAGGAACGCCCCCAAGAGGGAAAGGAACAGGTAACTGGCCGGCCTCTTTCCTGTCATCAGGAGATTGAACAACGGCTGGGTCCAGTCACCCTGGCTGGCAGGGTTGAATGAGGTGTTGGGCATTCCGCCGAACATCGCATCCGTCCAGCGGGTCGGATCGTCCGGGTGGGCCTTATTCCAGGTCACGGTCTCCTGGACCATGCTCCTGTAACCAGTTATGTCGCCCTGGTTGACGATCTTTCCGGAAAGTACCTGGGGCACGAATGAATATGCCAACACGAGGAAGAAAAGGATGATGCCCAGATAGATGGCAACTTTCTTCATTATGGTCTTGTCTGTCATCGCTATTGCTTATCGGCCGTCATTTCCTCCAGATAACCCACCAGTTGCTTCGTTATGTTGCGACGGTTGTATCCGGATATATCCGAGTTATTGTCATTCAGTTCGTTATTCTTGTATTCATCCCAGCAGAAGTCCACCCAGGATGCTATTTGCTTGGTGTCATCCCAATCATACACCATTCCGGAAGAGGTATCCCTTACTATCTTGGCCATTATGCTGTCAGGCTGGCCGATGCCGAGGATCGGACGGCGTGAGGCGAGATATTCGAAAATCTTTCCCGGGACCGCGGAGGCATATTCGGGCTCCTGGCGGAGGCAGAGAAGGAGGAATGAAGCGTTCCGCTGCTCCTGGACCGCAACCCTGTGCGGTTGGTAGCCCAGATATACCAGATTCTCACCAAGACCGGCGGCCTTTATGGATTCCAGGATATCCTCATCCGTCTTGCCCACCAGCCTGATCCTCAGCAACCTCCGGAATTCTTCGTCCGCCATGCACTTTTTGGACAGGACCTGCCACAGGGCCTTGGGATTGCCGTCGGATGCGAACAGGCCGGTAAGGGTTATGTTGAAATTGCCGTCACCGTCCGGGAGTTTCCGGTAATCCTCCGGGTCGAAACCGTTGGTCATCAAGCGGACCTTGTTGGATGTCATGGCCTGGAAATCCTTCTGCTCGTACGGAGACACCGACACAACGATCGTGGCATTGTCCAGGACCTTTTTCTCCAGTTCATGATGTTTCCTGTCGGCACAATCGCTCAATCCAAGATGCTTGTAATAGAACATCTTGGTCCAGGCATCCCTGAAATCGGCAAGCCACGGGAGCCCGGTGGCCTTGGACAGTCCGAGACCAATCAGATGCATCGAGTGAGGGGGACCGGTCGTGATAATGGCATCGACGGGATGCTTTTTCAGATATCCCTTCAGGAATCTTATGGAAGGTTCCACCCAGAATACCCTAGGATCAGGAATGAAGAAATTCCCCCTGACGAAAAGGGAAAGGGACTGCTTCCAGTTCTTCTTGCCCGCGTTGATGGGATTGACCTCGCCCGTCTTCCCCTTTTTCCCAAGGAGCTTCCTGTAGACGGAATAAGGTTCGGTAATATGCCTGCGGACGACCTCGACCTCGGGCGGAATCTCGGAAGAGAGGGTATTGTCCACCGTGGTGAGGTCGGGATTCTCCGGAGTATAGATGACCGGCTGCCAACCTTCGGAAGGAAGATACTTGGCGAATTTCACCCATCTCTGGACTCCGGACCCTCCGGATGGCGGCCAATAATAGGTTATGATAAGTACCCTTTTCATCTGTAAGACATATACCTCTCCAATTTTCAAAGTTAACAAAAAATTGTAAATTTGTGTTTGCACTTTATTGAATGGGACGGATGGCAAAAAACAAGGTCGCTGAAGACACCCCACTGATAAAGCAGTTCTTCTCCGTGAAGGCGCAGCACCCGGAAGCCGTGCTTCTGTACAGGGTGGGGGACTTCTATGAATCGTACTCCGACGATGCCGTCCTGGTCAGCAAGGTCCTGGGAATCATTCAGACCAGGAAATCCAACGGGGACAAAGGCTATGTCGAGATGGCCGGCTTCCCACACCACGCCCTGGACAACTATCTTCCGAAACTCGTCAGGGCCGGTTACAAGGTGGCGGTTTGCGACCAGCTGGAAGACCCCAAATTCGCCAAGAAACTCGTCAAGCGCGGAGTAACCGAACTTGTCACTCCGGGAATAGCCTTCAACGACCAGCTCCTGAACCAGAAGGAGAACAACTTCCTCGCCGGACTGACCTTTGACAAGGATGAATGCGGCGCGGCATTCCTGGACGTTTCCACAGGATCCTTCCAGGTGGCCCAGGGGTCGCTGGATTATATCGGAACCTTGCTTTCATCCCTGAATCCCAAGGAAATAGTGGTCCAGAGAGGCTACGACAAGGGTGTCCGCCAAAGGTATGGTGAGAACCTGTACATATCCACGGTGGAAGAATGGGCCTTCGTCCACGAAGCCGCTGTCGAGAGACTCAAGAAACAACTCGGTGTCGACTCCCTGAAAGGCTTCGGAGTAGAGAGATATCCTCTGGGTGTTTGTTCCGCAGGAGCCCTGATGGTATACCTGGAACAGACGCAGCACACGGGGCTTGGGAACATCTGTTCGATCTCCCGCATCGACGGGGAGAAGTTCGTGTGGATGGACAAGTTCACGATGCGGAACCTGGAACTGTTCAATTCCTCTGCAGGAGGCGACGGAGTCAGCCTGATAAGCGTCATCGACAAGTGTTCCTCTCCGATGGGAGCCAGGCTGCTGAGGAACTGGCTGGCAATGCCGGTGATGGACATACCGGAATTGGAAAGCCGCTACGATGTGGTCCAGCATTTCATCGACCATGGAGAAGACCTGGACGATATCAGGGAAAAGATCGGAGGTATCGGAGACCTTGAAAGGATAATATCAAGGGCGGCTACCGGAAGGATAGTGCCCCGGGAAGTCATGCAGCTGGGAAAGGGCCTCAACCTGATGGAACCCGTCCGGGCCTTATGCAAGGACAAGGGTGTAGCAGCCCTGGACAAACTGGTCGGAGGGATGAAGGACTGCTCCAGACTCCTTGACAGCATAGTCAGGACCATGGACCCGGAACCGGCCGCCGCCATCGGCAAGGGACCTGTCATCGCAGAAGGCGTCGACCCCGAACTGGACGAACTCCGGAACATCTCCTCCGGCGGCAAGGATTACCTCCTCAAACTCCAGCAGAGCGAGGCGCAACGTACCGGGATATCGTCCCTGAAGATCGGATACAACAATGTCTTCGGCTATTATATCGAGGTCCGCAACACTTTCAAGGACCTTGTCCCGCCTGAGTGGATCCGGAAACAGACCCTCGTAAATGCCGAACGCTACATAACCGGGGAACTGAAGGAATACGAGGAGAAGATCCTGAGCGCGGAAGACCGCATATATGCCCTGGAATCGAAGATTTATGCCGACCTTGTCGCGGCCATACAGAAGAACATCGCGGCCATACAGGCCAACTGCCGGATAATTGCACGTCTGGATGTACTCTCAGGATTCGCCGCACTGGCTGTCAGCAACAGATACTGCCGTCCCGTCGTAACCAAAGACCTCTCCCTGGAAATCAAGGGAGGGCGCCATCCGGTCATAGAGACCCTGATGCCCCCGGGCGAGGAATATGTGCCCAACGACCTTTACCTGGATAACAAGAAGCAGCAGATCATCATCCTGACCGGACCGAACATGGCTGGTAAATCTGCCCTCCTGCGACAGACCGCACTGATCGTGCTCCTCGCCCAGATCGGCTCGTTCGTACCGGCGGAAAGCGCCAGGATAGGCTATTCCGACAAGATATTCACACGTGTCGGAGCATCGGACAACATCTCCCGCGGGGAGTCCACCTTCATGGTCGAGATGCTCGAGACATCCATGATCCTCCACAACCTGTCTTCCCGCTCGCTGGTCCTGCTCGATGAAATCGGACGCGGGACATCGACTTACGACGGTATGTCGATAGCAAGGGCAATCGTGGAGTATATCCATGAATACGGCCACGGGGCCAAGACCCTGTTCGCAACCCACTATCACGAACTCAACGACCTTGAGGACACTTACAAGCGGGTGAGGAATTTCCATATCGCAGTAAAGGAGGTAGGAACCCAGGTCATATTCCTGAGGAAACTGAAGGAAGGAGGAACCGCCCACAGTTTCGGAATCCACGTGGCCAGGATGGCCGGAATGCCGAAAGAGGTGGTCCAAAGCGCAGAAAGCACCCTCAAAGCCCTGGAAATAAATGATTCACAGCATATTGTGAGCGCCCGCAAGGGACAGGTCAAGAAACCGGTCCAGACCAAGTCCGGAACCCTGGAGAGCGACGGCTCGCTGCAGCTGTCCTTCTTCCAGCTGGACGATCCCACCCTGGAATCCCTAAGGGACAAACTGGCTGCGGCCGACCTTAACAACATGACTCCCCTGCAGGCCTTCGACCTCCTCCGGTCCATGAAGGAGGAACTCGGAGTATGACAGAAATATATTTAAATCTTATACAACCATGACCACAAAACTGAAAACCATTCTCTGCGCTGCAGTTCTGGCATTTTGCATGCCCCTAATCTCTTTCGGAGCACAGAAGTCCTGGACCCTCGCCTCTCCGGACGGTAGGGTAAAGGCGGAGATAACGGCTTCCGGAAAGGTAACATATTCGGTCACCTTCGACGGCAAGACCATCCTGGCTCCCTCCGAAATAGCGATGAACCTTGACAACGGACTCGTCTACGGCGAGGGCAAGGTCAAGGGTGTCAAGACCGGAAAGGTCGCTGAAATGATTCCTGCCGTTGCCTACAAGAAGGCCGTCGTTGACAATGAATACAACTGGCTGACCCTGGCTTTCAAGGATTACTCCATCGAGTTCCGCGCCTTTGACAATGCCGTCACTTACCGTTTCGTCTCGACGGCAAGGAAGGGAGACTTCAATGTCAAGGACGAGGATGCCGAATTCAATTTCCCCGAGGACTGGACTGTCTGGGTGCCTTACGTGAGAGACCATAAGGACAATATGGAAAAGCAGTTCTCCAATTCCTTCGAGAATATCTACAAGCATGTCAGGATCTCGGAATGGGAGAAAACAAGGCTGGCTTTCCTGCCCCTGGTGGTGGATGCCTTCGACGGTGTCAAGGTGATGATAACCGAATCCGACCTGCGCGACTATCCCGGCCTCTACCTCAACGGTCAGGGAGGAAAGGTCCTGAAGGGAATCAACGCCCCGTATCCCAAGGACATAGAACTTGGAGGGCACAACATGCTGCAGGGGATCGTCAAGTCCCGCGAGAACTACATAGCCAAGGCTACGGCAGGCAGGAGTTTCCCCTGGAGGATCGTGGGGATCTTCGAAGACGAGAAGGACCTGGTCAATTCCGACCTCACATGGCTGCTTGGCGAAGCAGCGGACAAGGGTGCCGACTGGAGCTGGATCAAGCCCGGAAAGGTGGCTTGGGACTGGTGGAACGACTGGAATGTCTACGGAGTCGATTTCGAGGCCGGAATCAATAACGAGACTTACAAGTATTATATCGACTTCGCACAGAAGCACGGCATCGAATATGTCATCCTGGACGAAGGATGGGCCGTCAACAAGAAGACCGACCTGTTCCAGATAGTTCCTGAGATCGATCTTGAGGAACTTGTCAGTTATGCGGATTCGAAGAATGTCGGCCTGATCCTCTGGGCCGGATACAAGGCCGTGGACAAGGACATCGAGGGTGTGTTCAAGCACTACTCCAAGATGGGCATCAAGGGTTTCAAGGTCGATTTCATGGACCGTGACGACCAGATGGTCATGCAGTTCTACGAGAATGTAGCCAGGACAGCTGCCAAGTACCACATGCTCGTGGACTTCCACGGAGCCTTCAAGCCTTCGGGACTCGAAAGGACATATCCCAACATAATCAATTATGAAGGAGTATACGGACTCGAGCAGATGAAATGGGGAGCCAGGGATTATGACCAGGTGGCCTATGATGTGACGGTTCCCTTCATCAGGATGGCTGCCGGAAGGATGGACTACACCCAGGGTGCGATGATCAACTGTACCAAGGGCATGGCCTATCCGAATAATTCCAGCCCGATGAGCCAGGGCACCCGCTGCCACCAGCTCGCCGAATATGCCATCTTCGAAGCACCCCTGACCATGCTCTGCGATTCCCCCACCCACTACATGGCAGAGGCCGAATGCACCGATTTCATCGCGGCGTTCCCTACCGCCTGGGACGAGACCGTTCCTGTTTGCGGCAAGATCGGGGAATATGTCGCCATCGCCCGCCGCAAGGGCAACGACTGGTATGTCGGAGCCTTGACGAACTGGGATGCGCGCGACCTTGTACTCGACCTCGGTTTCATCGGAAGCGGCAGGATGACCGTTTTCCAGGATGGAGTGAATGCCCACAGGGCAGCCCAGGACTATAAGAAGACATCCATTAACCTGCCTGTCGACGGAAAGGTCCATATCCATATGGCCCCCGGCGGCGGCTGGGTAGCAAAGATCACCTTATGAGACGGTATCTGAAAGCATTGTTCGCAGCGGCGGTGCTGGTCCTTTCCGGCACCTCCGCCATGGCGAAGTCGGAGGACCTGAGCCTTATGTCGTTCAATCTCCGCGGAAAAGAGACTGATGAATCCGGCGATTTCAGCTGGGCCTCCAGGAAAAAAGGCTGCCTGAAAGCCATCAAGAAGTTCGAACCCGACATCCTCTGCCTGCAGGAGGCATATTCCTACCACAAGGCGGACCTGATGAAGGAACTGAACAAATACATGCTGGTGGACCGCAGCGTCAAGCCCGGCCAGGTCGATCCTGAAGTGAAGAACAACGAGAACCCCATCATGTTCAGGGGGGACAAGTTCGAATTGCTGGATTACGGCTCTTTCTGGCTCAACGAAGGACAGGCCCCTGACACCCCTGGCTGGGATGCCGCCCAGCCGCGGAACGCCACTTGGGTGAAGCTTCGCTACAAGAAATCGGGCGTGATCTTCTTCTGTTTCAACACCCGCTTCGACGATGGCGAGAATGCCGGAAAGAAGAGTTCGGAACTGATGGCGGACAAGGTCAAGGAGATCGCGGGAGATGACGCCGTGGTATTCCTTGGGGGAGACTTCCGGATGGCGTCTTCCGACAGGGCCTTCTCGGAGCTGGAATCCTACATGAAGGACGCCAATTACTCCTTGAAGAAGCCTCAGACCATGGCCACTTTCAACGGCTTCGGCAAACCTGGCAATGCTCCGCTCTGGCCGGACCATATCCATTCCAGGAACGCCAAGGTCGAATCCTACGAGGTGGTGGACGCTAAAAAATATGGCCCGAAGTTCATTTCGGACCATAATCCCGTTTACGCGGAGTTCGAAATCCGCATCCCGAAAGGGAAATGATCAAATCGGCAGGGTCTTCTTCCGTAACCAGGAAGCGATGTCTGAAGGAAGCCTCGGGGAGAGCGTCCTGAATACCCTTTCATTATACTCGTTGAGCCACTTCACTTCCTGGTCGTCAAGGAGTTCCCTCACGATGACCGAGGTGTCGAAATGACATAGCGTCAGGGTCTCGAAACGGAGCCAGCGGCCGAATTCGTTCTCCCCGGCATCCACGCACAGCACAAGGTTCTCGTGGCGGACCCCATGGCGTCCTTCGCGGTATATTCCGGGTTCGTCGGAAGTAATCATTCCCGGCAGCAAGGGCTGGCGGTTGAAATTCTGCCTGATATCCTGAGGGCCCTCGTGGACGTTCAGGTAGAAGCCCACACCGTGACCAGTACCGTGGCCGAAATTCCTCTTGGTGTTCCATAACGGCTCCCTTGCCAGTACATCGAGCTGGCAGCCGGCCGTACCTTTCGGGAATACCACCTTGGCCAATGCGATGTGTCCCTTAAGGATCAGCGTATAGTCCTCTTTCTCAAGCGGGGTGCACGGACCCAGCGGAACCGTCCTGGTTATGTCAGTCGTGCCGAAAAGATACTGCCCGCCGGAGTCGCACAGATAAAGGCCGTTTGCATATATCTCCGCCGAACCCTCCTTTGGAGTGACATAGTGCGGCAAGGCCGCATTAGGCCCGTATGCGGATATCGTTTCGAAACTCTCTCCCCGGAACCCTTCTATCCCGGCACGGAATCCGTGCAGCTTGACGGAACACTCATATTCGTTCAGGGGTTCTCCGGCCTCGACCATACTCTCAAGCCAATAGAAGAAACGCTCCATTGCCAGACCATCCTCCAGATGGGCCTCCTTCATCCCTGCGATTTCCACCTCGTTCTTGACGGCCTTCCTCTGCGCCACCGGGGACTTCCCCGTCTTGACATTGTCCTGCAGGGTGTTTTCCCTGAGGATACCGTAAAGGTCGTAATTCAGGGTGGCCGGATCGACGAAAAGCCTGCGGATATAGTCGTCGTCCACCATTCCGGCCAGGGCCATGCCCACGTCGGAATAGTCCTGGATGTTCACTCCGTCAGCTATCAGTTCATAGAAGCTGTCTTCGGTCTCGTGGTCATCCTCGGGGACAGGCCCCTTGCGTACGAACCACTGGGCGGTGTCAGGCGTTATGAGCAGGTATGACATCACTACCGGGTTGTAGGCCACATCCTGCCCGCGCACGTTGAGCATCCATGCAATCTCGTCCAGGGCGGTCAGGAGGATTGCGTCACAGTCATTCTCATTCAACCACCTCCGGAGCCAGGTAATCTTCTGGATACGGGACCATCCGACGGTCTCGGTACCGAGGGTGATTATGGGAGTGCAGGGAATATCCGGCCTGTCCTGCCACAGCGGGGAGAGCAGGTCCGGAACATTGGCGATAGCCGTCCTGTCACGGCCGACTGCTTCACGTATTTCGAGTACGGAAGTGGCGCTGATGCCAAGACCGTCCACCGCGATGACCACCTCGTCATAACCTTCGAAATGCCTTGAGAGCCACTCCGGAATCAGGACCTGGCCCTGGACCCTTGTCTTGTGCAGTTCGATTCCGGTACCCTCCAGCTGCCTTTCAGCCTGGATGAAATACCGGGTGTCAGTCCACAGGCCGGCATGGTCGTCGGTAATCAGCAGGTCGCCTTCTCCGGTATAGCCGGACACCCACTCAACCTGATGCCAGCGCGGCGCGGAATACTCACTGCTGTGCGGATCGTTCCCGGTCAGCACTACGGCGTCCCATCCGCGTGACCTCATCATCTCACGGATGGTCTCAACCCGGTCTCGGAAACGGTTCATTTCAAAAGACGTTTCTTGGCGCGACGGACAGTGGTAAGGAGAAGCTGGTCGACGGGGATATATTCAGAGACCGATTTCAGGCCGGATACCAGAAGGTGCGACGGTGTATATGCGTCCTTGACGCCGTGGAATGAATCCACGACATCGTCACCTTTGCTCTTGATGCGGCTCCTGACTTTCTTCTGTGCCTTCTCAAGTTGGTCCAAGGTCTTGATTTCACTGTACTTCATGGCTGGTGTCTATTTGTCTTCGTCGAAGAAAAGATTTATGAGCAGCGGCACGAAGGTGTCCCTGAATAGTCTCTTTCTCAGCAGGACCAGGACTCCGAGAAGAAGGAGGAAGAATGCCGCCACTATCGCAGCACCTCCAGCATAGCTGCCTATCATTTCGCCTATCCACATCACACCGCCTATTGCGATCGAAATGAAGATAATGGACACGACGAAAAGGACGAGCAGCATGTACAGGAGCTTGCTCAGCGTCATGGACAGGCCCTTGGCCGTGGTCAGCTTGAGATCGTCAATCCTGAGGTCGATGTATTCGGAAGCTTCTTTTCCGAGTTCCTCGACCGGCCTGGTGAAATTGCCCATTTCCTATGCTTCTTCGGTTGTATCCTGATCCTCGGGATCCTTGGCAAGAGCCTTCTCAAGCTTGTCGAGCTGCTCAAGGATCTTGGCACGGGCATCCTCTTTCAGGTCGGAAGCCTGATCGGTCAGTGTAGCCTTCAGGTTCTTGAAATCCCGGCGGGCAAGCCTTGCGCGCGCCCTTAGCCTGGAAGTGGCGCTTTCTGCTCCTTCCTTGAGGTCGGCAGCAGCTTCCTTGGCCTTGTCCCAGCCTTCATCGGCGGCATCCACGAACTCGTCCCAGCCTTCGGCTGCGGCGACCTTGACCTTGCGGCGGGTTTCCTCACCCTTCTCAGGAGCGAACAGAAGTCCGAGGGTCAGCCCGGCGGCCGCCCCGGCTATCAATGCGAAAAATGAATCACCTTTCATGGCTTTGGTTGTTTAATGTTTTGGTATTTACAAATATACAATTTTTTATCACTTTCCGCTTTGAACGGTAGGCCATTTTGGGTATCTTTGTAAGACACAAACCTCCCGGAAATGGCCTTTGTCCACCTTCACGTCCATACCCAATATTCCATCCTCGACGGCTTCTCGTCGATAGCCACCCTGTTCGACCGTGCTGAGGCCATGGGCATGCCGGCGCTGGCCATTACCGACCACGGCAACATGTACGGTGTCAAGGAGTTCTTCAAATATGCCGGCAAGCACAAGGTAAAGCCCATCATCGGATGCGAGGTATATGTGACCAGGCACTACGATCCAAGGATCAAGGACAACGAGCATCGTTCATACTACCACCTGATACTTTTGGCCAAAAACTATGAAGGCTACAAGAACCTGTCCAACATCGTTTCCCTGGGGCATATCGAAGGTCTTTACTACGGGAAGCCCAGGGTCAGCCACGAGATAGTCGAGAAGTATCATGAAGGTTTGATCTGCTGCTCCGCATGTCTGGCAGGAGAGATTCCGAAGGATATAGTCGCCGGCGACATGGAGGCCGCAAGGAAGGCAGTGGAATGGCATAAAAGGGTATTCGGAGACGACTACTATCTCGAAGTGATGCTCCACAAGACAGAGGTTCCGGGACTGTCACTCGAGGTTTACGAGCAGCAGAAGATCAGCAATGAAGGAATATTCAAGCTGGCCGAAGAGATGGGGGTGAAGGTAGTGGCCACCAACGACGTCCATTTCGTGGACAAGGAAGACGGCCCGGCCCACGACCACCTGATCTGCCTCAACACCGGAAAGAAGATTTTCGAAGAACCGCGTCTCCATTACACCCAGCAGGAATACCTAAAGAGCGAGCAGGAGATGGCCGCCCTGTTCCCGGACCATCCTGAGGTCCTGGCCAACACCATAGAGATAGCCGACAAGGTCGAGGTTTACAGTATCGACCGTGACCACGTGCTCCCGAAATATGAGATCGACCCGGCCTTCCTCGCCGACATAGACAAATACCTGGAAGAGTACAAGGATGTAATAGAGGCAGGAAAGACAAACAAGAACGGGAAATACCGTGGTGACGAATTCTGCCGCTCCGTGGCCTATCTCTGCCATCTGACCTATCTCGGAGCCGAGAAGCGCTACGGGAAGACCTTGAGCCCGGAACAGGCGGAAAGGCTTGACTTCGAGCTGAAGACCATCTGCAGGATGGGTTTCCCGGACTACTTCCTTATCGTCCAGGACTATATCGCCGCCTGCCGCAGGGGTGGCAGCCTGGTCGGCCCCGGCCGTGGATCCGCCGCCGGTTCGGCGGTAGCCTACTGCCTGGGAATCACCAACCTGGACCCTATCAAGTACCAGCTCCTGTTCGAGCGTTTCCTCAACCCGGACCGAATCTCGATGCCGGATATCGACGTGGACTTCGAAGACCTGGGACTTGCACACAAATATGTGGACGATACCTATGGCAAGGACCACGTCTCCAGGGTGATCACATTCGGAACCATGCTCGCCAAGGGGGCCATCAAGGATGTGGCCAGGGTCCGCGACCTGCCGCTTGACGAATCCAACAGGCTCTCCGCGATGGTTCCGGACCGCCTGAGCGAAAAGGTTGAGAAAGAATATCCCTTCAACCCGAAACTGGACGAACTGAAGCCCGGTTTCAAGGCCTATGAGCAGAACGGCAAATGGTTCCAGAAGGGTATGGAGGACACCGACGTCAAGATCACCCTCAAGAACTGCTACCGCCTCGTTCCGGACTTGAAGAACGCCCTGGAAAACGGAAGCGACCAGGTGAAGGATGTGCTCAAGTTCGCCCAAAGGCTTGAAGGCTGTATCCGACAGGTCGGCATGCACGCCTGCGCAACCATCATCGGCCGCGGAAGGCTGACCGACTATATTCCCATCTGCCTGTCCCAGGACAAGGAAACCGGGGAGCTGGTATGGACCAGCCAGTATGACGGCCACTACATCGAGGACGTGGGCATGCTGAAGATGGACTTCCTCGGTCTGAATACCCTTACCATCATCCACAAGTGCCTGGACAACATCAAGCTCCGCTTCGGGGAGGATATCGACATCGAGGCCATACCAATCGACGACAAACCTACTTACGAACTGTACAGCCGGGGTGATACCGACAGCGTGTTCCAGTTTGAATCTCCAGGAATGAAGACCTGGCTCCAGAGGCTGCATCCGGAACGTTTCGAGGACCTCATAGCCATGAACGCCCTATACCGTCCGGGCCCGATGGACTATATTCCCAACTTCGTAAACAGGAAACTGGGCAACGAGAAGATAGAGTACGACCTTCCCGAGATGGAAGAGTTCCTCAAGGATACCTACGGAGTCACCGTCTACCAGGAGCAGGTCATGCTTCTGTCCCAGAAACTTGCCGGATTCACCAAAGGTGAAGCTGACAAGCTCCGCAAGGCTATGGGAAAGAAGCAGATTGCCATCCTGAACGAGCTCAAGGACAAGTTCATGACAGGAGGAATGGCCAACGGCCATCCCGAGAAAACCCTGGACAAGATCTGGAAGGACTGGGAGAAGTTCGCCCAGTATGCATTCAACAAGTCACATGCG